>Ga0105048_10014180_pt1 | contig 12421 bp, 15 predicted proteins | sample MAT05_FD_78382 | JGI IMG/M metagenome (GOLD analysis project Ga0105048, IMG submission 78382) | Freshwater microbial communities from Lake Fryxell liftoff mats and glacier meltwater in Antarctica - MAT-05 | ecosystem: Environmental > Aquatic > Freshwater > Ice > Liftoff microbial mat | place... | reverse complement strand
TCCCGGGTAAGGTTTCCCATCAGCATCACTTTATTGAGATTTGCCATCGGAGTAAGCGGTTAGGAGGTGTTAGGCTGCGGTGTCCCCGGCAGAATCAAGCGAGGCGGGAGAAATGCTGGAGATGGACGTGGGTGTTGAGCTTCAGGCGGGCCTGGATCTTGGCAATGACATCAGCGGCACCTTGGAAAGTGTAGTTGACGTAGTGGCCGGACTGGAGGTGGCGGGATTCGTAGGCGAATTCGCGGCGTCCGAGTTGGGCGACCTTGTCGATCTTGGCTCCTTCGGCTTCGAAGTCCTGGGAAACGGCTTTGACAAGATCGTCAACGCTGCCTTCAAGGGATTTCGTATTAAGTATGATCAGGCCTTGGTATTTGCGGCTCATTGGATAGAGGTGGAAGTGGTTTGGTAATTGTGTGGAAGCGATTCGCCGCAATGGCGATGCCTTGGGAACGCGCAACCTGCACAGCTTCGAGAGCCGTGGCAAGCGTGTTTTCAAGAACGGGGCGCTCGTCGGGAGAAAATTTTCCCAAAACGTGGCCCACCATCTCCCCGGGCTGGCTGCCACCGATGCCGATTTTCAAGCGCGGGAACGCATCATTGCCGAGGTGTTGGAGGATGGATTTGATGCCGTTGTGACCACCGGCAGAGCCTTTTTCACGAAAGCGTAGGGTGCCGAGGGGGAGGGCGACGTCGTCGTAAATGACGAGCATTTGCTCCGGGGACCATTTGTGAAACGAGAGGATTTGCTGGATCGCGCGGCCGCTGAGGTTCATGAAAGTCTGGGGTTTGAGCAGAATCGTGCCGCTTTCCGGAATCTTCGCAAGCTGGCTCTGCCATTTCGGGGCGGATTTGAAAACCGCACCACTGGCGGCAGCGAGCCGATCCATTAACATGAAACCGACGTTATGGCGGGTGTCTTCATATTGTTTCCCGGGATTTCCGAGGCCGACGATGAGGGTGAATGGCATGGAGAAAGTGGCGGGTCTGGAGTAGATGGTGGTGAGGCAGGGCAAGAGATTATCGTGGTGGCGGCGGTGGGCAAGCCGATTGCGGATGGGTATGAGGGAGGGTGTTCCGCACAAGAATACGAAAAGTCGCCAACGCCTCATTCTTTCAGGGGGTTTGATGGGTAAAAAAACTAATCATACCTTTTACCCACAAAAACGCCCGGTCCGCGTGAGCGGGCCGGGCGTTTTGGGAGAAACGGGAATCCGCTTACTTGGCGGGGGCTGCGGCGGCATCCTCGGAAATCGCGGAGCTCGGCTTGCCGATGTGTGCGACGACGACATCCGCAGCATGGGTGGGTTTCACGCCAGACGGATAGGTGATGTCGCCGATGTGGAGTGAGTCGCCCACTTGCAGGCCGCTGATGTCCACTTCGAGGGTTTCCGGAAGATCGTCGGGCAGACAGGTGATTTCGATGGCGTGCACGTATTGCTCGATAAGACCACCGGCTTTCACTCCTGCGGATTCACCGTTGAGGTGGGTCGGGATGTGGGCGGTGATGGCGGTGTTGTCATCGATGGAACGGAAATCCGCATGCAGGGCCTTGCCGGACATGGGATCATGCTGGATGGACTGGAGGAATGCGAGGCGGGTGCCTTGGCCTTCGATCTCGAGGTTGACGATGATGTTTTCCGAGCTGCTGTGTGCGAGCACGTCGGCAAAGGTCTTGGCATCCACCTTGAGGTTGATGTTTTCGGTGCCTTTTCCGTAGATGACGGAGGGCAGCCAGCCTTCGCGGCGCATTTGATTGAGGCGGCCGGAGCCGGTGCGCAGGCGTGGAGCTGCTTTGAGTGTTGTCTTTTTGGCCATGACGATTGTCGTTTGTGTTAGGTTCCGCCGGGGATTACTGCACCCAGTGCGGGAGGGCGGGTGTAGCGGGGGATTCCACGCTTGTCAAAAAATTGTTCGAGGAAACCGGGAATCGGCGCGAATTAGACGGAGAAAAGCGAGGTGATCGATTGGCCACCATGGATGCGGCGGATGGCTTCACCCAGCAGCGGCGCGATGCCCACAACCTGCACTTTCGGCCCTGCGGCCTGCGGCACGGAGTCGGTGGTGATGACTTCTTCGATGGCGGAATCACGAATCCGCTGGTGCGCGAGATCGCCGAGGATGGCGTGGGAAACTCCAGCGTAAATGCGTTTTGCGCCATGTTTGTGGAGGATCTCGGCGGCGGCGGTGAGGGTGCCGGCGGTTTCGGTCATGTCATCCACCAGCAGGACATCACGCCCGTTGACCTCACCGATGACGTTCATCGCCTCCACACGGGTGGCGCTGACGCGGTGCTTGGCAACGATCGCGAGCTCGGCTCCGAGGGCATCTGCATAGGCGCGGGCCATTTTCACGCCGCCCACGTCGGGCGAGACCACCGTGAGATTCGAAGTGTCGGGATGGCGCTCCCGGAGATAGCTGATGAGCACGGATTTCGCGTAGAGATGATCCACCGGGATGTCGAAAAACCCTTGGATCTGCGGGGCGTGGAGGTCCATCGTCAGCACGCGGTTTACGCCAGCGGACGTAAGGAGATTGGCCACCAGTTTCGCGGTGATCGGCACGCGGGGTTGATCTTTGCGGTCTTGGCGGGCGTAGCCGAAAAAGGGCATCACGGCGGTGATCCGCTCGGCACTGGCACGGCGGGCGGCATCCACCATGATCAGCAGCTCCATGATGTTGTGGTTGGTGGGCGGGCAGCTCGGCTGGACGATGAAGACATCGGCACCACGCACGTTTTCATTAATTTTCACTTCGCTTTCGCCATCGGGGAAGGCGGAAACATGGACATCCGCCAAAGGCTGGCCGACACATTCTGCGATGCGCTCTGCGAGCGCGCGGTGAGCAGTTCCACTGATAATTTTCATGAGCAAAAGGAGCAAAAAGCGGGAAGACGGCTGGATTGTTGACAGTGTGGACTCCGTCGGCAATACTTTGCTTGGAAATCATCCAGCCCAGCCAAAATTAATGCCAGATAGCCAACTGAATACAGAAGCGAATGCCCATGGTGCGATAAAGAGCAGCGGCTCTGTCGTGATGATCTGGGTGTCGGTGTTGCTCACCGTCGCTGCGGTGATTTGGTTTTTTGGGATTGAGGTGAAGTTTGGAGGTGGACGGGATACTTCCGCCTTCAGGTGGCTATGGAGTGCCTGGAATGGCGAAACGGACTACGAGCACGGAGTGCTGTTTCCCTTCGTGATCGCGGGTTTGATTATTTACAAATTCAAGGATCTCAAAGTGGCGGCAGATGAGGGCACTTACTGGGGGTTGTTGGCGGTGTTGATAGGAGTGTTGCTTTACATCATTGCCTGCCGTAGCCTCCAACCACGGATCGCACTGGGAGGCTTACCCTTCATTCTTTGGGGTTCTGCATGTTTTCTATGGGGCTGGCGAGTTGCCAAGATTTTGATCTTTCCCCTATTCTTCTTCTGGTTGGCTGTCCCGCTGCCGTCGTTCCAACAAGCAACGACTCATTTGCAACTGTTGGCCACTTCGATGGCTCATCACGGCTCGGACCTATTTGGGGTGGAAACCTATGTCGAAGGGACCACCGTCCTACCTGTCAACGGCGATTGGAAACCATTGGACATTGCCGCAGGTTGCAGCGGTATCCGCTCGCTGATGGCGCTTCTGATGATTTCCGCAGCCTGGGCGTTCATCGCGAAAATGGCGATGTGGAAACGAGTGTTGTTGTTCCTTTGTGCGTTCCCGCTCGCGATTTTAGGCAATGCCTTGCGGGTAATCTCGATTTTTGTCATCGCCGAATACGGAGATTATAAATGGGCGAGTACCACATGGCATGATTGGTCGGGACTTCTTTTGTTCTATCCAATTTCCCTGCTGCTGCTGCTGGCAATTCATTCAATTCTTGAGGGTGGCCTGCCTTGGAAGAAGGCAAACCAGAAAAGCTTGCGGCGTGTGAACGTCACTCGCACCAATGAATCCAAATCCATCATTCCAGAATCATGAATCCCAAAGCTTGGATTTTACCGATCTTCGTCTCCCTCGGCTTGAGTGGAATTTATTTTCTACCAAGCTCCGGTAAGGTTGCCGAGTCGGCCGTCAATATGGTGCTGCCAAATGTCTCAGGAGCATGGTCGCTGGAATCGATCCCGCCAAGTGAAGCGGAATTGGGCACCTTGGCACCCGATACCAAGTTTGCGAAAGCGGTTTGTCTTAAAGTGAGGGCGGGTGAATACAACTTGGACGGGCAAGCGATTCCAGACCGCCTGGACATTTCAGTGGTGCTTTCAGGTGCGGATATCAATAACTCGATCCACCGCCCGGAGCGCTGTATGCCAGCACAAGGGCATAACATCGTGTCATCAAGCAGCCAGATTCTCAAGCTTTCCAACGGTCGCCAGTTTCCCACCAAGCGGCTGATTTCAATTCAGAACATTCCGATGAATGAGGAGCGAACGCAGTTTCTGAAACTAAACTGCGTGACCTATTACTTTTTCGTCGGCCATGATCGTGTCAGTAATGACCATCTGGGTCGAACTTTCATCGATATGAAAGATCGGATCGTGTTTGGAATGGATCAACGCTGGGCCTATGTTTCCGTCTCGATGTGGTATGGAAAACTTCCATGGATCGAAAAGGAAGTGGGTGAGGCCGAAGCCGATGAAAAAATCCGTGGGTTCATCACGGATTTTTCTGAAAAGCAAATCGATTGGAATCAGATTAAACTCTAATTCTCGACTTTAATCGGTGGTGGTGTCACTTTGGCAGCTTTTAAGAATGCGATGGTTTGATCAAGGTAGGCGAGATACTCGACTCGTTGACTTGGAGTTACACCTTGAGGCAGGTTTTGAGTGCTCGCAATGCGCTGCCTTGCTAGATTGAAGTAACCCAATGCTTCAGACGGGCGTCGCGCGGTCCATGCTTGAGATGCAAGTTTTCCGTAGAGAGATCCCACGCGATAGTTGGCACGACCACCACCCTGAAGGACTGCGGCGAATTTATAGGACTCCATGGCCCCTTTCAGGTCGCCTGAAGCCTCTCGCGCGGCTCCCAAGCTCTCATGAACCGCGACCCGGGTCTCCACCATGTCGATGATAATCCAATGCATCTCCTTACAGGCGGATTCGACTTGATCTGAGGCGATCTCCAGAGAGCTGAGTGCTTCTGGAAGATTTCCGTTGGTAAACTGCCTTATGCCCTTCTTGAGATAGTGAATGGATGAAGAAAGATTTCCGCGGAAAGCGGGTTCCATTCCCCCTTGCCGTTGGATTGCTTTGGCATAATCCATTTCTGCCTCTTGGTCGCGCTCCAGATCACTCAAGAGATTAGCGCCGTTGATCAAAAATGACGGATCGAATGGATGAAGGCGGGTCGCTTGCCGATAGTCTTTGATCGCTGCTTCTTTCGCTTGAATTATCATTGCAGGCACCTTTTCAAAAGTAGCCAGAGCCAGGTAACTAATCGCTCTTTCCTGATGCAGCTCGGTTTGAGGCCATTGCTTGATCGCCAGGCTGATCTTTTCAATCCTTGATTCCAGCGACACGACGTTATCTTTACTGAAGAACACGGGCCACAAGGAATACGTGATTCTGGTTCCTTTCCAGCCAAATGGAATGAGTAACAGGCAGCACCCCACTGCGGCAAGGTTGAGTAGAACCGCATTGCCGGTTACCCTACCTGGATTGCTTTTTGAATTGGGTGAGCGCGCCATCTGCCCCAAGCAGATCCCCAACAGCATTACACCTGGAAAAAGATGGAAAACAAAGCTAAAGCTCGATTGCACCAACATCCCGACCAAGGCCGCGATCGCTCCAAGCCGCCAAGCATCATCTAGTGCATCTAGGTTTTTTTTCCGATCTTCAAAAAGAACTCTAAAAATCACTAAAATTAAAAACGCTACCAATAGAACAATCAGGAGGCCCGCTCCAATCAACCCATAGTCGGTCGCAGCTTGCAGCAGCTCATTGTGAACCTGTTCCGGTCTGTGGGTGACGATATCACCTTGGGCTTTGCCGTCCGCAAATCGGAAGCACTCCCAACTGAAACTGCGGCTCCCCCCGCCCATGAGCGGATGAAGGCCGATGCAGGAGAGGGCCATACCAAGGAAATAAAGACGGGCATTGTTATCAAAGAGCTGTTCAATTCCGCTGCCTGCATGTCGCAGTTCTTGCGCACTCTGCCATCCGATGATGAGGTAAGTGACAATTCCAAAACCTAATATTGGTAGCGCAATCAACACTGGCGCAAACCATCGAGAGTTACTCCGCTTCGCTATGATCAATCCAAAAAATGCAAGAACTCCGGTCGCGATTGCCATCCCTAAAATCCCCCCACGGGAGCGTGTGTGGTAAACGCAAATCAGCCCCGCGATCGCGATCAAGATCCATAAGATACGAATCGTTAGGTGATTTTTCCCGAATAATCCTGCGGCGAGCACGAGCATTGAGGATGCGATGAAGTAGTTCGCCGCTTCATTGTAGTGGAAGTAAAATCCCGATTTTATGGCCGAGTTTATCTGCCCTGGAAATAGTGGTGTATATCCCGGTTGGATGATTTGCTTTCCAACAACCATGACATTTGCCAACAACAGAAGTGCGATTCCCCAAATGAGGATACCTTCAGCCCGCTTATGGCCACTGATGGCTCGGATGCAGATATACGTTGCCACGGTCCCGGTAAGTAATAGCAGGTCAGCTAGCGCAAGCTCATGGACTGGGGAAATCCATGCCCGCCACGCAAACCAAGCAGCGACAATGATCCCTAATGCAGACAATCCAAGGTCCCCTAGTTTCCGGTCACCTCGCCAAATCGAAACGAGTGCGGAGAGGGCCGCGATGCCAAGGGGGAGCATGGCGGGCCCCCATGTCCATGAACGTGTCTGTGCTCCGACGACGACAGCCATCACCAAGGAAAGGACAAGGAAGATGGAAGTGAAAACAGGCATGGTTCGGATCAAAAAAGAGAAATGAGATTCGGCAAGGTCCATTGATAAGACGCTTGCCTGATGCTTGGAAAATTCCGCGATCAAATGCTTACTTCGCGCCTTTTCCAAAAAAAACGGCAGGAATGGTTCGCGCTAGAATTTGAAAATCCAACCATAGAGACCAGTTGTCGATATATCTCAAATCCATCGCCACCCATTCCTCAAAACTGGTAATGTGATTGCGGCCTCCCACCTGCCATTCGCATGTGATACCGGGCCTTACGCTGAGCCTCCGCCGATGGGAAAACTCACCAAATGCCTCCACCTCGTAAACCGGGAGGGGACGAGGACCGACCAGACTCATGTCACCCTTCACCACGTTGAGTAACTGAGGAAGCTCATCGATACTGAATTTACGCAACATTGCTCCAAATGGAAACACCCGTGGATCTTGGTTCAGCTTGAAAACCGGGCCATCCATCTCATTTCCATGTTGCAGTTTGACTTCCTCTAACAGCTCTTCGGCGTTGGCGACCATGGTGCGGAATTTCCACATCCGGAAGGGTTGCCCATAGCGCCCCGCCCTCATTTGTGAAAAGAAAATCGGAGAGCCAGGGCTTTTCAACCGAATCCCCGAGGCTGCTACGATCCAGAGTGGCAATGTGACGAGTATTATCAAAGATGCTCCCACTCGATCAAAAATTTCCTTGCACATTAGCTCCCAGGAAAGCTCAGGCGTGGAGCGCAACACAAGCATCGGCTTCTCACCAATGGCATCAAAGACGGGCCGGGCAATCTGTGAGCGGATGAATGACGCAGCAATCCATGCCTCCACGCCTTGCAGTTCGCAGGCTTCCACCGCTCGGGCGACCGTTTCGAATTGGGTGTTCTTTGCCGAGAAAATCACCCGACTCACGGACTGATCCTTGAGAAGACCAAAGAGTTCGGTCACATCCCTTTTCCCGAGATCGAAGGTATCCACGATTTTCCATCCTGAGGTGATTTCGGGATCCAAATCTGCGAGCAGGTCGTCCATTTCGCCATCCGATCCTGCGATGATCACCCTTTCTTTGGTGGCATCGCTTTCGGTCCTGCGCTTCAGCCAGATCTGAACCAGGCGGTCCCTAATGAAAAGGAAAGCAACGACCAACAGCAGCCCAATACCTAGGGAAAGCCTTCTCGCATCTCCCGCCTTGGCAAAAACCGCGAACAGGCCGATGAATAGCACCACCACCACCATCGAGCGGATTAATTGCCAGAGTGAGGCACTCGTCGTCTTGTGGCGCAAGTGCTCATAAAATCCAAATCGTTCGAGAATGAGGGGCGTGAAGGGCACGGCGATGTAAAGTACCCAGTTCATTGATGCCAGTGTCTCCTCCTCAGCAAGTCCCCGCAGTGCGTTGCGGAGGAATCCTGCGATAATGAATGCAAGCCAGACGAGAAGCGCATCACTGAGCTGCAGGACTTGGATGGTAAAGGAATCTTTGCGGCTAATGGCCATAGCTGAGAATGTATCGGGCAACTGCCCCTAGGGCAGAATCGCAAGTCTTGCGCGATCTGCAACGGTAGATTGTAAACGTTTTAAGTTTTCTGGTGTCTAACTCTTTCAGATCAAGGGCTCAAGGCATGGGAAAAGGTTTGAAAAGTCCGTTTGAATTGGTTGTCTTTTGCAGCACATGCGCTGTTCGATGCTTCTTCTCACATTCTTCGCGCTTGTGGCCTCGTTGTTTTTTTTCTGGCAATACCGCTTTGAAGCAGTGCCGGGCGCCCAAAGAATCACTCTTGCCGACCTTAGGGGCTCTTCCATTCTCGGTCCGGGGGTGGCGTGGACTCAGTCTGGAAAAGGCCTCAATCTCAGTTTGAGAATCGCTGATGAAGCGCCCAACCCGATTGCCCTGCTTCATTTTCCAACTTTGCGACCCGTGTGCTGGCTGCATGTTCGGTTTCAAATCTCCGCCAACAACCTGGTCCCAGGCCGCGAGACTTGGAATGATGGCAGATGCATCATGGAGTGGCACACACCCGGGAAAAATGACGAATTTGAAAATGATCAATTCACCTCCGTAAGAGGCAATCAGAATTCCGGCATCGTGGAATGTGTTTTGAGACCAAATAATGCCCCTGCCGATCCTGTATTGAGGATCGAAAACATCGGGGTAAAGGGAGAATTGATTGTTTCTGAATTTGAGGGGATTCCTCTTCAAGAACGAGTGTTGTGGAGAATCGGGCGGTGGTTCCTGATCTTTGGCTGGATCGGATGGGCCGTCTTTTGGATCCGCCCGACGCGAGGGCTATTGGTCCGAGCGGTTCTCGCAGGGATTGTTTGGCTGTTGATGGGAATTTACTTCGTTGTCCCCGGCCCTTGGAAAATTACCCGGTCATTCGGGCAACCTTTCCAAATTCAAATGGCAACCGGAAGCCAGATCATGCAAAAGCATGTTCCTTCAACTCTTGAATCGACTTCGGATCCTGAATCGAGGTCAAAAAAATTGGTATCGATAGGAAAAGTTGAGGGGAAAGTGGATCTCATCCTTCAAATCAAAATGCTCTTCGCAAGTATTCGTCCTCTGCTTCATTCACTTCTACTAATGGTTCCCACTGTATTGATCGCTTGCCTTGTCGGCCAGAGACCTGCGATTCAGCTTATGGCTGTCCTTGCTCTGTCCATAGAGGCGGCTCAGGTTGCGTTTGGCTATGGGTTTGATCGATTGGATGTTTTCGATCTTTTTGCGGACTCGGTGGGTATTTTGATTGGGATCATTCTTTACCGTTGGGTGCAACGCAGCAGCCACCCATTGCTGATCAGACTGGTCAAACGGCGGCATGAAGGTGACGCACCAGCAGCCTGAGCATAGGCGGTGCATGATCGTTCCTGATGACGAAATTCCTTTGAATGGTCGCTTGGAAACAGGGTCACATTTTCCCTAAACGTCCATGCCAGCCATTACGAATTGCGCGAACGAGCAAAGGCAAGCGTTGGGGGCCATCAATGAAAGAAGCACCTAAAAGATAAGCGGTCGCCATGAGTAGCGCATGGTGGTTTCCCCTTTGCCTTTTTTTCAACCACACCATATTACGCACTTTGTAATATAGCTTCCAGTCGGCGAGACCCTTTTCAAAAAAGAAGCTTTTTCCAAGAAATTTCCAATGGATGACATTTTGTGGCCCTGGATGATCCATCATCGCGCCTCGGATCGCCTCTTGTGGGAAGCCTGCTTGCTCAATTCGCCACGGATATTCCTCGTCCTCACCACGAATGAACAGCTCGCCGTTTACGGGGCCTACTACCTCTCGGACCTCACGTGGAAGCAGTGCCCCTGTCCACGAAATCCGACTTTTGATTTTAGGGCCATTTGGCATTTCAGCTTCGCTTCTCACGAGCCGCCAACCGCCGTTCCCATCCTCTATCTGCAGTGGCCAGGTAAATTGGCATGATAGAGGGTCGATCTGCAAAGCATGTCTTACCACTTGAGCATCCCATTCGCCTTCAAGCATCGCAGCCAAGCAACCCGGCCGTGGCCAGGAATCATCGTCAAGGATCCACACCGCATCGGCACCAGAATGAAATGCCAACTCCATCGCCTCTTCCACTCCACCCGCATTGCCGCGGTTCTCATTCATCGGATGAACAATCAATTCGAATGGCAGATCAGTGAGTGCACGCAGTTTTTCGACTGTGTCGTCGGTCGAGACATTGTCGGCCACCACCACAAGTTCGGGAGGACGAGTCTGCGCCGCCAAGGCCCGCACACAGGCCACGGCTGTGTCTGATCGATTCATCGTCGCAAAAACAGCAGCGATTTTGAGGGGGTGGGGCATTAGAGAGCGTAAGGTAGGGCGGCACCGCCGGGGCCGCAGGCGAATGAAAGGTCCTTGCGTAGCCGGAACGTCCCAAAAAGGTCGTCTCATTCACTTTTCATGCGCACGGCGCTCCCGGCGGTAGCGCCCTATCGGGCAATTGGAGGCGGACCGGGTGGGTCATTCAAATAATGATCTGTCCAATCCGGTCTGGCGGATGATGGATGCGAGGGTTCCAGGTTTTAGATCCTTGTGCATCGGGACTGGAACCGTGCGGGAGGCATCGTCTGAACGGCGTTGCATGATTCGATGACTTCCGCGCTGGCGCATTTCGATGAATCCAAGGGCTTCAAGTAAGCGGCACATCTCCACACCTTAAAACCTTTTACGCAGGGGCATAGTCCGTTTCGAATTGGGTGATCCATGCTTCCTCGCTCAGTCGTCCCTCCAATTCGGAGGGGGAAGCAGTTTCAAGAAATAGCTCAACCGCCTCTTTCAGGTTCGATAGGGCTTCCTTGTAAGTTTCTCCCTGGCTGGCAATGTCCAGTTCGGGAGAGAGCGCGACGACCATGTCTTCCTCAAGTCTAAGGATCGCGGTGAATTTTACTTTCATGATTGGATGATACGGGTGAATTGCTGAGAAGGAAGCCGGAAATCATCGGGTAGGGCGGATCCGGTAGGTCCGCTACACCATTTGCAGGGAGGAAGTAGCGGCCTCGCCGCGCCGACTTGTCCGCCGGATGGCGGCGTGTATGTGATGTGAAAGAGAAGAGAAAGAAAAGCTCCGGGGTAGGGCGGCATTACCGAGGCTGCAGGCGAATGAGCTGCGAATGAAAAGTCCTTGTGTAGCCGGAACGTCCCAAAAAGGTCGCCTCATTCTCCTTCCATTCGCGCGGCGCTCCCGGCGGTAGCGCCCTACCTTCCCTGGAGGCGGACCTTACTCAGTCCGCTCACTTATCCGCCTTACTGTGGGTTTTAGAGACCCAGGATTTCGCGGAGTGCAGTCCTGATTCTTTCCATCGTAGCTGTATCCAGTTGCCCCATTTTACGATTCAAAACATGCCGATCAAAACTGGCGAGTCCTTGAATGTTGACGGCCGATTGCTTTGGAAGCCATCGGGGTTTGCCGATTTCCACTTCGCCGCGCAATCCTCGTATTTGCGAGGTCAGGGGAGCCACGATCACGAGGGCACGCGCATCGTCGCGGTTGGGATAAGCCAAGATAAGCACGGGTCGGCTTTTCGCCGCCATGCCGAGGTCTGCAAACCAGACTTCGCCGACCAAGGGTTCAGTATTCACCAAGCGCCTCCGTCCAGGCCTGTGCCTGCTGGTCCGGGGAAAGCAAGCTTCCGTAATTCAGAGATATTTCAAACGGCAGTCCCTGCCGCAACTCGATCTGTGCCAGGAGTAAATTGACCGCATCGCCCGGATTCATTCCCAATCGTTCAAGTATCCGTTCTGCGTTGCGGTAGCGCTGTTCGGGAACGCGTGTTCTTAAAAGGATGGAAGGAACTTTCATGGCACGAATATGCTCAAACATGCTCGAATATGCTCACGCGTCAATAACTGATAAATCTGCATAAAGGTAGGGCGGTATCGCCGAGGCCGCCAGCGAATGGGAGGTGAATGAGTAGGTAGGGCGGCACCGCTGGGGCCGCAGGCGAGAAGGGTGCGAACGAGTCGCGCAAAAGAGGTCGGAACGTCGAGTCTTGGTCTAAATCGTTCGCGTCCCTTTCACCC
>Ga0105048_10014178_pt1 | contig 12422 bp, 13 predicted proteins | sample MAT05_FD_78382 | JGI IMG/M metagenome (GOLD analysis project Ga0105048, IMG submission 78382) | Freshwater microbial communities from Lake Fryxell liftoff mats and glacier meltwater in Antarctica - MAT-05 | ecosystem: Environmental > Aquatic > Freshwater > Ice > Liftoff microbial mat | place... | reverse complement strand
TTTAAAGATAAGGACAATTAGCTTAATCTCCTTGTTAAACAAACTATACGCCATATTGTTTTAGACAATTGTTACAAATTAAAAAAACCTTTTGCGATGGCAAAAGGTTTTAAAAGATTTTACTTTGATTAGCCGTTTAGAGCTTCTGCTCCGCCAACAATCTCCAAGATTTCTTTGGTGATAGACGCCTGACGTGCTTTATTATAAGCAATCTTCAAATCGCGCTGCATGGCCTTTGCATTGTCGGTAGCTTTATGCATGGCTGTCATCCGCGCGCCGTGCTCACTTGCAAATGAATCTAATAAGGCTTTATAAAATTGTGTTTTTACAGAGCGTGGAATTAACTCATTAACGATATATGCTTCACTTGGTTCAAAAATATAATCCGTGTTGGTTGCCCCTTTTACCTCGGTTTTGTTTGAAACTACCGGTAACAATTGTTCTTCGACGGTAATTTGTAAGGCAGCATTCCTGAATTGATTGTAAACAATTACGACCTTATCAAATTGTTTATTCAAAAAGGCGTCAATAACCTTACTAATCGCTGGAGAAACATTTTCATAAGATAACTTATCTAAAAGCTCGCTGGTGTTATGCGGCAGATCCTGTCCAGCAATAAAATACGAAGTCCGTTTAAAAGCGTCTGATACTTTTTTTCCAACCGGTAATACGGTAATGTTATGACCAGCGTAATCGTTCTTTATCAGTTGGTTAGTTTTTTTAATCACGTTGGCGTTAAAAGCCCCGGCCAATCCACGGTTTGAAGATACAGCGATGACCAGCACATTTTTACCTCCGGCGTTTCTGGCGTATATGTTTTCAGACGCATCAACGCTTGCACTTACATTCTCCAAAATTTCTTTCAGTTTGTTTGCATAAGGACGCATTTGCGTAATGGCATCCTGAGCGCGTTTTAACTTTGCAGCACTAACCATTTTCATGGCACTGGTAATCTGCATGGTTGACCCTACTGACACTATTTTATTTCTTACTTCCTTTAAACTTGGCATTCCAAATAGCGATAAGTGATGAATCTTGGGTGATGAGTTACAGTAATCGGCGATTACGCTTTATCAACCAAATCTTAATTATTATTTATATTTTGATAACAGGTCTTTAGCAGCGGCTTCAAGAACACCGGTAATTTCATCTGAAAACTTACCAGCTTTTAATTCGTCTAAAGTTACCTTATGTTTGCGTTCCATTAAGTCAATAAATTCTTTTTCAAACTCGTTCACTTTATTGATTGGAACACTTCTTAATAAATTCTTAGTTCCTAAATAAATAATAGCAATTTGCTGCTCAACGCGGAATGGAGAGAATTGTCCTTGCTTTAATATTTCTGTATTGCGTGCTCCTTTGTCTAACACGGATTTAGTCGCTGCATCGAGGTCGGAGCCAAATTTGGAGAAAGCCTCTAATTCACGGTATTGAGCCTGATCTAATTTTAAAGTGCCTGCTACTTTTTTCATCGACTTGATTTGCGCGTTTCCACCAACACGCGATACCGAAATACCTACGTTAATAGCGGGACGAATTCCTGAGTTAAATAAATTCGTTTCAAGAAAAATCTGTCCGTCGGTTATTGAAATTACGTTGGTAGGAATATACGCCGAAACGTCGCCCGCCTGAGTTTCAATAATAGGCAATGCTGTTAGAGATCCGCCTCCTTTTACCAAATGTTTGATTGATTCAGGAAGGTCGTTCATGCTTTGTGCAATTTCGTCGTTAGCGTTAATCTTGGCCGCGCGTTCAAGCAATCTGCTATGCAAATAAAACACGTCACCAGGGTAGGCTTCACGTCCCGGTGGACGGCGCAACAACAATGAAACTTCACGATAAGCCACCGCTTGTTTTGAAAGATCATCAAATACGATCAAAGCCGGGCGTCCGGTATCGCGGAAAAACTCGCCAATAGCAGCCCCGGCAAATGGTGAATAAAATTGTAATGGCGTAGGGTCGGAAGCGTTAGCCGCCACAACCACAGTGTAAGGCATTGCGCCGTTTTCTTCCAAAACACGTACCACGTTGGCTACAGTAGAAGCTTTCTGACCTATTGCCACGTAAATACAAAATACAGGTTGACCAGCTGCGTAAAATTCTTTTTGATTAATAATAGTATCGATGCAAACCGCAGTTTTACCGATTTGACGGTCGCCAATAACAAGCTCACGCTGGCCACGACCGATTGGAATCATTGCGTCGATTGCTTTGATTCCTGTTTGAAGAGGCTCTGTAACTGGCTGACGATAAATAACCCCTGGAGCTTTTCGCTCCAAAGGCATCTCGTAAGTTGTTCCAGTAATTGGCCCTTTACCGTCAATCGGCTGACCTAAAGTATCCACAACGCGGCCTAACATGCCCTCTCCCACTTTAATAGAAGCAATACGGTTTGTTCTTTTACAAGAACTGCCTTCTTTAATGCCGTCGCTTCTTCCTAATAATACAACACCAACGTTATCTTCCTCTAGGTTTAAAACGATAGCTTGTGTGCCAGTTTCAAATTCAATCAACTCACCCGATTGAACCTTTGATAAACCGTAAATAAGCGCAATGCCATCACCTATTTGTAATACGGTTCCTACTTCTTCTAGTTCAGCTTCGCTTTTGAAGCCGCTTAATTGTTGTCTTAAAATTGCAGATACTTCTGCCGGTTTTATTTCAGCCATGTTTTATGGGTTGTTTAGCGGTGATGCGATCAATGATCTGCTTCGCTGATTATTATTAATTTGACCCTTTGTTTGTTAATTCTTTTTTCATGTTGCTCAATTGTCGAGCAACTGTTTTATCAATTTGCCTATCGCCGATCTTCAAAATAAATCCACCGATGGTGCCAGCGTCTACTTTTTCAACCAATTCAACTTCACCTTTTAATTGTGATTTAATTAAATCTAATACCGTTTCTTTACTTTTAGCATCTAGCCCCCTAGCCGAAGTGACAACTGCCGTGAAAATGTTTTTATTTGTTTTATATTGTTCGTCAAAGGCCAAAGCAATTTCTTTGATAAAAGCCTCTCGGTTTTTTGAAGTAATTAGGTTTAAAAACGAAAGTGTTAAAGAAGAAATTTTTCCTTCAAAAATATTTTTAAGAACCTCTAATTTTTTATCAGTTTTAATAATGGGACTTTTCAAAAACAAGCTAAATTCACGATTTTCATCGCATAATTGTTCCACTGTTTTCATGTCACTTCTTACCGTATCCAGTTGATTGGATTCAAGCGCAAGATCCATTAATGATTTGGCATATCGTGTTGCGGCTATCATTTTAATTCAGATTTAGATCCTTCATCAAATTCGAAACCAAAGCTTTTTGTTTTTCGTCGTTCGTTAATTCTAACTTTAGTATTTTTTCTGCAATCTCGATAGATAAAACGGCCACCTGATTTTTTAATTCAGAGATAGCTGCGTTTTTTTCGTTGGTGATCTGTTCTCGTGCCGAAGACATAATTCTGTCTTGCTCGACCTGCGCTTTTTGTTTGGCTTCAGCAATGATATTATCTTTGGTTTCACGGGCTTCTTTCAACATGTTGTCGCGTTCGGTGCGGGCTTGCGTTAAAATAATTTCATTGGCAGATTTTAACTCCCGCATATCATTTAACGCGCTTTCGGCGCTCGCCAAAGCGTTTTCGATTCCTTTTTCACGGGTTTTGATAGCCGTCAAGATAGGTTTCCATGCAAACTTTCCAAGAATCACCAATAGCAAAATAAAGGTAATGGCTGTCCAAAAAATTAAACCAATACCCGGTTCAATTAAACTTGCTAAAATGAATAAACTACTCATGATGTTGTTTTTTTAAATTTTGTACTAACTGCCACAATGGTTGATGTGACTGCTTTGTTTTGATTTTGTTTTTTGTTTAAAATAAACCAAAGCCTTTACCAACCGCAAAGGCTTTGGTTTTGGCTCATTAATTACAGAAGTGCTACTACTACACCGAAAAGAGCAACACCTTCTACAAGGGCTGCTGCGATGAGCATAGTGGTTGTAATTTTTCCTGATGCTTCAGGTTGACGAGCAATGGCATCCATTGCGTGTCCACCAATTTGTCCGATGCCGATACCGGCGCCAATTACGGCTAACCCTGCACCAACTGCTGCGATACTTCCTGTCATTTTGTGGTTTTTTTTATATTAGATTAAACAAAAATTCTTAATGATTCGCCTTCAGCGTCTCTTTATCATCCGAAGAATGAGACGCGTTGTGGCTATTGTCGGCCACTGCCGAGCCAATAAATAGTGATGTTAACATGGTAAAAATATAGGCCTGTAGAACGGCAACCAAAACTTCAAGCACATCAATAAACAACGCAAAGGCCACTGAAACGGGAGAAATTAAAATACTCTTGAATAAAAAGATAAGCCCAACTAATGAAATAATGATGATGTGACCAGCACTGATATTTGCAAATAACCTGATCATCAAGGCAAATGGTTTTGTTAGAATCCCTATAATTTCGATAGGGATTAAGATCGGCCAGATAGCTTTTGGCGCATGTGGCGCAAAAATATGCGACCAATACTGTTTATTGCCGTTAATGTTAGTAACAATCATTGTACAAACCGCTAACACCATTGTAAAAGCAATATTACCGGTAAGATTGGCGCTCACTGGAACCAAACCAAAAATATTATTAATAAGGATCAGGAAAAATACAGTTAATAAATATGGCACAAATTTTTCTCCTTTTGGCCCGATATTTTCTTTAGCGAGGTCATCCCGCACAAATACGATTAAGGGCTCTAAAAAAGATTGTTTGCCTTTGGGAGCCGAAGTAACTCCATGTTTTTTATACGATCTAGCAACTGAAGTAAACAATAGAATTAGTATCAAGGCAGAACCCAATAATTGCGTGGCGTTTTTTGTAAGTGAAAAATCGAGCGGGCTGTCGTTTATGGCAATAGTATCCCCTTTTTTGTTTTTACCCTCTGTAATGTATTGTCCTTGTTCGTTTGGAACTTCGGAGGCATAATAAATGGTTTCCTCAAAATTCACAAATCGCTGTCCGTTTTTTTCAACTACAACATTTCCTTGGGTATCGTGATGAAATTCAGAAGATATAAAAGACACAATTCCATCATTGGTTTTAAGTATTACCGGAAGCCCTATAGATACTGCATCGTGGCCGTCGCCCCAAAAATGCCAAGAGTGTGAATCTAGAATGTGCTCGAAAGCGATTTTAGAAATATTTACCGGCGCATCGGACTTGTGATGACCAGCAACAGACGTTTCAACGTGATTTGAGGCATCAAGTGGTTCAGAAGGACTACTAGAAAAACTTAAAAAAGAAATAAACGTAAAAAAGGTAGCCAAAATGAAGCTGTTCGTCCCTGAAGTATTGATTTTACTGGTCATTTGCAAAAAAAATCGGTGTGATTTTGAATTCGGTTGCAAATGTAGTCAATTTTTAAGTACAAACAAGAAGCAAAGAGCGTAATTTTAATTTTAAAAGTTGATTCCCGAATTTGCACTATTTTTACAGTCAAATTTTGTTTTTATATGAAATATTGGCTAATAAAATCTGAACCCTCCGCTTACAGTTGGGAACAATTTAAAAAAGATAAAAAAACCGATTGGACTGGCGTGCGCAACTATGCGGCTCGAAACAATCTAAGGGACATGAAGAAGGGGGATCTTGCTTTTTATTATCACAGCAATGAAGGATTGGAAATAGTTGGAATTGCCAAAGTGACAAAGGAACATTTTCAGGATGCCACAACCAAAGAAACGGCCTGGCTGGCAGTTGGATTTGCTCCTTACAAAGCGCTTAAAAAACCGGTGAGTTTGCAAACTTTAAAAAAAAACCCGTTTTTTGCTCAAATGGATCTTATTCGACTTTCGCGCTTAAGCGTAGGAAAAGTCACGGAAACGGAGTTTTTTAAGCTTTGTGAGATGGGCGGCGCAGTTATTAAGTAGTATTTGGCCCTAAACTCCATTTTCGTCGTCGTGTCAAAAAAGATAATCGCTCATTTACCTAAGTAAACCTCACAGTGATTTTTTTTAACACGCCTCGAAATTGAATTTTTCCATCCAAACAAATAGTTTTCGGACAGACATTAAATAACCCTCGGGAGACGCAGGGGTCTCTACAAAATTTAGTGATCTGCCAACTAGTAGATAATGACTATGACTTTGTACCAACGTATATTCCTGATATGAATTTTCCCCAACTTTAAATCTTCGTGCACATAACCTTGCGTCCAAAGCGATTAAACAGGATGGTCTTCCTAGTTTCCTTTAGCGGCGCAGGCTCTCAACGATGGTTAACGCGCTCTTCAACCGATCACCTTCCGTGCCTTTTATCACAGAATAAGAACCGCCAATTCTTTTCACCGCTTCTGCGTTCATCTCGAAAAGCAGGTTCCGAGAGTGTTTATTTTCTCTGAGGGCATCCGCTTGCCAGGCAATTTCATTATTCGTAATAAAATAATGATCGTATTTAATCTTAAGCAACTGCTCGCCAATAAACAGCGGCACTTCATTAAATTCTACCTCCGCCCAAATCTTTAACGTAATCAATGTTGTATCGCAAAATAAGAAGTTAACTGCTTTTTTCATCAGGGCTTCTTCCAATGCAATTTGTTGTGCAGCGATTATCACTAAATCATCCAAAGTAAAATTATAAAGGCCTGAATCATTAAAATATTCACGCGCGTATTCCGGCACCCAAACTGTTTGATAGTGCCTTGCTAGAGCTTCACAAAGCCATGTTTTGCCTGTGCTTTCCGCACCAATAATCGCTATTTTTTTTATATCGTTCTTCGCCATTTTATCCAACCATAAAAAGCCATGCCTGTGAATAATAGATATAATAGTGCAAAAAGCCACATGTCTTTTAAACCATACAACAAAACATAAATTGCATCAATCAATATCCAGGCAAGCCAGTTTTCGACCCACTTTTTGGTCATCATGTAAGTGGCTGTTAAACTCGCTGCCGTCAGTAACGCATCTAATAAAGGTCTGTCCCCTTTAAAATAAATCAACAATTTATAATAAATAAAAAACTGCACAAGTGTAATAATTATTAGCAACGGCGATTGTTTAATGTTCATTTTTTTAACAACGAAAACTTCTTTCTTTTTACCGTTCCAATAAATCCAGCCATAAATGCCGATAAAAAAATACAGTATTTGAAGACTCATGTCCCCGAACAAACGTTGTACGTAAAATTCAATAACGGAACTTACTACGGCGATTAATGAAACTGGCCAACACCAAATATTTTCCTTAATAGTGAGCCAAACGCCCAAAGTTCCTGATAATAGGGCAATTATACCTAACAAAAACATTAATCAAATGTAATGTTGTTGACTTTATATTCTTTTATGATGTTTAAAAAATTTTCATACGGCGACTCGCCTTTCCAAACATACGAATTAAAAGCCAAGCCGTAAAACCCAAGCCTTGCAGCCTTTTCAATCACCTTTGGTGAAGTGCCGCCGCGAGCAACGAGTCTTTTATCCGTGTTTTTTATTGCAGCAACAACGCCGTCCTCGTAAAAACCGCTATAAAATTCTCCGGTCATATTGTTAAACATTGTTCCTAACAAATAATAATCAAAATTTTGGTCTTCTTCTAAATAAATTTGCTGTAGTCTGCTGTAGGAACGGCTCTTGGAAGTCTTACCAAATTTTAGCTTCAGGCGCAGCCGCACAAAAGTATAGCGCCATTTTTTAGACAAATGGCTGCTGCTAAGGTGAATGCCTTTTAACTTAAATTTAAGAGCTAATTGATGGTGAGAGTGAATAACAATCCTATTGTGAAAATGCGCAGGGATGTCTTTCAAATACTCCGACATTTGATGGGTTGAATGTTTTGGTTTTCTAAGATGCAATGTTGTTAACCCTGTTTCGAACATTTTAGTCACAAGACTTTGTTCATCAGGAAAGTCTTTTGTCGGTGTAATTATAAATAATTTCATTTGGATTTTAGCTTTCAACAGATGAACGGGGAAGATATATTTTGTTAACGAAAAAACAATATTTAATTAACTTTAATTTATCAAAAGTTAAAAACAGGAGCCGATTTCGTTCAATAAAAGCACATTTTTTTCAAGTGCGTTTCCAACCACAATCATGTTTGCGCCAGTAGCCATGGCTTCTAACACTTTTTGTTTTGAGTCAATACCACCGCCAACAATTACGGGAATTGTAATTTGTTTTTTTATCATTTTTACCAGTCCCTGTGGTATGCTGGTTTTTGCACCGCTCCCTGCTTCAAGGTACAGAGCCTTAAAACCTAGTTGTTCTGCCGCGATGGCGGTATTAATGATATAGTTCTGATTATCGGGATTTAAGGGCTTTGTTTTTGTAACCCTTTGTATGCTCGAAACCTTTCCACCATTGATCAACAAATAAGCGGTGGATAAATGAGGAAGCTTCATTTTTTTAATCAACGGTGCAGCAGCAATATGTTTTTCGATGAGGTAATCGGGGTTTCTTCCCGACAATAAACTTAGCAATAACAAACCATCGGCGGTTTTAGAAAGTTGGGTTTCATCGCCCGGAAAAATAACAACTGGCACCGAAGATATTTTTTTAATCGCGCGAATGGTTTTTGTAATGTCTCCTTCTTGAAGTTTGCTACCCCCAACCAAAAAGCAGCTCACATTATACTTCAAAGCCAGTTTAATCAACTCGGGATTATACTTGTCGGGGTCTACTAATACAGCTAACAATGGCTTTCCCGATTCATTTAATTTATTTAAAAACTTTTTAAATTTCACAACAACAGGTTTAATTAGCTTGGTCTTTTAAAATATAAACTAGCAGGTAATCGTTAATTTTTTCCTTTTTAAGCAGCAGTGTTTTCTTAAATCCAGTTGTTTCAATAATACCATAAAAAACATCGTTCTCAAAGCCTTCTACCTTCAAATTGGTTTTAAAGTCAAGGTTTTTAAGTCCGTAACATTTGTATAAAGCTTCTTTTGCCGCCCAAATCGTGATCAACTTTTCTACATCATCTTTCGCAGCGAGAGCCTCAGAATCATTTACAAATTTATGTTTAATCTTTAATACCTTATCTCTGATCAACTCAATATCAACGCCCGTATTTTCTTTTTTGTTCACGCAAACCACCAATCTAGCGTGTGAATGAGAAATGGAAATAAACTCAGATCTATTTTTTAGGTAAGGTTTCCTGTTCGTGTCATAGCAAATCTCTATATTTTCATCTTTAAAATGCTTTTTGAATAAAAAATGACTTCCCAACAATTCAATGTCTCTTTTTGTTTTTTCAGGAAACAGGCGCGAAAATAAATCCAAATTAAGAATTACGACGCTGAGATGATTATTTATTTGATTGATGGTGAACAAATTTGAAACACTTTGGTCGCTAAAGTTAAATCAATTTTTTTTGACACGTAAATTCACCGTAAATTTTGCTCTCCTCTATTATTGCAAAATAGGTTTTTTTTAGCATCAGGCATTGGAACGCATTGCTAAGGCAGTAGGTGATGTTTTACTTTTTGCTATTGGAGTTGTTGTACATTTTCAGAAAAGAAAACGCCAATTTTAAAACAAAATGGGGATTCGCTTGTTTCATCAGCATCACAACAAAACTTGAGAATTACAAACTTATAACTTATCTTTGTAATCCTTAAAAAAATCACATAACAATCCATAACATGTCAGTAACAGCAACAAAGTACACATCGTTCAAAGTAAAAGACATCTCATTAGCAGAATGGGGTCGCAAAGAAATTAAATTAGCCGAAGAGGAAATGCCCGGCCTAATGGCACTTCGTAAAGAATACGGCGCTTCACAACCATTAAAAGGTGCGCGTGTGGCAGGTTGTTTACATATGACCATCCAAACCGCCGTTTTAATCGAAACCTTAACTGCTTTGGGTGCCGAAGTTACATGGAGTTCATGTAATATTTTCTCAACACAAGATCACGCCGCGGCGGCGATTGCTGCTGCCGGGATCCAGGTGTACGCTTGGAAAGGTATGACTGCCGAAGAATTTGACTGGTGTATTGAACAAACTTTATGGTTTGGCGAAAATCGTCGGCCTCTTAACATGATCTTAGATGATGGTGGCGATTTAACGAATATGGTTTTTGACAATTTCCCTGAACTTGCTGCCGGCATTAAAGGTTTGTCGGAAGAAACTACAACCGGTGTTCACCGTTTATACGAACGCATGAAAGCAGGAACTTTATTGTTACCAGCAATTAACGTTAACGATTCGGTTACAAAGTCTAAATTCGATAACAAATACGGCTGCCGCGAATCATTGGTTGATGCAATTCGCCGCGCAACTGATATTATGATGGCCGGTAAAGTTGCTGTTGTTGCAGGATATGGCGATGTGGGAAAAGGTTCAGCGCAATCTTTATCTTCTCAAGGCGTTCGCGTAATCGTAACAGAGATCGATCCTATTTGTGCCCTACAAGCAGCAATGGATGGTTACCAAGTTCAAAAAATGGATAACGCAGTTAAGATCGCCGATATCATTGTTACCACTACTGGTAATAAAGACATCGTGGTTGGCCGCCACTTCGAATCTATGAAGCATGGTGCTATTGTTTGTAACATTGGTCATTTCGACACAGAAATCGATATGGCTTGGTTAAACAAGACTTACGGCAACACAAAAGATGTTATTAAACCACAGGTTGACAAATATACCATCAATGGAAAAGACATCATCTTATTAGCGGAAGGCCGCTTGGTTAACTTAGGCTGCGCTACAGGGCACCCGAGTTTTGTAATGAGCAACTCATTTACTAACCAAACTTTAGCGCAATTAGAATTATGGACTAACAGGGATGCTTATGAAAATAAAGTGTATGTGTTACCCAAAATTCTTGATGAAAAGGTGGCGCGTTTACACCTCGAAAAAATTGGCGTTGAATTAGATACTCTAAACAATGATCAAGCTGATTATATTGGTGTGAAAGTTGAAGGCCCATTTAAAGGTGACGCTTACAGGTATTAAAAGTTAAAATTAAATTTTAAAATTCCCCCTGCGCAAGCGCGCAGGGGGTTTTTTATTTTAGAATTGACCTTCTAATTGAATGACACCAAATAGCAACCTCAACAAGGCTGTTCAACGAAACACTAAAATTATAAATCCGATTAATAAAGACCAAAAAAGACAACTCACGTTATTTACGATATCGCGATATGTGATACTTCTTGCATATTGTTAATTTGCTAAATGTTGCTTTAGAGTAATTGTTTTCGTTTGATTTTTCCATGCATTTTATGCTCTGCCATTTTCTTTTATTTGAATTCTTTCGTTAACCGGTCGGGTTGTGCTTATTTATAATTCAACAAGTTTTTTCCAACCTAAAGCGTTTATTTCGTTTTGCAACTGAGTTTCTTTTACGCCCCCAAAAATCAATAATCCGCCTTCTTGCCCGAATACTTTTTGAAACCTTTTAATGTTCTTAACCTTTAATACGTCGGTTTTTTTGAAGATCTAATCTCGATTGGTAATAAGCCTATTTCGCTTTCAATGATTACATCTGCTTCTTTTCCGTGCTGTCTCGTAAGAAAAATAAGTTGCCAAATTGTTCTTTATTTGAACGCGTCTTCTTTAATTCCGAAATAATGAAATTATCGAACAAGGTTCCAAAGTGTCTGCTTTTTTTAACCCTTCAAATGAAACGACATTTAATAAACTGCACAACAAACCTGTGTCGTAAAAATAAAGATTAGGAGATTTTACAAGGCGTTTGTTAAAACTTTGAAAGTAGGGCGGCAACAAATAAACAATGTAACTGCTTTGTAAGACACCGAGCCAGGCCTGAATGGTCTTATTGTCTACTCCTACCTCTTTCACTAAATTATTAATATTCAAAAGCTGAGTCGCGCTGGCTGCAAGCAATTTTAAAAAATTGTTAAATAATGCCTGTCCGAAAACTAGGTGTTTGGATGGAAAAATTCAGTTTCGAGGCGTGTTAAAAAAAAGATTGTGAGGTTTACTGGGGTAGATGAACGATTATTTTTTTGACACAACGGCGAAAATGGAGTTTTCGGCCAAACACTATTTATTAATGACGAGCTTGTGCTTTGCAATAGTACATTCAAATACATAAATGTCTTCTAATAGATCGCTGAGAAACACCTTGTAGGCCTGTTTTTCGATCAGACCTTGATTTAGAAACAAAGACTTTCTTTTTTTAGGTACAATTTTTCGTTCAAACGTTGAAAATATTTGTTTCTGTTTCGTTTAACAATGTTTAGTTGAAACCTTGAAAATGGAGCATTATCTGTTTCATTCCGGGCAATCCCTGTAAAGCGTTTGTTTATTTTTTTCGTGAGGTAAAGCTCTCTAAATCCTTACAGACACTTACTGTGCCTATCTTAAAACGTCCGTTGAAACGTACTTTGTTTTTTCGAATGTATGTTTAGGGTTCACAGTTAAATTCCTTAATTTCTGGTAATTTACTATATTTGTGACCCTCAATAA
>Ga0105048_10014176_pt1 | contig 12423 bp, 3 predicted proteins | sample MAT05_FD_78382 | JGI IMG/M metagenome (GOLD analysis project Ga0105048, IMG submission 78382) | Freshwater microbial communities from Lake Fryxell liftoff mats and glacier meltwater in Antarctica - MAT-05 | ecosystem: Environmental > Aquatic > Freshwater > Ice > Liftoff microbial mat | place... | reverse complement strand
TTTGCGTATATGTGCAGTAGCGGATTAGAAGCACTTTCCTGTCCGTTTAGCGCAAAGTTTATTAGAAGCAGAGACCTTTGATTTACCACTTCGCCCGCTATTGCCACATACACGCTGTTATGCCCTGGCGTTCTGATTGTCTGTGTCTTGTATCCATTGTCCTTATTGAGTTTTGCAACCAACTGTCCGAATGTTTTTGTGATGGTTTGTAGGTTGGCGTTTTTAAAATTTTTAGAAGGGAGGGAGATTTTTATTTTTTTCTTTTCAGGGAGGGACAGGCATACTCTTTGGCAAGCTTTGGCTTGTGCTTCGGCTTGTGGGGCTTGCCAATGTGTATGACTGTGAAGAATTAAGTTCAATTATTTGAAATATTTTAGTCTCATTGTATTATCTATGTCCAAATCATATCTCCTAACTACTATTGAACCTATATCGTTAAGATTTCTTCGTCCAAACTTAATAGTCCACCAGTATTTTCAGCCACTACCTTAAAACGGTGATAAATAGTATCCCCGTCAGAATCTTCTTTGTCTAAATCAGCATAGGTGTACTCCAATGTGTCATTGTAATCGAATGAATCAACCAACTGCCATTGCCCTGAATCAGTCATTTTATACAGATAATACTTACCTTTATAACAGGTTTCATCCCAACTTAAAACAACATTATGCAGTTGATCCGGACTTGTTGTAGTGGAACCAATGGTGTGCGAAATTTCCGGGGCAGGAGGGTTAACGTTATCAACTACCTGAGCCTTTACCAATTCGGACGCTTTGGATGGAATATACTCCGATTCATCACGTTCATTTAGAATTTCCCTCAAGGCAACAACTCTATAAAATATATCCTGTTCAAAGGGTGGAAAATCCAAATCATCAAAGTAATCAACCACAACATCATCAGCTAAATAAATCCCGGCATCTGTCATGAGGTTGATTGAAACAGTCAACGATTCGTTTGTTGTTCTGTAAAGTTGGAATGCTTTAATGTTCTCATCCGGGAGATACGGGTTGAGATAAAACCGAACACCTGAACTAGTTGCGAAGTGTGGATTAGCAAGAACCGTTTCAACCTTTTTAACAAAGGGAGCCTCAGCCGGGAATGCATTTATAATTCGGACAGGACCTAAAATATTACTGGGTTCTCCCATTTTAAGTTCCCGGGTAATCTCAATCGCCATGTAAAAGTAGAGGTTTTGAGAAGCTCCGTCCAGTTTGTAATCCGTAAACCTTAAATACGGCATTGAGTCTACGGTCGAAGTAAACTTACAGGCATACGGGAAAGGATTAAATCCGGACTCACCCGGATTCAGCAGTTGGCCGTTTTTATCGCGGATGGAAGGCGTTTCACTGGATGTGTTGGTTCCCTGATTGGCAAAGTCATAAATAATGGGTTGCTCAGAAACCGGAACGAACATTTGATAGATAGCAGCTTGAATTTTCTGCTTCTTTTCCTCAAAGGTTTCACTACCAGTCAACAGACCCGCAAGATCGGGTTCAGGGAATCGATAACCGTCATACTCTTTCCATTCACCCTCGTGGTTCGGGTCGTCGTCCAAAACGGCATTTGCAAGTTCGTAGAAACGCTGCACCTGGTTGTCGTTTGGATCAAGAATAGTCAAATCGTTCCATATGGCTTCAACCGTTTCAGATTCGTAAAGTGCTTCCAATAAACTGGTATCGTGTGCACGATAGACTGCAATAGAAAACGGTACCTCCGTAGTGTCTATATCAAAAGTATAAGAAGCCTTTCCGAAGGTATCCGGTCTGGTCGAGTACGAAGGGCCGACAGGTTCACTTGGCTTTTTAGGTTCTCTAAGGTTGAGTCCTAACAGAGCTAACGGAGCGGTCATCTCTGAGGCAATAGCGGGGCTAACACTATCGTCTATAGCTCGTAAAGCCAGATAGGTAATCTTTTTGGAGTCTCCGTTAGAGGGAACCAAATGGGTTGAATCAAAATCATAATTTGATTCCGGTTCTAAATACACCCTGTATCCTGGGTGCAGATTTACACCAACACTGTTTGCCGCATCGGTTTGGACAGCGGTGGGTTCCGTGGTTGAAGCGGATTCGGTGTCCAGAGCCCATATGACCAGGGGATTTTGACTCTCAATGCGTTCCACTTTCAGTCCTTTCATAAAACCACCATTTGTAGGTACTCTTACAATGCCCTTGTACCAGGTCATATGTTCGGTGTTAACTTCCGGGTGATCATTCAGAACCGCAGTATCAAAGGTAATTTTGTGCAATTTATCAATGGGTTCGGTCGAAGGGTCTTCAATTACTATGGCATTGCCTTGAATACCGCCAATATTGTATGTTACAATATCGCCGCCGGGTTCAACAAAATCCTCAGTGCGATTGCTAAAATCAACCAAACTTAAGGTTTTATCCAACTTCGTCCAGTTGGAGACATCATTAAGGTTTTCAGTGAGAAGAAAATAACTGTTGACGTTCGGACGATTGGAGATAGTAATAGGCTTTAAGTGACCAGGATTATCCGAATCGGTAACAGAACGAATATCAGATCGTAACTTGACTTTTAAAGTTGGACCATCTGTCTCCTGCGAAATCTGCAATACCTCAAAAACTTCTCCTTCTACATTTAGGTTGCTTCCGATAAATTTGGATTCATCGGCTGGAGCGATAACCGGAATAATTTCGGTATTATCTGGAGAACTGGTTTTTTTGAAAGATTTAGTCGCTATCCAAATAGCGTCTTCACCAAATACGGGTGTAACCGATTTGATTTTCCCTTCCACCAAGAGTGGGTCACTTTCACGGTAATAGAATTCGATTTTGGTTGCCCCGGTGTAGGCAATATTGTGCAGGTGATTCCAATTAAACGTTACCCGCGTCCAGCAGTTGTCACCCGTCGGGTTTCCGGTAATGCGAGCTTGTAAATCCGTTTGTTCTGCTAAAGTAGTAAACAATCTCAGGTCTTCTGCCTGAACATAGTGAGCGTAGGCATCCAAGGGAGGCTTAATGGGATCAAAATCAAAGAGAGTTTCGTCGGTTCCCTCTCGGGTACTAACATCCGAAGCCCGGGAAAACCAGTTAATTCCATAGAGTGCATACTCATGATAGCCTTCATTACTCTCTCTGTGCGTAAATAATGGATTTGAAGACTCGGCAAAAGGAACTGATTCCAAAACATTAGTTAATGTGGTATCGAAGTCTGTATACCCGTCTGCTGATGCTGTAATTTCAGGTTTAACAAAATCCGTTGCTCCTGTTTCGCAGTACTCGAAACCGTAAAAAACGGGTTTGGTATGCTGAGTTCTGTCAAAGTTGGTGGTATAGGCGAAGAAGTCGCCAAATTCTATTTCATAGTCATAGCCTTCCCGGTTAATTGCCACAAACCTTTCCTGCCCAAATCTTGTATATCCGTTTTCTTTAAGAATTCGTTCAGAGATAGCACTATCCATGCCTTTAAGGCCATATTCAATAGGAGCAATAGTAGGAGTTTGAGGTTTTCTGAAATCCTGATTATCTGTTGGCAGACTCATGAAAAGATGGTCGGTCAATTGTGCCAACCGGTTATTTGGAAGATCAGGATGTGTTTGGTAAAATGCGACATAAACATACTTGTCGTTGTTGAGGTTGAAATAATCAATGTGTCCCATTCCAAGCATTCTGGCAACGTGAAAATCCAATGCTGTTAGATTAAGTGCATCCAAATAGCTTAACGGGAATACAGGCTTGCTGTTTGGATTATCGTGGGTGTCGTCAGACTCCAGATTTTCAACTGCCTTGAGATCAGTTTTACTCAAATCAAGGTATGAGGTTACTGCATCTTTCAGACCTTCAGTAGTAGTCCATCTGTCCTGATAATTGTTTTTCTTTAGGGTAGTCCCATCATTGTATCTTGGCCAGTTGTTGTCAATACTACTTGGCCAGGTACCGTCATCAAGACGGGTATACACTTCCGTATCGGTTAAACTCAAACCGAAGTCATCTACATGTGTCCAGAAAGTACGCGTATGGATAAAGTCATAATATGTTTCCAGAGATATGATGCCACATTCGCCACTGGTCATCTCAAATCGGAGAAATTTGATATTTTCCGCAACAATTCGTTGATTTACATCACTTGCTGCTGCTGAAACGGCAACCCTGGATGCAATTTCAAGACCGTCCGAATCAGGATACTCAAAGCAAACGGTTTCATATCTGAGTGTTGGGGAACTTCCACTAATACTTTTTACCTCGATGTCAGCAGCAAAAAGCAGTCGATTTTTTACTTCCACCTCAACAAATTGATTATAGGCAGCAAGGAACCCTTTTGGATTGGTTTTTGGGTCAATGAGAATGGAATCATAGAGCATGAGATCGTAGAACCTGAATTCCACCTCATTTTGGATGGTTTGCGACCCATAGGTGTTGGTAATAACAAATTGCCAACTGCGATTTTCAAGACTACTCACCACGTCAAAAGGAGTGTCGCTGTTCAGGTCAATGACCACGGGAACTGTGTCATCATAAACAACCTTGTAAAGTTTTACATAGTCATCATCCTTTGTATAACCAAAGTCAGAATAATAGGTATTCCCTTCATTTGCAAGATCACCTTTGGGTATGTGATATTCTCCCAATTCGCCTCGCAAAGCCCATCGCAGGTGAATTCCCTCAGCCACACCATCTGAGCCATCAGCACCACTTGATTGCAGGTAAATTAAACCAGATTGAATTTGGGCATCACCTGCCCAGGGTGGAGATGGGTTTCCATCACAAATTCCAGGAGCCAGCGATCGTAATTCATCAAGCAGGGCAATAACTACACTCCATTCATCCTGTAGGTCAAAAACTTTTTCCGGCTCAAAAGGAACGGTACCTTTATTGGAACATATCCATTTTAGTTCACTTACAATGGTTGTAAAATACTTGCAGAACGGGTAAGGCCCTGACATATCATGATTAGGCCGGGTAATAGAATGATCATTAAAAAACTGATACAACGAACCCAAAAATCCCTCTACTGCGGCACCGAAGTCGTTTACTTTGGTTTGGACATTGGGAGGAAAACTGGCAATTTGCTGAAAGTAAAGGCAAGCACACTCCAATGATTTATCATAATTGTCGCACAGAACTTCGTATTTAAACGATGGGTCAATCGGTGAACAGGGCTTATATCCTGAAAGATCAAGATCCGCTTTAAAACTCAAGTAAGATGCATAAAAGGTTTGAAAGCGTGCCTCCAGATTTGCGTAATAAAGCGGGTTTAGGGAACTAACATTCCATTTTCGTTGTAGCCTCTTTAAATTACGGATGAGTCGTTTGAGATTTTTGCAAAGGACATCGTTTGCCTGGTAAACATTAAATCCGGCTTGTAGGTCGGTTGCCATATTTTGGGCTTCAGTGTATACATCCTGTAGTATCAATTGGTTGAACTGATCGTAGGAGCTTTGAATTGGAGCCGGGAGATTGTCATAAACGTTTGCAGTTTTACAAAGACACTTACTTATTTCTTCCAGATCTTCAAAAATGGCTGAAAACGGATAGGCTGCCCAATAGAGTTTTATGGTTGGATAGTTCTCTGGATTGTTTGGGTCAAACTCGAACACGGAGGTCACGGTCTTGCCATTTTCATCCACATCAAAAGCAATGGTTTGCTCAGGGGAAACCACATTGTTGCTTAGGTCTTTGATCCTGCAAGTAAAGGAGAATGAATAGGGGAAATCAACTACCGTGTCGTTAAACAGCGGAAAATGAATATCTGTCATTTCCTTGTACATCAAATCGCGGGTGAACACGTGCGCGTTGCTGTTGATGTTTATGGTAAACTCAAATTGACTTCCGAGTTGTGCTCCTTTAAGGATTGCCGATTTTAGTTTTAAATATGCTTTTTTCATTTTTTACAGGCTTCAGAAATTGAAATTAATTGTTACCTCGGGTTGGATGAAAACGTAAGTAAGGCCATCAAATTCAGGTAGTTTTAATACAATGGAAACGGCACCTGCGGGTAAATCCAGAAGTTGATTGGTAATAAACACCTTGCTTTTGTCCTTGCTGTATACAAACCTATCCAAATTGACGGGTGAGTTGCCCGGATCAATGCTAACGGCAATTGGTGGCTGAGAAAGACTGGAAACATCAATTCTGGGATCTATAAGAGGTTCCGGATTTCGGATCAATAAACCGATTACCTTGGATGTATTAGAATCCTTTATAATGGAAACCTCGGTGGTTGAAGCATCGTTTAGGGAAGGTAGTTGCAAGGCTCCATCCATCAGTTTGTCCAACAACAACGGAAATTCTTTGTGAAAATCCTCCGTGCAGTTTTGGGGAGTATTAATTACGGTATCAGCCAAAGTAAGTTTGCCTGAATCCAAATCATATTCCCGTGTTATCAACGCCTTTAGCGGTGTCCCATTGTCATCTCCTAAATTGAAGCTGGTAATTTGTTCTTCAAAATCTGTATAACGTGAGGTGGAGAAAACGTGGTGATGTACCTGTTTGAGGTTATCCTGACCACTTACCCAATTGTTTGCCTCATAGATAGAGGTATACAATTTGCTTGGTTTTAGATTGGGTAGTTCAAACTCGGCATAGTAGCTTTTTCGGTCGATATCACCCTGAAGATTGGAGCAATTATAACCGTTTAGGATACCATTGACGATAACGTTGTTAAGCATAATAGCATCGTTACCCTGCTGTGTAACTTTATCCTTTTCAACCCAACTTCCCTGCAAAGCATTAACTCCGGATACATCTTCAGGATCTTTTACTGAAACCTTTAGGTTCGTATTGTAAATCAAATTGCCATTGTTGTCTTTCCATTCGTTAAACAATGCGTAAGCGTAACCATCGTTAAAGAACAGTTTTAGTTTGGGAGTTTCGTAGAACAATGGCTTGGCCATATTCATCTGACCATCGGGATTCGGATAAGAAACATCATAATTAATATAAGGTTTCAATGTAGCCAAGGCATACTCATCTTCCCGTTTCTCATTCTTCAGAGAAAGATAGGTGGCATTATCTTCATGAAAATGTCCGGTTGGACCTCCGGTCACAAAGCCGATTTTGGTGTATGCAATATTATTACCGCCATCAACCTTGTCGTTGGATTTTATTTCAACGAAGAACATGGTATTCGGTCTCCAAACTGGCTGAATAGCATACTTCATGGCCTCCTGCATTTTTTGTGTTTCAGTATTGATATCAGTTTGAGCAGGGATGCTTAGGTTGAATACATGCTTTTGCCGGGTTAGATAACATAGTTGATGCAGGTAGGCGTTGTGACTCACCTGCTGATAAGACGTAATGGGTTTATCCTTGTCTTGAAGGTTGTCGTCGATGTACAACTCCATGGTTTGTGTTTTATGATTGCAGCGAACCACGATGTGATGCCAGTCACCGTCCAGTATATGACCATACATGGCCGCGTAAATGTTTGAGGGATTCTGAAAGTTTTTAGCGGTTATCCCATGAAGCAAATCGGTTTTGGTTCCATCGTGTTTCATAAAATACACCCCGAACATTTGTTGCCTGTAATCGGTATGTGGGTAAGAAATTACATATAAACCATAGCCGTTCAACCAGGATGAATTGCTCTTGTGTAAGATGGGGTGAAACCGGTAGACTGTCCTTCCTTTATCCCACCAATCGTCCATCGGACTGGCTTTAAACCAGACCGAAATGGCATAGGACTCCTCATCAAGTGACAACAATACACTATGGTTCACCTTGATATGTCCGGATGTTGTTTGCTGATAATTACTTTCATTGAAGTAAATTGCTTTGCTGGAAACGTTGTTCCTGTCTCGTGTATAGGTAGGTGAACCGGTGTTGTAAGAGGTTGTGTTACCTTGAGAGCTCGAGTCGTTAATGTTACCATCCATAGAGTTGGCGTGAATCAAGCCTTTGTTCACGTCCAAGCCCATGTATAGATTATGAATCTCATTTCGGTCAAGGTCACGCCCGAAAATTCTCAGATCATCAACGGCAAAATCATTTCGGTATCGCCAGGCCGTAGGGCTTGAGAATGCCTGTTGACCAATTAAAAGATCGTTTGTATTGGTGGTTTGCGGAGTGGCATCTACCACAACATTGATAGATATTTTTTCGATCGGGTTGTTGATGTCATCGTAACCTGAATATGAGTCCAGAGCACTTCCCTGCACCTCATCGCTTTGCAGTAATGAGTAGTTTTCGATGTCAAAACCATTGTGATCCTGACCGGTAACTATTTTTCCATAATAGGAAATAATCATCTTGTTACTTCCTGTGGTGCTGATTTTGGGATTGACCTGAGTACAAGGTTCGGGAAGAACCAATTCCAACGTCTCGGCATCTTGAAATTCAAGTCCTTTAGTAAGACTAAAATTGTTGGATTGGGTTTTAACAACCACATCCCCACCCATTGGGGTTACACGGACACCATCCAGATAGATCGGAATATTTTTTCCATATGTGGTATTGTCGGACTCATGTTCCCAGTTTACACAAACCGGTTGTAAAGCCTCAGGTTCGCACGTAATTATCCCGCCTTTAAAACCAAGGCTTTCTAACGATAGTGTTCCTTTAATCTGCTTTTGGTAAGCCGAAAGCATGTTTTGTCCCAAAATGCGAAGTCGCTTGTTTTGTCCTTCACTGACCATCTGCCAGTAAGCAGAAGGAACTTTATCAAGGTCGGTAGTAAATCCACTCACATTGGGTAAGTCCTTTACAAACTTATAAGGAAAATAGGTTTCCCAGGATGAACCGTTATAGTATAGTATTCGTAATTCCTGAATTTCGGACTCGTGTTTAACTTGACTTGATTTCCCCTTAATGGGAGGTGACATGGTCACCGATCTGACGCCCTGAACGTTCCCGTAAACCTTGAATAAACCGGAATTCGGGTCTTCATTCGTTGCATTTTTAACGCTCTGTGAAAATTCTGCATCAATGAAAGAATCCATCGGAACTTTAAAGTTGGCCACGGCTGTTTCCCAGCCCGTCGGAACACCACTTGAGGTTTCCTGAATCACGTATGTGTCAAAGGTTTCCTCGGTAAGCATGTGGCTGGCTTTACCGGGTATTTTACCCCCGGTAATGTCAATAATTGCGAACGGAGTAAGGTCTTTGTTTATATTGAAAATCCATGTGAATTCGGCTTCCACTTCAAGGGGCTTTCGTTTGATTGGAATTTTCACGCTGAGTTTAAACATACCGGTAACAATGAATGGTCTCCATGCCTCGGCAGCAAGCATTGCGGCAATATCAAAACCAAATGCAAAGTTGAACACTACCAATTTTACGCCTCCACCCAGCGCAATGGCTCCACCAACCATACCGGGTTTAAACCCGATTTTGGCAGCTAAATCAAGGTATGCACAAGCCCTTAGAGCCACGGGACCTAATTTTTTGTTAAAATCCCATTTAGCCCCTGCTCCAAAATTAATGCCTTTGGCCGACAGCATTACATAGGCATACATGTCAAACAGGCTCAGGATGCGTGCCTGAATTCGTTGAGTGTCAGGTGAGTCTTTCCCTATGTTAATATACCAACCTGAGGCGTTATTGAAGAAAAACGCCAGTTCTGCTTCTCCTTTTACCGAAGCAATGGCACCTACAGAATTACCATCGGCAGGAGCTTTATAGTCAACACCAAAGTTGGCCATAACGCTTTCATTGCTAATGGCCAGCAGTGCACTGAATGGCGGATCATCACTCTGGAAGCCCACACGTTCTTTAAGTATGGCAGCCTGTCCACTGATAAGGAAAACGCCAGGAAGTCCGAGCATCATAAATACATTGCTTGAAAACGCCTTTCCTTCGTCGTCTTTTGTCGCAATTAGTGCTCCGGCTCCAAGGCTAAATCCTTTATCCACGGCATCGAATTTGTCGACACCGATGCCCTGTTGTGGTTTTTTATAATACTGCCACCAGCTTTCATCTTCGGTTCGATTAGGCAGGTACTTTTTACCAAACATACCTCGGAATCCCCAAATACCAAGTCCTGTGGTTCCTAGTGGAATGGGAGAGGAAAGGGTAGACCGGCATCTACAATAAATGCGGGTTTATCGGGATTTAATCGCATACCGGCCTGGCCAGTAATACCGGGTTTCCTGATGCTGAAGTAGACGCTTCCCACATATTCCCTTCCAGGATCGGCAGAAGCACTCTCAGTATAGGTTGGTTCTGCATTTTTCATTGCCAGATAACCTCGGATAAACAGGTCGGCGTCTTCGTTGTTTGCATCCCCGGGAATTTTAATATCAATACCAATTCCATCTACCCGTAGGAATTTGTGCGAGTCTTTCGGGTTTTGAGGATCTTCGTCATCATCAATGGTATAGTAGAATTTTACACCGTTACCGGAGGCGTTTACTCCTCCCGGGTTTATATCCAATGCACCGTCAAAGCCAAAGAAGTTATACTTGCGAAGCTCACCTTCATGCATTTGTTCGTACGAACCCATGTGAATGGAACTTATAGATAGTTTAACCGGACCAACTTTAACTGTTACTGCTCTAGGCAACGTAATTGGGCCTCCCTGAACCTCCACCTTGCCATCCTCCCAAATAACCAGACGTTTTAATCCAATGTTTTTAGGCATGTCTGTACTGATTCCTTCAATAGAAGCGATGATATCCAGGGTTCCGGAGATGGCTACGTAGAATTTGTTTTCTTTTTTACCCAGTTCGAGGCTCAGAATTTTTATTCGAAGTACTTCAGGGATTTCAATGGACATTCCTTCTGATTCTGAGGCTGTAATCCTGAATTCACCGTCGGTCCCGATAAATACATCGATGTCAACTTCTGCATCATTGCCCTGTGAACCTTTGAAGCCTGGCAGCTTGAGTTGGCCTTTAATTTCTGAGGAGACGATCTTGCTTTGCTGAAATGCAATACCACACGAGTTCAGGGATACTTCAAAATTGCCGATTTTCTTGTAAAGGAGTGGTGGGTTGGGGTCTTGCGGATCAACGGCCTCAAGGCTAATATTTCCTGAAATTCCACCCGTACCAATAAGCAGATTTCGAGTACATATTTTGGCAGTAGAGGTTGAGTTGGAATTATCCGATAATTCTGGAGGAAGTAGAATATTGGCTTCAGCAATATACGCACCTATGAAATCCTTTGGACGATTATCATTAACAGCCTCAATGATATTTTGTTTTTTATCCAGGTCCAGTTTTAGGGAAATTACCTCAATTATGAGGTTCGTACCAACAATCAGACTTTTAGGAAAATTTATAGCACCAAAATTTTCAAAATTTAATTGGCCATCATAAAGAATATTGCCAATCGTAAATGTAGCGATCACTTTTTGATTTGAAATTACTTGATTATTAGAATCAACTGGAAGCAAGATGCTTTCTGAAAACTCCAACCCAATATTGATGTTTTCAATGGCTACAGAAATCCTGGGTTTAAAAATATTCAGTAGTTGTGTTAGATTCTCAAATGGCAACAGATTACTGATAAGTTCAGAATATTGGTCATTGTGATAAAAACCTTCGTTCACACAAGTTGCCATCAATACATCCAGTAAGGATAAATTGTTGGTCAGTATCTGCTGACAAATATTCTCAACATTGTCTTCAAGCGTCGAAAGTTGAGGGTGAGATAAAGAAGATGATGGAGAGTAAAGCTAGTTGTAATTGGTCACCAATTCATTGATAGGGTCACCAGAAAAGGGGAATGCAATGGGCAAACATTTTTCAAAAAGTGTTCTATAGTTCACTCCGGCAATCTGGAAAATCATATCAATAAGACCTTCCTTTTCAAAGTTTAAGTTACTTAGTCCCTGAGCATTTGGAATGAATGCTAATACTGGCCAAACTACTGATGCTCCTATACTCAGTTCGAAAGGCACCATTGGAATTGATCCAGGGTTAATTAGAAGGCGAAAACCTGTAGCTCCAAGGTCGTAAGCAATTTCATTATATGAGATTATATCGATCTTAGTATTAATGGTTGCACCATCACTGCTACGACTCGAGAAATAATTTTTATAGAATAACTTGTCAAGAAGACCTTCAATTCCGTTATCTAGGTTTTCAAATTCTTCTGGAATTATTTCCAGAGATATCAGATCGGATAGACTGGGATAATAGTTGCTAGCTGCCATTGTTTATTTAATTTCTATTACGAATTGATATATATCCCGGTAAACGGACTCTTTTTTTAAATAGGGTTCTATGGTACCGTAATCAATAACATCACTATCGAAGGACAGCACATAACGCTTGTAGTAGTATGGTGATGGAGTTCGGTAAAATCTAAAATAAACATAATTGTAGGCGGACACTTCTATAACTGGGTAAAAATCAAGCGAAGTAGCCACCAGATCATCAGGGTTACCGAAATCGGCACATTTTCTATAAAATCTGTCGAATAGCAAATCTATTAGTTTTATCCTATCTAAATCCGAAACTTCTTCGAACAAGCTGTAATGTTTTCTGGGATATTTAAGGTCAAAGAGAATAGGCTC
>Ga0105048_10014168_pt1 | contig 12427 bp, 12 predicted proteins | sample MAT05_FD_78382 | JGI IMG/M metagenome (GOLD analysis project Ga0105048, IMG submission 78382) | Freshwater microbial communities from Lake Fryxell liftoff mats and glacier meltwater in Antarctica - MAT-05 | ecosystem: Environmental > Aquatic > Freshwater > Ice > Liftoff microbial mat | place... | reverse complement strand
GACGCAAACGGTCGGCAAGCCCGGGGTTCACGAGCAGCCGGCGGATGGCCGCTGCCATTGCTGGCGGGTCTTCCGGCGGGACCAACAACGCGTTGTCGCCGTCCTCCAGCACCTCGCCGACGGTCGGGAGGTCCGACGCGACGATGGGCACGCCAGCCGCCATGTAGTCGAACAGCTTGAGCGGGGACGTGAAATAGCGCGCCATCAGGTTGTCTGGCAGCGGCAGCACCGCCGCGCCGGCCCCCGCCAGCGCCGCCCGCACCTGGGCGTGCGGCACGAAGCCCCGGAACTCGACGCGCCCGCCGATGCCTAGCTCCTGGGCACGCGCCTGACAGGCCAAGAGGTCCGGATCGTCAGGGCTGCCGCGCCCGCCGAAGACGGTCAGCGTCGCCTCAGGCAACAGCGCCATTGCCGCCAGCAGCGAGTCAACGCCCTTCCACCGGTACAATTGGCCGGCGTAGACCACCCGGCGCGTGTCGCGATCGCGCGGCGGTAGCTCGTCGGCCGGCGGCGTCGTCGCATCGGGCACCACCACGATCCGCTCCGGCGGCACCTGGAAGCTGTAGCCGATGATGTCCGCGCACGCCTGGGTCAGCGGCAGCAGCAAGTCGGCCTCCGCGAACACGCTGGCTTCGAGCGCGCGCGTACGGTCCGCGACCCCCTGGACCTCCCCCGGCTCCAATGAACGGTTGTCGCGCGGGCGAGTCGAGAAGATCTCGTGTACCTCGTAGATGACTGGCCGCTTGTGGATCGGCTGCATCCGCAGGAAGATCCAGGCAAGGCGCGGGTCGCGGGTCAGGATGGCGTCCGGACGCGGGCGCAGACGGAGCACGTCCGCGACGCAGGCCAGCGCATATGACCAGTTGGTGATAGCCAGCCGCTTGTGGATCTCCAGCCAGCGCAGGCCGTCCACGCGCGCCACCGGCAGCGACACGACGTGGAGGCGCGGGTGCGGCGTCAGGCCATACCCCGCCAGGGCACTGGCAGTCGTGCCGGCCGGCCTGGCAGGCCGCTGGGCCAGCAGGCGCACTCCCCAGCCCGCACGAGCCAGCGCGTGGGCTGTGTGCAGCGTCTGGATGCCGCGCGCCTGGGTCGTCGGGAAGTCGAAGCCGCCGACGTAGACCAGGCGGCGCGTCAGAACCTCGGCTATGGTCGTCCTGGTCATCGTCGTTCCAATCCGCGCTGGATCATGTCGATCACCGAATCGGCCCAGTGCTCGACGCTGTGCAGGCGTGCGATCTCGGCCCGGATACCAAGCGCCAGCGTGCGCCGCTCGGCCGGCGACCGTTCGAGCAATGCTGCCAGCCGCGCGGCCAGCCCGGCAGCATCGTCGTCCGCGCCGAAGCTCAGGTCGGGCCAGTGCTGGCCGAACAGCGACCGGAAGGCCGGATTGCAGACCACAGACGGCAGCCCACACGCCACCGCTTCAAGGACCGCTTTGTCCAGGCTGCCGGTCTTGCTGGCCGTCGCAAAGAGCGTGGCGCGCTGGTAGGCGGGCACCATCTCAACGTATGGCAGCCCCGCCACGAACGTCACCCGATGTGCAACGCCCCGTGCAGTCGCCTGGGCTCGGAGAGCGCCCAAGTGCGCCACCTCGTTGGCACCGTGCACGCCGCCCAGGAACTTGGCGGACAGGTGCGGATACGGTTCCAGGGCCAGGGCCGCCAGCGCATCAATGACGGTGCAGTACTGCTTGACCGGCGAGAACCGGCCGACCGACAGCAAGCGCTCACCAGCACGTAACTCGTCGGCGGGCCGGAAGCGCTCCAGGTCGATCCCCTGCCCGGTAATCGTCACCTTCGGGCTGGCGATCCTGAACCCCTCCGGCGTTGACGTGCCGACGCCCCGCACCAGCAGATGAGCCAGCCGCAACAACGGGCTGACGTGCCCGTGTGCGTACCACAGGAATGTCGGGCGGCCGGTCAGGCTGGCGATGGGCGCAGCGGCAGCCGCGAAGACCGGCCCCATGTGCGCCAGCACCGCGTCAATCTCGCCGCGCAGGCAGAGCCGCGCGACGATCTGCTGAAGCCGCACCAGCCAGCCCGCGCGTTCACGAAGGGAGCCGGCACCGCCCTCGTCGCCGGCCTTCCCGAGCGTGGCGAATCGAGTGTTGGCGGGCAACTGCGGGCGGCCCGGCCAGAGCGCCACTACGTCCAGCCGGTCCACGCGCTGCGCCAACGCGCTGGCCCAGCTATTCACGTGCCCGAAGAGGTCATCGGTCGGATCGACCTTCGGGGTGATGAATAGCAGCCTCATCGGCGACCTCCCGCCGACTCAGCGGCCAGTGCCGCGCCGCCCGTGCCTCCTGCGCTGCCCGTGTCACTGACTTCTGCCAGCGCCTCATGGAACACCGCCAGCGTCTCCTCGACCATCCGTGTCACCGTGCGATCGGCAGCGCCGCGCCGCGCGTTCTCGCGGATGGTGCACGCCTGCGGCCCGTCCGACAGCACCTCGGCCAGCCCGCGCTGCGTTGCCGCCACGTCCCCAAATGGCACCAGTAGCCCGTCGTGGCCGTCCTGGATCAGCGCGCGGTTGCCGCCGATGTCGGAAGCGACGACTGGCAACCCCGCCGCCATCGCTTCCAGGAGCACGTGCGACAGACCTTCGTAGCCGGAGCAGAGCGCCAGCGCGTCGGCGGCGGCCATCCAGCGGCCGACCTCGGGCTTGGCGACCTCGCCGGTGAAGCGGACGGTGCCGGTTGGCAGCCCTGCCGCCAGCGCTTGCAGACGTGCGCGGTCGGGACCGTCGCCCACCACGACCAGCCGCGCCACAGCCTGGACTTCGCCTGCCAACTCGCCGCGAGCCGGGTTGTTCAGCGCCGCGATGACGGTATCGACGCCCTTCCAGGCCGTCAGCCGCGCGACCACCAGCAACACGCGCTCATCGGCACCTATGCCGAGGCTGGCGCGGATGCTCGCCCGAGATTCCCTCAGGCCGGCGGTCGGATCGTCCACGGCGTTGCGGACCACCCGCACGCGGGCCGGATCAGCACCCCACCCCTCGACATACCCCTGTACGAAGCTGCTCGGCACGATGACGCGCGTGGCAGCCCGCACGTACGCACGCTGCATCCGGCGCAGCGCCTCAACCCGCAGGCTGTATCGGGACTGCTGGAATTGTTCGAACGGCTCGTCAGCGGCAATCAGCCCGTGGCGAACGGCGTACTCCCAGGCGAAATCACCGACGATCTTCAGCACGACCGGCTTCCGGAGCGCCAGATTCGCCAGCGTGGCCGGCAGCCCGTAGTCATTTACGAACAATAGGTCTGCATCCTGGCCGCGCCGCCAGACCTCGCGCGTGAACAGCGCCAATTTCGAGAAGACCGGCCGGTCACGCGGCACCCGGTACACCGGGTACGGATACCGTCGTGTAGCCGGCAGGTCGCCATAGGTGACGACCTGGACGGTGTGCCCGCGCTCGACCAGTTCTCGGCCAAGCCGTAGCAGATAGGTCGGCGGACCGCCGCTCTCCGGGTGGAACGTCCCCGAGGCGATCAGGATGCGTAACGCTCGGTCCGACAGGCGAGTGCTCCCAGGCGCGGCTTCGAGAAGCGGCCTTGATCGGCTGGTGCTAGGCCGCACCGCACCGCTCCAACGCGCTCCTGGGAGTATATGGGGCTACGGGCCGATCAGACTCGGCAATGGCGCGTATGCTATCGTTGATGATGGAAGAGGGTGAGGCATGCGCGGAAAGCCACACCGGAAGGGCAATCACGCCCGCCCGCGAACAATTCGACCGAAGCAGGAAGAGGGCCAGCAGCCGGCCGCCGAGAACGGCGCTGCGGCGGCCACCGCCACCAAACGGAAGTGCGTCCTGGTCGTCGAGGACAACGCGACGATCGGCGGCCTGCTCGTGGCCCTGCTGCGTGAAGAAGGGTACCGGGCGCTCCGGGCCTGGGACGGCCGCGAGGCGCTGAAGATGGCGCGCGACCGTCGCCCTGACTTGATCGTCCTGGACTTGAGCCTGCCGTATCGTGACGGCATTGAGGTGCTGCGTGAACTGCGGGCCAATGAGGACACGGCCACCGCGCCGGTCGTCGTTGTGTCAGGCAGCGCGCTCCAGATCACACCCGAAGACCGGGCGCTCGTGACGGATACCGTCGCCAAGCCATTCGACATCGACCGGCTGATGAACGTGTTCCGCCGGCACCTCGGCGACGACGAGGTAGATGTGCCTGACCGCAGTTATGACAAGACTGATAGCCACCTGAATAGCTGGTAGGGCTGCCAGCTCGAAGCCGGAGAGGTTGCACACGGGGCGGCACACCCGCCACTGGACGTGTCGAGGGGGCGGCCGGTATCGGCCGCCCCCTCGGCGTATGGACAACCCCAGCGCGCTAGGAAACGCCGGCGGTCTGCCGAGCCGGCTCATTGACGTGAACATGAGGACTGATCGCCTTGAGTTCGCCGCGCTCGAAGGCCCGCAGGCACGAGATACAGCAGAACCGCTTGCGCTTCAGTTCAAGTCGGTGCTCCGCGAGCACCGCGTCACAGTGGTCACACCGCAACGGAGCAATCATTGGACATCCTCCCTCATTGGAGAGCCGATCCGCACGGACCGGCCACCTTGTGGGCCACACTGCCCACCTCCATACTCGCAGAAACGTAGCAGCAAGAGCAAGAGTGATGCCTCGCTAGTTCCACTCCCAGACAGCCGCAGCCCAGCACAATCCCGCGCCAAACGCGCACATGGCCACGATGTCGCCGGGGTTGATGCGTCCCTGCTCGAACGCCTCGCAGATGGCCACCGGAATCGAGGCGGCCGACGTGTTACCGTACTTGTCCACATTCATGAAGACCCGTTCAGCCGGCAAATTCAGCTTCTCACGGGCGTTCTCGATGATGCGGCTGTTGGCCTGGTGCGGGATCACGAGGGCGAGGTCAGCGGGCGTCAAGCCGGCCTTTTCAAGCGCCTCAATGATCGAGCCCGGGATGACCTTCGTGGCGAAGCGGAAGACATCGCGCCCTTCCATTTTCAGGAAGTGATTGCGCGCTTCGACGGAATCGTGGCTGGCCGGCTGCCGCGAGCCGCCCGCCGGCACCAGCAGTCGTTCCGCGCCGCAACCGTCCGAGCCGAGCACAAACGAGCGCAACCCGCCCGGCTGGTCCGTCGCCGTCAGCACAACCGCGCCGGCGCCGTCCCCGAAGAGGACGCAGGTTCCCCGGTCGCGCCAGTCGATGATGCGCGACATGACATCCGAGCCGACCACCAGCACGTTGCGGAACGCGCCCGTCAGGACGAACTGAGCGCCCGTGACCAAGCCGTAGCCGAAGGCCGCGCAGCCTGCGCCAACGTCAAAGGCACCAGCGCGTCGTGCGCCAAGCGCCTCTTGCACCAGCGAGCCGGTGGCTGGGAAGCCCGGATGATCCGGGGTGCCAGTCGCCACGACGATCAGGTCCAGGTCGGCGGCGTTGATACCGGCCATCGCCAGCGCGTCCCGCGAGGCCGCCACCGCCATCGTGCAGGTTGTCTCGTCGTCTGCCGCAATGCGCCGCTCGACAATGCCGGTCCGCTTCCGAATCCACTCATCGGACGTATCGACCAGCCGCTCCAGTTCGTGATTGTCCATGATGCGCGCGGGGAGGAACTTGCCGACTCCAGCGATGCGGACATTGGTCGCAGTCACGGTTTCGCCTGCTCGTTGCCTGGCGGGGCGGCGGCATCCTCAACGATCATCAGCGCGTCGCCGGCATGTACCAACTGTCCTGATTCGGCCAGGATCGCAGCGATGCGTCCGCCGCGCTCAGCAAGCACCTCGTTGAAGATCTTCATCGTCTCAATCAGCCCGACGACCGCGCCCACTTCGACGCGATCCCCGACTTCAGCCAGCGCCGGCGCGCCAGGTGCCGACGACCGGTAGAAGACGCCGGTGAGCGGGGCTGGCAACGGCGTACCATCCACCGGCGCGTCAACCGCGACGGCGCGCGGTTCGGCCACGCCGGCGATACGGCCAGGGCGGCGCACCAGCCGCAGGCGAAAGCCGGATGCGGCCACCTCAACCTCGGTGGCGTCGCTGGCGCGGACGTGTTCAAGGACGCGCCGGACCTCGTCAAGCCAACCTGCGGACGCCACGGTCACTTAGCCTCGAAACGCTTTGAGGATCAGCGAGCTATTGTGCCCGCCGAACCCGAACGAGTTACTCATCGCGATCTCAAGCGGTCGTTCACGCGCGACATTCGGCACATAGTCAAGGTCGCACGCCGGGTCGGGATTGTCCAGGTTGATGGTCGGCGGCAACATACCGTCCTGAATCGCTTTCACGCACACGATAGCCTCAACAACGCCTGCCGCGCCGAGCAGGTGGCCGGTCATCGACTTCGTGGACGAGACGGCAAGGTCGTAGGCAGCCGGCCCGAACACCGCCTTGATGCCGTTCGTCTCCGAGCGGTCGCCCAGCGGCGTCGAGGTGGCGTGCGCGTTGATGTACCCGATGTCGCGCGTTGACAGGCCAGACTTTCGCAGCGCCATCCGCATCGCTCGGGCCGCGCCCTCGCCGTCCTCGGCCGGGGCGCTCACGTGGTAGGCGTCGGCGCTCAGGCCGTAGCCCACCAGTTCAGCATGGATGGTCGCACCGCGCGCCTGGGCATGTTCGAGCGACTCCAGCACGATCATGCCGCCGGCCTCGGCCATGACAAAGCCGTCCCGGTCCTTGTCAAACGGGCGGCTGGCCTTCGTTGGCTCGTCGTTGCGCGTCGAGAGCGCCCGCATCGCGTGGAAGGCCGCGATGCCGATGGGCACCACGCCCGCGTCGGCTCCGCCGGCGATCATCACGTCGGCGTCGCCGCGCTTAATGATCTCTGCGGCCTCGCCAATGCTGTTGCCGCTGGTGGCGCACGCCGACACGACGCTGAAGTTCGGCCCGCGCAAGCCCAGGTCCATCGAGATGTGGCCCGGCAAGAGGTCAATCAGCATCTGCACGATCAGGAATGGCGTGACCCGATCCGGCCCGCGCGTGTTCAGCACCTTGATCTGCTCGCTCAGGCTGCCGATGCCGCCGATGCCCGAGCCGGCCAGGGCACCGATGCGCTCGGAGTTCTCTGCGGTGACAGTCAGGCCGGCGTCCGCCCAGGCCTCGTGTGCCGCCACCATGCCTAGCTGGATGAAGCGGTCGATGCGCCGAGCCTCTTTGGCGTTCATGATCGTCGTCGGATCGAAGCCTGTGCACTCGCCAGCGATCTTGACGACGTGATCCACCGTGTCAAAGCCGGCAATCGGCGCGACGCCGGACTCGCCGCGCAGCATGGCGGCCCAGGTACTCGAGAGGTCAAGGCCCAGGGGCGTCACACAGCCCATGCCCGTCACGACGACACGCGTGCTCACAAGACGGCTCCAGCGGCAGCGGTTCGCGCGACGCGGCCGGCCAACGTATCTCCAGGGTAGTGGGAGTATAGCAAGGCGGGTTTCGGAAGCCACCAGGGTTCTGGTGTCCTTCTGGGGACAGTTCGCGCTGGCAGCCTTCGGCGCGGCACCGAACGCCAGCAGCCGGCTACACTGGCCGCAGCGGCAATGCTGCCGCACTCGGAGGCACGGTACTCAGAACCGAGCGTCGTGCACCAGGGAGGCCATCATGCCAGGACTCGGACTTACCCCAATGCCAGAGGGCGTTCTTGAAACCCTCGGCCGCGCCAGCACCGCATCCATCACCAGCGAGTTGTTCAAACTGGGAATTCGCCACAGCTTCATGACCGGAGTCGCGCCACTCTCGCCGGGCGACAAGATGGTGGGCGAAGCGATCACGTTGCGTTACCTGCCGTACCGCGAAGACCTGAACGCGAAGCAGTCCGTTGCCGACCCAGAGCACCCGCAGCGGAAGACCATCGACCACATTGAGGCAGGCCAGATCCTGGTGGTGGCGGCGCGCGGCGACGTGCGCTCCGGCACGCTGGGCGAGATCCTGATGGCCCGCATGAAGGCGCGCGGCGCGGCCGGCATGGTCACGGACGGTGCGGTGCGCGATGCTGTCGGGATCAGGAGCGTGGGGCTGCCGGCGTTCGTGGGCGGGGTACACGCTTCAGCCAGCAACACCCTGCATTACGCCGCTGATGCCGGGCTGCCGGTCTCGTGCGGCGGCATCACGGTCATCCCCGGCGACATCCTGGTCGGCGACGAGGACGGCGTGGTGGTGATCCCGCGCGAGTACGCGGCCAGAATCGCGGATATCTCCGTGCACCACGACGAGCTTGAGGTCTACCTGTTCGAGCGCATCACCGGGGGCGAATCGCTGCGCGGTATCTACCCGCCCAACGAGCAGACCCTGCGCGACTACGACATATGGAAGAAGAACAAGTGACCCTGACACAACCGGGCGTCTACGAGCGGCTTGGCATCCGCCGGATCATCAATGCGGCCGGGCCGGTGACGCGGCTCGGCGGCAAGCGGCTGGCCCCAGAGGTCGCGGCGGCGATGGCCGAGGCCGCGCAGTCGCACGTGCAGATCGACGAGCTCCAGGCGCGGGCGTCGGTGTTCCTGGCCGACGCGACCGGTGCCGAAGCCGGCCTGATTACGTCGGGTGCGGAGGCGGGCCTGCTGCTCGGCACGGCGGCTTGCCTCGCGGGCATGGACCCGCGCCGCATGGACGACTTGCCGTTCGTGCATGATGGCCGCAACGAGATCGTGGTGCAGCGCGGCCACCGCAACGCCTACGACCATGCGTTGCGTGCGGCCGGGGGCGTCTTCGTGGAGGTCGGCTACCTGGGGTCGCCGGGGGCCGGGTGCCACTACGCGTGGCAGATCGAGGCGGCCATCACGCCGAAGACCGTAGCGGTCGCCTGCCCGGTGATGGAGACGCCCGGCACGGTGTCCTTGCCGGAGGTGGTCGAAGTGGCGCACCGCCACGGCCTGCCGGTGATCGTGGATGCTGCGGCCGGGCTGCCGCCGCGCGCCAACCTGCGCCACTTCATCAGCGAAGGCGCGGATCTGGTGGCGTTCTCGGGCGGCAAGGCCATCGGCGGGCCTCAGGGGTCCGGCATCCTGGTCGGCCGCCGCGACCTGATCGAGTCGGCGCGGTTGCAGATGCTCGACATGGACGTGTACCCGCAAATCTGGTGGGCCGGCCGCGAGATGTTGCAGTCGGGGCGACTCGCGGGGCCACCGCATCACGGCATCGGGCGCGCCTGCAAGGTCGGCAAGGAGCAGGCAGTCGGCCTGCTGGTGGCGCTGGAGCGGTACCTTGCCCACGACGAGGCCGCCGAACTCACGGCCCAGGCTGCACGCATGTATCGGCTGGCCGAGGCGCTGGACGGCCTGCGCGGGGTGCGCTGCAACCTGACGCGGCCGGCCGGCGGCGTCCCGAAGGCCGAGGTCTGGATCGACCACGAACTACTCGGAATGAGCGCGTTCGAGGTCATCGAGGGGCTGGAGACGGGCGACCCGGTGGTCTGCGTCTCGCAGGGGCTTGCGCCGAAGGGCGGACTGGTCATCAACCCGATGACGCTGGAGGACGGCGAGGAGCGCATCATCGCGCAGCGCATCCGCGAGGTGCTTGCGGGCGGCAGCTAGGGTAGCCCTCACCCCCAGCCCCCTCTCCCGCAAGCGGGAGAGGGGGTCGAGGGGTGAGGGTTCGGAACCGCCCTGCCGATGGCATGTGTGAGCACTCGCGGCGGTCTAGCGCCAGCGCGTCAGGATCGTCTCGCGGTCGAAGAGGCGGACGGCAGCCCATAGGAGCGCCACGTCGCAGATGCCCGCTGCCGCCGACATCAGCAGGGAGTGGCTGACATCCAGGCGAATCAGACCAAACACCTGCGCCGTCAACAAGCCCGAGATCGGCAGTATCACGATGGCCCCAAGCTGCTGAGCTGCGCGCGGATCACTGGTCCGCGCCGACGCGATCACGGCCAGGCCGACCGCCAGTAGTGCGAACAGTGGCGACAGGATGCCGAACGACACCAGCCAGACCGGCCCGACCGCGAACCGCAGAATCTCGAAGCTGCCGTGGATCAGCGCCAGCACCAGGAACGACGCGTAGCTGACCCAGCTGACAAGCACGCCCGGGATCAGCGCAGCCAGGGCTTTGGCGACCAGCAGTTCCCAGGTGCGGATCGGCGTCGCAAGGAGCGGCTCCAGGGTCCGCACCTGCTTCTCGCCGATGATGCTGTAGCTGGCAATCGTTAGCGGAATGAACAGCGGCGCGAGCAAGTAGAGCACCAACACCTGATCGACCAGCAGCGACTGGAACGCCCCCGCGGCCGAAGCGTTGGCCTGCTGCGGCATCGCCCGCTCGATGGCGTCCAGGCCCAGGCCCGCCTGCCCCGGCAGCGCCCCGACCCAGAGCGCCAGCACGGACATCAGGATGTACAGCAGCGTCGGCACGACCAGCGTCGTCAGAATCAGTCGACTCTGCCGCACGTCGTCAAGCTCTTTGAGGGCGACGGCCACCAACCGGCCGATCACGACCGCCCATCCCTGGTCGCATCCAGGCTAGCAAGTTCACCACGTTTTATGGGGACGGAGGGGCCAGCCGGCTCGCCCAGGATGCCCAGGTACGCCTGCTCCAGCGCCGAGTCGAGCGCCGCCACCCGTTGGATATCAGCCCCGGCGGCTACCAGCGCCCGCACAATCTCCGGCGTCTCGCGCTCCACGTCGTTCACCACGACGACCAACTCTTCGTCCGTCACCACGGCGCTGCTGACCATCGGCAGGGCGTGCAGCACCTCAGCGTACCGAGCGGGGTCATGGGCCACACGGATCGCCAGCCGCCGGGTGATGGCCGTCCGCTCAAGCTCACGCGGCGTACTACGCGCGTGGACGGTGCCCCGGAAGATGGCGACCTGATCGCAGAGGCGGCGCGCTTCGTCGAGGTTGTGGGTGCACAGGAAGATTGCCCGACCGTCGTCGCGCAGCTTGCGGATGAAGGCCCGCACGTCGCGCGCCGCCTCGGGGTCCAGGCCGCTGGTCGGCTCGTCCAGGAACACGGCGACCGGCTCGTGCAGCACCGCCCGCGCGATGGCGAGCCGCTGCTTCAGCCCCTTCGAGAAGCCGGACACGGCGTCGTCGCGGCGCTCCCAGAGGCCGAGCAGTTCCAGGCAGGCCCGCACGCGCTCGCGGCGCTTGGCGGTGGGGAGGCCGTGTAGCTTGCCGTGAAAGTCCAGGTTGGCGGCGGCGGTCATCCGCTCGTAGAGGCCGGGCGCTTCGGTGAGCAGGCCGACGCGCGTTCGCACGTCGTCGGGGGCACCGGCCAGCTCGACCCCGCCGATCCAGGCGCGCCCGGTCGTCGGCGCGATCATCCCCGACAGCATCCGAACGGTCGTCGTCTTGCCGGCCCCGTTCGGACCTAGAAACCCGAACACCTCGCCGCGCTCGACGTTCAGGGTGAGGTCGCGCACGGCCCAGCGGTCGCCGAACTTCTTCCCGAGTCCCTCCGCGCGGATCATGCGCCTGCCCAGGCCGCTGGCCCACGCGCCGCCCGTCTCACGATTCTCTCAGAAATCCGTAGTCCGATCATGGATCAATTGTGGTCCGCGACGGATCGGGGGGGCCAGTCGTTCCTATACTGGCGGCGAGCGGGCTGCCGGTGGACGATAGCCTGCACGTCGCGGTTTGGGGAGGCGAGCGCCATGGATTTGCGCGGGACAGTGTCATTGGTGACGGGCGGCAACGGCGGGCTTGGCCGTCGCATCTGCCACGCATTGGCTACGGCGGGGTCGCACGTGGCCGTGGTCTGTCGGTCCTCGCGTGAAGATGCAGAAGGCGTCGCCGCCGAGCTGCGCGAACTTGGTGTGCGGGCCGAGGTATTCCAGGCCGATGTCACCGTCCGCGAGGAGATCATCCGACTGTACGATGAGGTGCTCCAGAGCTTCGGGCAGATTGATGTCCTGATCAACAATGCGGCCTACAACCAGTCAGTCGCCTTCAAAGACCTTGACGGCCTGACGCCGGAGGTCTGGGACAAGATTCTGACGGCGAACACGACCGGTCCGTTCCTTTGCACCCGCGAGATTGCGCCGATCATGAAGAAGCAGGGACGCGGACGGATCGTCAACATCAGTTCGGTGGCCGGCTTCACGCCGACTGGCAGCAGCATCGCCTACGCGGTGTCGAAGTCGGCGCTGAACCATCTGACCCGCTGCATGGCAGTGGCGCTTGCCCCGGAAGTCCTGGTCAACTGCGTTGCGCCCGGCCTGATGGAGGGCACCCGGATGACGGCGCGGCTGCACCCCGAACAGGTGAAGAACGCGCGGGCCGGTGCCCTGATCGGCAAGGCGGCCGAGCGCGACGACGTGGCCGATCAGGTTGTGGCGTTCGTGCGGTCGGATAGCACGACCGGGCAAACGCTGGTGATCGACGGCGGCCGGTACTTCCACTGATGTGCTGGGTGCTGGGGAGAGCGTCCCCCCTCGCCCACGCATGGGAGAGGGGCCGGGGGTGAGGGGTATCGTTCGGATGGCATTTCTAGCGCCAGCGTGCGCCGCTGGCGTATCGTTCCGCGCGT
>Ga0105048_10014166_pt1 | contig 12429 bp, 12 predicted proteins | sample MAT05_FD_78382 | JGI IMG/M metagenome (GOLD analysis project Ga0105048, IMG submission 78382) | Freshwater microbial communities from Lake Fryxell liftoff mats and glacier meltwater in Antarctica - MAT-05 | ecosystem: Environmental > Aquatic > Freshwater > Ice > Liftoff microbial mat | place... | reverse complement strand
TAAAAAAGCTTTACCAATGTAGTAAAGCAATTATTTTGTTTTTAAAGACGGTATTATTTAATCATTGTTACGTACCCCTGTTTGTTGTAGATTTTACCTTCCAGATCTTTGTATTTTAGTTTATACACGTAAATTTCTTCTTTTAAGGCTTCTCCTTTGTTTTGCAGGCTTCCGTCCCAGCCCCTGTTGATGTCTTTGGTGCGGAAGATCGATTGACCCCAGCGGTCAAAGATTTCTAATTCAAAAGTTTTGGTATCGAGTCCGTATTGTGAGAATACCGGTAAAAACACGTCATTTAACCCGTCAAAATTAGGACTGAAGGAATTAGGCACAAAAACATCGAAGTCGGGCTTTACCACAACAATATCAATAAACTCGCTGCTACAGTTTTGTATATTGGTAGCCTTTAAAGTAATCTTGTATTCACCCTTGGCTGGGAAAATAACAATTGGGTTTACATCCGCTGTTGAATACAAATTATCGATCTTCCACTGGTAAGTGGTTTTTCCCACATCCAAGGTTTGGTTAATAAATTGAACTTCAGGGTTAGAAATGCTTACTTCTTGGTAAGGACTATAGCTAAAGCCCGCCCTTGGAGATTCGAATACCGTGACCGCGTTGTATAAAACCCCTTGATTTTTGCAACCAATATCACTCCGATAATTAAATACCACGCTGTAGGTTCCAGGGGCGGTATAGGTATGCACAACCGATAAACCTTCTAGCGGGACAGATCCATCTCCCAGTGTCCACTCGCCTTTTCCTGTATTGGCACCAGAGTTATTAAAAGTCACTTTTACAGGCGCGCAGCCCGTTAGCAAATCTCTTGAAATTTTTACCTCCGGCACATCTTGCACCAACACGCGAACATCGCTGGTGTCGGGACAAAGATCAAAGGTTTCTGATTGTGTGATGTAACGTAAAATGTTACTATTACCAATATTTGCATTTACAGGTGTAAAATAATTACCCGTCAATCCCGGTCCACCCCAGGTGCCGCCAGGGTTTTGAACAATGCTGCTTAAATCGGCACCGTTATCGAATTTACAAAAAGGCCCCACCCCGCTTAAAAGATCGGCTGATACGTATTTTTCAACTTTGATGGTGGTATAGGTATAAGCCAAGCATGGCCCTGCGTTTACGGTGTAACTGATAATGTTGTTTCCAATAGCTGCAAAAGCAGGGTTAAACACCCCAAGGGCATCTACGGCAGGGCCAATACCAAAAACACCACCCAAAGGCGTTACCCTTACTTTAAGAGCAGAGCTTGAATTACACAAAGGCCCTTCCAACTCCATAAACGGCGGAGCCAAGGTGTAAACGATGGCCGCCAGGGTGCTATTGGCTGGACATAAGCCACTTGGTGAGGAAGCGGTGCTGTAGACCAATGTATGAATACCCGAACCTGCTAGGGCAGGATTAAAAAGTAATCCCGTTACCCCGTTGCCACTCCAGATGCCAAGGGTGGTTGTGGTTAAAGGAAACAGATTAAAAGCTTGACTGGTAATACAAAGGTCGGGAACAAGGCCTGAAATGGTTGAAGATACAAAAGCCTCAACGCTTATTTGTTTTGTATCAGTAATGTTACAAGTGCTGGTGCCTATAATGTACTGCACAGTATTATTGCCCACATTGCTGGATGAAGGATAAAATAAACCGCTAGGACTTACATAAGGACTGTTTACAAAGGAACCAGTTGGTGGGCTAACGCTGAGTTGAAAAGGAGAATCTGCATTGCAGAATGGCCCTGCCAGACCAATGGTGGGCTGGATGGGGTTAAGCAAAGAAATACTTAAAGTGCGGGAATCAGGACATTGCAACGGGTTTGGAAAAGAAGTGGTGTTATAAACAAGAGGGTAATTGCCCGTAGGAAGACCCGCTGGATTAAAGAAATAAGCCAGACCGCTACCGCCCGTCAAGCCTGAGGGTGTTCCAGTAGCTGTCCAAACTCCCAATACAGTGTTGGTCACCAAATTCATTAATTCAATAGAATTGGTGGTTACGCATAAATTTAAGGCACTTACTGTAAGAGCGGCGCTGTTAAACCTACTCACATGAAAGGTAGCTGATGAAGAAGCGACACAGGTTCCCTGTCCGGCAGTATAAGTTACGGTATTTACCCCGATGGTGGTATTGCTTAAACCAGGCGTAAAAATACCCCAGGGTGCAACTCCTGAATTACCTGACCAAACACCGTTGGGTGGGGTGGCTAACAAGGCCACACTGCCCGAATTGGTACAGCTCGGCAAAATAGGTTGAATAAAAGGCGTTTGTGGGTTAAACACCGATACAAGCAGGGTGTTGGTAGCCGGGCAAACATTGGCAAAAGGGGTAGAGGGATTGTAATAAAAAAGGACATAGGTGTTGGTAGGCAGACCCGCAGGCGTAAAGGTATTGGCCGAAACGCCCACACCGCTCCAGATACCAAGAGAATTCTGAACAACGCTCATTAAATCGGTAGGTCTATCCAGCGCACATTGGTTGGGCAAATTACCCGTTATGGCTGCTGTTTGAAATTTAGAAATTGAAATATTTCCAGAAGTGCTAGCCGTGCAACTTCCCACCGTAATAGAATAAGAGGCCAGAAAGTTGCCAAATAAAGTGGTTGGGGCAGGGTTGATAATGCCTCCCGCACTAATGTTAGGGTTTCCATACCAAGTACCTCCAGGCGGTAACCCAATGGCCGAGGTAATGGGCGAAGTGTTACACATGGCCGGAGGCATGGTAATGGTAGGCGTTGGTGGATTATTGATCAGAACATCAAGGGTTAAGGTGGTAGGGCAATTTAAGATCGTTGGGGTAATGACTACAGAATACACCATTACCGCGGTGATGATACTAGCCGGCAATAGCTGAGTGTTGATAAGAGTTGTAGGCACATTCGGGCTTACAAAAGTGGCACTACCCGACCATTGATAAGTGTATAAAGATGGATTGGCGCTGGTTAGGGATGCGAGATAAGAACCCCCTTGGCAAACCGTTGAACTTAAAGGGGCGACGGTGACAACTGGGAAGGGAATAACAGTTATCTGCGTTGATGCGACAAGCGGACAAGCGCCATTTGCCACCGTTACCGAATAAACACCTCCCATATTAGGCAAAGCATTAGTGATGACAGGATTTTGAACACTTGTATTGGTATAACCCGCTGGACCAGACCAGGTATAGGTCGTTGGAGCTGTAGCTGTTGAAACAATGTTTAAACTAAACGTTCCATTTTCACAAACTGGGGAAGAATTACTCGAGACACCGGTGATGGACACTGAAGGACTTGAACCAATATAAATCGCGTAATCTTCAACTTCTCCAAATGTTTGATTGGTGCAAGGGTCGATTGCATTGCCAGCAGCAACAAAACTGCATCTAACCCTCATTCTATAAGCACCATTAGCTTGACCCGGAGGAATAGAAAAAGTCAGTATTGTTGGAGTAGCCGCGGCAGGAACTGCTGTAGTCCAAGCAACAAGTTCGCCAGGCGTTTGAAAAATATTATCCTGATTCCAATCGATAAAAATAGCAAAACCTTGAGCAAACGTAATTCCAGATTGAAGCGTAGCAGTAATTACTTGCCCAGGGCTTGCAACCATAAAATTTGTACACGAGTGATTAAAGTAATTTCTTGGACCTATTCCAGGAAAATTTTGAGTGTTGCAACCCGACGAAAGGTTTGTTATGTTAGTATTTGCGCCAGAGGTGCTGAAAAAGTCAATAAAATCATTTATGCCATTACCGGGCGAGTTAGACGGCCCAGTTTGATTACAAGGAACCGATGTTACTAAAGGCATGCAATAGGCTCCGGGTCCAATCCCCGGTTGAGCAGTCATTTCTGATTGAAAAAACACAGCTCCAGCAATAATTAAAAATGCTATAAGAATTAATCGTTTCATAAATGAGTTCAAGGTCTATATATCAGTTTATTGCTCGGCAACATAATTAACGCGTCCTTATATCCCGGCATAAGAATTAACGCTTCATCAGATTCTTTTCTTAAATCTTCGAACCGAGTAATATCAATAAATGAAACGTCGAGGAAAATACCTTCTTTGACGTAATCCTTTTTTATGTAAAAAGATTCACAATAATACCACAACTCTTTAAGATAATCGTGTGGATGATCTCTTTTAAATTCAGCGAGGCCTTCTGAACCGCTGTGTCGCCAAATCATGTAGGGCGTGAACATCTTTTCCTTCTCTGGACTTATTTCCAAAGAGTTTAACTGCGCCCTTGAAACGGCAAACAACAGTAAAAAACCAGAAACTAAACTTATTTTAATACCTGCCTTCATCAAATGAATTATATTACGATTTATTCGAATCTAAAGATAAGCGGAATAAGCAGCAATCAGGAATTATTAAATAAGTGAAACCCCCTATTCACTCAAAAAAACGCAATTATCAAAGAAAATTGGGCGAAAAATCAAGAAATAACAGGAGGTGGCTCCATCACAGTGCCGCAACTTTTGCAAGTTCTGAGACCCTTATCGTTATAAAATTTTTTAAATTCTTTTTGAAACCGGGTTTGAATATCGGTCAAATTAAAATAAACGTCGTATAATTTGGCATTGCAATTTTCACAAAACCACAGTAGTCCATCTTTTTCTTCTGGCCTTCTCCTGCGTTCAATTACCAAACCAATGCTGTTGGCGAAACGCCTAGGGTTATGCGGCACTTTTGGTGGCAACAAAAATATGTCGCCCTCCTTAATTGGCACTTCAACCGCTTTTCCGTCTTCCTGAATCTGTACAATAATATCACCTTCGAGCTGGTAAAAAAATTCCTCACTCTCGTTGTAATGGTAATCTTTACGCGAATTAGGGCCACCAACAACCATTACCGTAAATTCGGCATCTTCATACACCACTTTATTATTTACTGGGGGCTTAAGTAAATGGCGATTCTCGTCGATCCATTTTTTAAAATTAAACGGGCGTGTTATCATAAACGAAATTTACGATTTTTTTATTGACAATTTACAATTTTTGAATTGAATTATTTTACATCGCGTTTGGCCGAAAACTCCATTTTCGCCGCTGTGTCAAAAAAAATAATCGCTCATTTACCCCAGTAAACCTTATAATCATTTTTTTTAACACGCCTCGAAACTGAATTTTTCCATCTAAACAACTAGTTGTCGCACAGACACTATATTAAATCCCCATAGTCATTTGTCACACATCCCTTTAGTCTTATACCCTGCACTATAAAAGGCCGTTTTTAACCAGGTGCTCGGCAATCTGCACCGCGTTGGTAGCTGCGCCCTTGCGTAAATTATCAGAAACTACCCAAAGGTTTAATGTATTCGCCTGCGACTCATCTCTTCTAATCCGTCCCACAAAAACTTCGTCTTTATTATGAGCGTTTATAGGCATCGGATATTCCTGTTTGCTAACATCGTCCTGTAAAATGATGCCTTCGGTTTTGCCCAACAATTCGAAAACGTCATTAATATCAAAATCGTTTTCAAATTCAATGTTGATACTCTCGCTATGTCCACCCATTACTGGGATACGCACCGCCGTTGCCGTAAGTTCGATGGTTTCGTCGCCCATAATTTTTTTAGTTTCCTGCACCATTTTCATTTCTTCTTTGGTGTACCCATTTTCTAAAAAAATATCTATTTGAGGGATTACATTCAGATCAATTTTATACTTGTAAGCCATTTCCTCGCTCGCGCCTGTCTTACGTTCGTTCATCAACTGGCTTACGGCTTTTACGCCTGTGCCGGTAACGCTCTGGTAAGTGGAAACCACCACGCGTTTAATTTTGTATTTTTTATGCAGCGGGTTTAAAACCACCACCATTTGTATGGTTGAACAGTTTGGATTCGCGATGATCTTATCTGTTTTGGTCAGCATGTATGCATTGACTTCCGGTACCACTAATTTTTTTCCAGTGTCCATGCGCCACGCCGATGAATTATCTATGACCGTGGTATTATTTTCTGCAAATTGAGGAGCCCATTCTAAAGACGTACTTCCACCTGCTGAAAAAAGTGCGATCGCAGGTTTGGCCGCAATGGCTTGTTCCATCGACTGAATCTTATACTTTTTCCCCTTAAATGTTATTTCTTTGCCTATAGATTTTTCAGAAGCTACCAGAATTAATTCTGTTACCGGAAAGTTTCTCTCTGCAAGAACCTCTAACATTTTAGTGCCTACAAGGCCTGTGGCACCCACTACTGCTATTTTCATTTCGTTAATTTAATTTTGACCCAAATAAGGGACATTCGGACATTTAAGAATTGCTATTTTAATTTTTGGTTTACTTTTTAGTTTTCAACCACATAAGGCGAATAAAGACACATAAGCGGTTCCAAATTAAATTTCATCTTCATTTATATCACTTATTCAGTTCGTTTTTATTGCAAAGCGATCAAGTTGCAAAAGTGCAGGCAACAATGTCATGAGCTTCATGTATAGTCCAATTCTCCTAATATGGTTTATTTTCGTAATGTGTTTTATTTACCTTAGATACTTTATTTGCCCTGTGTGGATTAGTTGTTTAGTAATTTATCGGCGGTATATATCTGATGCGGTTTGTTGGCCTACAGTCTCCGATGCACCTAGATAGTTTAAACGTTTTAACTTTCGTTCCAATCAAGCCCTGTGCAATTCTGTTTCCGATGTTTCTCCGGGCAATTCTTCTTTTACTAAATATACCCCATCAGGTTTTATCAGTATTTTTTTGTGGCGGTAAAGTATGCCAATCGCTTTCTTAAAAGTGGCTTTACTCATACTCAAACGAATAGAAATTTCTTGAGGGGTACTTTTGTCGTGTAAATTCAAAAACCCCTTATTTTTTTCGATAGCTTCCATCACAACTTCAGTTGACTCCAAAACATTTTTAAAGCCGCTTTTCTGAAAGCTTAAATCCACTAGGTTATCAGGACGAATAGTTTTTATATAGCCCTTTAATTCATCGCCCACAAATACTTCTTGGTAAATGTCGTTATGGTAGATTAACCCTTTAAAAGCGTTGTCAATAATGGCGCTAAAGCCCAAAGGCGATTCTTCGTAAACCAGCAACTCAACTTCTTCTCCTACTTCAAGGCTTAAGTTTTCATTCGTAATAAAATGATCTATTCTGCTGGAGGCCGCTATTCTATTGGTTTTTGTATCAAGGTAAATATGTACCACGTAAAACTCATCCTGCTCCATTTTAAATTTTTGTTCGCTGTATGAAACAAACAAATCTTTTTCTAGTCCCCAGTCCATAAAGGCTCCAAACTCAGTGGTAGAAGTCACTCTTAAATAAGCAAAGTCGCCAATTTGCGCGTAAGGCCTAGCAGTGCTTGCTATTAAACGGTTCTCTGCGTCCATATAAACAAACGCATCCAATTGATCTCCCACTTTAAAATCAGCTTTAATAAACGACTCAGGCAATAACACCTCGTTGTGTTCATTATCTCCTAAAAAAAAGCCAACGTCGGTCTTTCTAAGAATGCTTAAGTTGTTGGTTTTACCGATCTCTATCATCTGTTTTATAGGGCGCTAAGTTACGGGAATATTTTTTGTGCCAAATAAAAATTTTAGTGCCCAAAATAAACGGAGACGTTGAATTGTGCGTTTTTAAGCCAACCCGTTAATCGAAGCATGGCGCTGGAGATCTGCAGGGTTTAGTTTTTTTCGGCATTTTTAGCAAAAAAACCGTACGCGTGACGCCGAAGCTTGCACCACTGCTGTAGCTTTAGCGCACTAGGTTATCGCAGAGTCTAGCGCAGCGAAGCATGGGGAAGTCTGGTGAAGAAAAGAAAAAACATGGACAAGTTTAAGTGGTTTTTTCGGTTCTTCAGGCGCACAAATAAAGAAAAAAGAAAAGTTTTTTTGTGAGAGAACAAAAAGACTTTTGAATGATTTAAAAACTAAATTTGCCGCGCCTTATGCAAACCAAAAAACTATCATGGATCGTCCTCTTCACTTTATCAATCGTATGGGGAAGTTCTTTTATTTTAATGAAACGCGGCCTAGAAGCATACAGCAGTGATGAAGTGGCAGCCTTGCGAATTTCGATCGCTTTTTTGTTTTTACTTCCACTACAACTCAAACATCACAAAATAGACTTGAAAAAGTATTTTTTCGGCCTCATTTTAATGGGCGTTTTCGGAAATTTAATCCCCGCTTTTTTATTTACCAAAGCCGAAACACAAATCAGTAGTAGTCTGGCAGGTATGCTCAATGCCTTAACGCCACTTTTTACCATTTTGGTTGGTTTTTTATGGTTAAAAATCAGCCCCACAAAACAACAGGTTTATGGCATTATTGTAGCACTCGTTTCGGCAGTCTTTTTAATGGTATTCGAAAGCGGCAACGATATGTTCCGAAACATTCAATATAGTCTCTTGCTGGTGGTCGCAACTCTTTTTTATGCAATCAGCGTTAATGGAATCCGCAAATACCTGAACGGTTTAAGCTCAGTAACAGCCACTGTTTGGGCATTTACTTTTACGGGCCCGATCGCTTTAATTTATCTGTTCGGGTTTACCGAATTCACGACGCACCTCGCTCAAAGCCCCAAGGCGCTTCCGTCTTTGGCTTATATCGGCATTTTAGCCATTGTTGGAACAGCCCTTTCGGTGATTTTATACAACGTTTTAATTAGAAGTTCAGGTGCTGTTTTTGCAAGCAGCTGCACCTATTTAATTCCGGTGGTGGCAGTTTTTTGGGGTATTTTCGACGGCGAAACTGTTAATTTAATGCAGATTTTGAGTATCGGAGCCATTATTTTAAGCGTTTACCTAATCAATCGCGACTAAAATTTGCAGGTCTACAACAATTCAGTATATTTGCATCCCTTTTTGAGGGAATTTATTAACAATTTTAAAATTAAAATTAATGTACGCAATTGTAGAAATAGCCGGGCAACAATTTAAAGTGGAACGTGGAAACAAAGTTTACGTTCACCGCCTAGAAGCTAACGAGGGCGAGAAAATTGAATTTGACAAAGTTTTCCTTTTGGACAACGGTGGACAAATTTCAGTTGGAAACCCAACCGTAGAGGGCGCCAAAGTGGCTGCCACAGTTATCAGTCACCTCAAAGGCGACAAAGTGATCGTTTTTAAAAAGAAACGTCGCAAAGGCTACCAGAAATGGAACAACCACCGGCAATATCTCACACAAATTCTTATTCAGGGCGTGTTAGGTAAAGATGAAACTTTAAAAGACGAAGAATTAACGGCGGAGCGTAAAGTTCGCACCCAGGGCTTAAAGGCAAAACCTGTTGCTTCTGAAAAAGTTGAAGAAGTAGTGGCAACTCCGGCTAAAAAAGCAGCAGTAAAAAAAGCCCCTGCAAAAAAAGCAGCAGCTAAAAAAGTAACAAAAAAAAAGGAAGATTAATCAGTTTAAGAAGTGAGATTTAAGAGAGTACAAATCTTGGATCTTAGATCTTAAATCTAAAATAAAAAGAAATGGCACATAAAAAAGGCGCGGGTTCATCAGACAATGGTCGCGATTCGCACAGTAAACGTTTAGGAGTTAAAATTTTTGGTGGACAAGCCTGCATCGCGGGAAATATCCTTGTTCGTCAAAGGGGCACCAAACACAATCCTTCTGAAGGCGTTGGTATGGGAAAAGACCACACTTTATATGCTTTGATTGATGGAAAAGTTGTTTTCAAAAAGAAAAGAGACGACCGTTCTTACGTATCGGTTGTTCCTGTTGAAGGATAGTTAAAGTTTTTATGGACAGAAGCCTTCCGTGATAACGGTGGGCTTTTTCCGTTTTAAGTAATTTATAATTATTCAAGACCAAATACTGTTCAAACGTCGCACAAAGGGCGCCAAAATCCAAGAAAGAGAAATTTTCTTGAGTTGCATATAACACACGCTTTCACTTTTGCTGCGAATTCTAGTGGTAACAGCTGAGTTAAATTCAAAATTAATATCTTTATCCCCGTGCGTAGCTTTAATCAGCATCGTATTTTAAAACGTAAAAATGCAGTATTTACATAATAGTTATTTAAATAAAGAACAATCTAAACCCTAACTAGGGCTTAAAAATAATAACCAATTAATCAAACATTTTATTTAAATAAGTTATGCTCCAGTTAAATTACATCCGCGAAAACAAAGAAGAGGTTTTAAAGCGTTTAGCAGTTAAGAATTTTAAAAATGCCGAAAGCGTTATCAATTCGGTGATCGAACTCGACAACAATCGAAAAGCCGCTCAAAGAGAAGGGGACGACAACAAAGCTGAAGCTAATGCCTTAGCCAGACAGATTGGTGAATTAATGAAGGCTGGTAACAAAGAAGAAGCTGAAACGTTAAAAACGAAAACCGCTGAAATAAAGAATGCTGATAAACTGCTTGATGAAAAATTAAAAAACATTGAGAATGAAATTCATCTTTTATTGGTAACGGTTCCTAATCTGCCATGTTCTCAAGTGCCGGTCGGAAAAACGCCGGAAGACAATGAAACTGTTTCGGAACATGGCGAAAAGCCTGGCCTCTATGCAGGCGCAAAACCACATTGGGAACTTACCACGCAGTATGACATCATCGATTTTGAAATGGGAGTTAAGTTAACAGGTGCTGGATTTCCGGTATATAAAGGCAAAGGCGCACGTTTACAAAGAGCCCTAATTAATTTTTTTTTAGACAAGGCCACAGCAAATGGATATCACGAAGTGCAGCCGCCTATTCTTGTAAATGAAGATAGTGGATATGGCACCGGGCAATTACCAGATAAAGAAGGACAAATGTATCACGCCACGGTTGATAATTTATATTTGGTTCCAACAGCGGAAGTACCAATTACAAATATGTACCGCGATGTTATTTTGAAAGAATCGGATCTGCCGATTAAAAATTGTGGTTACACGCCTTGTTTTAGACGAGAAGCAGGCAGCTACGGAAAAGATGTGCGTGGGTTAAACCGTTTGCACCAGTTTGATAAGGTTGAGATTGTTCAGATCGCACATCCACAAAAAAGCTACGAAATTTTAGAAGACATGCGCGACTATGTTGGAGGCCTTTTAAAAGATCTGGGTTTACCTTACCGGGTATTAAAATTATGTGGTGGCGACATGAGCTTTGGCTCAGCGTTAACATACGATCTTGAAGTGTGGAGCGCTGCACAGCAACGTTGGCTTGAAGTAAGCAGTGTGAGTAATTTCGAAACATTTCAAACCAACCGTCTAAAATGCCGGTTTAAAGATGATAAAGGAAAGATGCAATTAGCGCATAGTCTTAATGGCAGCGCATTAGCCGTGCCACGCATTGTTGCAGCCTTATTAGAAAACAACCAAACCGAGGAGGGTATTAAAATTCCGGCGATTCTTGTTCCCTACACTGGATTCAACATCATTAACTGATGAAGGTTGCCCTTTATAGTTGCGGCATCTTGTTGTTCTTGCTTTGTCAGGCTTGTAATAAAGCCGATGTTAAGGCCCGTGAAGGAAAAACGCTCGACAGCCTCAGCGTGAGTTTAACTGCAATGGCGAATGGGCTTAATAAAACCGACACTGTTCTCTTACAAAAATCTATTGCGCGATTTAATTATTATAGAAAATTTATCATTGAAAATATCCATGATACAATTTTAAAAGAACAGGCAGATAACTTAAAACATTTTTTTTCAGGTGGCGAAAATCTGGAGGCTTTTTCAGAAAATAGAAAAATCATCCTTCAGCGCGCTGAACTCGTTAACTTGCAACTATCGCAGCTAAAAGAAGATCTTAAAAGCAACGTGGATCTTGAAATTCTTTCAAAATTTAGTGTTGCTGAGAAAGTTGAGACATTAAAACTAACCGAAGCGGGATACTTACAGCAAGAAAGGTTTCAAAGGAGTTTTGAAGAGTTTAAAAACGCTTTAAACGGTGTGGAGGCGCTTATTAGAAGCAGAAATTATGGCAATTTGCCAACCATAATAAAAGATACGATTAATTTATAAGGATGGCTATTTCATTTCAAAACCAAGAGGTCAATTTTGTTTTAAAAGAAAAATTAAAGCTGAAGTCTTGGATCAAAACAATCGTTGAAAAGGAAAAAAAGAAACTCGGACAAATTAATTTTGTTTTTTCTTCAGATAAGGAAGTTCTTAAAGCGAACATACAATTTTTAAGCCATAACACTTTTACCGATATTATCACGTTTGAAGCTTGCGAAGGAAATACAATTAGCGGCGATATTTTAATCAGCGTTGAACGTGTTAAGGAAAACGCTCAAAAATTTGAAACAGCTTTCGCAACGGAATTAAAACGCGTGATGATTCACGGCGTTTTTCATCTTTGTGGTTACAAGGATAAGTCAAAGGGCGAGTTGAACTTAATGTCTAAAAAAGAAAATGCCGCGTTAAGAAAGTTCTGAAAACTAATCTTATCGAAATCAATACTTGGATTAAATTGCGGGAGTTTTTCTCAAAAAGTTTAAGTAATTTAGATTTTCTTCGACTTCAATTTTAGTTACTGCCCTGTAGCCCTCGACGAAGACTCATTG
>Ga0105048_10014163_pt1 | contig 12430 bp, 5 predicted proteins | sample MAT05_FD_78382 | JGI IMG/M metagenome (GOLD analysis project Ga0105048, IMG submission 78382) | Freshwater microbial communities from Lake Fryxell liftoff mats and glacier meltwater in Antarctica - MAT-05 | ecosystem: Environmental > Aquatic > Freshwater > Ice > Liftoff microbial mat | place... | reverse complement strand
GTCCAGCACCAGGCAGTGAAGGTGAATGTTCAGATTGGCCGCTGACCCAAAGCGCTGGATCAGCGTGACGGCGCCACTGTGGGCCTCGTCAGCTTTGAGACCGGCCTGGTCGAGCAGGAGGCGCGTAATCGCCCGGTGTACGACCTGCAGCACCGGCGTTACCAGCTTGGGCTGCGCGGCCAGCAGCAGGCGCAGCGGGATGGGCAACGAGAGCACCCACTGGCGCACCGGCACACGCGGGATGACATGGTCCACCAGGTGGGTCGCCGTCTGCGCCATTCGCCTGGCGCCGCACGACGGACAGAAACCGCGCCGCTTGCAACTGAAGGCGACCAGCTTGTCGTGCCCGCAGTCGCCGCAGCGCAATCTCAGGAAACCGTGCGCCAGGATGCCGCATTCGAGGAAGGCGTCGAACTCGTCTTTGACGAACTGCGGCAGGCCGGCGCCGGCTGCCGGCTTTGGGCGTCGACAGCGAGAATCGGCCCCAGCGAGAGCAGTTCTTGCCGGATTTGCAGCCCCATAGCCCAGCTAGGGGGCAAAGAGACGGTGAGAAATGGACCGCTGCGGTCGAACAGCAGCCGACTCTCCGCAAGCCCGACAGGCTCCTGGTACCGACGTACAGCCAGGTTCAGCGCCGTGCCAGCTGTACGGCTTGACGTTCGCGCGCGAGGTGCGCAAACACGACATGCTGTTTGCATTGCTCTCGCCCCTGTCGGGTCGCGTAGTGATCGCAGTTCGCCATGCTCTCCATCAGTGCGGGCGACGGCGTCAGCCAGAGGTCTGGCGATGCCGTGTCGAAGCAGACCAACAAGGCAACGAAGAGGCTGGAGCTGGTGGCTACGGCAGCAACCATGGCGAGTGCACGGTCGCGACCGCAGGAAAGCCGAAACTGGCTTGGTTGGGGGTTCATGGGGACTCCTAGCGGGTTGGCTTAGTCCGATCAGCCTGGCGTGCGAAGCTGTCGGGCAGGTTCCGCCGGCCGTCGGCAGGCGGGGTGGGTAATTTCGGCCGCAACGGCATGCGTTGCGGCGGGCCGGGCGGCGCCGGGTGAGATGCGCCTGCCCGGCCGTAGCGCATGCGCGCCCGATCGATCTATGGGGACAGCCGGTAGAACGTGCCGATCCCCGAGCCGTCAGCGAAGTTGACGGTCACGGACTTGCCATCGCCCACCGGCTTGAAGGTGATGCCGGGGCCGAACGGTTGCGCCAAATGGGTGGTGTCGTGCAGGCCACCACAGCCATTGGTGTCAAGCGTCGAGATCAAGCCGTTCAAGCGGCCGGTGCTGCTGTCCCAGCTGTAGGTGCCGCGCTCCAGCCCGGCGCTGCCGCACTGCACATCGCCCGTCGGATCGGCCAAGGCGTACTGGCCATCGGGGAAGAAGAAGATCACGATGGCGCGCTCGTCGGTGGCGCTGTCCAATGCCCACGCGCCCACAATGCCGGCCGGATCGTTGGGCATGGTCTTCAGGCCGATCCGGTTGAAAGTGCCGGTGCCGGCCTTGTTGGTGTAGTGGGTCTGCCAGTCGTCAGCCGTCAGCGCGCTTAATGCCGCCCGGGGCGCCGGCATGCCCAGCGCCGCCATCAGCGCGGCGCTGGCCTCCAGGTTGGGGCGCACCTGTTGCGTGGTGGTCAGCTTGCTGCGGTAGCCGTAGAACACCCTGCCACCGCGCTCAACGAAGTTGCGGGTATAGCCCAGCAGGCTGGCCGCTGCCGGCTGCCCGGCCAGGCGCATCACCCGCGCGCCTCCCAAGGGCTCAACGCTGTAGCTGCCAGCGCCCGCGCTGGCGCAGTTGCGCACCGAGTTGTCGCTGGCGCGCAGCAGACACAGCCAATAACGGGCCACGCCGCCGGCGGCAAACGAGACGCGCAGGCTCTTGGTGCCGCTCTTGTAGTAGCCAGTGCTGCTGAGGTAGGCGTCGGGCACATTGCCAATGCTCAGTGTGCTGTTGCTCCACCACTCGTTCACGGACTCGCCGCCATTGGTCGGCAGCCCGAACGTGCAGGGCACGCCAGGCGCGCCGCTCGCCATCTGCTCCAAGGTGGCCGGGCGGATGCGGAATCGCTCGAAATTGCTGCCCGTGACCTGGTCGCATTCCGCCTTGCTGCCATTGGCCACCGCCGTGCCGTACACCGCCACCGTGTCACCGGGGGTGGTGTTGTAGGCATCCGGGTTGACCACATCAGAGCCGGTGTAGTAATGCAGTACCGACCCAGCCGGGAATGCGCCGCCCAACGCCGAGGCATGGACCACCGGGTCAGGGCCCCAGGCGGAGAACTTGCCTGCGGTGTCTTGGCCAGGGTAGGTGCGGATTTCAGCCACCACGTCGGCCATCCGCAGCCCCGAAATGTCACGCCCAACCCGCTTGTTGCTGGACTTGAAGCCTTTGCAATAGAGGCTGGTCGACTCGCCCTTGGCAGACCAGGGGGTGGCCGTCGACACAAAGTCGGTTGGGCACGCGAACCACTCGCTGCCGGTCCAAACCACCTGGTTGCGCGCCCAGTTGTTCAGACCCTCGCCCCATTGCTGGTAAAAGGTGACCGCAGCTTTGCTGCCGGCCGACTGTTCACGGTACTCGGTGAACTTGCGCACACCATCCACCACGACGTTCTGCTCGGCGGTGGCCTTGAACAGGCGGAAGCTGTAGTTCTGTGCATCGGTGAAGCTGAACCAGCGCAGCGTAGCCCCTGCGGCCGGCGCGCCGCTAGCATCACCTGCGGCGGGCAGCTTGGCCACCGCCAACACGCTGGCAAGATTGGTACGGGTCAGGCCGGCCGCGGTTGCCACGTTGGCCGCTGCGGTCTGGATCGCAGCCTCCCGCTCGGTGGCATTGCCGGCCCCTGCCACGGTCGGGTCGATGGCTGCTGCAGCCAACGCCGGCAGTTGGATCAGCAGGCTGTCGTGGATCGCCCGCACCATGTCCACCTGAGGTACTGCATTGCCGCTGCCGTCTTTGGCACCGGCCGTGGCCAAGGCCTGCTGCTGCGATGTCACCACCACCAGCCGAGCGACGGCGGCGATGTAAGCGCTGTCGGGATCGCGTTTGCCGCTGTAGTCGACCAGCAGCGGCGCACTGGTTCCCAGCTTGTCCTGCACGATTCGTTCTGCTTCGGCCGTGCTGACCCCGGCCGCAGCGGCCTGCAGTGCCACCAGGGTGGTCAGCGGCGTCACCAGGCCAGGCATGTCCGGCGCGGTTCGCATCACATAAGCCGTAGCGACCGGGCCGTTGTCGGCATCGACCGCGCCCACGCCCACCAGCGCAAGCACCGGGTAACGCAGGCTGTCGGCAGCGGGGACGGACAAGGTGACCGTACCGTCCTCAGCCGTGGTGCCCTGCACTTCGTCGGCGTCGCAAGAGCCGTTCTCGTTCTTGTCGAGGCAGACCAGTGCGCCCTTGATCGGGCCGTCGACCACCTTGACAACCTGGAGCACGGCGGCAGCCGCCGCCTCAGTTGCTGCAGGGCCATCGTCCCCGCCGCCGCCGAAGCAGGCGCTCAGCAGCGCCGCGCTGCCCAGGGCCAGGGCCAATGCCGTGACGCGGTGGGGGTTGGTTGAACGCCCGGTCAGGCGTCGCTGTGCTTGTTGAATTGAAGCCATGGTGATCTCCGTTGACAGGTTTGCAGGCAGTTGCCGGCGGCGCAGGCCGATCCGGACGATGACGACAGCAGTCGCCGGCAGGCTGTGGAGCCCTTTGACGTTTGATGCATGTCGTTGGATAGGTAGCGTGCCGACGCAGGCCGAAAAAGTCCTGGTCCTGCCGCTTACGCTTCTGAGTGGTTCTGAAGCGTTGTGAATCGGCGGCACCGCAGCAGTGCAGTGGGTGCCAACCATGGCAGCACTTCAGGCAATCACCGTGTCGCAGCGGCCTGCTCGTGTTTTGCGATTAGGAGGCTGTCGGACTTGGGGCGTCGAAAAGCGAGAATCGGCCCCAGCGAGGTCAGTTCTTGCCGGATTTGCAGCCCCATAGCCCAGCTATGGGGCAAGAAGACGGTGAGAAATGGACCGCTGCGGTCGATTCGCAGCCGACGCTCCCCAAGCCCGACAGGCTCCTAGAAGGTGCGATGCGTTTGTCAGCCGGCACGGACACCCTCGGGGGCACCTTAGGTCGGGTTCAGATCACCCACGGCGGGCAACTGGCCTGGGTCCATCAGGCCGGTCACGTCCAACACGCCCGCGCCCAGCCCTGCCAGATGGTCCCAGCCGGCGGGTGTCAGCGCGGTTCTGCGAGCCATCAGACGGAAGGCCTCCACACGCTGCCAGGGCTCGGTGTAGCGTGCGGCGATCTCGGCGGCGTGCGCCAGCAGCCACAGTGCCGCAGCGCCCGAGGTCATGGCCGCCGCAAACGTTGTGCCGCCCCAAGCGGCCGTGAAGCCGAAGTCTTCGGGCCCGTGGGTTGCCGCCCGCCAGACGTTCTTGGCCGGGCCGCTGAAATCTACCCAGCTACCGTACGAGCTCAGCGCCCATCGACGACATTGCCGCGTCACTCCCGCCACGGCGATGCAGCGCGCAAGGCGGGCAGGGAAAGCCGGCCAATCGGGCACAGGCACATTGCCCGCAGCTCCCACCAGGATGACGCCACGATCGTAGGCGTGATCCACCGCTCGGCGAATGGCCGGCGGCGCCGTGAATCGACTGAACGTCCCCATGCTGATGTTGATGACGCCGACACGGACTTCGTCAACGAGATAGCGCACCGCAGCCTCAAACTCGTCGGCGTGCTGATCGATGACGATGCAGTCGTTGATCCGCACGGGGATGACCGGCACCCGGGGTGCGACGCCCAGGCATGGTGTGCTCAGGTCGAATGCGGTGATCAGGCTGCCGCTGGACGTACCGTGCCCACCGCTGCCGCCGGTAAGCGGATCGCGACCATCGCCGGGCGGCGTACCGGTCACGAAGGTGCGTGCGCGCGCACGGTCGATGGATGGCACGTCGGGAAAGCCAAGCGCAGGATGTTCGGTATAGCCCGTGTCGATCTGCCCGACCGCGATCCCGCCCCAATCGAAGCCGTAGGGGCCGCCCAAAGAGGCCCATGCCTCCCGCACCTTGCACAGATCCAGGTGCCAGGTTCTTGCGCCTGCGTCGTCGTCTGTTGCCAGGCTATACCCGACTTGGCTTTGCCATTCTTCGGCATGGTTCAGCAGCCAGGCGATCGCGGTCGCGACCGATTCCGGTTTGGCGTCTCGAAGACCCGCTGCGACCAGGACGGATCGCGCTTTGTCTGTACCGAAGCGGTCCTCCAGGGCCCGAAGCACATGGGGTGGCAGCAGCACCGAGCCCAGCGCGTACGGCATCAGCTGCACATCCAGCCGATGGTCCAGCTGGCTCGCAAGCGCCGCTTCCGTGTGTGCCAGCGATTCGCATGTCGCGCGCAGACAGGTCATGGTCATGGTGTAAATGCCTCTGGGTCTGCTTCAAGGGGATGGGTCATGAACGCGCGCTCGAGCAGCAGCAACAGCTGCCCCTCGTCAGCGGTAGAGCCTTGCGCGTACCAGTAGGTGCAGTCGGCGCTGTCCAGTGCGGAGCGAACCAACTCATCAGCGCGCTGGCGAGCCAGATGCGAGATAGGGTCGCGCTGCGTCTCGCTGCCTTGTGCGAAGGTGTCCCCGGCGCCGATCAATTGCGCTGCGGCCTGCACGTTGCCGGCCGCTGCCAAGACCCAGGCGAAGACCTCGCACCGTGAGCACAGCAGGTTGGCTTGCTGCAGGGCTCGCACCGAGCGCCCGGCACTGCGCACGGCGTCGTCAAGTCGGTCGGCCGCCACCAGGGCCGCCGTCAGCCCTGACAGCGCCCTCGCCCGGGCCAAGCCCTGGCGGATGCTGTGGTCCAGGTGAAGCAGCAGCTCCTGAAAGCTGATGACTGCGGCCTCGGCCTGCCCCATCTGCAAATGCGTCCAGCCCATGTCGGCCATGAGCAGCAGCCGATAGTTGTCGATGCCCTTGGCCTCGGCCAGCGTCAGGGCCGCCTGGGCGTGGCGCAGCGCTTGCGGATGGCGACCCTGCGCATCGGCCAGCATCGCTTCAACGCGCAAGCGTCGCATGCGATCGGCGCCAGACGCGTCCATAGGCTCCAGATCTCGCGCTGCCTGAAGGTGTTGCTCCGCCAGGTCCAGCCGACCACAACGCAGTTCGGCTTCGGCCAAGTGCCGTTGGCAGGCATGCCTGTGGCGTGGTTCGCCCTGCTCGGTAAACATCGCATCGGCGCGCAGCAAGGCTTCGACGCAAACGGAGCTGGGCAGCCGGCCCTCCACGCCCAGCCGGCCCAGCCAGTGCCAGTAGCGGGCCAAGAGGGGCTCTGGGCAACTGCCGTCCAGACGCGGTTGAGCCTGCAGCAGGTTGTCCAGTGCCTCGCGGATGGCGCCGCCAGCTGCAAGCACCACCGACGTGTAGGTGGCGATGGTCACCGCAATGTAGCCCGGCCCCGGTGACGCCAGCGCCCAGGCCAACGCCGCGCGCGCATTGGGCCACTCCTGCCACATCCACGCGGTATCGCGTTGGTGGGCTGCTGCGCGACACACTTTGGCCATGGCCGTCGCGTGCCGTTGCTGCCAGTCGATGCCGCCACTCGCAGCGGCCAGGCAGTCCAGCGCAAATGCGCGCGTGGTTTCCAGCATGCGGTAGCGCGGGCGTGGCCCCGGCAGCAGGGTGACCAGCGACCGGTCGACCAGCACGTTCAGGTGCTCGATGACATCGGCCTCGGAGTCGGCCTCCAGGAAGTGCTGGGCGCCCTCGATGCTGAAGCCCGACGGAAACACGGCCAGTAGATGGAGCACACCTTGGGTACGTGGGCCCAGCAGTTGATGGCTCCATTCCAGCGCCGCCTGCAAGCTGCGATGGCGCGGCGGTGCCGAGCGTGCACCGCCAGACAGCAGCCGCAAGCGGTCGTGCAGGCGGCTGGCCACGCCGGCCGTGCCCAGCAGCGGCACCCGCGAGGCGGCGAACTCCAGCGCCAGCGGAATGCCATCGAGCTGGCGGCAAACCTCCACCAGATTCACCAACTCATCTTGCGAAGGTTCGAACTTGCCGCCCATGGCCGCACGAACCCGCGCCAGCAGCATGCGCACGGCGCCGTAAGTTGCGGCACCTTCTGCCTGGGCCGACACCGGAAATGCCAGCGGGTTCAGCCGATGGATCCGTTCGCCCGCCACATGCAGCGGCTCCTGACTGGTGGCCAGCACCGTGACCCTGGCCGAGCCGGCCATGAGCCCTTCGACGAGTTTGGCCGCGGCATCGATCACGTGCTCGCAGTTGTCCAGCAGCAGCAGCAGTTCGCGGTGCCGCAGGTGCGCCAGACATTCGCGCATCGGGTCTTGGTCGCCTTCAAGCTCCAGCCCCACCGTCTCGCAGACGGCCTGCGCCACCAAGGCCGGATCGCGGATGTTCGACAACTCCACGCGCCAGGCGCCCTGCGCGTAGCGGAAGCGGTCCGAGAGGTGCTGCGCGGCCAGCGTGGCCAGCGCCGTCTTGCCCACACCGGCCAACCCGCAAAGCGTGACGCATGCTGGCGCCGCACAGGCGTCCAACAGTTCGGCCAGTTCGGCTTCGCGACCGAACAGTTCCGCACGCCGGACGGGCAGGTTTCCGGCCTGCACCGCGCTGGCCGGCGTCGCAGCATGTGGCAGCGTCGCCGTGAACTGGTAACCACGGCCCGTGACCGTGGCAATGGCAGCGCTCCCCAGCGCTCGGCGCAGCGCCGAGATCTGCACGCTGAGGTTGTTCTCTTCGACCACCAGCCCCGGCCAGACCAGGGCGAGGATCTCGTCCTTCGACATCACGCGGTCGCGATGTGCCACCAGCAGCATCAACAGGTCGAACGCGCGCGAGCCCAGCGCCGCGGCGACGCCTTGCACCCAGACCTGCCGCTGCGCAGGCCGGATCTCGATGGCGCCGAACTGTAGTGGCTCCATGGTGACTGGCGGTTCCGGGCGCCCTGTGCGACAGCGATCAAACCGCTGGGTAGCAGCGGCTGACGGGCAGTGACTGCAGTGATCTGAAATAGAGGTTGTCCAGCCAGGCCGGTACAGATTCGGTGTCGCACAGCCTGAGATCGGGCATGGCTTTCAGCAGATGGGTCAGCGCCCCTGGCACCACCCAGTCTTGCAGGAGGCGGCCGACACACTCGTGGCTGCCATGGCCCAGCGACAGATTGGCTTGACTTGCGCGATCCCAGTGGAACTGATCTTGGTCTGTTCCGAATGATGGGTCGCGATGGGCCGAGGCCACCACCGCAAAGACCGGGCAATCCTTGGGAATCGTCACGTTGCCAATCCTGGCGCCGTTCAGGCCGGCGTAGCGCTGCACGATGGTGACCGGCGGATCGACGCGACGGGACTCTGCCAGCGCGTCACGAAGGGCGACATCGAATTTTGGGTCGCCCGGTGGGTACTGGGCGCGCAACTGATGCCACGGTGTCTGCCCATTCTTGCCGACGCGCGGATCCGGCGTTAGCAGGTTGCGCATGGCCGTGCCCATCAGGAACTGCATGGACATGAAGCCGGCCAGCACGAACTGCACCAGCGTCAGCAAGGACTCGATGAAGTGCATGGTGCGATTGGCTGAGGGCAACAGCAGCTGGGTACGGTTTGCGATCTCGCCGATCAGGGTGCCGCGGAACGGGCTGGGGGTGATGGCATCTGACCACAGGCTGGCCGCCAGCGCCTGAGCGAACAGCAGGGCGAGCCGTCGCGTCAGGCGAAGCGATGCGTCGGCAAACACCACCTGGTCGCCCATGCCGCGCCCTTCCGGCTGGCCGAAGTGGCGCATCATGGTCTGCGCCAGGTCGCCGCACTGATTGCGGTGCTCGGGCGGCAGGCCCAGGATGTCCCAGAAGACCTGCCCAGGCACCGGATTGCCGTAGGAGGCGACGAAGTCAAACTGCGCCAGCGGGCCGATGCCTTTCAGGGCTTTCGTCACTGCGACACCGAGGTAACTGTCGACCTTGGCCCTGCTGGCGGCAATGGCAAGAGCCTGAACCACTGCGGCTCTAACCACCGTGTGCCGGCTGCCGTCGAGCGTGATGATGCCCCGCAGACCGACGTTGGAGGCTTGCTGCACAAACATGTCGGGCCGTTTGAACATGTCCTGCGCGGTCGCCAGGTCCAGCACCCAGTACGCCCGGTGGGCGGGCACCCACACCAGATTGCCAGACTTGATCCGCAAAGCGGCGTAGGCCGCGCAGGGATCGGCGATGACCCACGGATCAGCCGGATCGATGTCGGCCGTGGCAACGCCCTGGACGGGCGAATCGCAGGCACCCAAGGCCGGCGGCGCGAAAGTGTTGACGAGCTTTGCCACCCATTCCGAGTTGAGGCCGCGCCCCAACAGGTCGGCCAGCAGTTCGAGGATCTCGTCGGGGAGCCCGAGCAGCAGCTTGTCGGCGAGAAGCGCGGACTTGGACTTGTCACGCCAGTCGGGATCGGCAAGCGCGCCATGCGCCGTCAGGCCAGCGAGCGACTCGATGTGGTTGAGGCTGTCGCGGTAAGCCTTGGCGCTTGCGTCAGCTGTGCGCGCAGCGGCAACCTGGAGCAAGCCCTTTGCAGCCCCAGCAGCGATGGCCAGTGGGGCTTTGGCAGTCTTCTTTCCGATCTTGCCGATCTTGCCGATCTTGGCGGGTACCTGCGATGCGCCTTCGATTGACTTGCCGTTGGCTTGTGCTAGCCCCTGCAGCGCACCGATGCCCGGCAAGAAAAGGTACAGGCTGCCGCGTGTGGTGACCAGCGGCGGCACCTTGGCCTTCAGGTCCGGCTTGTCGTGCCAGACCTGGAATTCGGTCGGCTTGGAGCGCAGCCCGGCAATCGGGTCCTGCGTGCCCCGTATGCCGCTGGCGGCCAGGTCGCCCTGGATCCACTGCTGCTGGATGAATTCGAACTGCCGCTCCAGGCTGCCGCCGATAAACAGGCCCAGCAGGCCTTTTTTCGTGACGCCGCCTTCGTCCCAATGGGTCTGCATGCCGCGACGGATGAGCCGGCGCGCGTGGCGCTGGCCGGCAACCCGGGCGTTCCGCGGATTGGTGCGCCGGATGTGTGCGCCCACCGGGCACAACTGGCCCGCATGGTCGTCCGCAACCGTCGGGTGCTCCCAGGATGGCGCGTAGTCGAAGTTATCGCGCTGCCCGCCTTGCGGTGGATCGGTTTGCGCCAGCGCCAGCGGTTCACCGCCTGTCCAGCGGCCCATCAGCTTGGCCTTGAGTTCTTCGCGGCCAATGCCCAAACGAGCCGATTCCGTGGTCAGCGTGTCATTGAAAGTATCGACATGCTGCTCCATCAACCGCATCGCAGCAAAGCTGCCGTTGAGCGCCAGGTCGCCCGGCATCTTGCCCAGCGATGGGCCGCCGTAGATGTCGAGGTAGTCAGGGCCGAGCAGAAACTCGCCAGGGCTGGCGGCGGGCTGAAAGTCGGCGGGTTGGACATCGGCAGGCCGCACCGGACACTGCCCGCTGATGCGGGGTTCGGTGATGCCGTCCCTGTAGTCGAAGTAGACCATCTCGACCTGGTGAGCCTGGGTCTTTTCGTCAATTTCGCCCTTGCGGACCTGGGTCTCGTGGCTGTACACCCGTTTCAGGCCATGGGCCTCGGCGGCAGCCTTCAGCGCAGCCACGGCGTTGACGAAGCGCGTCCAGCCATCGCCTCCGACCTGTTCGCTCGCAAAGGTCTGCAGCGTCAGCACGACGTGAATGCGCTGGTCATCGCGACCGAAGCGCCAATGTTTGGGGGCACTGGGACCGGGATCGTTGGGATCGCTGGGATCAATGTCGCCGTTGAGTTCGGCGCGCGCCTGCGCGCCCTTTCGAAACGCCAGCGGAAACCGGTCATTCAAGTCGGCTAGCCGCCCTGGCAGCAATTCCTTCATACCGGCAAAAGTGAAGGCCACGTTGGCCATCAAGTCCAGCTTGATCGTCTTCCCATCCGGGCCCACTGCCCAAGGCACCGCACTCGTCAGGTCGCCCCAGGCGTTGCCCGACGGTGGCGATTTCGAGAAATCTTGCGACAACCAGCGCCGCGCCTTGGCCGCGTCCGTGACGCTGAAGTACTGGTGCAGCGCCGTCTTGGCGCCGTAACCGCGCAGGATGTTGCCTTGCACGTCTTTCAGGTCCACCCAGGCAGCCGGCCGGTCCAGGGCGGGCGGCGGCAACTTGCCCTTGCCGCGCGGTCCGGTGATGTCGATCACTGTCTTGTCGGGGTAGGCGCAGAACAGCGGATAGTCGAAGTCTGGGGGGAACAGCGTGGCGTCATTTGCTACGCGTGGAAAGAACGGCACGCGGTTCCACTGCTGCACATAGATCCAGAATTCATCGGGGTGATCGCTCACCGGCAACGGCGGGGCGTCTTCGACATAGCTCAGCAGGCGATCAAAGACTTCACCGATCGCGATGGCGAAGTCCATCACATAGGGTTCCAGCGGGCCGTCGAACTCTGTGATGACCATCAACGCTGTGCCGTCCCACGATGGCACAAAACGCGCGAAATGCAGGAACGACAACTGTGCCAGCGCCTGCTGGATCTTCGGCCGAGCGACCACCACGTCCCAGAGCATCAAGGGCAACTCGTGGGGGTGTCGCAGCTTGAGCGCCAGGTTCAGGCCATGACTGACCTTTTGCGGCTCGGCGCCCATCCAAAGGCGGGCCCACGAAGGAAATTCGTCCATGTCTTCTCCCTTACGCTGCTTCTCCGCAGGCCGCAGCCCAGAACATATAACCAGGATCCGCCCGAACTGCGGCTTCGTCTGCCAACGCTGTGTCTGGCTGTAGTCTTTTAGGCCCGACCTGTCAAAGGGATCGGCGCAGGCTCACGGCTGAGCAGCCATTTAACGAAAATCGCACCTACCCGTCAAAGTCCGTGGCTGTGCTTGCCAAGCTTGCCAATCGTTCAAGTCACGGCCGAGAGGATGGGCCCTTGCGGGCGGTATTGGGATGAAACTCCGCTAAATATTCTGAATCGGAGAAAGCGATCACCCGGCGCGCGAGTGAACTTGGCGCGCGCCGACAGGGGGAAGGGGACCGGCTGACGCCGGCTCTGCATTGAGGCCCAGGATTTGCACCAGTGAAACGACTTGGGGCAGCGCCGCCGCTTGCGCGCCATAGCCGCCGCTCACAATGCCCGCAACCAAGCCAGCAGCAGCGCAGTCACCTGCTCAGGCGCCTCTTGCTGCGTCCAGTGGCCGATGCCGGGCAGCAGGTGGCTGCCGCGCAGCCCAGGCAGGTGAGGCGCCATCGCCGCCAGCGGATCGATACCCGGCAGCATGCGCAGCGCCAGATCGCGCTTGCCGCCGATGAACAAGGCGGGCTGCTCGATGCGCAGGTGCTTGAACCCTTGCTGCCAGTCGAAATCGCGGGCGTGGTTGCGGTAGCGGTTGAGCGGGCCACGGAAGCCCGAGGCCCCGAACTCGGCCACCAGGTGATCGATATCGGCCGCGCTCAGCCAGGCCGGGAAGGGCTG
>Ga0105048_10014161_pt1 | contig 12431 bp, 13 predicted proteins | sample MAT05_FD_78382 | JGI IMG/M metagenome (GOLD analysis project Ga0105048, IMG submission 78382) | Freshwater microbial communities from Lake Fryxell liftoff mats and glacier meltwater in Antarctica - MAT-05 | ecosystem: Environmental > Aquatic > Freshwater > Ice > Liftoff microbial mat | place... | reverse complement strand
TTCGAGGACAAGCTGGTGATCGCCGGCGCCTACTGGCCGCCGCAGTACGTGATCATGAAGGGCGACACGCTGGAGCCGCTGAAGATCGTGTCCACCCGCGGCAACACCGTGGACAAGCAGGAGTACCACCCCGAGCCGCGGGTGGCCAGCATCGTGGCGAGCCACTTCAAGCCCGAGTTCGTGGTCAACGTCAAGGAGACCGGCAAGACGCTGATGGTGGACTACAGCAACCTCGATGCGCTCAAGGTCACCGAGATCGGCACCGCCCGCTTCCTGCACGACGGCGGCTGGGACTCGACCAAGCGCTACTTCATGGTGGCGGCCAACCAGAGCAACAAGGTGGCGGTGGTCGATGCCAAGGAGGGCAAGTTGGTCAAGCTGGTGGACGTGAGCAAGATCCCGCACCCGGGCCGTGGCGCCAACTTCATCCACCCGACCTACGGCCCGGTGTGGAGCACCGGCCACCTGGGTGACGAGGCGATCTCGCTGATCGGCACCGACCCGGTCAAGCACGCGAAGTACGCGTTCAAGGAAGTGGCGCAGATCAAGGGCCAGGGTGGCGGTGCGCTGTTCATCAAGACACACCCCAAATCGACCCACTGTACAGCGACACGCCGCTGAACCCGGATGCGGCGATCTCGCAGTCGGTGGCGGTGTTCGACATCAACGCACTTGACAAGGGCTTCAAGGTGCTGCCGATCGCCGAATGGGCTGATCTGAAGGACGACGGCGCCAAGCGTGTGGTGCAGCCCGAGTTCAACAAGGCCGGTGACGAGGTGTGGTTCTCGGTCTGGTCGGCCAAGAACAAGCAAAGCGCCATTGTGGTGGTGGACGACAAGACGCTCAAGCTCAAGGCGGTGATCAAGGACCCCCGGCTGATCACGCCCACCGGCAAGTTCAACGTCTTCAACACCCAGCATGATGTGTATTGACCCCCCGGCCGATTGCGGGGGCGCCTGGTTCTTTCAACGGAGTGCGTGATGAAACCTGTGTTGATGCTGATGGTCGGGCTGGTGCTGGCGGCGCCTGCCGCCCGCGCTGAACCGCCGGCGCCGATGGTCAAGGCCGGCTGCATGGCCTGCCACACGGTGGACAAGAAGCTGGTGGGCCCGTCCTACCAGCAGGTGGCGGCCAGGTACAAAGGCCAGGACATGGCCGCCAAGCTGGCCGAGAAGGTGCGCACCGGCGGCAAAGGCGTGTTCGGGCCGATCCCGATGTCGCCCAACGGGCCGGACAAGATCAGCGACGTCGATCTGCAGGTCGCGGTCGAGTGGATCCTCAAGCAGTGATGGCCACCGCGCCCGGCGCATGGAACGGTGCCCACCTGCCCAGCCGCCCGGCGCGCCGCAGCACAGCGTTTTGCTGCAGCGCGCCCTGGCCGGCCTGACGCTGGACGACGAGCCCTTCGCGCAACTGGGGGCGCCGCTGGACCTGCGTGCCGAGGCGGTGATCGACCTGCTGCAGCAGCAGGTGGCCCGCGGCCAGTGGCTGCGCATCGGGCTGGTGTTTGCCGACCTGGCCAGCGCCCCGCTCACCGACGAGTTTGGTCTGGCGCTGATCGCCGCCAGCGCCAGCGGCCTGCCGCTGTTGCACAAGCCCTACGAGGCGCTGGGCGCGATGCTGGGCGTGCCGGCACGCCAGGTGCAGGCGCGGCTGGCCGATTGGCTGGCAGAGGGCCGCTTGCAGCGCATTGCCGCGGTGCTGCCGCCCCCGGCCGGCCCGACGCAATGCGCCTGAAGCGCGCACTGCAACAGGCGGCAGCGGCCCTCTTGCTGGTGGCCGTGCGCCTGGCTGCGGCGCAGGCCGGTCCAGACCCCATGACCCTACCCACACCGCCATCGGCTGCCGTGCCAGTGGGCGACGGCCGGTTTGTGCTGCGGGTGCAGGACGGCCGGCTGTGGTTGCAAGACAACCACGGGCAGCCGCTGCGCGACTGGCCGTTGCACGATGCACGGCGACAGGACGGCACGGTGCTGGCCATCGTCGATGCGCCACTGCGCCGCAGCTTTGTCGTGGCCCTGCAGGGCTTGGCCGAGCTGTGGGAGATCTCGCTCGACCCGTCGGCCGAGCCGATCTTTGACGGCTGGGTGCATGACTACCGCATGGGCGAAGGCTTGGCGCGGCCGGGCTACCTGGGCATCCGCCGCACCCGGCTGGCGCGGCCGCTGGTGGCGGTGTTTTTCGACCCGCGCGTGCCCTGGCTGGTGGGCGCCGAGCCGGGCGATCCCGGCGACTTGCCGTTGGCGATGACCGCCGTGGTGATCCACCTCGACATCCGCCGAACCATGGCCCGGTTGCCGCTGCCGGGCCCAGCGACGCAGCCGCTGAACGGCACCCGGCTGTGGCGCGAGGGCGGGCAGTGGCTGTTGCGGCTGCCCGCCGGCGCCGGTTGCACGGTCTACGACACCCAGCGCTGGTTGCCCCTGCGGCAGGCGCCGCGCTGATCAGGCGGTGGGGAAGCGCGCCAGCCGCGCCGCATCCAGGATGCGGATGTCACGCCTGTCGACCACGATCAAGCCGGTGTCCTCCAACTCATGCAGCACGCGCGAAAAGTACTCCGGCGTGATGCTCAGCCGCGACGCCACCGTGGCCTTGCTGACCGGCAGCGTGACGGTGATGGCTGCGGGCGGGCCGGTGTCCGCGGGGTTGGCGTCGGCCGGGTCGGATTCGTCCACCAGCTGGCCGCGCAGCAGGTAGCCGATGATGCGCTGCACGCCACTGTGCAGCGCGTAGGCCTGCACATCGTGCACCAGCCCGTGCAGCCGACGCGACATGCCGGCCAGCATGCGCAACGCAAAGCGCGGGTCGATCTCGATCTCCTTGAGCACCGACTGCTTGCTGACCGACAGCAGCAAGGTGTCGGTCAGCGCCTGGGCGTTGATGAAATATGGCTTGTCGAGAAACATCAGCGCCTCGGCAAAGCTGTTGCCCGGGCCGATCAGCTCGATCACTTTCTCTTGCCCGGCCGGCGAGATCGCAAACAGCTTGACCTGGCCGGTGACGGTGACATGGAAGGCCTCGCAGGGCTCGCCAACCCGGAACACGTTATCGCCCCGGCCCAGCCGGCGCAACTGGCAACCCGTTGCCACCCGCTCCAGCTCGGGGCGGCTCAGGTCGCAAAACAGCGGCAACACCGCCAGGTAGCGCGGCAGGTCAAAAGCGCGGAGGTCCATGGGGCGGGGCGGGCATGCACCCGGTTGGGCGGGGGCCCATTGTCGGCTGAAGTCAGCGCGTTCCGGCGTTGCAACGACGGCGGTGCTGTCTTGCCTGCCACCCCCCGCGTCAATCGGGCACCAAGCCCGCATCAACCCCGTATCAACCCCGCGTCAACCGGGCATACACCGCCGCCAACCGGGCCGGCAGCTCGGCCGGGCGCTGCACCTGGGCCCAGCCGCGCGGGCCGAACAGGTGCGGCAGATAGGCATGGGCCTGCTCGTCGATGCTGAGGCAGAACGGCAGCAGCCCGGCCTCACGCGCCTCGGCCACCGCGTGGCGGGTGTCCTCCAGACCCCAGCGGCCTTCGTAGACGTCGATGTCGTTGGGCTTGCCGTCGGTCAGGATCAGCAGCAGGCGCTGGCGCTCGGGCCGCTGCGCCAACTGCCGGGTTGCCGCCCGCAGCGCCGCGCCCATGCGGGTGTAGTAGCCCGGCTTGATGGCGCCCACCCGCGCCTGGGCGCCCGCCGACCAGGGCTCGTCGAAGCCCTTCAGGTGTTGCAGCCGCACATGGCTGCGCCGCACCGAGCTGAATCCCAGCATCGCAAACGCATCGCCGGTGCCGTGCAGCGCCTCGCCAAAGACATACAGCGCATCGCGCACCACGTCGATCACCCGCGCGTCGTTGTTGACATAGGCATCGGTGGACAGCGACAGGTCGGCCAGCAGCAGCGTGGCCAGGCTGCGCTCGCCCCGCACCCGGCGCGCAAACACCGGCGGGTCGCCTGGCGCGGCGGCCCCCCGGGCACCGGCCGTGGCATGGCGCACCCAGGCGTCCAGGTCCAGATCGTCCCCGTCGGCACAGCCGCGCTGCCAGCGCGGTGCGGCGCGCAGCACCTCCAGCCGCCGGCGCATGCGGCGGGCGGTGGCGCGCAGCAACGGTGTGGGCACAAACGGCGCACCCGGCCGCGCCATCACCGTGAGCACCTGGCAATACGCGGGCAGCAGGCGCTGCTGTTTCCAGTCCCACTCGGGCAGCGACAGGCCGGGGCCCAGCGGCAGGTCATCGGCGCTGGCACTGGGCAGATCGAGGTCGAACTTGACCCGTGACGCCGGCGCCGCACCACCCCGGCTCAGCGTGAGCTGCGCCATGTCGTCGGCAGCCAGGGTGGCTTGGCCGTCGGGCTCGTCGTCGGTGCCCCGGTCCAGCGGCACGTGCTCGCTCCAGGTGGTGATCGACTCGGTCCGCGAGGGCAGCAGCATCGGCGCCCGACCGCTGGGTGGCTGGGCCCGGCGGGTGCGGCGCCGGGTGGGGCTGCTGGGCGTGTCGGCGGGCGCGCCCGGCGGCGTCTGCGCGTCATCGGCGGGGGTGCTGGCAGATGCCGGCGCGGCGGGCGGCAGGGCTTCCAGCCACAGCCAGACGGGGGCCACGCCGGTGGGGCGGATGTCGGCTGTCAGATCGGCATCGGCATCGGCATCGGCACCGGCACCGGCACCGGCACCGGCACCGGCACCGGCATCGGCATCGGCATCGGCATCGGCATCGGCGATCCAGAACTCCCTGTCGCCCGCGACCGGCATCGCCCGCAGCGCTGCCTGCACGCTGGCCTCGGCCCGCGCCGCCGGCCCGGCCAGGCTGGCGGGCGCCGGCCGCTGCGCCAAGTGCGCCTGCAGCAGCCGCTGCCAACGCGGCACCAGCCCGGGGCAGCGTTGCAGCGCCAGCATGGTGGCGGCCTGATTGCCGCGCAGCCAGCCTGTGCCGGGCTGGTGCACCGCCGCCAGCGCGGCCAGCCACAGGTAGAGATCGCGGTTGAGCGCGGCATCGTCGAACACCGCGATCACCGGCGGCAGTGCCAGCGTCTCGCCGTCCAGCTGCGACACCGCGGCGCGCAGGCCGCTGCCGGCCAGGCGCTGCAACCAGCCGCGTGGGCCGCCGATGCGCGCCGCCGCCGCCGGCACCAGCCGCACGCCCGGCGCACCGCCAACGGCACGAAACAACATCTCGGCCGGCCGCTGCATCGCCGCCAGCGTCACGGCCTGGTTGGCAAAACCACGGTCGGCCGCCCGGGTGACCAGGCGGTGCCAGCGTTCACCGATCCACTCTTCCACCTCAGACGTCCCGCTGCCGTTGCTTCAGGGTTTCACGCACCGCGTCGAGGCCGACTTTCCATTCCAGGTTGGGTGTATGGGCGCGCGCCGCGTTGGAGCTGTCGCACTCGGTGATGCACTGGCCGCACTGCACGCAGGCAAACATCAGCCGCTTGATGTTGCGGGGTTTCAGCCGCATCGGGCAGGCCTGGTCGCAGGCCGCGCCTGCCGGGCTTTGCGGCGTGCTGCAGCTGCGGCAATCGCGGGCACGGCCGCGGTCGAAGGCCACCACCAGGCCCTTGGGGTTGGCCATCCAGGCCAGGCTCTGAAACAGGCCCACCGCGCAGCCGAAGCGGCAGAACAGGTGGCGGGCGAACAGGAACTCGGCGGTAAACACCAGGCTGGCGATACCGATGAAGCGCGCCTGGTTGGGCGTCAGCGTGCCGGCCAGCAAATTGCCCCACACCTGGGCCGGCGGCAGCAGGTAGGTCAGCAGCGTGATGGCCCACAAAAAACCGAACAGCGCGCAGGACAGCCCGAACAGCGGCCACCAGCGGCGCTGCGGCTGGCGGCTGCCACGCGGCGTAGGGTGGGCGTCCCACAGGCTGAACTTGCCGCAGGCGCGGTGCAGCAGGTCGTTCAAGGTTTCGACCAGGGAAAAATGCGGACAGAGCCAGCCGCAGTACAGCCGCCCCCAACGGTAGGCCACCGCCAGAAAGCCCACCGCCAGCGCCACCGCCGGCAGGATGCCGCGGCCGATGATGGCCAGTGCCGCCTGGGTGGCGGTGGCCTCGCCGCGCAAAAAGGCGTCGATACCCAGCGACCAGCGGAAACCCAGCACCCAGAGCTGGGTCTCGGTCAGGTCGAAGCGCAGCAGGTTGAGCGAGGGCGCGGCCAGAAACAGCGCAAAGAAGCTGAGCTGAAGGCCACGGCGCAGGCGCTGCAGCCGGGCCAGTCGGCGCAACTCGGCGCTTGGGCTTGCAGGCCCGGCGCTGGACTGGAACAGCGCCGCTGGGCGGCTTGCGGGCATGTCAGGCGGCATCACCCACCACGGCACGCACCACCTCTGCCAAGGCCGCAGCGGTGTCGGCGTCGTCGGTGAGCGCATCGACGATGGCCGCGCGGCAGGCCAACGGCAGCGCCAGGCCGGCCACCGCCAGGCGGGCGGCCATCACCAGCAAGCGGGTGCTGGCGGTTTCTTCCAGGTCATGCTCGGTTAACCGGCGCAGCGCCTGCGCCAGTTGCACCAGGCGTGCTGCGGTGGCGGCCGGGCAGCCGCTTTCAGCCTGCACGATGGCACGCTCTACCGCCGGTGCCGGGTAGCCCAGCGTCAGCGCCACAAAGCGCTGGCGGGTGCTGGGCTTCAGGCCCTTCAGCAGGTTCTGGTAGCCGGGGTTGTAGCTGATCACCAGCATGAAGCCGGACGGCGCGGCCAGCAACTCGCCGGTGCGCTCGATCGGCAGGCAGCGACGGTCGTCGGCCAGCGGGTGCAGCACCACGGTGGTGTCCTTGCGCGCCTCGACCACCTCGTCGAGGTAGCAGATCGCGCCCTGGCGCACCGCACGCGCCAGCGGGCCGTCGCACCACACGGTGTCACCACCGCCGATCAGGTGGCGGCCCACCAGGTCGGCGGCACTCAGGTCGTCATGGCAGCTGACGGTGACCAGCGGCCGGCCCAGCCGCGCGGCCATGTGCTCGACCAGCCGCGTCTTGCCGCAGCCGGTCGGGCCCTTGATCAGCAACGGCAGCCGGGCGGCATGGGCCTGTGCAAACAACTGGCACTCGTCGCCCTGGGCGGCGTAGTACGGCAGATCAGGCCCGCCCGGCACGCCCGGCATGGCGGCCGGTGCATCGGCCAGCAGGCGGGCGCTCATCATCTCCACGGTGGCCCCCTCAGGCCGGGCTCAGCCGGCCGGTGGCGGGCACATCACGCTCGTCGGCCGCCGGGCCGATGAAAAAGCTGGTCAGGTAGACCAGCAGCCCGGCCAGAAACATCACCCCACCGCCCACCCGCACCCAGTAGAAGAAGCGCAGCTGGTCCTGCGTGGCCATGAAGCTCATCGCGCCCTCGGTGGGCATGCGCTGCAGCCACACCTGCAGGATGCCCGCGCCGGTGAGCGCCAGCACCATCACGCCCATGCCGATGGTCATGATCCAGAAGCTCCACATCTCATACGCCTGGGCCCGCTTGGGGTTGGCCTCGCGGCCCCGCAGGATCGGCATCGCGTAGCTGATCATCGCGATCACCACCAGCACATAGGCGCCGTAGAAGGCCAGGTGGCCGTGCGCCGCGGTGATCTGCGTGCCGTGGGTGTAGTAGTTGACCGGGCTGAGCGTGTGCGCAAAGCCCCACAGCCCGGCGCCCAGAAAGCCCATCACCGCCGTGCCCACGGCCCACAGCACCGCCGCCTGGTTGGGATGCTCGCGCTTGCGGCGCTGCACCATGTTGAAGGCAAACAGCGTCATCATGAAAAACGGGATCGGCTCGAACGCCGAGAACACGCTGCCCACCCAGTGCCAGTAGCCCGGCAGGCCGATGAAGAAGAAGTGGTGCCCGGTGCCCAGGATGCCGGTGACCAGCGCCATCGTGACGATCAGGTACAGCCACTTGTCGATCACCTCGCGGTCCACCCCCGTGGTCTTGACCAGCACAAAGGCCAGCAGCGCGCCCAGGATCAGCTCCCAGGTGCCTTCGACCCACAGGTGCACCACGAACCACCAGTACATCTTGTCGCGCACCAGGTTGTCGGGATTGACGAAGCTGAACAGGAACATCAGCGCCAGGCCCCACAGACCCATCAACAGCACCAGGCTGATCGCCGTCTTTCGGCCCTTGAGCACCGTCATGCTGATGTTGAACAAAAAGCCCAGCGCCACCAGCACGATGCCGATCTTGGTGGGCAGCGGCTGCTCCAGAAACTCCCGCCCCATCGTGGCCAGAAAGTCATTGCCGGTCATCTCCGCCAGCGTGGCGTAGGGCACCAGCAGGTAGCCCAGGATGGTGGCGGCACCGGCGGCCAGGTAGACCCAGAACAGCAGCTTGGCGAAAAACGGGCTGTACAGCTCGGTCTCGGCCTCTTCGGGGATCAGGTAGTAGGCCGAGCCCATGAAGCCCATCAACAGCCAGACGATCAGCAGGTTGGTGTGCACCATGCGGGCGATGTTGAACGGGATCGCCGGGAACATCAGGTCACCGATGACGTACTGCAGCCCCAACGTGAGGCCAAACACGATCTGGCCGACAAACAGCCCGATGGCGGCGATGAAATACAGCCGGGCAACCGACTGCGACTTGAATTTGAGTGTGGCGGCTTGCATGGTGGTCTCCTCAGCCCTCGATGTTGGGCGGCCACTTTTCAGTGTTGATGCCGTTGGTCCACTTCAGGAACTCGACCAGGTCGTCGAGTTGCGCGTCGGTGAAATGAAAGTTGGGCATCTGCCGGCGGCCGGGCACGCCGGTGGGCTGGGCCTTGATCCAGGCCTTGATGAAATCGGGCCCGCGCCGCTTGTAGACGTTGCCCAGTTCGGGCGCAAAGTAGGCACCCTCGCCCAGCAGCGTGTGGCAGCCGATGCAGTTGCGTGTCTCCCACAGGTGCTTGCCGCGCACCACGGCGGGTGTCAGCTCGGCAGCGTTGCTGCGCTGCGGGATGCGCTGCTCGGTGTGGAAGATCAGCACCGCAAACAACAGCACAAAAAACAGCGTGCCGCCGTAAAAGATGTTGCGCGCCATCTGGCTGGTAAAGCCTGGGCTCATGGGGTCCTCCGACCGGATTGTTGATGTCGGAAGCCTACGGATTTGCTCAGGAATTTCCTTGAACCTGTTCAAGGCTGGTGCGCGGCGCTTGGCGCCGGTCGCGCAACGGCCCCGGGCCTTGAAAGCCGGTCCATGGCGATCTGATGTGGCGGGCATGCCGCAGGCCGATCGACAGGCCGTCGCGCTTTTGGGCAACCCGTCACGTTTTGTCCTGCCCTGCAGGCCTGGCCATTGGATTGCGGGGGAGTCAGAGCCGACATGCTTGATTAACGTAGCGCTACCTCACGCAAAACCGCGTGCACCCGCCTCGAAAACAAAGGTTGAACCCCATGCTCCGCACCGCTATCGCCCTGGCCGCCCTGCTGACCGCCAACGCCGCCTCGGCGGGCCTGGTCTCTGCCAACATGACCCTGCGCATGACCGGCTTTGCCTACGGCTACGCCGCCGTCAGCACCAATGCCAGCAGCGGCACCATCGGTGACGGCGAATTGGCCGGCCTGATGACCCGCGACGGCCAGACCACCTCGTTCCTGACCTACTGCACCGACCTGGCGCAGAGCTTCAGCTGGAACACCAACTATGCCTACACCGAGGTGGCCACCGGCACGGCCCATGGCTTCACGACCCGGCAGGCCGATCTGCTGGGCAAGCTCTACACGCTGGCCGGCCAAGGCGTGGACACCACCGACGAAAGCGCCGCGTTCCAGTTGGCGGTATGGGAGATCGTCACCGAAACCAGCCGCAGCCTCAACATCCTTAACGGCTCGTTCCAGCTGACCGCCGGCGCCAGCACCCTGCAGCGCACGATGGCCAACGACTGGCTGACCGCCGCAGCGGACACCAACGCGGTCAGCACCTTCAGTGCCACCCGGCTGTACAGCAGCACCACGCAGGATTTCGTGGCCTTCAAAGAAGTGCCGCGCACCCCCAACGGCAGCGGCGGCGACCTGCCCGAGCCGGCCACCTACGGCTTGGTGGGACTCGCGCTGCTGGGCCTGGTGGCAGCGCGCCGCAAGGCCTGACCGCTGCAACCATGAAAAAGGCCACGCGATTAGCGTGGCCTTTTTTGTTGCTGTGGCGCCCTGTCCGACGACAGGGCGCCCCTACTTGGTCGGGGTGAAAGGATTCGAACCTTCGACCCTCTGGTCCCAAACCAGATGCGCTACCAGGCTGCGCTACACCCCGAAGCTGCGCATTCTAGCCCGGCGCGGACGGCGGGCCGCTGAGCAGCAGTTGCCGTGCCACCGCCTCACACTGCCGGATGTGCAGTTCGCAGACATATTTGAGTGCCGAGAAGGTCAGCGCGGCCGATACCAGTTGCCCTGCCACCGGCAGATATTTGGCGGCCTGCTGGGTGCTCAGGCGCAGGCCGACGGTCTTGAGCACGGCCAACACCAGCTCGCGCGTGACGATCCGGCCCAGCACCAGGCTGCTGCCCGTCGACAGCGCCTTGTAGACGACCACCCGGCGCTCGGGCGCCAGCCGTTCGACCTGGGCCGGGCTCAGGCCGAAGGCGGTGGTGATCTCGGGCAGCAGCTTGATCAGCAGGCCGACATCGGTGATCAAGTCCACACCGGGCACAGGCACCATCGCCACACCCGCCGCCAGCAAGGCGCGCTGCGTCACACGCTTGCGGCAGCGCTCGGCGGTGCGGGCCACCGCGTCGGGCGGCGCAGAGGGCGTCGCAGCAGCTGCGGTGCCTGACGGGTTGCCGGAAGGATGCAAGACCGCCCGCGCGCGGGCCAGCGCCGACCTCATGACGCTGCCGCGAGTTTCATCACGACGATGCCGTCGGCATCGGCCACCAGCCAGTCGCCGGGCCGCACGGCCACGCCTTGCACTTGCACCGGCACATCGACCAGGCCGGCATGGCGCCGGTCGGTCGGCAGGGGCATCGCGGCCAGGGCCCGGATGCCGATGTCAAGGGCTGCCAGCTCGGCGACGTCACGCACACAGCCGTCCACCACCAGTCCGGCCCAACCATTGCGTGCGGCCGCGGCCGCCAGGTTGCCGCCCACCAGCGCATGGCGCAGCGACCCCCCACCATCGACCACCAGCACCCGGCCGTGACCGGGCGACTCGACGGCGGCCTTGACGGACGTGTTGTCCTCGTGGCACTTGACAGTGCTCACCGGCCCGGCAAAACCAGCGCGGCCGCCAAACGCCAGAAAGCTGGGCGGCAGCACCCGAAAAGCCCCAGAGGTGTCGTGCTTGTGCACGTCGCACAGGTCGCAGGTGGACAACAAGCCGGGTGCGGAGGGTGGCATGACAGGGGACGGCCTGGATGAGGCGCTGGTGGGGGAGTCGGGGCTCAACGGGTTCAAGACGGTCTCCTTCAACGGCTGGGCCAGGGTCTGGACGCGGGGGGGTGGGTGCCCGGATCAGGGCAGCACGTCGGCGATCTGCAACTGCAGCCCACGGGCGCCGACGGCCACCGCCGGCGTCAGACCTTGCAGATCACCGGGCTGGGGCATGGCATTGCCGCTCTTGCTGACGCGGGCGCCGACGATCACCTGGCTCACGGTCGACAACCGCAGGGCCGGGCTCATCGCCATCGAGTCGTCCAGGGTCAGCTCCAGCGGCAAATCCTTGACCTGCCGGCGCTGGATGGCGAGCGGCGCCTTGGAGCCCTGCAGCGCCCGCGCAAAGATGAAGACCGTGTCCTCGGGGCCAGCCTTGGCGGCCAGCGCCGGCGCCAGTGAAATACGCACCTGAACCGACGCACCCGCCAAGGCTGGCGCGGCTGCCGCGGGCGAGGCCGACGCCGCGGCGCCGGCAAGGGCTGCCGCCAACGGCCGCGCCATGGCGGTGCCTGCCGCGGCCATTGCCGGGGCCGCCGGCAGACCGGCACGCTGGCGTGCATCGTCGATCGCGCCTTGCAGGCGCTGTGCCATCTCGCTGCCGGGCTCGGTCTTCTGCAGCGCATGGGCCCAGCGCTGGGCTGCACCGGCCGCATCGCCCCGGTCCAGCGCCAGCGTGCCGGACAGCGACAGGGCCTTGACGTTGTCGGGGTCGAGCTGCAGCGCGCGGGCGATCAGCTTTTCAGGCTCGCCGGCAAGCTTGCGTCCCTGGGTCATGCCCAGCGCGTCGGCATAGTCGACATAGCCCTGGGCGTCCTGGGGCCGCAGGTCGATCACCCGCTGGAAGGCGACCACGGCCTGCGGAAACATCTCCAGCACGCTGTACGACCGGCCCAGCATCGACCAGCCCTCGGCGTCATCGGGCTTGGCCTTGAGGCGCTCGGCCAGGCGTTCGGCCATGGCCTCGAACTGGGCCCGGCTGATGTCGCTGCCAGCCTCCACCGCCTTGGCGGTGGTTTGCACGCCCGGCGCCACGGCCAGCGCTGCCGGATTGCCCAGCCAGGCGTAGCCTGCGGCGGCGAACACCAGCACAAACGCACCCAGTCCGGCCAGCAGGCTGCGTGACGGCCTGGCCG
>Ga0105048_10014160_pt1 | contig 12432 bp, 5 predicted proteins | sample MAT05_FD_78382 | JGI IMG/M metagenome (GOLD analysis project Ga0105048, IMG submission 78382) | Freshwater microbial communities from Lake Fryxell liftoff mats and glacier meltwater in Antarctica - MAT-05 | ecosystem: Environmental > Aquatic > Freshwater > Ice > Liftoff microbial mat | place... | reverse complement strand
TCGAACTTTCACTCCGGTTAATCCGAACGGCCTCGGTCGTCTTCTATTGTTGCGGGGGCGTTACGCAGTTTGCGCTTGTGTGCGCCCGCTCCGCTCGCCACAATAAGTGCAAGAATGGCTTCGCAATTGCACCGCACCACCGGGAAAGGCTACTCCCATGCCAAAGACTCTATTCCGCAACCTACTGTTCCCCGTAGTACTTACGTGCCTCGGCATCGTCTTTTTCAGCGTCTCGCGGGACGCTGCCGCCCAGAAGCAGCCGCCGGTTCCAGTGCCGCCAGTGCAGGTGGATCCCAACGGCAACCCGGTGGCCACCGAAACTACCATCGAGAAATTCAACTTCCCCGAGGATCGGGATACCAGCCTCAAATTCGAGGCCGTCCTCGATTACATGGATAATAAGAAGACGGTCGATTGGGCCGTGGTTTGCAAGCTCGTGCAGGGGTTGCTCGGCGCCAAGAGCGATTACTTCTACAAGTTCGAGAAGGGGGAGCGGGCCGGTTCCCGCGTGAGCGTGAAGGAAGAAGTGAGCCGGATCATCGGCACCTTCCCGAAAGACGGCCACGATTTCTACGAACAAACCTTCGGGAACGAAGCGCAAGGCGAATTGAACACGGCCAAAGCCGCTGGGTACGATCCCGCGTTACTCGCCGGGTGCTCCCAAAAATACTTCTACACCAAGGCCGGTGTGGAAGCGACGATCCTGCTGGCCCGCGTGAACCTCGAATTCGGCAACTTCCCGCAAGCGGCGTACTGCTTCCAACGCCTGATGGCCCGGCCGGATGCCGATACGATTCTCGATGTGCGGGCAATGGTTCAAGCCGTGGTGGCCCTCAAGCGCGGGGGCGAATCCCGCCGCCCCGAAGAGATCAACATCCTCTGGGCGAAGATCGAAAAGAAATACCCGCGCGACGGCCTCGCCTTCGGCAACAAATCGTACTCGTTCGAGAAGCTCAAGGCCGAAGTCGATGTGAACATCGAATTCCTTTACGGCAAAGTGGGCGATGCGTACATCGCGATGAAGGGGGGGAACATCTCCCGCAACGGCATCGCCGATGCCGGGGCGCCGTTCTTGGATGCCCTGTTCAGCCTGCCGGTGCTGTACCGCACCGAAGATGCGAACCAAAAAGCCGGGGCCGATTGGGTTCGCACCCAAATCGATAGCGCGTACAAACGCTTCGCCGCCGACAAGAAGAAAGTGTACATCCCGGCCTTCTTCCCCGTGACCGCCCCGAACATGATCCTGTTCCGCGGCTACGACGGCACCTACGCCTTCTACACCAAAGACGGCGTCGATACCTTCGGCAAGCCCTACCGCATCGGCGATATCGCGTGGTTCGCCCCGAGCTACGGCGCCGTGCAAACCGTGTTCGCCGGGGAAGAAGAGAAGGCCCGCGGCCACAAGCAGAACATGCAAAACTGGTGGACCCAGTATTGGTCCAACAACATGCCGAGCATCCTTTTCGAGAACTCCTTGCTCGGTTCCCTCAGTCACGATGGCAAGCTCGTGTACGGCGTGGACGACCTCGCCGTGCTGCCCCCGCCGGTGCAAATGCAAAACGAATGGGGCGGCTTCCAGCCCGGTGGCCAACCCGGCAACACCGCCAAGGATATGCAAGACTTCAACACCCTCGTCGCCGTGGATATCGAAAGCGGCATGAAGGTATGGGGCATCGGCGGCATCGGCATCGATCTCAAACCGGAAGACGAAAACAAGATCACGACCTCGGATAAACTCGCCGAGAACAGCTACTTCCTCGGCGCCCCGCTGCCCGTCAACGGTAAGCTCTTCGTGCTGATGGAACGCGGCGGCCACCTGAAGATGGCTTGCCTCGATCCGCAGAAGTTGATCGTCACCCCGGCGCTGCCCGGCAAGGGGCCGAGCATCAGCCCGGAACTCGTTTGGGTTCAAAATCTCGGCCGGGCGAACACCACGTTGAAGCAAGATCCGCTCCGCCGGATGCAGGCTTCGTTCATGGCTTCCGCCGATGGCATCATCATCTGTCCGACCAATTCCGGCGCCGTGATCGCCGTGGACATCAACGCCCGCAGCCTGCTGTGGGCACACACCTACGCCGCCAGCGAACGGGCCAACGAAATCGGCGGGAACACGACGGGCAACATCCGCCGCGGTCGCCCCTATATGCCACAAGGGAACCCGATCCCGAACGAACGCTGGCGGGCATCGAACCCGATCATCGTGAACGGGCGGGTGGTACTCTCGGCGTTCGATTCCGAATCGGTGCAGTGCCTCGATCTCCGCTCCGGCAAGGTTCTGTGGAGCGATGCCCGCCGCCCGGACGATCTCTACGTCGGCGGCGTTGTCAGCGAGAACGTCATCATCGTCGGCAAGAATTCGGTTCGGGCGGTCAAGCTCATCGGGGAGAAACCCGATGCGAAGACCGGCCGTGAAACGGTGGCCACCGCATGGCAGGATCTCAAGATCGGAACCCCCGTGGGCCACGGCACCCCGAGCAAGGATGGCCTCTATTACCTCCCGGTGATCGGCGATCCGGATAAACCCGATTCGTTGGTTCCCGCCGTGTGGGCCATCAACGCGGAAACCGGCGCCGCGAAATCGAAGACCCAGTTCCGCCGCAAAGAAGGCGCGGCCCCGATCGGCGCCAGCGCCGATGCTCGCCAAGCCCTCGGGAACTTGGTGTTCCACGACGGGATGATGTTCTCGCAATCGGCTTCGGAAGTCAGCGCGTTCCCGCTCATCGAAGTGAAGAAGCGCGAGATGGATGCGCTCCTCGCCAAGAACCCCAACGATCCGGACGGCCTCACCTCGCGCGGGGAACTCTTCCTCGACGAAGGCAAACTGAATGAAGCGATCGCCGATTTGAAACGCGCCCAAGCGAACAAGCCTTCGGAATCGACGCTACGCAAGATCCAACAAAAGCTTTACATCTCCTACACCGAAGTGCTCCGCAGTAGCTTCGACGCCGGGGAAAAGTACCTCGACGAATACAAGAACCTTTGCGAATTCGCCATCGTGGCCGAGGAAGGGGAACCCGAGCGCATCCGGCAGATCGAAGAGCAGACCCGCCGCAAGGGGCTGTATTACAGCCTCGTCGCCAAGGGGCGCGAGAAGCAAGGGAAGCTCGTCGATGCGTTCGATAATTACCGGGCCTACGCCTCGCTCGGCGAACAGGGGCGATTGCTTTCGGTTCCCGAAGATCCGAACACGCAAGCCATACCCGCCGTGTGGGCCAGCGGTCGCATCGAAGCGATGATGCGCAACGCCAAAAATGCCTCGGCCCGCAAGCCGCTCGAAGAGAAGGTCGAAGCGGAATGGCAAACGGTGAAGAACGGCAACGACCTCGTCCAACTCGAAAACTTCGTGCGGACGTTCGGCCCCTACTTCGCCAGTGGCCGCGAAGCGCAATTCCTCATCTCCGAACGCTTGATGCTCACCAACAACGATTCGGATAAACGCAAAGCCCAAAGCTACCTCATCAACTTGATCGCCCAAGCCGATGCCTCGCCGGAAAACTTGGCCCCCGCCGCCCGCGCCACCGAAGCGTTGGCCCGCTTGCTCACCAGCCGCAACATGATGGACGACGCCGTGGGCCTCTACGCCCGCTTGGGGAACACGTACTCGGAAGTCGTGATCCGCGATGGCAAAACCGGAGCGGACATCTACGGCGATCTCATCACCGATAAGCGATTGCTCCCGTATTTGGAACCGGCCCGCAGCGTCATGCTCTCCAACTACCGCGTCGACGCCCAACAAGGCAACAACCAGAACCAAGCGCGAACGCACTCGCTCACCCTCGCCCCGGACGGCGATTTGTTCCCCTACTTCAAACGCCACCGCATCAGCCTCGATTACGACATGAACACCGGCTTGAGTGCGATCAACGTCCTCGATCGTATCAGCGGCGAGAACCAAGGCAAGTTGCCGATCACCAACATGCAGAACTTCCAGAACTGGAACAACGGCAACAACCAGAACCCAGCCAGCTTGCGGATCGCCCAGGCCAGCGGGCACCTCTTCCTCGTGAACGTCGGCAACATGGTCTACTGCGTCGACCTGTCGCAGAAGTCCGAGAAGAACCAACTCAAGGAACTCTGGAAGGTCAACCTCTTCGGCAACGACGCCAACATACAAAACGGCTTGCAAATGGAAGCGGCCAACGACGGCGACACGATCTACCGCTCGCAAGACGGTTGGGCCTTCCGCCTCGGCCGCTCCGCGGTGCTGCAATCCTCTTACGCCTGCGTACTCACCCGGGATGGCTTGGTCGTGATGGATCCCGCCACCGGAGCCAAACTCTGGACGCGCAACAACGTCTCGGCCAAGGCCTCCATTTACGGAGACGCCCGGCACATTTATCTCGTGGAAGCCGGAACCGGCGGAACCACCGCCCGCGTCCTCCGCGCCGCCGACGGCGTGACCGTCGAAGGCGTGAAAGATTTCGCCCCGCTGATGTCCGGCCCCAACCGCATCGCCGCGTTCGGACGGCAGATCCTGCTGAGCGAACCGGCCACCGAAGGCAAACTCCGGCACATCCGCCTCTACGACATCCTCGAAGGCAAAGACGTTTGGTCCAAGGAATACCCCGCCGATTCGGTGCCTTTGAAATCGTATGATCCCGAGTTCTGCGGCATCGTCACCCCGGAAGGAAAAATCCAAATCCTCGCTTCGCGCACCGGCAAGGTACTCCTCGATTCGAAGGTCGATCCGAAGCAAATGGCCGAACACTTACAGGTGGCCGGGAAGTTCGCCCTGCTCAACCCGGTGCTCCTCGCCGATGGCGAACGCTTCTACACCTTCCTCAACCGCGACGACAAAGGCCAAATCAACCCCGCGAATATCTGGGGGAACGCCCCGATCCGCACCCTTTTCGTCAACGGGGCCTGCTATTGCTTTGATCGCAACACCGGCAAACGGATCTGGTACACCGACGACCAATTCCTCCGCCAACAGATTTGCCTCGAACGCTTCGAAGAAATGCCCTGCGTCTTCGCCACGAACCCCGCTTTTATGGAGCCGAACGGCCAACCGAATCGCGGCGGAGCCTACACCCACAAGATCGTGGCCATCGATAAAAAGACCGGCATCCTGAAACTGATGAAGGAAGGCTTGGCTTCCCAAGGGCCGTTCCAAGCGCTCACGCATAATCCCCGCGACGGCAGCTTCGAGTTTTGGCAATACAACCTCAGCGTGAAGATCAAGCCCGAAGATGCGAAGAAGTAAGCCAATTAGCCCCCGGTGCAGCTCACCTTCGGTGACCCTTTTCACCGGGGGCTAAATTCGAACAGAATCCCTCCGCGGCGTGTCAGGATTCGGCGCGCCGTTCGTCTTTCCTCATAACCCCCATGCTCCGCCAACCGCGGAGGAGTCTCGCTATGCTCCGATTTCAAACACTCGCACTCGGCTTCCTCGGCATTCTCGCTGCGACCGCACCCGCGGCAGCGCAGGAGAAAAAGAAAGTCGATACTGAGGCGATGATCGCCCGCGGGTTGAACTGGCTCAAAAACAACCAGAGCGCCGATGGCCACTGGGATGCCGGGGGAGGCCAGTACCCCACTACGATGACCGCTCTCGCTGGCATGGCTCTCCTCATGGAAGGTAGCACCCTTCGCGAAGGCAAATACTCCGACCAACTCGTCAAAGCGGTCGATTGGTTCCTCCTTCGTTCGCAATCGAACGGATTGCTTGGAAACCCGAACAATCCGACGGAATCTTCCCGCTACATCTACGGCCACGGCTTCGGCATGCTCTTTCTGGCCAGTGTGTACGGCGAAGAGGAAGACGCCGTGCGGCGTAAGAAACTCGAAGCGGTGTTGAAGAAGGCCGTGGAATTCAGCGGCAAGGCCCAGACGAAACAGGGTGGCTGGGGTTATGTATCGAGTGCCGATGGCGGCGGGTTCGACGAAGGCTCGACCACGATCACTCAGATGCAGGGATTGCGAGCGGCCCGCAACGCCGGGATCGTGGTTCCCAAGTCGATCATCGATACGGCCACGAAATACCTCGAAAAATGCACCACGCCTCGCGGCGGTGTGATCTACAACCTCGGGCCAGGCGGGGCACAAGCCCAAGCCGGGGCCGAACGCCCTCCCATCACGGCGGCCGCTGTAGCCTGCGCGTTCAGCGCCGGGCAATACGAGAACGAGTACGCCAAGAAGTGGATCAAGTTCTGCAAAGACAACATCTACAACAAGGGCCGCATCAACGGGCACGACGAATACCAAAGCTACTACTTCGCCCAAGCCTGTTACGTGCTCGGCGACGACCGCTACGGCAAAATGTTCCCCGAAGAGAAGAAAGAGAGCTGGATGACTTGGAGCCAGTACAAGGAAGGAATGTTCGAGCACTTGCGATCCGGCCAACAAGCCGATGGCTCTTGGACCGGCGGTTACACCGGAACGGTGTTCGCCACGTCGATCGCCCTCACCATCCTGCAACTGGAAAAAGGCATTCTGCCGATCTACCACCGCTAACGCGCGGATGGTCGGAATTTGCCGGGATTGTTCCCTGTGGCGGTTGTGTGGGCGACTCGTGTGCGAGTTCCCGCTCCCGAACGATTTGGTAACTCGATTGGGGATGTGCGAACCATTAACATCGTGAACTTAGGCAAGATATTCCACCGCCCGGTGTAACCCCACCGGGCTTACCGTTTCCCGAACCTCATCATCGACACCTGCGAGAACTTATGAGCGCGAACGAGACCGACCTCAAGATGGCCCAATCGGCCCACGTGCAATCCGACCTCACCGGTTCGGATCTCGATGCCCTCAAGAAACTCAAAGGGGCGTTCGAAGACATCCGTGCCCAACTCGGCCGCGTGATCGTCGGCCAAGATCAAGTGATCGAAGAATTGCTGATCGCCATGTTCGGCAAAGGCCACTGCATGCTGGAAGGCGTGCCCGGCCTCGCCAAGACCCTCATGATCAGCACGCTGGCGAAGTGCCTCTCGCTCGATTTCTCCCGCATCCAGTTCACCCCCGACTTGATGCCCTCGGACATCACCGGCACCGACGTGATCGAAGAGAACCGCAGCACCGGCGCCCGTGAATTCCGCTTCCTCAACGGCCCGCTGTTCGCCAACGTGGTGCTCGCCGACGAAATCAACCGGACGCCGCCGAAGACGCAAGCCGCGTTGCTCGAAGCGATGCAAGAACGCCAAGTGACCGTCGGCCGCATCCGCCACAAACTCGGCAACCCGTTCTTCGTGCTCGCCACGCAGAACCCGATCGAACAAGAAGGCACCTACCCGCTGCCCGAAGCTCAACAAGACCGCTTCATGTTCAAAGTGTTCGTGAACTACCCGAGCTTCGAGGAAGAATTCGAGATCGCCCGCCGCACCACCTCCACGCACATGGACGAACCGACGGCGGTGCTCTCCGGCGAACAGATTCTCGAACTGCAACAGTTGGTTCGCAAGGTGCCCGTGACCGACCACATCATCAAGTACACGTTGGCCCTCGTGCGGCAGACCCGCGTGAGCCAACCGGGGGCACCGAAGTTCATCCGCGAATGGCTGAGTTGGGGCGCCGGCCCGCGGGCGGTGCAGAACTTGATTATCGCTTCCAAAGCCCGTGCGCTACTCTACGGTCGCGCCCACGTGACCGTCGAAGATGTGAAGAGCATCGCCCTTCCGGTGCTGCGTCACCGCCTCGCCACGAACTTCACCGCGGCTTCGGAAGGCGTCACGTCGGAAACCGTCATCACCAAAATGCTCGAAGAAACGCCGAGCAAGGAAGGCGAGTTGGAACGCGACGACCGCTTCAAGAAGATCTTCGCAAAGTGAATATTCTTGTTCCCCTCTCCCGCTGGGGGGGAGGGGAGCTATGAGGAAGACATAGAGAACACCATGTCCAAAGTTCCCGCCGAAGATGATCCCAAGCGCTTCCTGCACCCCGCCACGATCGCCAAGATCAGCCGGCTCGATCTGCGCGCGAAGCAAGTCGTGGAAGGCTTCCTCTCCGGTCAGCATAAATCGCCGTTCTTCGGCCAATCGGTCGAGTTCGTCCAGCACCGCGAATACGTGGCCGGAGACGACATCCGCCACTTGGATTGGAAAGTGTGGAGCAAGACCAACAAGTTCTACATCAAGCAATACGAGGCCGAAACCAACTTGCGGGCCGCCCTCGTGGTGGACACTTCGGAATCGATGATCTACGGCAACGGGGCGATGAACAAATACGAGTACGCTTGCACCTCCGCGGCGTGCTTGGCATACCTCATCATCCGCCAACAAGATTCCGCCGGTCTCACCAGCTTCGGTTGGGATGTGAAAGCCGCGCTGCCCGCCAAGAGTTCGCAACGGCACCTCACCGCCATCACCACTACGCTCGACCATTCCCGCCCGGCCCAACAAACCGACATCATGCGTTCGCTCCGGCAAGTGGCCGAAACGATGCCCGCCCGCGGCGTCGTCATGATCTTCTCCGATCTGCTCACCGACCGCGAACCGATGATGCGCGGCATCGAGATGCTCCGCCACCGCAAACAGGACGTGGTGGTTTTCCACATCCTCGACGACGACGAACTCACCTTCCCCTTCGGCGGCATGACTAAGTTCGAAGGCATGGAAGAACTGGGCGACCTCTTCTGCGACCCGCGCGCTCTCCGCGACGGTTACCTGGAAGCCTTGGAAGAATACCTCGTCGAAGTCCGCCGGGGGTGCACCCGCATGGGCGTCGATTACAACCTGATTCGCACGAGCGATTACCTCGACGCGGTGCTCTCGCGGTTCCTCTACCGCCGGATGACGGAGCGGACCAGCGGGCCGAAGAGATAGTTGTTTTACTCCCTTCTCCCCCGGCGGGAGAGGGGAACAAGAATGCATCCGCGAGACCTCCACGATATGTTCAACGATCCCTACGCTTGGTTCAGCAACCTCGCATCGCCGTACTTCATGAACGTCGGCTCGCTGCTGGCCGGCATCTTGCTGATCTCCTCGCCGATCATCATCCACCTCATCAACCGGATGCGCTACAAGCGCGTGCGCTGGGCCGCGATGGAATTCCTGCTGAAAGCGCAGAAGCGCATGAAGCGGAAGATGATCATCGAACAATTGATCCTGCTCCTCCTCCGCATCCTGCTGATGTTGCTCCTCGGCATCCTCATCGCCCGCTTCTTCGGGTTCGATAGCTCCGGCAGCGAATCGCGTTCCGCCCACCACATCGTGCTCGTCGACGACAGCCCCAGCATGGCCGACGCCTTCCGCTCCGAAGAGGGCGCCCCGCTCACCGCGCTGCAAATGGCGAAGAACGTACTCCTCGATCAAATCGCCCCGGCCGCGGCGCAATCGACCACGCCGCAATCGATGGATGTGCTCGTGATGTCCGACTTGGCGAACCCGCAGAAGTACGATCGTCTGAATCCGACGACCATCGAAGAAGCCCGGAAGAAGCTGGTTACCTACCCGGTGAGCACCGTTCGCGTCGATTTGCCCACCGCACTCGCCAAAGCCGAGGAACGCATCGGCGCGGCCGGTGGCACCGACACCGCGAAGATCCTGCACATTCTCACCGATTTGCGATCCGTCGATTGGATCGAAAACGGCCCGGCGATCAAGCTCGCCATCGAGAAGCTCAGCAAGGCGGGGGTGAAGGTTCACTTCGTGGATACTGCCAACCCCTACCGCAAGAACGCCTCCAAGACCCCGCTCTACAGCGACAACATCGGCATCCTCGATTTCCGGCCGAGCAAGTCGATCGTGGCCCGCCGCGAAAACGTCGAGTACACCCTGAAGGTAAAGAACTTCGGCATCAGCGAAATGAAAGACGTGCGCTTCTCGATCCGCGTCAACGGCGATACCAAGACCAGCGAATCGAAGACGTTCGCATCATTGCCCCCCGGCGAAGAAAAGATTCTCCGCTTCGAGTTGGCCATCGACCGCATCGGCGCGCCGGATAACATCTTCGATGGCCGCGGCGTGAACGCGAAGGTATCGGAAGAAGAAAAAGCCACGTTCAAGAAAGTGTTCGATCGTTTTAGCTTGGTCACGGCGGTGCTGGAATCGGACGAACCGGGCGGCATCGCGGCGGATAACGTTCGCCATTGCCTCGTGGAAGTCCGCGATCTGCTGCCGGTGCTCGTGATCGATGGCGATCCGAGTACGCGGGATAAGCAGGAAGGCAACAGCCTCTTCTTGCAGAAGCATTTCGAGAGTGCCGGGGGCGGCTACCGCTGGGTGCCCGGCAAGCTCGAGAACCTCGTGAACGACGACCTGAGCAAGTACGCCTTCGTGCTGATGTGCAACGTGCCCACCCTGCCCGAACCCGCGGCGAAAGCGTTGGAGGTCTACTGCCAGAACGGCGGGGGCGTCGGCTTCTTCCTCGGCGAAGGGGTGAAGGCCCAAGAATACAACAAGCTGCTCTACCGCGATGGCGCCGGGCTGTTCCCCGTGCCGCTGCCCGAGAAGCCCACCGATGATCTCACCGAAGAACAACTGTTCGTCCGCCGCTTCAACATCTCGCAGAAGAAGTTTTTGATGCGGGATCCGCAAGCGCAGTACCACCCGGCGCTCGCCCCGATCTATTTGAATGTCCAAGGCCAGCCGAACAAGGAAGCCGAGGAGATCACCAATTACTACCGCTTCTTGGTGGTGCAGAAATACTGGCCGGTGAAGCGCATCGGCAAGTGGCGGGACGATCGCAGCGTCACCGAGTTGTACTGCCTGCCCAACGAAACCAGCCCCGGCCAATACGATGCCCAAGTGGAAGCCGCCGCGAAGATGCTCCCGCTGGAAGAACCGGAATTCGCCAAGTTCAAGGAAACGCTCGCCCGTTACCAAGACGCGTTGAAGGGCGCCGCGCGGAACAGCAAATCGCTTTCCGATACCGTGGCCATCTTCGATAAGCTCCTGCGCGACCAACGCACCGAAGGGGATGCCGAGGAGGCCTTGCTCCGCGAGTTCTGGGGCCAACCCAAGAACTCCGATTTGAAGGGCGAACTCACCCGGCTACGCGATCTGCTGAAGTACGGCGACCCCATTTACATGGCCCGCGATTACGGCCGGGGCCGCGTGACCGTCTTCTTCTCGAACCTCCAACGTTCCGCCGATAGCAAAGACGATTGGACCGACTGGGCGTGGAACACCCCCGGCAAAGCGACGTTCAGCCCGGTGATCCACGAAATGGCCAACTTCCTCTCCGGCGGCGGCGGTGAAGATAACCGCACCTGCGGTTCCGCCCTCGAATTCAAACTCCCCGCCGAGAGTTACGATCCGAAAGTGTACGTGGCTTCAATTACGCACGAGGGGGCGAAAGTCCGCGGCGCTGCGGGAACCGATGCCGACCCGGCACCCCTGAAACTCGCCGATCAGTTCGATCCGCTCGAAGTGCGAGATAACCAACTGTACCTGAATTACACCAACACGGCGAAGCCGGGCGTGTACATCTTCGGCTTCGAGCAGAAGCGGCCGAACCCGACGAACCCCACCGAACGCATCTCGGTTCCCGAGTTCCGCATCGTACCGGTGAATATCGATACGGCCCGCGAAGGCGACCTCCGCCGGGCCGCCTCGGACGATGTGACCGCCAACGCCGTGGGCAGCGACATCCACAGCCCGGACGATAAAAGCTGGATCGAAAAGTTGAAGAACAAGAAGACCGACCTCTCCGAACTCGGTTGGGTATTCCTGCTGTTCTTCGTCGTACTGCTACTGGAACAAGCGATGGCGGTGCGGCTCAGCTACCACGCCAAGCCGGAAACGCTCTCCGCCCAAGCCCCCTCGGCGGCCGCAGCGATGAAAGTGACCATGGCGAAGACGGAAGAAACGTGATTGGCGAGCCGGGTCGCGTCAGCGCCCGGAGGTGTTGAACTCCGGGCGCTGACGCGACCCGGCTCGCCATAACAGTATTTCGAGGTTGCGATGAACGAGACCGGAACCAAGAACGAAACGATCCTGATCCTGAGGCGGCTGGGGGAATCCTTCCCCTTTTCGTCGCCCGAGACCAGCATCGCCTACCGCTTCACCGCGGCGGGCCTCCTGCTGCTTCTCGCCATAGGGGCGGTGGTTTGGTCCTTGCGAAACAAGCAGCACCGCCACGGTATCGACCTGTTCGTGGCCGGGATTCGCGGCCTGATCTTCTTCGTGCCCGCGGTGCTCGTCGCCCTCGGTCGCACCGTCGATACCGAAATCCTTTGGTGGTCGATCACCGGGTTCATGCTGCTCTTGGGCATCGCGCTCACGGTGGTGATGTACATCAAAGATGCCTCCGCGGTCGGCTTCTGGGCGATCCTGCTCGCGCCGCTGCGCATGATCGTCTACACCGTGTTGGCCGGGGCGTTCATGCTCCCCTCGTGGCAAACGTGGGAAGAAACCGAAAAGCGATCCCGCGTTCTCGTGGTGATCGACGTGACTCCGAGCATCACGGCTACAAGCGACGACATCGCCCGCTCCGGTACGAAATCGAAAACCCGGCTCGATAAAGTCATCGACCTGCTCACCGATGAGAACGTGGCGC
>Ga0105048_10014156_pt1 | contig 12433 bp, 10 predicted proteins | sample MAT05_FD_78382 | JGI IMG/M metagenome (GOLD analysis project Ga0105048, IMG submission 78382) | Freshwater microbial communities from Lake Fryxell liftoff mats and glacier meltwater in Antarctica - MAT-05 | ecosystem: Environmental > Aquatic > Freshwater > Ice > Liftoff microbial mat | place... | reverse complement strand
TTTACCGCCTTTTTATCCTGAAGAGGCTGGGGTGTTATACTTTTATTACAAATACCACTGAAATCACAGTCATTTGTTTTATATAAAACACTCAACATCGAAAAGCAGTTGCATTTAATCAAAAAACAAGGTCCCAGTTGATTTGGAAGAGCCGCGCAAAGAAAGTCCATTGTTGTGAAGGGCTTTTCCATTCAGCCAGGGTAGCGCAATTCTTACTCCGGTAATTACCTTTTTAAGCTTTCGGGCTTTTTTACGGGTCAGTAATGACCAATTGCAAAACGTAACTTCGCAACATGCGTCTCTTCATAAAAAATATGGTTTGTCCACGGTGCATTTCCTCCGTGGAGCAAATTTTAAAGGATAACAAACTCCAGGCAAACTATGTGCGTTTAGGAGAAGTGGAATTAACCAAAGACCCGGGAGAGAAAAATTTGATGCAATTCGCTGATGATTTAAAAAGAACTGGCTTCGAATTGCTGGATGATAGCAGGAAGCAACTGATCGAAAAAATAAAGAACATCATCATTACACAGGTCCATCATACCGACGAAGAAAACCATCACAACTATTCAGAAATCCTTTCTAAAAGCCTCCATAAAGATTACTCTTATCTAAGCGGTTTATTTTCCGGTGTGGAAGGCATCACGATTGAAAAGTTCATCATCAATCAGAAGATTGAGAAGGTGAAAGAACTGATTATATATGATGAACTAAACCTTAGTGAGATTGCCTATCAATTAGGATACAGCAGTGTTGCATACCTTTCCAACCAGTTTAAAAAAGTAACAGGACTTACCCCTAGTCATTTTAAGCAAGTTGGACAGAACAAAAGAAAGTCGCTGGATAATATATAAGTTCCAACCAAAAACTTACAAATTTTCTCCATAAATGTGTAACACTTTATAGGTAGCACTGTGATAGCTTTGCTGTATTAAATATAGAAAATATGGCAACCGGAAATAACAACTCCATCAATATTCCTTTAGAAGGTATGGATAGCGAACACTGTGCTTTGATCATTGATAAAGGCTTAGGTAAAGTGCAGGGCATTACTGCTCATAAGGTAGAATTGAACAACAACAGGGCAGTCATCAATACCAACGGAGAGATGGAAGTTTTGACCGATGCGGTAAAAGCCATTCGTGGTTTAGGTTATGATGTAGGTACCGTTAAAAGAAACTTTCCCGTGCTTAACATGACTTGTGCATCTTGTGCAGTAAGTTCCGAAAGCATTTTAAAAAGCCTGCCTGGTGTAATAAATGTTGCGGTAAATTACGCCAATGCAACAGCGCAGGTAGAGTACATTCCAACTATAACTGATCCACATCAACTAAAAGCAGCCTTGCAAAGCATCGGTTACGATTTAATGACTGATGAAAGCGAAGATGCAAAAGATCAGTTGGCTGCACTACAAAAAGTAAAATCCGCTACACTTAAAAAGAAAACAATCGGCTCAATACTATTGGCTGTTCCTACCGTTGTAATTGGTATGTTTTTCATGAACATTCCTTATGCCAATTACATCATGTGGGCTTTAAGTACACCGGTCGTTTTAATTTTTGGGCGGCAGTTTTTTATCAACGCCTGGAAGCAAATAAAGCATCGTTCTACCAACATGGATACGCTGGTGGCACTAAGTACAGGAGTCGCTTATTTGTTTAGCGTATTCAATACTTTGTATCCTGGTTATTGGCATACCAGGGGCTTACATGCACATGTTTATTTTGAAGCTGCAGCCGTTGTAGTAGCTTTTATTTTATTGGGCAAACTGTTGGAAGAAAGAGCCAAAGGCAATACTTCATCAGCCATTAAAAAATTAATGGGCTTACAGCCCAAAACCGTTACTGTTGTTCATGACGGGGGGCATCAAATGACAATGCCAATAGCAAGTGTACAAGTTGGAACCCTTTTATTGGTAAAGCCGGGTGAACAAATTGCCGTAGATGGCACTGTGGCCACAGGCAATTCATTTATAGATGAAAGCATGATAAGTGGCGAACCGATACCTGTAGAGAAGACACAAGGCGACAAAGTTTTTGCAGGCACAATTAATCAAAAAGGCAGCTTCCAGTTTACCGCAGATAAAGTAGGTGGCGATACCGTATTAGCCCAAATTATTAAAATGGTGCAGCAGGCACAAGGCAGCAAGGCACCTGTGCAAAAACTGGTGGATAAAATTGCAGGCATCTTTGTTCCAATCGTAATTATTATTTCCATACTAAGCCTTATTGTATGGGTAGTATTTGGAGGGCAGAACGGATTTACACATGGCTTATTAGCACTGGTTACTGTTTTGGTTATCGCCTGCCCATGTGCTTTAGGATTGGCCACGCCAACAGCAATCATGGCAGGTGTGGGTAAAGGAGCAGAAAACGGCATACTGATAAAAGACGCAGAAAGCCTTGAACTGGCAAAGAAAATAAATGCCATCATTTTGGATAAAACAGGAACAATTACAGAGGGCAAACCGGTTGTAACAGGTATACTTTGGTTAAACAATGATGACAGCAGTTTAGCAGCCTTCGCCTCACTGGAAAAACAGTCGGAGCATCCTTTAGCGGAAGCAGTTGTAAAACATCTTGCACAAGATCAGTACCTGCCGGTGCAGCAGTTTGAAAGTATCACCGGCCTAGGTGCAAAAGCACTGGTAGGCGATAAAATGTATTTTGTTGGTAACACTTCACTGTTAAAAACAAACAATATATCTATTGCTTCGCCATTAGATACGGCTGTTACAAAATGGCTGTCCGAAGCAAAAACTGTTATTTACTTTGCAGACGAAAAACAAGCACTTGCAGTAGTGGCCATTGCCGATAAAATAAAAGAAACTTCTGTAGAAGCGGTGAGGCAATTGAAGGCAGCAGGCATAGACGTTTACATGCTTACAGGAGATAACCATGCCACGGCAAAAGCCATCGCATCAGAGGTAGGAATAGCACATTACAGGGCCGAAGTATTGCCCGCTAAAAAAGCAGCATTTATAAAAGAATTGCAACAGCAGGGAAAGATAGTAGCAATGGTAGGCGATGGCATCAACGACAGTAATGCCCTGGCACAGGCCGATGTAAGTATTGCAATGGGCAAGGGCAGCGACATAGCAATGGACGTTGCAAAAATGACCATTATTTCATCCGACCTCAATAAAATTCCACAGGCAATTAAACTGTCAAAATACACGGTGGCATCCATACGCCAAAACCTTTTTTGGGCATTTATCTATAACATTATTGGCATTCCAATTGCCGCAGGTCTGTTATATCCAATTAACGGCTTTTTGTTAAACCCAATGATTGCAGGCGCTGCAATGGCTTTAAGTTCTGTATCAGTGGTATCAAATAGCCTACGATTAAAGACAAAGAAATTGTAGTACCAAAATTTTACAACGCTTATCCATAATTGTGTAAGGGTAACTTTAATGGCTTGCACTAATTTTACATAACATAAATAAAACAAATGAAAATGAAAACGATCACAATAAAAACAAATATTAATTGTGGCGCTTGTGTAGCCGCCGTTACGCCTGCTTTAAATGACACGGTGGGAAAAGACAATTGGAAAGTAGACACACAAAATCCGAATAAAATACTCACCGTAACAACTGAAAACCTGGATGAGGAAGACGTAATAAGGGCTGTAGAAAAAGCCGGGTACAAAGCAGCAATACTATCCTAAATAAACCAGTACTAACCCAGGCAGCTTATTTGCCTGGCTTTAATTTTTATTAATGGTGCTTATTTCGCCCTCGGGCCATTAGGAAGGAGTATTGGTATCCTTTTGGAAGATATATGAACCAACTTAGTAAAGAAAAAGAATGTTTTGCATGAATAAATATTGAAAAGTAGCACATCGGCATAAAACACTTTTATCAGGACAAAAAAAGAGAAGCACAATCACGATGATCTCGTAACCACAACAAATCACACCGGCCATGTTGGGGCAAATAATCACCATAAACCAGGCAGCGACACGGTACAATCATTGCAACGATAACGGAGGAAACTTTAAATAGCCTGATTGATCTGTTGCTAATTCTTTCGCCGTTAATACCCGATATTATTCAGGGCATTTGTTGCTGCATAGTACAACTTCTCATCTATACCTTACGATGATGTTGTTAAGGAAGTAAAACCTTTGTCCATAAACATCATTCCCAACACTGGTATCCGTATAGTGATACGATCGTTCCAGAAATGATTATATGATTAATGCAGGCAGGGATTTTGTAGGGGTGTAGGTTTCGCTTGGGCAAAAAGCCTGGCATATTTTATTAAACATTCAATTCTTTTCAAAAATGAAAATTGTATTTTTTGCAATCGCTGTCTTGTTTACTATAGCAACTACGCAAACAACACAGGCACATGACGCCGCTGATAGCAACCGGTTATCTCAAATGCTGCAATCGTACTACAACATTAAGGATGCGCTTGTAGCAGGCAATAGTAAAACCGCCTCCGAAAGTGCCACAGATTTTATCAAAAATCTCAATGGTATTTCTTTAAAACTCATTTCCGAGGGCAATGTAAGTTCCTTGCTGAAAGATGCCGGTAAAATTGCCGATGCCAAAAGCATTGACAAACAAAGGGCAGCTTTTGCTAACTTCTCCACTAACATCACAGCAGTGGCAAAAAAATTAAAACTGGGTAATCAGCCCCTGTACATTCAGTACTGCCCCATGAAGAAGGCGTCGTGGCTGAGCAGCGAACAAGCTATTAAAAACCCTTACTACGGCAACAGTATGCTCACCTGCGGTAAAGTAACAGGCACCATTCAATAATAAGGTGGGTGCTACCTACAAATGACAGCCTTGAATCAGTACGGTAACAGGCGTTGCTACATCCGTCCGTAATAAAGAAATAAACATGAAACACATACAATTATTGTCAGCGTTTCTTTTAAGTTTTCATGGTTTCATTTTTGCCCAGCATGAAGGGCATCAAATGCCCCCGTCTCCAAAAAAGGAACAGGTAAAACCACCGGCAAATAATCCGCCGACAAAAAAGCCAGTGGCACAGAAAAAACAAGTTGCTGCAAAGAAGCCAGCATCCGTATCCGTATATACCTGCCCTATGCACCCCGAAGTGCAGCGCGACAAGCCGGGTAAATGCCCCAAATGCGGGATGGCGCTGGTAAAGAAAAGGGTGAAAGTGTCCTCGGCCAAACCCGTTCCTCAAAAGAAACCGGCGATGCCTATGATAAAAGACACGTTGCCATCAAAACATGACCACGATATGATGGAAATGGATAGGGATGAAAAGACAAAAGAAATGGATATGAAAGACATGAATATGTCTACCCACCAACACGAAGCGGAAGAAGAAAAGCCTTTTGCAGGAAAGGTAATAATGACTCCGGGCACAACAGTTCGATACGATTTATATGTCAGCGATACGATGGTGAACTTTACCGGCAAAAGTAAACATGCATTTGCCGTTAATGGCACACTGCCCGGCCCCGACCTTGTTTTTACCGAAGGTGATACGGCAGCGGTATATGTACACAACCTTGCCGAACACGAGACTTCCATTCATTGGCATGGCGTAATACTACCCAACCAGTTTGATGGTGTTCCCTATCTCACTACCCAACCCATCCATAAAGGTGAAACACACCTGTACAAATTTGCCATTCAGCAAAACGGCACTTATTGGTATCACTCTCACAGTGGCTTACAGGAGCAGGCAGGTGTGTATGGTGCATTAATTTTCAAGAAGCGGGAAGGCATGGATGGTATGCAGATGGGCAATAGCGGCATGGAGGTTATAGACGGTATGAAAATGGGCGACATGAAGAAGCCTGACCGTCCGCCAGGTGAGGATGGCAACAAAAAGGAAGACCATTCCATGCATCATCAAATGATGAAAAAGGATACGGCTTCTGCTGATACACATGCCGGGCATAATATGGCTGGTATGAAAATGAATATGAAAGGCATGGACCATGGTAGTATGCAAATGAGCCCCATGCCAAAAAAAGGCAACGGCTCATACAACAAAGAACAAACAGTTGTTTTAAGTGAATGGACCGATGAAAAGCCTTCGCAGGTACAACGCAGGTTACGTACTGTAAACGATTGGTATGCCATTAAAAAAGGCAGTACGCAAAGCTATAGCGAAGCCACGGCAGCCGGACATTTTGGTACCAAAGTCGCTAACGAATGGAAGCGGATGAATGCCATGGATGTAAGCGATGTGTATTACGATCGTTTCCTGATAAATGGCAAACCTGAAGCGGAAGCACCGCAGTACAAAGCCGGTGACAGGGTAAGAATGAGAATAGTTAATGCCGGTGCTTCCAGTTATTTCTGGGTAGGTTACGGTGGCGGTAAAATGACCGTGATTGGTAATGATGGCAACGAGGTAGTGCCCATTGAAGTAGACAGGCTTATAGTAGGTGTTTCTGAAACTTACGACGTGGTAGTTTCCGTACCCGCCAATATGAGTTATGAGTTTAGGGCAACCCCTGAAGACCGAACCAAAGCAGCATCACTTTGGCTGGGCAGCGGCATGAAGATGCCGGCGCCAAAACTTCCCCGCCTCAAATATTTTGAAGGCATGAAGATGATGAACGACATGATGAAAATGAACGGCGACATGAAGGAAATGGATATGGAGATGACGTTACAGAAGATGGATATGAATAGAGTGATGTACGATGAAATAAATAATCCGCCGATGCAACACCAGCACGATGAAGCTGTAAAAATAGATAGCTCCGAAGCAGAAAATAAGAAAGAAATGCAAGGTATGGATATGAAAAAAGACGTCATTACAACGCTCAACTATTCCATGCTGCAGTCGCTCAATAAAACCATGTTACCCAACGCACCCTATAAAACACTGGAGTTTGAACTTACAGGAAATATGAACCGCTACGTGTGGTCCATTAATAACAAAGTGATAAGTGAATGGGACAAAATTATGATTGAGAAAGGGCAGAATGTACGCATTATTTTATACAACAACTCGATGATGCGTCATCCTATGCACCTACACGGGCACGACTTTAGGGTATTGAATGGCCAGGGCGAATATGCGCCGCTGAAAAATGTTTTGGACATTATGCCTATGGAAAGAGACACTATTGAATTTGCCGGCAACCAGGATGGCGACTGGTTTTTTCATTGCCATATTTTGTACCACATGATGGCAGGCATGGGAAATGTATTCAGCTATAAAAATTCGCCGCCCAATCCGGAACTGCCCAATGCAGTAGCGGCTTACAATCGTTTTTTAAGAGACCAGCGTATGTTTCATGTGATGGCAGAAATAGGCCTGGAGAGCAATGGTAGCGATGGGATGATAATGATACCTGGTAATCGGTACGAACTGCGTACCGAATGGCGGTTAGGCATTCAACCTAAACATGGATACGAAAGTGAGACCATGCTGGGTAGATACCTGGGTAAAATGCAGTGGTGGTTTCCGTTCTTCGGTTTTGATTACCATAAAAACAACCGGGATAACAGCGTTGAAAAAAATGCTTTTGGGCAGTTAAGCAATCAAAATAATCGTAAGGCATTTGTAGCTGGTATTGAGTACACCTTACCAATGCTAATAAAAGCACAGGCAAGGGTGGATAGTAAAGGAAAGTTTCGCTTCCAGTTAGGCAGGGAAGATATTCCGCTTACTCCGAGGTTACGGTTCGGCGCCATGTGGAATACTGATAAGGAGTACATGGCCGGCTTTAAATATATCATTCGCAAGTGGCTTGATCTGTCAACGCATTATGACAGTGATATGGGTTTTGGAGCGGGTATTACCATTGTTTATTAAATAGTTGAGACTATCATTCTATAACAGTTAAAATCTACAATCATGACAGGGTATCACACGTACAAAACTTGTATTGAGGCATGTTTAAAATGTGCCGCAATTTGTAATCATTGTGCTTCATCATGCACACAGGAAGAAGATGTAAAAATGATGGCAAAGTGCATTCAGTCAGACATGGAATGTGCAGCTATTTGTTATGCAGCAGCACAGCTAATGAGCTTAGGTAGTAGCAAGGCAAAGGAAATTTGCAGGCTATGTGCTGACATCTGCGAAGCCTGTGGCAACGAATGTGCAACGCATACACACAGCAGCCATTGCCAGGAATGTGCTGAAGCATGTAAGCAATGTGCTGAAGAATGCAGAAAGATGGCAGCATAACTATTTCATAAAAAGCAGGCTCAGTACCTGCTTTTTTTTATCTTTAAAACTACAAAAATGAAGGAGAATAAAAATATGCACCACATGCAAAGCATGAGCTACAAAAAGTTTGTTGTAACGATGGTCATTTCCTTTTTTATCATGTATGTCGTGATGTTTCTCAATATCGACAAATTAAACCACTACCATACAAGTGCTACAAGAATTTACATGGCGTTGCTGATGGTTGCTCCAATGGGTGTTGTTATGATGCTGATGATGGGTAAAATGTATCCAAACAAAAAATACAACACCTCCATCATCATCGGAAGCATTGTTGTTTTTGGGGCGGTGCTCGCTGCCTTACGCACCCAATCACCCATTGGTGATGTTCAATATATGAAGGCAATGATACCGCATCATTCATCAGCAATTCTGGTTAGTACACATGCAAACATCAAAGACCCTGAAGTTAAAAGGCTACCGGGGCAAATCATTAAAAGTCAGGAGGAAGAGATTGCACAAATGGAAGCAATACCCGATAGAATGGGTAGGTAATTATTATAGCCTGGCTGGTTATCACCAGCAGCGGATTTATAAATAATAAACTACACAATTAATCAAACAAAAACTATCAAAAAAAAGAAAAACAGTTCTAGCTGTTATTGCTGCGTCAATATTATTTCTTACTGCCTGCTTCAAATACGATAACAATGGAATACGGTTGCTGGTGCATGAACAAAAGCGTATGATGGACAGTATGCAAGCCAGGATGGATAGCATGATGGCAATGCCTAAGACCAACGACCTTGAAATTGATTTTGCAAAGATGATGTTGATGCATCACCAGGGAGCAATTAACATGGCTGATGTTGAATTACAGTCAGGCAGTAACGACAGTTTGAAAATAACAACTGGAAGCAATAAAAACTAACGTGTCGAAACCGGGTGAAAGATAATCCTGATACCTGGGTAGGGTAGGGGATGGAGGACAAAATAAATAATACAAAATATACGCACTTACAAGCAACCATCGTAGCGGTTGAATAATACGGCCAGGGATTGATACGTTCAACACCAATCCAAGTGCTTTTTGGTAGCACCACCAGGAGTAACTTTTCTACAACGCTACCTGTTTTTTAATCAAAAGGCTAAGGAGTCAACTTGCACTTTCCCCCCGGTAAAATCAATGAGGTAAGCTATTTCAGCTTCATCGTAAGGCTCACCGTTGGCATGAAAAATATCATGAAACCAAAGCGCTGGTGCTGTTTCGGAGGCTTGCTGCAAGGAGTTCCAGGCACAATAGGTTTGAGATTTGCCCGCAACAAAACCCCAATTGTATGCGCCCACATGGTGCTTCTTTAAAACCGGCAACATTTTTTGAAAAGTGCTATTGAATGGCCGGGCCATATACTCAGTGCATACAATAGGCCGGTTGTATCTTTTAAGATCCAAAATCCTTCTTTCCATTCCAATACTATCTTCATAACAATGAAAAGAGATTATGTCGGAGTGGGTAAACATGTAATTATCCAATGCGGTCAATGCGGAGGGGTCACTCCAGTCATGCTGCCAGGGAGCCATAGTAATGGGCTGAACCGGGTTAATTGCCCTTACCCAGGCAACAGCTTTATTTAGTAAATACAGGGATAAGTCGGCTTTTCCAAGTACATAATTATCATCCTTATAACTGGCCAGGTTCATATTATCCGGCTCGTTAAAAAGATCCCAGGCAAAGATTCTTTCATCCTCTTTGAAACGGTTTACTACACCGGTTACGTAACTACAAAGAGCGTCATGTTTTGCAATATCGTTCAACACCTCGTACCCCGGACATTGCACCCAACCGGAATTATGCACATAATTTTTTGGCTCCCCTTGCTTCCCTATAGCAGGAAATGGATTCCACACCGCATCAAAGAAAACAAACATCGTCCTGATATTATGTTTTTCGGCAATAGATAAAAAAACTGCCATCCTGTCTAAAAAGCCTTTGTCATCCTGCACCCACAACAGGTGATGAAGGAATACCCTGATCGTATTAAAGCCCAGCGATGCTGCCCAACTTAATTCTTTATCGATAACCGCTTCGTCAAAACTATCTTCCTGCCACATCTCCAACTGGTTGATCGCATAGTGAGGAATGTAGTTACATCCAATTGGCCATGGATTATTATTATACCAGGCATTTATTTTTTCTTCCGGCCAGCGCCGGGACTGTAACGTGTCTGCTGCGATTTTTGGGGTAGTAAGTTCCACTGATGTCATTGATTGTAAATTGGGATGATGGACAAACTTATAACGTCAACACTAAAAAACTATTTTACCATTTTTAATAATTCGACAATTTAAATTAATAATCGTGGATAGAATTCCACAAAAAAGTTAATAAAACGTGATTTTTTTGGATAAGGATTAAAGGTAGGGGGCCACTAAGTATGCTGGCATATGATTTTTATGTTCTCAGGTGAGGAACAGAAGATGTGGGTTGTGTACGGTTGTTAGATAGTCATTTTTTTATTGATTTAATGGAAGCGAAGATTTGCTGTTCAACAAATGGTTGCGAATGCCGGTGATGTAGGAAGGATAATAATAGAATTTTTGAATATAAAATGCCCTATTATCCGAATCCATTTCCAGGCTTTCATTTGTGAAAATCTATTTCGAATTGAGGCGGTTTAACACTCATTTGAACCGAGCGCCAGGTACCCTTTTACGAGTTTGGTTGAAAGGTGGTGCCCTATGTAAAGCATATAAAACACAATTATAACTTAAATGATTATTATGGATCCCAATCAAATTGTAGAATTGAATAGCATTTCAAACATCGACCTGGTATGTTTTTCCCACTTAAGGTGGGATTTTGTATACCAGCGGCCACAACATTTAATGACAAGGTTTGGCAAACAAAGCCGGGTGTTTTTTATAGAAGAACCAATATTACATAACGCGGCTGATAGTTATAACGCGCGGCAGGTAAAGGACAATATCTGGGTTATTACTCCCAGGCTGAATGAGCTTTACAATGGCGGGTTAACAGAAATTCAACGCCAGAAGAAGATACTTAACCAGATGTTTAAACAAAACCAAATAGGCGGCTTTATTGCCTGGTACTATACACCCATCGCCTTAAAAATAAGCAGCCACCTAACGCCTGAACTCATTGTGTATGATTGTATGGACGAACTATCCGCATTTAAGTTTGCCCCTGCCGAATTAAAGATAATGGAAACCGAATTGTTTAGTAAGGCACAGGTGGTTTTTACCGGAGGCCACAGCCTGTATGAGGCGAAAAGAAATGCCCATCACAATATTTATCCTTTTCCGAGTAGTATTGAAAAACACCATTTTTCCCAGGGCCGGAACAGGTGTATTGAACCTGCTATACAACAGGCAATCCCTCCTTTAAAATTTGGTTTTTACGGAGTAATTGACGAGCGGTTTAATATTCAGCTCGTTAAAGCTGTTGCGGAAAAAAGGCCACATTGGCAAATTGTGTTGATAGGCCCTGTAGTAAAAATAAATCCGGCTGATTTACCAAGGCTTGAAAATATTCATTACCTCGGCCCCAAAACATACGATGAGCTTCCTGCATACCTTGCCGGGTGGGATTTTGCCATGATTCCTTTTGAAAAAAATGAATCTACAAAATTTATTAGTCCTACTAAAACACCAGAATACCTGGCAGCTGGCAAGCCGGTGATTTCCACCTCCATTACTGATGTGGTATCGCCCTATGGTAATGATCGCCTTGTGTACATAGCAGATGACGCGGATGCTTTTATCGCTGCTGCAGAAACCGAACTGGTTAAATCACCGGAAGAAAAAACCAACTGGCTTAAACGGGTGGATAAATTTTTGGAAAATATTTCCTGGGATTATACCAGCGGACAGATGATGGAGAAAATTAAGGGCTGTTTGCTTACCAGCAATGTGTCAGTACAGAATGGAAACCTTAAGTCTGTTGCTTAGGTAATAAAAAACACATGGCATACAAGAAAAATCAAAAGCCAGGCATATGGGGTGGTATCGAATATACTATCAATAGGGTAGGTGATCGTTTTTTTGACCAATTAAATTTTTCAGGTTTATATCAAAATAACGCCTACCTGGATGCCGTAATTGATTTGGGTGTAACCACTATCCGCTTCCCTGTATTGTGGGAAAAGCACCAGCCGGAAATGGATAAGGCGATCGATTGGTCCTGGACGGCAGATTGCCTTCAAAAACTAAAGGGCAATCATATACAGCCGGTGGTCGGACTACTTCATCATGGTAGTGGGCCGTCGTATACCAATTTATTG
>Ga0105048_10014151_pt1 | contig 12436 bp, 10 predicted proteins | sample MAT05_FD_78382 | JGI IMG/M metagenome (GOLD analysis project Ga0105048, IMG submission 78382) | Freshwater microbial communities from Lake Fryxell liftoff mats and glacier meltwater in Antarctica - MAT-05 | ecosystem: Environmental > Aquatic > Freshwater > Ice > Liftoff microbial mat | place... | reverse complement strand
GGTACCAGTTCCACCACCGGTACCAGTTCCACCACCGGTACCAGTTCCACCACCGGTACCAGTTCCACCACCGGTACCAGTTCCACCACCGGTACCAGTTCCACCACCGGTACCAGTTCCACCGCCTGCGCCGTTGCCGCCGCCTGCGCCGCCTGCGCCGCTGCCGCCGCCTGCGCCGTTGCCGCCGCCTGCGCCGCTGCCGCCGCCCGCGCCGCTGCCGCCACCTGCACCAGCTCCGCCGCCTGCACCGCTGCCGCCGTCGACGCCGAGCAGGCCGTCAGCCGGCAACCGCTTCACGCGCACGTCGTTCACGTTCGTGCCGCTGCTGAAGTAGTAGCTCATCGCAAAAAAGCTGGTGCCATCGGCTTCGAGGCTCGAAGCGAAGACGCGCGGGTAGAAGTAGCTCTGCGGAGTGGTCGAGACGAGCGCGCCGCCAAACGGGAAAGCGCGGCCGCCGTCGAGGTCGACGCGCTGCGCGCGGGTGGTCACCGAACTTTCGGTTACCCAGGCCAACAGCACGTCTTGGCCGGGCCGCATCACCGGCCGCGCCGTCGCGCGGTTCGAGACGGCCGAGGTGGTGATGACGAGGCCGCCCGGGGTCCACTGAAGCGCGCCCGAGGCGTCGACACGCTGTGCGTAGTAGAGGCGCTGACCCGAACGGGTGTCGAGCCACGCGATGATTGCGCCGCCGACGCCGTCAGGGACGATGCCCACCAGGTCGGCCGAGCCCGCGCCAATCGGATTCAAGGGAACTGGCTGGGCTGCGATGCCACCATCGGCGACTTTGTAGAGATAGCCGGCGTCGGACAGGACGCGCTGCAGGTAGATGCTGACGCCGTTCGGGCGGATGGCCACCCACGCGCCGCCCTGGGTGTCGGTGGCCTGGTCGACGTAGGCGAACGAGGCGCCGATGCCCGAGTGCGGCACGGCGCGCTGGTAGATGTTGGTGAGGTTCGCCGTGTAGCGCGACACCACCGGGCCGCCGGTGCCGACCATGTAGTGGGTGAGGACGCCGCCCATGCCGTCAGGACGGATGCCCATCGATCGCACGTCACCACCAATGCCGAACTGCGACGGGCCGGCGATGGGAGTGCCCGTGCTGTCGAAGCGGGTGATGGCCGCGGTCGAGATGGCGTTGGTGGCGGCGAAGAGTCCGCCCGCGCCGTCGGACATCATCGCGTACGCGTTGCCAGTGAGAAGAATGGGGCTGAACCCGGCGACGAGGTTCAGAGAAGAGTCGTAGCGGTTGATGATGACGCTGTTGGTGCCGGTGATGTGGCCCAGGTAGAAGCCGCCCGCGTTGTCGAGCACCAGCTGCGAGCTGTCCTGGTCTCCGTTGCCGCCGATGAGCAGCTTGCCCATCGCTCCGCCGTCGGTGGCGGTGTTGAGCAGCAGCTCGCCGTCTTTCGTCACGTGCTCGCCGAAGACATCGGCCTGTGCCATGCCGCCCAGGCGATCTTCTTGCCAGGTCACCCAGTAGCCGCCGTCACCATCCGAAGTGAACGACTCGAGCTGGGCGAAGGTCGCTTTGGCCACCGAGAGGTCCTGGTTTACGCCGTTGGGCCACGCGGCCCACGCAACGACAGACAACAAGGCGGTGACGATGATTCCGGCGCGGAAGGAAATTTTCATTGGGCAGGTGGATAGCGAATTCTGAGGCCGAAGTCAGCCGGGCCGGGTACGTCGCGTCGCATGCGCTCGTTGATCCTGACGGTGGTGCTGCTGGCAGGTTGTGCCTCGAACAAACCGGCGATCGAGCCGACGCCCGACGTGCCGCTGGATGCGGGCCCGGCGGTGAGGGTCGAAGCGCCAGCGGTCGAAGACCCGTACCTCTGGCTCGAAGAAGTCACGGGCGCCAAGCCGCTGGAGTGGGTCGAGCTGCAGAACAAGAAGGCGCTGGCCGAGCTCGACTCGCCCGCGCGCGAGAAGCTTCGCGGCCAGCTGCTGGCCATCTTCGACTCGAAGGAAAAGATTCCGCAGCCCGCCGCGAAGGGGAAGTGGCTCTACAACTTCTGGCGCGACGAGAAGAACGAGCGCGGGCTCTGGCGGCGCGTGAGCCTCGATGGCTACAAGAAGAAGGATCCCCCGTGGGAAACGGTGATCGACGTCGACGCGCTCGCGGCCGCCGAGAAAGAGAACTGGGTCTTCAACGGCTCGGACTGCGCGAAGCCGAAAGAAGAGCGCTGCCTCATCTTCCTCTCGCGCGGCGGCGGCGATGCCAGCGTCACCCGCGAGTTCGACACCGTGAAGAAGGAGTTCGTCAAGGACGGCTTCGTGCTGCCCGAGGCGAAGCCCACAGTGACGTGGAAAGACGAGAACACGCTGTTCGTCGCCACCGATTTCGGGCCTGGCTCACTGACGACCTCGGGCTACCCGCGCCTGGCGAAAGAATGGAAGCGCGGCACACCGTTGGCCGACGCGAAGCTGCTGTTCGAGGGAAAAGAAAGCGACGTCGACGTGCTCGCATACCGCGACTTCAACCAGGGCAAGCCCATCGACATGGTGCAGCGCGACCTGACCTTCTTCTCGACCGAGGAGTTCTTCATCGACAGCGGCAAGCTTCAGAAGCTCGAGAAACCCGACGACGCGAAGACGGGGTTCTTCGGCGACCTGCTGCTGCTCGAGCTGCGCAGCGACTGGAAGGTGGGCGAGACGGTGTACCCGGCCGGCGCGCTGCTGGCGGCGAAGCTCAAAGACTTCCGCGCGGGCAAGCGTGAGTTCGAGGTGCTGTACACGCCGGCGAAGAACACGTCGTTGCTGCAGTGGACGAAGACGAAGAGCCACGTCGTGCTGAACGTGCTCGAAGACGTGAAGAACAGGCTCACCGTGCTGACGCCCGCGAAGGGCAAGTGGAAGCGCACGCCGCTGGCCACCACCGGCTCGGTCGAGCTCGAGGCGTTCGACGAGGATGCGTCGGATCAATACTGGCTGCGCGTCGCCGACTTCACGCTTCCGCCGACGCTCGAGCTTGGCGACCTGAAGACGAACAAGCGCTCGGTGGTGAAGGCGATGCCGGCGTTCTTCGACGCCAGCGGGCTCGAGTCGAAGCAGTTCTTCGCGACCTCAAAAGACGGCACGAAGGTTCCTTACTTCGTCGTCGCGCGGAAGAACCTCGCGCTCGACGGCAACACGCCGGTGCTGCTCACGGGCTACGGCGGCTTCGAGGTGTCCAACACGCCCTACTACGGCGCGGCCACCGGCGCGGCGTGGCTCGACAAGGGCGCCTTCGTGCTGGCGAACATTCGCGGCGGCGGTGAGTACGGGCCGCAGTGGCACGAGACGGCGATCAAGCTGAACCGGCAGCGCGCGTATGACGACTTCATCGCGGTGGCCGAAGACCTGATCGCAAAGAAAATCACCTCGCCGAAGCGGCTCGGCATTCAAGGCGGCTCGAACGGCGGCCTGCTGATGGGGGTGATGCTCACCCAGCGCCCCGACCTGTTCGGCGCCATCGTCTGCAGCGTCCCCCTGCTCGACATGAAGCGGTACCACACGCTGCTGGCCGGCGCGTCGTGGATGGGGGAATACGGCGACCCCGGCGTCCCCGAAGAATGGGCGGCGATCGCCAGGTACTCGCCCTACCAGAACGTGAAGAAGGGCACGAAGTACCCCCGCATCCTCTTCACCACCTCGACCCGCGACGACCGCGTTCACCCCGGCCACGCGCGGAAGATGGTCGCCCGCATGCTCGAGCAGGGGCACGACGTGCAGTACTTCGAGAACACCGAAGGCGGCCACGCCGGGGCAGCGAACAACGCCCAGCGCGCGAACCTGGTCTCGCTCGAGTTCAGCTTCCTCACCAACCAGCTCATGAAATAGCGACTTGGTACAGGCAGTGCGGCCGCATTGGTCTGCTTGGTACAGTGCCTTTGTGGCCGCTGGCTCTACCGGGGTTTGACGGCGGGTGAGATGACAGCGCCATGGGAAAGGCGTTGGGACTGTCGCTGTCGGCGAAGAGTGAGCTGCCGCTGTATCAGCAGCTGTTCGATCAGATTTCCGGGCGCATCAAGACGGGCACCTGGCCCGCGGGCTACCAGCTGCCTCCGACGCGCGAGCTGGCGTCGCAGCTGTCGGCGCACCGCAACACGGTGCCCGCCCGCGCTGCGAGCGCACATCGCCGCGCTCAAGCACTCGATGGATCTGGGCACGTCGGGAATTCTGCAGCACGCGCTGGCCGAGTTCCTGGGCCGCGGCTACCTGCAGGCGCACCTCGCCCGCGTGCTCGTCGAGTACCGGCTGCGGCGCGACGCGCTGGAAGAGGCGCTGCGAAAGCACCTGCCGTCGAACGTCACCTGGCGTCACCCCGAGACGGGGCTGCAGCTGTGGCTTCCTACGCCGGACATCGACCCCGAGCTGCTGTACGTCGAGGCGCTGCAGCAGGGCGTGATGGTGAGCCCCGGCACGCTGAACGCGGTCGGCCCGTCGCCGCAGCGCGGGCTTCGGCTCACGTACTGCGCCGAACCGAAAGCGCGGCTGGTCGAAGGCGCGAAGCTGCTCGGGAAGGCCTGGTTCGCCGTCGAGAAGCGCACCCGCGCTGCAAAACCCACCAAAAAGGAGGCACGTGTCGATGCGGTCTAAGACGAAGGGCACTGCGGTCACGAAGGTCGGGCTCGCCCAGATGCTGCGCGGTGGAGCCATCATGGATGTCGTCGACGTCACGCAGGCCCGCATCGCGGAAGACGCGGGCGCCGTGGCGGTGATGGCGCTGGAACGCGTCCCGGCGCAGATTCGCGCGGAAGGCGGCGTGGCCCGGGCCAGCGACCCGCAGATGATTCAAGCCATTCAGGCCGCGGTCACCATCCCAGTGATGGCCAAGTGCCGCATCGGCCACTTCGTCGAGGCGCAGATTCTCGAGGCGCTCGAGGTCGACTTCATCGACGAGAGCGAAGTGCTCACGCCAGCCGACGAAGAGTTCCACATCGACAAGCTCGCCTTTGCGATTCCATTTGTCTGCGGCTGCCGCGACCTGGGTGAGGCGTTGCGCAGAATCGGAGAAGGCGCGTCGATGCTGCGCACGAAGGGTGAAGCGGGCACGGGCGACATCGCGGAAGGCGTGCGGCACCTGCGGGCGCTGCGCACGCAGCTGAGAAGGCTCAAGACGCTGGATGCCGAGCAGCTGCTCGTACGGCAGGGAAGGGTGACGGCAGCCACCTTTCACCCCGAGCTCACGGCCTCGGCGGCGATTCATCGGGCAGCCTTCGCGCTGTAGGTTTTCGCCCAGCGCCTGGGCAAGGCACCGCAAAGGCTGTTGCGCTAGGGTAGCTCGCCCCCAACATGCGCTCGCTCATCTCGTACCTGCGTTTCCTGGCCGGCTTCTCGATCGTCGCCGTCGGCTCGGTGATCGCCTTCGTCGCCGCGCTGCCTTTCATCCCCTGGCGCCAGACGCGCATCCGCATTTGCAACCTGTACGGGCACATCGTCGGGCGGGCGGTGCTCTTCTGTGCCGGAGCGACTCCGGTCGTTCGCAACCGCGAGCGAATCGTCGCGTCGATGCCGGCCATCTTCGTCTGCAACCACACCTCGACGCTCGACGCGTTCTTGTCGATCTGGCTCTGCCCATACGACGCGTGCGGCGTGTTCAAGCGCGAGGTGTTGTGGATTCCTTTCTTTGGTCAGCTGCTCGCCCTGTCTGGGCACCTGACGCTGAACCGGAAGAACTCGGGCAGCGCGGTCGAGACGCTGAAAGACACGGCGGTGCTGATGAAGGAAAAGCGGCTCGGCATCTGGATCATGCCGGAAGGCACGCGCAGCAAGGACGGCCGGCTGCTGCCCTTCAAGAAGGGCTTCGTGCACCTGGCGATCGCCAGCGGGTTGCCGGTCGTGCCGGTGGCGGTTCATGGCGCGCACCGCAACTGGCCGCTGGGGCCGCTGAACTTCACCCCGATGACGCTCGAGATCGACGTGCTGCCGGCGATCGACACCAGCGGGTGGACGGAAGCGAACGCCGCGGAGCACGCGGCGGAAGTGCATGCCGTGATGAAGGCCGCGTTGAAGGAAGACCAGCGCCCGGCCGGGCTCGCCCTCGCCGCGTAGACGCGATTTTCAGCGAATGATGCAGTCGTCGAGGTAGCGGGCCAGCGCCAGCTCGTGCCGCAGCGGAAGGTCGGTGAAGACGACCTGGACGCGGTTGTCGTCCCCCAGCGGGACGATGCGCGCGAGCTTCGCGGGCAGCTTCACTTCTTCGTCGTGCTCGGGGACGCGGAAGCGAACCTCGAAGGACTCAGACAGTGGCGGAAAGGCAGTGTTCCAGGAGGCGCCTCCGAGGCCGACTTCGCCTTCGAAGACCTTGGGCACTCCGCCTTCCTGGGCATCGACGACCCAGAGTCGGCGGGGGACGCGGGGCGAGGCGCGGCGTTCTTCTTCGCGGCGCTCGGCTTTGCGTTCGATCGCTTCGGGCACCAGGCCGAGGGCCCGGCGCTCCATCGCGCGGCGGTCGTAGAGAATCGGCGTGGGCGAAGGCGGCGGAAGCATGCCGTCGTCGGACGACGCGTGAAGCTCGGACACGTCGATGAAGCCGGCGTCGCAGTCGTAGTGGCTCATCAATTCTCCTCGACGAGGAAGCCGAAGAGCTCCAGCGGAGCGGCGCCAAACTCGGCGCGGCGGTTCTCGGCGTAGGCCTCGTCGGTCTCGGCGTCGATCAGCGGCGCTTCTTCGCCGAAGGTCAACGACTCGACGGCAGACGGCGCGATGCCGAGCTTGATCAAGTACGAACGGGCGGCGTCCGCGCGGCGCTGGCCCAGCGCGAGGTTGTATTCGACGGTGCCGCGCTCGTCGCAGTGGCCCGCGATCCGAATCGAGGCCCACGGCTGCTTCTGCATCTGTTCGGCGAGGCGGCGAAGAGCCAGCGCGTCGTGCTGGGTCAGCGTCGCGTCATCGAAGCCGTAGTGAAGAACCGTTTCCTTGAGCAGCTGGGGCAGCAGGTCGGGCTCACCCGCGCGGACGTAGTGCGGCGAGTCCGTCGGATCTGCCGGCTCGTTGCGAACAATCTTCTTCGCGCAGCCAGTGGAGAAAAGAACAGCGACCGCAATCAGCGAGACGTTCATCTTGATCATGTTTGGTGTTCCCCGCCTTCGTGCTTCGAGGTGAACAACAAGGTGCCACAGGCATGAAGCTGATCAATTTTTTGGAATGCGATCGTTGTGAAATCCAGTCGCAGTCGGCGTTTAGCCTGCGACGCGTTATGTCTTTGACGTGGAACTCGGGAAGCGAGGCTGGTTGTCGAAGCTGTTGGACGCAGAGATCGCGGGCCATCGCCCTGATCAGACCTCGCGATCAGCGATCGAGGCGTCAGCGCTGGTGAGCCGCCCTGCGCGGGCCAGGCGATACCTGCGCGGAATCTTCCGGGAAAGCGGCCTGTTGTACGGGACGCCGTCAAAGGCCCCAGAGGTAACGGGCGCTCCGGAAGAGGCGCTTTTTCTCGCGGTGCTTCGGACGTTGACGCGCGTTGCGCTGGACGTGGCGGTGTTTGCGGACGCGCCGCCGGCGCCGCGGAGGGAACAGCTGCTGTTGTTGCTGGCGGCGACTTTCGGCGAGCTGGATGACGCGGAAGAAGTACATCGACGCATCGAGCGCGCGGCGAAGAGCTGGCCGTTGCCTCCGAAGCTGTGGAACCGGGTCGAAGAGGCGCTGGAAGAACGCGCGATGTCGCTGACAGGTGACCCGTACTTCGGGCTCGTGCTTCACAACGGAGCGATCTACGCCGACGCGCAGGTCTTCGGGCGCATCGCCCTGGCGTACTTCACGCGGTCGACGTTTCCGCGCGCGGCGGCAGCGCGTCGGCTGACCTTCGCGGCGGCCCAGAAGGCGTTGCTGGTCGAGGTGTTGATTGGGCTGGTGTGCGCGGAACGGAAGCCGTCGTTTCCGACGCGGCGGGCGATTCTTCGGCAGATCGACGACCTGCACCTGCCGCCGAAGCTCGAGGACAGCGTGCGGGCGTTCGCGAAGAAGGCGTTCGAGCGGACACCATCGATGCGGGTGGTGCTGAAGGAAGTGCGCAGCCGCGACCTGAAGCGCTTCATTCTCGAGCAGACCGTGCTGGCGTCGTTGGTGGACGGAAGGCGATCTCCCGAGGAGGTGAAGTGGGTGAAGGGGCTGCGCGAGACGCTGGGCGTGTCGGACGCGGACGAGAAGCGCATCGAGCTCGAGATGGCCGAGTTCTACGCACAGCACCGTGGCGTGGTCGACGTGTTCACCGTCGCCGCGGGCGCCGAGGTGATGGGTGAAGAGCTGGTCGACTCGATGCAGCGCACGGTCGAGAAGAACTTTCAGCGGCTGATTCAGGAAGTGAAGGAAACGGGAGAGCTGTCGGTGCTGCTGACGCGGGCGGCGCGCGGGCAGAAGCTGACCCGGGAAGAGCGCAAGGCGATGCGCGAACAGCTGATTGACGTGGCGAAGGTGATTCCGGCGCTGGCGATCTTCGCGGCGCCGGGCGGGGTGCTGCTGTTGATCGCGCTCGCGAAGGTGCTGCCTTTCAACATCCTGCCGTCGGCGTTTCAGGATCAGCCGGAAGAAGAAGACACCTAGTTGCAGGCGGCGGCGACGAAGGCGGGGTCGAGCAGATCGCCTGCGACGTTTCCGGCCGAGCCGAAGTTCTGGTGAGGTCCCACGGGTTGTGGTCGTACAGCTGGGGTTTGGTCCACCCGTTGGCGGCGTTGATGAAGCCGCCGTCGGTGAGGTTCTCGGTGAAGTGCGCGTCGGGCTCGCCGGCGTTGACCATCGGGACGTTCAAGCGTTCGCCCGCGGCGCAGGCATCGAGGCAGCTCAAGATGTGGTTGCAGGTCGCGAGCACCGCGTAGCCGCCGTGTTTGTCTTTGCTCGAGTAGATGACCGGGCGGGTGCCTGCGTCGGGCTGGAGGCCGCACGGCGCGAGGCCGCCGCACGAGCCGCACTCGGTGACCTTCTGACAGGCCGTGTTCTGGTGCGAGATGGCCTTCACAGCCGAGGAGAAGCAGACCGAGGCAGAGCTATCGCACGCGGACGTTATTTGCCGAGGCTCGGCAATAAGTCCAGCTGGCCAGCGACCAAGGCCGCACTTGCGCAACTCCTGTCATCCAGGGCGCGAGGCGTTGGGCTGTCTGCGCGGCTGGATGGCTTGCCGACCCAGTACCCTTCGCGCGTTGCTGGTCGTGGCGGCCTTCGGCTTCCTCTGGGCGAAGGCGTTGGGGCTGACGCAGTTCGCAGACCCGAGGTTCATCGACTGGATGATCGAAGGCGACTGGATGGGCCACCTCTTCGGCTGGCTCTTCACGCGCAATGGACCCTGGGCGCTGGCGCTGGCGCAGGCGCCGGATCTCGTCGCGCCTGCCGGGAGCAGCGCCGCAATGACCGACGCGATCCCGTTGCTGTCGGTAGTCGGAAAGCTGCTCTCGCCGCTGTTCGTCGATCGGATGCAGCTCTTCGGGTTGTGGATGGTGACCGGGGTGATCGGCACGGGGATCACTGGCGTGCTGGTACTTCGAGCCTTTCCTTCCCGACTTCACCGCGGCGGGCTTCGTCTGCGCGACCGTCGAGGGCCGCTGGGTCTGCGTGTCGCCCACCCGGCAGACCCCGCTGTTGCAAGAGCTGCTTCACAGGGGAAGAACGTGAGCGCTGCCGTGCTACCTTTGCTCCGTGTTCGATGCCGACAAATCGGATCACGGCATCTGGGTCGCGGTGCGTGAGGGGAGCCGATTCTTCATGGGCGTTTCCAACGTCGATCACGCGCTCGAGGCAGTGACGAAGCTGCTCGACGAGGCCGGGATTCCCTACTGCCTCGTCGGGGCGATGGCGCTCAACCGCTACGGATATCGGCGGTTCACCGAAGACATCGACCTGCTGGTCACCCGCGAAGGTCACGCGGCGTTCAAGGCGCGGGCGCTGGGGCGTGGCTACGTCGAGAAGTTTGCTGGCAGCAAGTCGATGCGCGACACGGTCAACGGCGTCGCGATCGACTTTCTCTTTAGTGGCGAGTTTCCAGGCGACGGCAAGCCCAAGGCTGTGGCCTTCCCTGACCCCGCGGCGGTCGGCGAACGGGTGGGGACGTTGTCGATGATGCCTCTTCCCAGGCTCATTGAACTCAAGCTCGCGTCGGGGCTGAGCGCACCGCACCGAATGAAGGATTTGACCGACGTGTTGGAGTTGGTGCGAGCCACTGGCCTTCCTTTGGAGCTCGCCGAGAAGCTCGATCCATCGGTGCGCGAGAAGTTTCGCGAGCTTTGGGAAGCTGCTCAGGGAGTCGATCCCGAGTAGTGCGGTGGTAGAGCCCGGGTCGTCGATGATCCAACGACGAGAAACACCCGGCTGCACGGCCCGGCCAGTGAAGGGCCCCGGCACCAGTTCTGATCAGCGCTCACCCGCTGCTCGCTGACCGCCCACCCGCTTTTCGGTCGGCCCGTGGTACTCGGCCGCGCATGACGGAGTCACTGACCTGCGCCCCGACGAAGGATCCCCGACAGGTGCGCGCTCCTGACGGGCGCGTGCTGACGATTCCGATTGGGTGGAGCTGCCTGCCGCCCGGTGACGCGGGCCTGACCCGGCGGGTGAAGGCCGCTGGCCCGAGCTGGACGGTGGTCGAGAAGATTGGCCGCAAGGCGTTCTCCAAGGGCGTGTGGGCGCCCGCGGAGCACATCGACGCGGCGAAGGCGAAGCTCGAGGTCGAGCGCGCGACGCCGGCGTACGCGAAGAAGCGCGCTTCCGAGGTGAAGCGTCGCGAGATCGCCCAGGCCGTATACGTCGAGGACTTCGAGGGCGCGGTGCGGGAGTTCCTGCGCTTCACGTCGGTGTTCACGGCGCTCGAAACCGCCGTTGCGAAAATGGTGACGGTGCACGCGACGCCGGTGGGCAGCGGCACGGTGGCGCGCACCGAGCGCATTCCCATCGAGCAGCGCGCGGAGTCGGCGGTCATCGCGTGGATGCGGCACCAGACGACGGCCTACGACTCGATCAAGGTGGCGCGGGTCAAGGGCGCGCGACGCGAAGTGCGGCGGCAGCTGGCCGAGGTCTCACGCGCGGTGCTCGACCTGCACCGGGGCCGCGTGGCGCATCCTCCGCCGCAGTCCTGCCCGCTTTGCCGCGCTGCCGGGCTGGTGTCTTGACCTTCAGCCAACGAACAGGCCGGTCGCCGCCAGCAGCGGTGAGCTGAGCACCGACGCGAGCGAGTCGACCAGGTCTGAAACGTCGCGCAGTGAATCGCCCGCTCACCGTGGACGCGGCGAACCTGCACCTGATTTCAGCGAAGCGCTCAAGGGCAGTTGAGGTCGACGGCCGGCGGGCTGATCAGGGCGCCGACCTTCGTGCAGGCCGCCGGGCTGGTGGCGTGGTGACGGAGGAAGATGAGGCCAGCCGCACCGCCGCCGCCGCCGCCGCCGCCTTTGGTCACCGCGCCGGAGCTGCTCACCTTGGGGGCAAGGGTCCCTGCCGCGCCGTCTCCGCCGATGCCTCCTCCGCCTTCCTTGGCGCCACCGAGCGCCGCCGCGGCCGAGCTGACGTGGCCGTCCTGGCCGTTGGTGGCCTGGTTGTTGTCGCAGCCGTCGCCGCCGGCGCCACCATTCGCGGTGACAGTGCAGGTGGAGGTGAGGACGAGGCGGCCGGCCTCGAGGATGACAGTACCGGCGCTGCCTCCGCCGCCTCCGCCTGCTTCTGACTGGCTGTTTCCGTCGCCGCCTACCCCACCGGCGGCGCTGGCGCTGACGATGCCGCTGATGGTCAACAACCCTGAGACGGAGAGCTGAACCGCGCCGCCGCCGAGGCCGCCGCTGGCAGGCGCGCTGCCTCCGCCCCCGTTTCCTCCGCGGCAGCCTCCGACGAGGGGGGCGATCAACCCGGGGCCAATCGAGCCGCCGTCGCCGGCACTGCTGGCCTGGTTGTCGCTGATCTGCCCGCTCGCGCCGCGGGTGCGGTTGCCTGCCCCGCCGGCGCCTCCGCCGCCGTTGCCGGGATTGGTGCCGTTGCTGCCGTTCTGGGGACCGCAAGAGTCGCGATTGGCGCCGGCGCCGCTTCGGGAGGGGCTGAGGGTGCGCGAGTTGGTGAGCACCGAGCCCGCGACGACTGCGTCGCCGAACACCGCGAGGATCACCGGCCTTGTTCCGGTGAGGGTGAGCGAGCCCGCGTCGGTGACAAACAAGGTGTTCATTGCCATCACCGCCGCCTCGATTCCCCCATCGATGGTGACGACTCTCAGGACGGGCAGCGGGCCTGGGCAGGAGGTCGTCCAGCCCGGCGTACCGCTCGAGTTGAAGACCGCGTTGCAGTCGATCACCACCGCGCCTGCCGGTTGGAGGATGTCCGGATCGAAGTTCACCGGGGCAAAGCCGAAGCCGCCGTCGGGCGGGCCGGCGTCAACGACTCCGCCGCCGCCTGCACCGCCGCCGACTCCGCCAGCACCGCCACCGACTCCACCAGCACCGCCGCCAGTACCGCCCCCGACTCCGCCCCCGACTCCGCCCCCGACTCCGCCCCC
>Ga0105048_10014149_pt1 | contig 12437 bp, 9 predicted proteins | sample MAT05_FD_78382 | JGI IMG/M metagenome (GOLD analysis project Ga0105048, IMG submission 78382) | Freshwater microbial communities from Lake Fryxell liftoff mats and glacier meltwater in Antarctica - MAT-05 | ecosystem: Environmental > Aquatic > Freshwater > Ice > Liftoff microbial mat | place... | reverse complement strand
GTAAAAAACTAAAAATTTGGGTGGAAAATGGCGGGACTGCCATTTTAGGCCCAATGACTGGATATAGAAATCAGGAATGGGCGGCATTTACAAACCATGCTACTGGCGATCTTGAAGATTGGACAGGTATTGAAATTCTGGAAAGGAACCCAATTAGTTCAATTCCTGTGGATCCATTGATAGCTGTCGAATTGGACATAAAGGGCTTTCAATCTGGTAAAAAACCTGTATGTGGACTCTGGACAGAATCACTTTCTGCGCCAAAAGGGAAAATATTGGCAACTTATCTTTCAGGTTGGATGAAAGGAAAAACCGCCATAGCCGAAACAAAAATAGGAAAAGGAAAAGTAATAGTTTTCGGAACTGATCCTGGCACAGCAGCCATTCAATATTTATACAAGACCGCTGCATTAGAACTAGGAATTGAACCACTAGCCAGTGGAGGCGAAGGGGTAATTGTTTCTCCAAGGGGAGAAAAGGGATTCATAATAGTTAACCTGGCCAATGAAAATAAATCTGTTTCCATAAAAGGAATTTCTTCAGCTATTAATTTATTAACCGGGCAAAAAATTGCTTCAGACCCTGTTACTTTGAGCCCTTATGACGTGGTGGTTGCGCAAAAACCTTAGCTTTTTTTTCCTTTTAGGGAATTTATCCGTTTTTGCCCAATCAGGGAAAGTAATTTTACCGGCACCAAAACCGAAAGAAACAGCAAAACCTGCATCCAATCCTAGTCACGAAAAAAAGAAACTAATTCTTGCCGTTTTACAAAAACAACAGGAAGAGTGGAACAAAGGAAATCTGGACGGCTTCATGTCATCATATTGGAATTCAGATACTTTACGCTTTGTTTCCAATCGGGGGGTAACCTATGGTTGGGACAAAGTCATGGCCAATTATAAAAAAAATTATCCTGATTCTTCCGCCATGGGCAAACTGGATTTTGATATTATTCATGTGGAACTGATTGGTGAATGGGGTGCTATGGTTACAGGCAAATGGTTGCTAAAAATAGATAAGAAATTTAAGGGTGGATATTTTACCTTGCTATTCAGAAAGCTCAAAGGCAAATGGATGATTGTGGCAGATCATACAAGCTAACCTTCAGGCTGTCATCAAGATACAAATTACCTGAAAATTTATTTAAATTTTTACAACCAATCTGGAGTGAGCTTTGTCTGGTTGTTAATGATCTGAAATTTTGAAAATTCATTTTCAAAAAAAATAAGATGAATAGAATTAAGTCCATACAAATTCTTTTACTACTCATGATGGCATCGGTTTTTTCCTGCGATAAAGTCAGGGAAAAACCGGAACCAGATAATTTCCTGACTTCTGACCTGAAACTTATGGAAATTACAGCAGAGGGAGGTGTAGCAGAATTTGATATTTTAGGGGCAAATGCCATTACCAATAAGGTAGATGTTTCGTTTTCAATTCCAAAGTACGGTAGGTTGATGCCCGAAAATGCAAATTCAAAATTCAGGTATGAAGCATTTAAAGGATTTGAAGGCATTGATACCATCGCTTATAAAATTTGCAGAACCGACCTTTGTAAGCAAAATTTAATTCGGCTTCATGTATCTAAAAACCCACCTGTGCCTTGTTTTCCTGTCTTTTCAACAGATCAAACCTTTGCCTACAGGCAACAATTAAAATTTCGAAAATTTTCATATAAAGTTCCTACACATTATGGAGATAGCTATTGCCCTAAAAATATTCTCAAAATAGATTCTTACCCTACCTGGATTAAGAATTGCGAAATAAATAGAGATTCAATATCTTTTGACATTGTTTCTCCTTTAGTATTATCCTCTTTTAGTGGAGTTATTTCATACTCTGTTTGTGATACTTCAAATTATCCTAATGCCTGCAAAAAAAGGGTGGTCAACTTTGAATTGGATACTACTAAATTTTATTGCAACCAGGTTTTCAATGTACGTGACAGGCCAAAACCTTTTGAAGCAAAAATTCAAAAAACACCGAGAAGGACTGATTTTATTAATTTTGTAGATGCCTGCGAAAAAAGCATTGACAATCGTTTTTTTGATTTTTTTGTAAGCGCAAATTTATTTATTTCCTGGTCGCATGATGAAAATAGCTGTGCAATTAAGAAATCAGGGGCAGGCGTAAATGGGCCTTATTATTTACACTACATATTTAAAAATATTTCTGGTATTAAAGATACGGGAAGAGTTGAAGTAAAGTTTTAGGTATATTAGTTCAGGAAAAAAATGAATAAGGTATAGAGGATTAAACGATTGTGAAAAGGTGGGTCTGAAAAGATCCACCCTTCATTTTGAACTTTATTGGAATAATGATTTGAAAAGCATTGATATCCAAATGATTGTAGAGGGCTGCCTCAAAAAAGATCCGAAATTCCAACGGATACTGTATGAGCATTTTGCCCGGCCAATGTTAGGTATCTGTCTTCGATATACCAGTGATAAAATGGAAGCAGAGGATGTACTGCAATTGGGGTTTATAAAAATATTTAAAGCCATGCACACCTTCGAAGGAGGTTCATTTGAAGGCTGGATTAAAAGGATATTTATCAGAGAATCTATCAATCAATATCACTCCAGAAAAAGAAAACCAATTGACTATACTGAAGATGATTTTTATTTAAATAGCATTCCCTCAGATGGATTTTCAGATGCCATTTCTGCACTTAGCGTTCAGGAAATAATGGCTCTGCTGGATAATCTACCTGAAGGCTCAAAATTGATCTTTAATCTTTATGCAATTGAAGGTTATACACATAATGAAATTGGAGAACTTTTAGGCATAAGCATAGGGACTTCAAAATCTCAATACTCACGAGCAAGGCACTTATTAAAAAACCAATTAACCCACTTTGAATTATGAATCAGGAAGAGGAAAAAGGCTTTTTATCCAATAAATTTGAGGATTGGTCAAGCGAACCTATACCAAATGGATGGGGCAAAATTGAGTCAATCCTTGAAGAAGATCGAAAAAATACATTAACTATTTGGGCTTGGGCCATCCCACTAATTTTCGTGTTTTTAGGTAGTGCTGGTTATTTGGTATTAAAAAATACTAAGTCAAATACGATTTTGAATAGTTCATCTGATTTCATACTGACAAAACCACAAAATTCTTTAGCCGGACCCAAAATACATACTTTCAATACAATTGAGATAGCAGAAAATATAACCACTCAAGGAAATAATAACTTCTCAATTAACGATAACAGGCCATCACAGAATTTTAAAAGTATCTCAAAAAAAGCTTCTTCAATATCAGGAAATTCCAAAACAAAAATTGCATATAATCATAAACAAATGCAACAAAGCGATGGCTATAAGAAAACCGCTATGGTCCTGGGACCAACTCTGAGTATGGCACCCATTTTAGATGATATAGATGATACTGAATCCATTTCTGCTCAGCAGATTAACGATAATACTTTTCAGGAAGTAGATGATAACCACGTATCGAATCCTGCTTATAATGAATCCAACTCTTATTCATCAGTAGCTTTTGATGCTCAAAATAATAATAAATTATGTATTGAAAATTTAGAAAATAAAGATTCCAAAGTTTCAACATGTATCCTTCCAGATCATAAGTTGGAGAGAATTGTATTGCCTCCCATCGATGAATTAAGAAAACCTAGGAAATTTTCTTATTGGGCTGGGGCTTCAATGGGATATTCTTCTCGCAGCATAACCATTAATCAGACTGAATCCATAAACATAATAAAGATTCAGGATATTTCTAAACCCAAAGAATCGTGGTTTTCCCAGGTTCACTTCTATGCCACCTATGGTATAGCAGGCTGGCTGAAGGCATTTACCGGTATTCAGATTGGTATTTTAAAACAATCTATTCAGGTGGAGAACACATCAAAAACACCTCAGAAATTTGACAGGGTTCAAAAAGACAGTTTAAGCTTTACCTTTTCTCCTACACATGTAAATTCTACTGACGTTAGAAAACAAGAGTTGATTTATGGAAACTTAGAATTTGGTTTGAAGCCGTTAATTTTTAAAAAGCTAAACTCTGGTCCTTTTGCATCTGTAGTTGTTTGGTCTGTTATTACACAAAAATCATCAAAAACAAACGTTGAGAACGCTAATTTTGAACGACCTGAAGAAAAAGTAGACCTAAGCTATCGGTTGGGATACCAACATGAAATTGTTAGAAATTTATCGGCAGAATTATTTCTGGCTGGATTTCCAAGCCTAATTGCCTCGCAAACTAAGGGTATCAGGGTAAATCCAAATCTATTAGGATTTGGACTTTGTTATAAGGTTAGATAACTTTTCTAGTCTATTTCCACCAACTCTTCTTCAACGACCTTTTCATTGACATCATCCTTTTCAATGCGCAGGTTATCAATTATAAATTTTTGTCTTTCAGGGGTATTTTTGCCCATATAATACGTCAAAAGTTTGGTAATGGAAGTTTCCTGATCCAGTATAACAGGTTCCAAACGCATATCAACACCAATAAAATTACCAAATTCATCTGGTGAAATCTCACCTAAACCTTTGAATCGAGTAATTTCTGGTTTAGGTCCCAGCACTCTAATAGCATCAAACCGCTCCTGATCGGTATAGCAATAACGGGTTTCCTTCTTATTCCTTACTCTGAATAGTGGAGTTTCTAAAATATATAAATGTCCATTTCTTACTAAATCTGGAAAAAACTGAAGGAAGAAGGTCATAATCAACAATCTGATGTGCATGCCATCCACATCTGCATCAGTTGCTACCACAATTCTGTTATATCTTAGACTATCTATGCCATCCTCTATATTTAAGGCATGCTGAAGTAAATTAAACTCTTCGTTTTCATAAACTATTTTTTTTGTTAATCCAAAGCAGTTCAATGGTTTACCACGCAAACTAAAAACTGCCTGGGTTTGAACATCACGGCTTTTTGTAATAGATCCGGAGGCAGAATCTCCCTCAGTAATAAAAAGTGTGGAATACAGATGTTGTTCATTTTTTTCATCCTGATAATGCACCCTGCAATCCCTCAATTTCTTATTATGAAGATTGGCTCGCTTTGCCCGTTCATTTGCAAGCTTTCTGACACCTGCTATTTCTTTTCGTTCTCTTTCAGATTGAAGTATTCGTTTCTGAATAGAATTTGCCGTTTCTGAATTTTTATGAAGAAAGTCATCCAGTTCCTTTTTGATAAAATCACCGATAAATGTGCGCATCGAAATACCTTCAGAAACCTGAATGGAACCCAATTTAGTTTTGGTCTGGCTTTCAAAAACAGGTTCCTGAACCCGCACAGCTATTGCGCCAATTATACTCTGACGAATATCGGATGCATCATAATCTTTCTTAAAAAATTCCCGAACTGTTTTTACAATAGCCTCTCTGAAAGCCGCAAGGTGCGTACCGCCCTGCGTGGTGTTTTGCCCGTTTACAAAGGAATAATATTCTTCTCCATATGCTCCACCATGCGTTAAAGCAACCTCAATATCAGGACCTTTTAAATGTATAATGGGGTATCTCAGCTCCTCTTCGTTGGTTTTAGATTTTAATAAATCAAGGAGACCGTTTTTGGAATGGTATGATTTTCGGTTGAAGTTTAAGGTGAGTCCGGCATTTAAATAGGCATAATTCCAGATAAGATTGTCGAGAAACTCCGGGATAAAATGATAATTTCTGAAAACAGTCGGATCTGGTTCAAAAATCATAATGGTTCCATTTTTCTCTGTTGTAACTAATTCAGGGGCATCCGAGGTAATAATGCCTTGTTTGAACTCTGCTATTTTAGTCTTTCCATCTCTTATTGATTGAACTTTAAAATATTGAGAAAGTGCATTTACAGCCTTTGTACCCACTCCATTTAACCCAACAGATTTTTGAAATGCACCAGAATCATATTTTCCACCTGTATTAATTTTGGAAACACAATCCACCACTTTTCCAAGAGGAATGCCTCTGCCATAATCTCTTACCTCTACCCGATGCTCCTGAACAAGAATTTCAATTTGTTTACCATTGCCCATCATGTGCTCATCTATTGAGTTGTCAACAATCTCTTTAACAAGCACATAGATCCCATCATCCATGGCCGAACCATCGCCAAGCTTACCAATATACATGCCTGGACGCAGCCGAATATGCTCACGCCAATCCAGAGATTTTATGTTTTCGTCCTCATATTTAACTTGTATTGGTTCCATTTATTCCTTTTTTTATTTACTAAAAGGCCTATTTATTTAACCCTTGGCCCAGAGTTAATATTACATATGATACGATAAGGCCAAAACTGGTTGCCGCCCCCAAACCATAATTGGACCAGGCTTTACTTGCTTTTATCCGATGAGACCTATCGTTAAAACCCATAGCATACTGAGAATTATTCTGATATAAATTTCTGTCAGGTACATAATACGAAGCATTTACAGGCCTACTTTATGAGGTGGCAATTGGGACGGGAAGGCCATAAAACCAAAATATTCCTGCCACAAAAGAGCCAGTGCCAGTGCCTTTATATCCTCTGTAATGCCTCTCAGCATCATATTGTCCATCCTGATAGGTAAACTTTCTAAAATCTTTAGGTTTCTCATTTTCTTCTTTCAGACTAATTATTTTAGTAGTATCGCTGGTGAAATATTCCTTCAAGCCACCTTGAAAAAATATTTTTTCAACATTAGAGTTATATACTCGAAAAATAGGACCATCCAAATAATCAAATTTTAAAAATGAAACTTCTGTCGGTCCGATCTCTTTTACTTTGACCAGAGATTTATCCTTATTTTTAAGAAACAATGTATCCTGAGCTTTTACAGATTGGCAACGAGTACAATAATTAATAATCTCAAAAAAAACTTCATGGCTCTATTGGTTTAAAAGTTGAAGGCCTATTTTTTCATCCAACCGATTGATTTTCCTGTCTCTACTATTTTGATGTAATATATTCCAGAAGGCCAAAATTTTGTATCTACTTTTTGAAATTCTTCGGGTTTTGAAATGTTTATCATATTTTTTCCTAGTCCATTAAAAATTTGAAAACTCAGTTCTCCCTTCGCTTTGTTTTCTAATATTAACTCTTCAGAACCTGGATTAGGATACACATTTACCTGAGTTTCGCAATTACAAAGTGGGTCAACGGAAACAACCGGTATAATATCTGTCAATCTTCTAGGTGTAATCTGATATCCTGTGGCAGGAAAAGGTGCCACGGGTGTTGGACTTCCAGTTACAAACTGACCACCCATACCAATAACATCGAATGTGCCTACCGGAGCAGGTGCAGTATAAAGCGGGCCATCGTTGTCTATTCGAACATCTGTTGTGTCAGTGCCATTATACACCCTCACCGTAAACCCTCCATTTCCAACGCCTGTGGTCCATTTTGTTGGATCTACCAATTGTACGCCATTTATCCGGACCAAATCTGACTCTTCTGCTTCTGTTGGTTTTAAAACAACCTTCGGGGTTTTTAATGATCGCCCCGTGGCAAGTATTACAATAGAATCTGGATTGATCTGTGATTGGCCACGGAAGACTACTATTTTTCCCATTATTTTGATGGAATCTCCTTCATTCAAAACCGGAACATTGGGCAATTTGGCGTTTTTGAAAATTCCTATTCCGCCTGTAGCATCCCGCAAGTGCATGTTGTAACCTGCTGTTGCCGGAGTCAATGCTGTATTTAATCCATAAACAGTTCCATAAATTCTGAAAGATTTGCCAACTGAATCTGCCTGATTACCTGTACTATTTCCTTTAATTTGGGCTATGGTTCTAGTTGGTGGACCAGCCAGTATAACAAGAACTGAATCGGTGAATTTTAGTATAAAAATAGAATCAGAACCTAGATATACGCCACCTGTTCCTGGAGGATTTACAGGTCGTAATACAAGAATTAATGAATCTGCATTGCCTTCCGCTAATCCATCAAAAACTGCAAAAATTGCCAGATTCAGGATTGAATCGGTAGTTACTGGAATAGGTCCAATTTGTGTGGTGCTATAATCTGCCATAAATGCAGAACCTCCTTTTATTGCTATTTCAACCATACCTCCTGGAGGCAATTTGGACGTAGCATGAAGCCTGATTTTAATATTTGCTGTAGCTCCTTCACGCACTGTGGCTGTTTTTGATTTGAATTGATACAATTCAAAAGGTGCATCATCGTCTCTCACCACTAGTGTAAAAACAGAATCTATCCCCAATTGAATGCCTGTTGAAATCATTGAAATTTTAAAAGAAACTGATTCATCTGTTTCAAATAGAGCATCGTCTAAGCCCGTATTGTTGTATTGAATATTAAAGGCTGTTTGTCCTGCTGGAATCACAAAAGGTCCAGGACCATTAACGCTAATCTCGTTTGGAGATAATGTAGCACCTGGCTGAGTTTGAATCGTAAAAGAGACATCCTGAGTCTGAACTTGTGAAAGCTGGACAACCACCGATCCAACACCCAGTAGCTCTGGAATGGTATCTGTAATTTTTGAAAATGATAGGCTTGGAGGTCCTGAAATTGCAGAAACAATTTGGCCAAATACCCGAATAGAATCTAAACGCCAGGTGCCTGTCTCCCCCTCCGCAGCATAGCCATAAAAACGAAAAGTAACAGTTTCTGTGGCTGGAACATTCATCAGGGAAGTTCCAAATGGGATCTTTTGATTTTTTCTGGTTAAGTTATCGTCCTCCACATTGAAGGTTTTTTGAAGAATGCCTGATGTTTGAAAATTATCCCGGCTACTCCAGATCTCCCAGGTTCTTATACCTGTGTTTGATCGTCTTTCTGCCAAGACCAAACTATCCAAGTTGATTTTGTAGTTGGTATTTGCCTTTACCGCAAACTCAAAATAGTCGCCTGTATCTTTTGCCGCTGCTTGTGTAAAGCCTGCAGCACTAAAGGTGCCAAGTCCGGCATTGTTTATAAGGCCTGAACCTCTTCTGATATTTCCAAATATTCCATTTTGTGGTTGGCCATCAGGAGGTAAAGTAACTTCGCTTCCAGCAGCACCTACAAAGTTATATGCTTGAATTAGTTGCGCCTTAATTTCTACAATTGAAGCTACAAAAATTAATAATGTGCTTATTGCTCTGTAAAATTTTTTCATAAAATATGAACTAAAAATGGAATTATTTTTTTTTCAAGTATATACTCCCGCCCTTATTTTCCAAACAAAGTGGCATATTTTTTATAAACCAACTTTCATGGTGCTCTTCCAGAAAGGTGTTGAACATTACAACTTCAAACTCTGGATTGTACATCAGAAAGGCCCTCAATATATAAATTTCATTAAATCCAAACCATTCGTTGGGCTTCATAACCCAACTTTTTGGATATTCCATTGGCGTAAACACATCATGAAAATGAATGATGACACCAGATTGTAACTTTGGCAAAACTTCAAAAAAGATAAAATTAACGTCACTACCCGTTTTACTCACATGGCTGCTGTCCACAAAAAGAATATCTCCAGCTTCAAGGGCTTCAAATTCTGCGATGGGCACTTGCTGAATTGGCTTTTCGAAAATTCTGTTTTGCGTTTTATCCGCATCTTTCAGCAATGAATATAACCTTTCCGGATAGGGTTCTATAAATGTGAGTTTGATCTGACTTTGAAAATACCTTTCATTGGTATCAATCATCACCGCTGAGGAATGACCTGAACCAATTTCTATGATTCGTTTTGGTTTCCAATGCCTGATGAGCATATACAGGAAGATACCATCAGAATAAGAGAAAATACCATTTCCCAGATAATATCTGAAACCATTGGTTTGTTCAACAGGAAAGGGTAATTCTTTATAATGAGGAAGGAGGCTTTTTAAAAGTTCAAGTTGAGTGTCTTCCTGGAAATCTATGCCATGAACAGCTTTTTTCTTGTTGTCAAAAAGCGTGTCTGAATATGTTTCCAGCTCTTTCGGATTGACAAGGGGATTGTAATAGTGCCCCGGCGGATACCATGTTTTGTATTTTCTAAGTTCCTTATTGAGGTGGCTAACATAAGGCAGGCTATTTAAAATTCCTTTGATCGTCTCTTTGAGCATAAAATAATATTATAATTCTGTCCTGGCGAACAACACGCAAAGAAGCAAAAAAGCGGGAATGTATTTTTAGAGGACCGATTGATATTATGTAGATAGCTGAAATTCATCTTAAAAATATTTGGTAAAATGTTGAAAACGTAACCATTACAAAAAACGAACTAAAGACTAATTTTGTTTAATCCAAAAATGAATTGCAAATTAAATCCGCAGGTTACTGTCATTCAAAATCTATAATTTTTCAATCTTTTTCAGAACTTTGGCTAGATCAATACCTTTTCCCAGAACCCCTTTCCAAAGGTCCCCTACCTTTTCCAGCCTTTGCTGCATGTTGAAAATATGGAAGTTTTGCGGGGAAAGTTGATGATTTACCTCTTCCCATTTCAATGGGCAGGAAACGGTTGCATGTGGCTTTGGGCGAATGCTGTATGGAGCGGCAATGGTTTGTCCTTGCTTGTTCTGCAGAAAATCTACATAAATTTTATCCTTCCGTTTGGGTATGCTACGTTCTATACTGGTTACCTTTGGAATGCGTTGCTGGGTAATAGTGGCCATAAGTTCTCCAAACAATTGAACCTGGTCATATTTATACTGACCTTCAAGGGGAATATAAATGTGAAGTCCAGTGGCACCGCTTGTTTTGCAATAAGAATCTATTCCCAGCTCTGTGCAAAGTTCTTTTATTACAAGAGCCACATCCACAACCGATAAAAATGCGATTTCCCCAGGATCCAGGTCTAAAATCATAAAATCAGGAAACTCAGGTTTGGAGTAAACACTGTGCCACGGGTTGATCTCAATGCATCCCAGGTTGGCCATATATATCAGCGTGGCTTCGTTGTTGCATATTAAATAGTCTATTTTTGCTTCATTGGCTTTTGAATACATTTCCTCCGTTTGCAACCAGCCTGGAATCTTTTCCACATCCATGTCCTTGTGGTAAAAACTTTGGCCATTAATTCCATTTGGATGGCGGTTCAAAGACAAAGGGCGGTTTTTCAAATATGGTAGAATCCATTGGCTAATGTGCTGGTAGTATTCTATCATCTGTCCCTTGGTAATACCATCTTCCGGCCAGTATATTTTGGTAAGATTGGTACACTTTACCTGTTTATTATCAATGGAAATCACTTTCTCTTTTAAGTCGATGGATTTTTCTTCCGAAGGAAAGGCCTGTATTTTTTCTTCCTGCACATCTTTTGCGGCTTTGTCTTGCCGCAACCCCATAAAAATAGGTATCCTCATGTGTTTTTCATTTGTCCATTCCTGAAACTTAACATTACAAACCAGCTCCGGTTTCAGCCAGGTTGGTTTACCTTTCATGCCTTTCATTACTGGTTTTTGATCAAAAGGCATGACTGATGTCTCCAGTTTTTTGATTTTTTCAAACAAGTCTGCCAGGGATGCTTCTGTAAATCCGCTGCCGCAATTACCAATATAGATAAGTTTATCGTCCACATACATACCCAGTACCAATGAACCAAAATGCTTTCGACTATTCTGCGGCAGGGTATATCCGCCAATTACCGCTTCCTGCATCAAGGTAGTTTTTACTTTGAGCCAGGTTTCGGACCGCTTACCGGGATAATATGCTCCCTCCAGATCTTTTGCTATTATGCCTTCATAGCCCTTGGTCATTACATCGGAAAATAGTTTTTCACCTCGTTCTTCCACATAATCGGTATTGTGTATATGCTCAAATTGGTGGTTTTTAAAAAAGGAATCGAGCAATTCTTTTCGCTGCCTTAGGGTTAAATGGGTAATTTGGAAACCATTTAAATACAGAATGTCAAACACATAATAGGTAAGCGTTCCTTTCCGGGTTTTTGAAAAGTTTTGCAACATCTGGAAATTGCTTATCCCATTTTCATCTTCTATCACTACCTCACCATCCAGAATAACGTCAGCACTTATGGATTCAAGTTCTTTAACGAGGGTGTTGTATTGTTTATTGAAACTGTTGCCATTCCGGGAAACCATCTCGACTTTTCGGTTGGTAATTTTGGACACAGCACGGTATCCATCAAACTTTATTTCATATATCCAATTTGGCTGGTTTTTTACCTTTTCTGCTATTCGGGCAAGCATGGGTTGACTGGCGGTTTTCCAGGACTGGTCTATGCTCGTTCCTTTTTCTTCTTCTATGATTGTCTCATCGGCCTTAGGTTTAGCTTTCTCTTTTGAGTCCCAATTTTCTTTTGTTTTGTTTCCTGAAGAGAGCGGCTCAATTGTATCGATGGCATAATCCTTTACATCAAAATCGTCCTTCTTTTTAATTAAAAGCCAATTTTTGCCTGAATCATCGTGCATCCTAACCAATGCAAAAGTTCCTTTCAGGGGGTTACCGTGTATGGTAAATTTGATATCTCCTTTAGCCAATTGCGCCAGAAACATCACTTCAGCCTTCTCCCTGTTTGCCGGATGTAAGGGCTC
>Ga0105048_10014147_pt1 | contig 12437 bp, 12 predicted proteins | sample MAT05_FD_78382 | JGI IMG/M metagenome (GOLD analysis project Ga0105048, IMG submission 78382) | Freshwater microbial communities from Lake Fryxell liftoff mats and glacier meltwater in Antarctica - MAT-05 | ecosystem: Environmental > Aquatic > Freshwater > Ice > Liftoff microbial mat | place... | reverse complement strand
TCGATTGCCGTGCTCGCCAACGACTCCGATGTGGACAACGCGAGCGGTCCGGCCAACGCGGGCCTCAGCGTGACCGCCGTTGGCTCCGCGGCGAATGGGCTCGTCACCTTCACGCCGACCGGCATGACTTACACCCCGGCCGCGAACTTCTTCGGCACCGATTCGTTCACCTACACCGTGACGGACCCGACCGGATTGACCGCCACCGCAACGGTGAGCGTCAGCGTCGCCGCGGTCAACGATGCACCCGTCGCCCAATCCGGTAGTCGGACCACCGCCGAAGACACCGCGTTCAACGGAACGGTGACCTCGACCGACGTGGATGGCCCAGCCGCGACCTACACGCTCGTCACGGCGGCTCAGTACGGCACCGTCCTGCTGAACCTAAACGGAACATACACTTACACGCCGAACGCCAACTACAACGGCTCGGATAGCTTCTCATTCCAGGCCAGCGATGGCAGCCTCGCGAGTAACGTCGCGACCATTGCGATCACCGTCACGAGCGTGAACGACGCTCCGATTGCCCAGGCTGGAAGTGCGACCACCGCCGAAGACACCGCGTTCAACGGGACGGTGACCTCGACTGACGTGGACGGCCCAGCCGCGACTTACACGCTGGTGACCGCGGCTCAGTACGGCACCGTCCTGCTGAACCTGAACGGCACATACACTTACACTCCGAACGCAAACTACAACGGCCCGGATAGCTTTACCTTCCGGGCCAGCGACGGCAGCCTCACGAGCAACGACGCGACCGTTGCGATCACCGTCACCTCGGTCAACGACGCGCCGACGGCCGCGAACGACTCCGCCGCCCTGAACGAAGACGGGTCGGTCTCGATTGCCGTGCTCGCCAACGACTCCGATGTGGACAACGCGAGCGGCCCGGCCAACGCGGGCCTCAGCGTGACTGCCGTTGGTCCCGCGGCGAATGGGCTCGTCACCTTCACGGCGACCGGCGTGACTTACACTCCGAACGCGAACTTCTTCGGAACCGATTCGTTCACTTACACCATCAGCGATGGCCGCGGCGGAACCGCGACCGCCACGGTGAACCTGACGGTGACGCCGCAGTCCACGCAAGTCTACGTGTCGAACGGCCAACTCGTCGTCAACGGCACGACCGGCAACGACTCGATCCAGATCGACTCGGTGAGCGGCGGCTTGCGGGTCACGCTCAACGGAATCGACAAAGGCACCTTTGCAGGCGTGAATCGCATTCGTGCCGCTGGCGGCCAGGGCAACGACTCCATCACGCTCGAATCCAACGTGAACGTCCCGGCGGAACTTCTCGGGGAGGGCGGGAACGACACGCTCCGCGGCGGGACCGGCAACGATTCGCTCGTCGGCGGCGACGGCGACGACTCGCTTCAAGCGACCGCGGGCGACGATTCGCTCTTCGGTGGAAACGGCAACGACACCCTCCGCGCCGGGGCCGGGAACGACCGTCTCTTCGGCGAGGCCGACAACGATTCGCTCATCGGTGCCAGCGGCAACGACCTGCTCGATGGCGGCAGTGGCCACGACACGCTGCGGGCCGGTTCGGGCAACGACACCCTCTTCGGCGGCGCGGGCAACGACTCCATGCTCGCCGCGAGTGGCGACGACATCTTCTACGGCGGCGACGGCGACGATACGATCAACGCGGGCTCGGGGAACGATCGGCTCTACGGCGAGGGCGGCAACGACTCCCTGATCGGTGCGTCCGGCTGCGACCTCCTCGACGGCGGAGCGGGCAACGATACGCTCCGCGGCGGTTCCGGAATCGACCAACTCCTCGGCGGCGACGGCGACGACTCCCTCGTCGGCGGGTCCGGGATCGACACCCTCGACGGCGGCGCGGGCAACGACACCCTCCGCTCCGGCTCGGGCCGCGACACGCTCATCGGCGGGAGTGGGAACGATTCCCTCATCGGCGGCTCGGGCAACGATTTCCTCGACGGCGGCACCGGCAACGACACGCTCGACGGTGGCGGCGGAAACGACATCTTGCTCGGTTGCGACGGCAACGACCGCCTCGACGGCGGGGCCGGGGCCGACGTGCTCGTCGGCGGAGCGGGCGACGACTGCCTCATCGGCGGCGCGGGCAACGACCTCATGATCGGCGGCTTCGGCGCCGATCAACTGCACGGCAACGACGGCGACGACATCTTGATCGCGGGCAACACGAACTACGATTCAAACATCGACGTGCTGAACTCGATCAGTCAAACCTGGAATAGCGGACAGTCCTACCAGAGCCGCGTTCAAGCCCTCTCCGGCACACTCGAAGAAAACGGCAGCGTGTTCGACGACGGGGCAGTCGATCAACTTTACGGCCAGCAGGGCCGTGATTGGTTCTTCGCCAACGTCAACGGATCCGGCGTCCGCGACATCGTCGATGCGACCGCCCAAGAAGCCGTCGAAGACGTGGACCCGTGATCCTGCCGAACGTCGCCCTCGCCTACGACCCGGACGGCTACGTCGAATCCACCCGCCCGAAACCGGGCGGGGCCGCGGGCTTGATGGGTCGGCAGGTCGCGGGGCAAGCATTCCTCAATGCATACCTTTCGCACGGCCACTGGGAGACACTCGCGGCCGTGGTTCGCGCTCGGGCCGAAGCGGAACCCCTCGTCGAGTTTTGCAAGCGGCACCCTTCCAGCATTCCGAAACGACGGCGGCTCAAGATCATCGAGGAAGCAGCGTTTCTGCTCGGCTCAAATCCCGACGAATCGATTCGCGTGCTCCACGCTCCCTGCCCTCCGAGCGCTCGCTACGCTTGGGCTCGCCACTCCCGCAGCGCGAAGCCTTTCGCGATCTCCGGCATCACGCACACGCTTTCGACCCCGACGGCCATGGCCGCGCTCGGTGATCTCGTCGTCGCGCCGTTCGAGTCCTACGACGCATTGATTTGCACCTCGCGGGCCGTCGTCCAAACCGTTCGAGCGGTCGCCGATGCGATGGCGGACTACCTCCGCGAACGCTTCGGCGGCGAACCGAAGTTGAAGGCCCGGCTCGAACTCATTCCGCTGGGCGTCGATGTCGAACGCTTCCGTCCGGCGACTGCGAAAGAACGCGAGAACAGCCGCCAGCGGTTCCGCATTACGAATGACGAAGTCGCGGTCCTGTGCGTCGGCCGACTGTCGCACCACGCGAAGGCCCATCCCTATCCGGTCTTCCACGCCGTGGAGGAAGCGGCCCGGCGAACGGGCAAGCGCGTCCACCTCGCCTTCGCGGGTTGGGCATCGAACCGCGCCGTGATGAGCCAGTACCAAGCTTCCGCAAAACTGTTCGCGCCGTCGGTGCGTGTCAGTTTCTTGAACGGCCAGGATGCGCAAGTCCGCGCGACTGTCTGGGCGGCCGCCGACCTATTCGTTTCGCTGCCGGATAACGTTCAAGAAACCTTTGGACTCGTGGTGACCGAAGCTATGGCATCGGGGTTACCCGTCGTCGCATCCGATTGGAACGGCTACCGCGACCTTATCGTCGATGGGGAAACAGGGTTCCTCGTGCCGACGCAACTGGTCCGCAATGCGAACGTGGGTTCGACTTCGCGCTTGCTCTTCGGCGGCGTGAACTACGACCACTTCCTGGCCGAGTGTTCGCAAGCGACGGTCGTCGATCTCGCGGCCGCGGCAGAGGCGATGACCCGACTCGTCGCGGACGAGCCGCTACGGCGGCAGCTTGGCGCGGCAGGGCGAAATCGTGCCGTCGTCGAGTTTTCTTGGCAATCGGTCATCGGGAAGTACGAACGACTTTGGAAGGAGCAAGCCGAGGAGTTAGATCGCCATCGCGGAATCGTTCCGAAAGGACCAGTCGTTTACCCACCCGTCGAGCAGAGTTTCGCCGCATACCCGACGACGTGGCTCGACGATCATTCGAGGGTCTGGACCGGATTGGAAGCCGTGCGCCGCTTGCCCGCGTTTCTGAAGTTGCCGCTCACGAACCTGGAAGCTCAACGGCGTTGTTCGGATTCGGAAGTGCTCGCTTCGCTGTTGAATTCAGCGGTCGACAGTCGCACGGTCGGAGAGATTTCCAACGCTCTCGTCCAACGCGGCATCGCCCCCGAAACGGCTGCGGCAACGGTGGCGTGGCTCTTGAAGTACGGTCTACTCGTCACGTCGGCGGGGGAATGATTCGGTTCAAGAAGCCGGTGCCCGAGTGTTCGATTTCGAGGAACGCAGCGTTCTCCGGAATCGGCTTGTAGACGCGGAACGCCTTCATCGCGCCGAGCGTCGCGGCGCTTTCCAGCGGGCCGATGAACGCGGCCGAGCGGTCGAGGAAGAACGGCTGATTCGCCCACGCTGCCAACTGCGATCGCGTGAGGAAGAACGAACCGGAGTGCGGGTTCGTGCTGCGGTGGAAGCCGATCCGCCGCCCGAGCACATCGGCTTCGAGCATCGGGACCGCGTGGATGTTTTGGTAGGGCGAACTCGCCCCTTCACGGATGGGGCCGTCGATGTAGCTTTTGTGCACGATTTGGTCGCGGGCACGTTCGCAGCGATTCGGCATCAGCAGCGACGCATCGCCGAATGTTCGGTTGAACCACGCGAGTTTCTCGAAAAACCAGGCATCGCGGACGATGAGATCGTCTTCGAGGAACCCATAGAAGTCGTAGGCCATCGCCAGCCGATCGCGGAGCACCGCGTGGCATTCGTAACCGAGGAGGAGTGGCTCGGCGTGGGTGGCATGGTGCTCGAAGTAACCCGGACCGAGTCCCGTGCGGTCGAGGAGGTGGTGGCCCTTCGTCGTGCAAACGATCACGTCGAGCTTGACCGCGGTGAGTTGGTTCGCGGGCACGGTCGTCTTGCGGAAGATGTCGATCGCGCACTGCGGTCGTCCAAAGTTTTGCCGGAGCGTGGCGAGGCATTCGGCCAAGGCATTCGCCCGAACCGCGGGGTTGGTCCGGCCCGAGCCGTGGTGGTTTTGAGCCGACGGTTGAGAATCGTAGAAGTGCGGAATCGCGAGGAGGATTCGCATGGGAACGCCCTCGTTTAAGCTTCGGGGAACAGTTCGTGGAGCTTGATGTGAAACGGCCCGAGTTTGCCGCCGTAGTTGCCGGCACCGATGTGGAGGATGCCCGGCTTGCAGGCCGCGAGGATTCCCTCGCGCGTGGCTTTGTGAACGGCCGCGAGGTCGAGGCCGTCGAGGACGATTTCGTAAACGGCATTCACGCCGTCGGGGAGTGCCGAGGTCACGGCACCGCGGAGGGTCGGGCAGTACGCTTCGTTGGTACTCGCTTTCAAGGCTTTGTACTTGCTGCCGATCTTGCTGCCCGAGCGGACGATGCCGCCGGGGAACGGGAGGATCACGCCCGGCACTTTCCGGATCGCTTCGACCGCGGCCTCGGCGGCTTCGAGAGCCGCGGCTTGCGAAACGCCGTGGATCAGGAAGTTGCCCCCGGCCACGCCTTTTACCGTTCCGAAGACATCTTCGCAGAGGAACTCGCCGTCCATGGTGGGGATGCGCCAGTAGCGCTTGCCGTCGAGGAGTTTGCTGATCTGCCAGCCATCGCCGAAGTAACGGAGGTTTCCGCCGATGCGGATGGACTTGCCGGGCTCGCCGTCCATGCCGTTGTAGCAAGCGGTGGTCGCGCACGTGAGGACGCATTGAGCCACGCGATTGACGACGGACTTCTGAAGTGCATCTCGGCTAAAGCCGAAGAAGAGCATGGCGACGCCGGGTCGGCCGTCGGGCGTTTCGGCGGGCGAGAGTTCGCGTTCGATCCCGGCTTCCGCATCGCAGCCGATGACCGAGGCCGCGTAGCCGGTGGCCGTTTGCCCCGCCGTGCGGGCCCAGCCCAAAGTCTCCGCGGTAACGAGAACGCGGACCGCCGTCATCGGGAATGCTTCGGCGAAGGTGTCTTCGATGGTGACGGAGTTGAGGGTGAGCAAGAGATTCCCACCCGAAGTTTGGACCGAGGAAACGCTACGGCGTGAGTAGATTCTACGATGCCGCCGAATCCGTTGCCACCGCGCCTTCGGACTGGGGCGGTTTCGAGAACGGGGACTTTTCCGTTGTCAATTCGCGCGGTGGGGTCGATGATTCAATCAGGCGGTTTCTCCCCGACGATTCGCTCGGACCGGATGGCGTGCATGAGATTTTTGTTGATTCCCGGTCGCACGAGCAAGCAGGGCCAGCAAATCAACGTGGGCAAGGACCACGACGCGTACTTGGCAATCGTCAACACACTGACGATGAACGCGGACGACATGAAGGAACTCGGGGCAATCGCCGGGGCGACCGTGAGGATTCGAAACGAGACGGGCGAAGCAAATTTCCTCTGCCAAAGTGGGAAGCTGCCCCGCGGGATGATCTTCGTGCCCTATGGCCCGCCCACTTGCAAGCTCATGGCGGGCGACACGGATGGCACGGGGATGCCGACCTCCAAAGGGTGGGATGTCGAGGTCGAACTCGTCGAACCACTCCAACCGGTTTAATCACGACGGAGTCCGAGATGAACGGCATACCTCTCGATCTTCAGGAACTCGCGGCGAAAGCCCCACTCGAAGCTGCGAGCGGCGAGAGGGTCGCGCCGTGGGAAGAGATCGAAGCCGGGCGGTTCATGCCCCGCCGCATCCGCGGCAGCTTCCGCGGGCAGGCGCTCGGCTGAGCATTCGTTCTTCCGTCCAGTTCGGACGGTCCCAAAGACGAAGTTCAATCTTTATAAATCTCCCCGTCCGCCTCGGCTCGGCGGAACAACTCGGAACCTCTCCCGATGGAACTGACCGTTGTCAAGAACGCAACCTGCACGTTCTGCGGCTGCGTATGCGACGATATCGAACTGCACGCGGATGGCGTTCGCATCACCGAAACGAAAGGCGCGTGCATCCTCGGCCAGTCGTGGTTCAAGAACCACACGGTCGAAAGGCTCTACCCCGATGCGTTGATCGATGGCGAGGAAGCGACCGTCGAGGAAGCCATCGAAGCCGCGGCTGAGTTCTTGCACGCGGCGGATATGCCGCTCGTTTACGGTCTGAGCAACACGACCTGCGAAGCCCAACGCGAAGCAGTGTACCTCGCGGAACTGATCGGAGGCGTGGTCGATAGCCACACCTCGCTTTGACACGGTCCCACAGAGATCGCCGCCCAGTTGGGCGGGAAAGTATCCTGTACGCTGGGCGAAGTGAAGAACCGGGCCGACCTCGTGATTTACTGGGGCGGCAACCCGGCGGAGTGCCACCCGCGGCACTTCACGAAGTACGCCCTAATGCCCAAGGGCAAGTACGTGCCGCTCGGCCGCAAGGGCCGCACGATGGTGCTCGTGGACATCCGCGAGACGCCGAGCGAAAAGGCCTCGGACGTATTCCTTCAAATCAAACCCGGTAAAGACTTCGAAGTGCTGACAACGCTGCGGGCGCTCGTGAAGGGCCAGCGGGTGAACGCTGAACTCGTCGCGGAGACGGGGCTCAGCATGGAGCAACTCCAGGACCTCGTCGATCGCATGAAGAGGGCCAAATTCGGCGTGCTCTTCTTCGGCATGGGCCTTTCGATGACGCGCGGGAAGCACATGAACTCCGCTGCGGCGCTCACGTTGGCAGCGGAGTTGAACGCCTTCACCAAGTTCGTAGCGATGCCGATGCGCGGCCACGGCAACGTGACCGGTGCGGACGTGATCCTGCGATACACGACTGGCTATCCGTTCGGCGTGAACCTCTGCCGAGGCTATCCGCGGTTCAACCCTGGCGAGTTCTCGACGATCGACCTTTTGGTCCGCGGCGACAACGACGCGACGCTCGTGATCGGGGCCGACCCCGGAGCGACGATGCCGAAGCCCGCAATCGAACACCTGAAACGCACGCCCACAATCGTGCTCGACCCGAAGGTGACGCACACGAGCCGACTGGCCCGTGTTCACATTACCACCGCGGCCACGGGCATCAGTGCGCCGGGGACCGTGTACCGCATGGACGAGATTCCCCTGCCATTGCGGCCGCCGCTGGTTTCGCCGTATCCGACTGACGAAGACGTGGTCCGGCGGATATCCGAAGCAGTCGCCCGTAAGGCGGAGTTTGCTCCAACGATGACTTCGAAGTATGCGATGTCGTAGGAAAGATTCTGCGACATCGGCGTGGTATAGTCGGTCTAACGCATTGCAAAGGACGACGATGAAACCGTGGACTCGAATCACGATCGACCCGGCCGTCATGGGCGGCAAGCCGTGCATCCGTGGATTGCGAGTGACCGTCGGTACGGTCGTGGGGTTGCTCGCCGCCCGGCGGTCGCGCGATGAAATCCTATCCTCCTATCCGTACCTCGAGCCGGACGATCTCGACGAGGCACTCGCGTATGCAGCCTGGAGGCTCGAAGAGCGGGAAGTACCGCTGGCTGTCGCGTGAGCGTCAAAATCCTCATCGATATGAACTTATCGCCCGACTGGGTTACGGTTCTCTCGGCCGCCGGTTGGTATGCCGTACACTGGTCCGCGGTGGGCGACCCGCGGGCACCCGACCGCACGATTATGGATTGGGCAGTCGCCCAGAGTCATATCGTGTTCACCCACGACCTCGATTTCGGCACGACGCTCGCCCTTACACACGCCGCCGGACCGAGCGTGCTCCAGGTACGCGGACGAGAGGTACTGCCGAACGACCTAAGCGCCGTTGTGATTGCCGCACTCCGGCAGCATGAGGCGGACCTGGCGACTGGGGCGACCGTGGTCGTCGACGGGTATCGGAAACGCGTCCGCGTCCTGCCAATCGTTTGATGTCAGTAACGCACGGAACTCTCCATGCTCCGAATCAAAGGCGGCAAAGTTTATGACCCCGCGAACGGCGTCAACGGCCGGGTCCAAGATATTTGCATCGCGAATGGCAAAGTCGTCGCTTCGGTCGATGCCGGCCGGACCATCGACGCCACGGGCATGATCGTGTTCCCCGGTGGGGTCGATGTTCACACGCACGTCGCGGGGGCGGCGCTCAATTTCGCCCGCGGGTTGATTCCCGAACAGCACCGCAAGGCCGTGCCGCACTTGCACACCAAGGACCGCCGGGCCGGGATCGGCGGGACGACGCCGACGACGTTCGCGACGGGCTACCTCTACGCGGGGATGGGGTTCACGACGGTCAACGAAGCGGCGATGCCGATCATGTCCGCGAAGCACACGCACGAAGAACTCCGCGATACACCCATCGTCGATAAGACCTGCTTGGTGCTGATGGCAAACAACGAAATCGTCATGGACTTGCTCGAAGCCGGGGACTTCGAGCGGGCGAAAGACGTGGTCGCGTGGCAAATCTGGGCGTCGAAAGCTTACGGCGTGAAGGCCGTGAACCCCGGCGGCGTGGCGGCGTGGAAGTGGGGCAAGAACGCCAACCAACTCAACGACGCCATCGACGGGTATAGCAAAGTCACTCCGGGCTCCATCGTCACGGATTTGGCGCGTATCGTAGACGAATTGAAACTCCCGCACCCGATGCACATCCACTGCAATAACCTCGGAGCACCCGGCAACGTCGCGACGACCATCCAGACCATGCAGCGGTTGGAAGGCAACCGGGCGCACATGGCCCACCTACAATATCACTCCTACGGCGGCAGCGATTGGGACACGATGCGCTCCGCCGCGGCCGAGGTCGCGGAGTACTTCAACGCCCACAAAAACCTCACCGCGGATGCAGGTGCGGTCCTCTTTGGCACAACAGTCACCATCACGGCCGACGGCCCTTGGCAGCACTTGCTCTACCAGCTCACCGGCCGCAAGTGGGGCAACCTGGATGTGGAGAACGAGACTGGTTGCGGCGTGGTCCCGTTCACTTACAAGCAAAACAGCATCGCGAACGCCATCATGTGGGCCGTGGGCCTCGAACTGTTGCTGCTCATCGATGACCCATGGCGAATTTTCCTCACGACGGACCATCCGAACGGGGCGACGTTCTGGCGGTATCCCGAGATCATTCAATTGTTGATGGATGCCGAGTTTCGCCGGGAACAAGTGAAAAAACTGCCCGAGAAGGTTCTGCCGCGGATTTTCATCCAAGACTTGAATCGCGAGTACACACTTTACGAAATCGCAATCATCACCACAGCGGGACCGGCTCGGGCGTTGGGCTTGAGTCAGAAGGGCCACCTCGGAATTGGGGCGGACGCGGACGTGGCCATTTACAACGAGAACAAAGACGTGGCCCACATGTTCTCGTACCCCCGCTACGTCCTCAAAGGCGGCGAAATCGTCATTGAAGAAGGGGAGGTCCGCAAGGCCGGCGACGGGCATACCTTCGCCGTGCGACCGCAGTACGACGAGAAAATCGAAGAGTACCTTCGCCCCGTTTTCCAACAGCAGTACACGATGTCGTTCGAGAACTATCCGGTGCCCCTCGAAAGGGTTCACGCGTTGGAAATCGTCGATCGTAGGACGACATCATGATGACATTCACACTCAAAGAAGTGCCGACCGTCCCGCTCGAAGCGGAAGTCCTTTCGCCGGACCGCATCGTCGGGCTCGGGATCGACGAGGTACGTGCCCTTCCCGTCTTCCACGGAAAACGTCAGCACCGCCTCGAAGACTTTTTTGAAATCGATGGCGACGGAGGCGACGAACTCGAACTCCGCGGCGATTTGGGACGAGTGAAATGGATCGGTCGCGGCATGACCCGCGGGCACATTCGCTTACTGGGCAACGTCGGAATGCACGTCGGAGCGTACATGACCGGCGGCACGATCAACGTTGCCGGCAACGCGGCGGACTGGGTCGGCGGCGAGATGACCGGCGGAACGATCCACGTCCACGGCAACGCCGGCGGACAAATCGGTGCCGCGTACCGCGGCAGCATGTCCGGCATGAACGGCGGCGCGATCCTCGTCGATGGCACCGCCGGCATCGAACTCGGCATGCGCATGAAGAAGGGGCTCATCGCCGTCAAAGGCCCCGTCCGCGACTTCGCCGGGTTGCAAATGAAAGGCGGCACGATCTTCCTCCTCGGCGGCGCAGAGATCCGCACGGGCGCCTGGATGACCCGCGGCACGATTGTGTCCCTCGTGCCGCTGCGATTGATGCCGACCTTTCACTTCGCCTGTTCGTATTCTCCGTCGTTCCTTCGCGTCTACTCTAAGCGATTGCAATCCTCGGGCTTCACCGTCCCGTGCGAGGCGTTCAACGGATCGTATCGCCGCTACACGGGCGACTCGTCCGTCCCGGGGAAAGGCGAGATTTTGATGTGGCAGCCGGGGTGAACGAGTACGATTCGGGTTCCCCGACCCGAGGCCACTCATGCAACGCATCCCCCGCGAACTCGCCAAGAAGTACGCCTTCGACTGGCACGATGAACCCCTTTTGAAAGTGCGCCCCGGAGAGGCGTTCGAGATCGAGACCTACGACGCCAGCACGGGCTACTTCAAGACGCCGGACGACAAAGCGATTCCAGGCCGCCGACCAGGGTTCGACCGCACGCCGCCGACGGCGAATCCGATCGGCGGCCCTGTCTACCTCGAAGGGGCCGAACGCGGCGATGTGGTCGTCGTGACCTTCGAAGAGATTGTGGTGGATGATTACTCCTGGATCGCCATCGGACCGCGGCGAGGCCCGCTCGGTGAATCGACCCGCTGGCCGGAACTCTCGGCGGACTACACCACCAAAATCTTCAAGCATACGCCGGGGCCGAGCGGAACGACTCGCGATGGGACGCTGCACTTCAGCGAAAAGCTGTCGTGGCCCATCACGCCGTTCGTGGGCACACTGGGCGTCTGCCCGGATCGCGAAGTCGTCACCAGCCTGGATGGGCAAGGCCCTTGGGGCGGCAACTTGGACATCCGCGATGTGGCCGTGGGGAATCGCATTCACCTTCCCGTGTATCATCCCGGCGCACTGTTCTATCTCGGCGATGTCCACGCCAGCCAGGGCGACACGGAGTTCACGGGCACTGCGGCGGAGACGAAAGCGACCGTGCGGGTGCGTCTGGAGTTAATCAAGAAGAAGCGATTGCCGTGGATGCGCATCGAGAAGCCAGATTCGATCGTCTCCATTTTCGCCGACAAGCCCCTTGAAGTTGCGGTCGAAGCAGCGACGGTGAACTTGATGGACTGGCTTGTGACCGAGTACGGTTTCTCGCCAACGGACGCTTATTGCCTCGTGAGCGCCTGCCCGGATTTCCGCATCAACGTCTACCAGATGTGCAAGATCGCCAAGCTCAGTTACGTCGCGGGGGCGGAGATCCCCAAGCGATACTTGGTCATGTAAACGGACTTTCGATTTCTGAGCCGCTTGCGGCTTTGCGCCCACCATCGCCGATCAAAATCATTGAGGGTTTTTGATCGGCGATGGTAGGCGATCCGGAGTCGCCGATGTTCGATTACGGCTTCTTCGCCTTCGGCTGACCGACCCGCATATTGGAGTACGAATCCGCCGGCCAGTTCGCCTTCGCGAGTGCCTTCATGTCGGAGACCGTCTGGGCGTGCTTCGAATCCTTCGCCAAGTTGGCGTACTCGTGCGGGTCGGCGTCGTGGTCGTAGAGTTCGAC
>Ga0105048_10014146_pt1 | contig 12438 bp, 9 predicted proteins | sample MAT05_FD_78382 | JGI IMG/M metagenome (GOLD analysis project Ga0105048, IMG submission 78382) | Freshwater microbial communities from Lake Fryxell liftoff mats and glacier meltwater in Antarctica - MAT-05 | ecosystem: Environmental > Aquatic > Freshwater > Ice > Liftoff microbial mat | place... | reverse complement strand
GTTTCCCGCCGTACCGCTGTATTTGCGCTTCAGGTTCAGCTCGTTGCTTTCCCCGCGAAGACCATATTTGAGTTCGTGACGACCCAGAAAGTCGAACAAGTGAGTTGATTTCAACTCACCCATGTAGCGGTTGCCCTTCGACTCTTCGATCTGGCCGTAACCACCCGTGTGGTACGCATCTACGGGACAAGGATCGAAGGTGTTGCCACCCACCATGCTTTGCTGACAACCAGCGATGTTCTCGAAGTTTGAAAGGCTGGTTTTGTAGTACTCAAGCGAATTCTTGGCGTTGATGTCGCTGTAAGGACTATCACGTTTAAACGTTTCATGGTGCCAACCAAGGGTCGCATCAATGCGCCACTTGCGATCCATCAGCTGCGTGCTGCTTGAAAGAATTGCGTCCGTGTTGTTCCTCATAAATTCCGATTGACCGGAATAGGGATTCTGCGCGGCCAAGGAGATTTCAGGATTCTGCGGGTACATCGATTGCGAATGCGTGGGTGACGTAAACAGCGAAAGATTCACCCGCGTGTTCTCAACCGGCACATACGTGACCTTCGTGCCCATTTGATATGAATTGCGGTATTCCTTGTAGCCCTGCGATTGCAGCAAATTGCGAGTGAGGGTTCCACTGGCATCCATATCGGCTATGCCGTCTTTGTTGGCATCAACCAACGCGCGAACTTCACGCTGGTAGGTTGAGCTTTCGAGGCGTGGCGCAAAACCTGCCCAGAGGAACAACTTGTTCTTGATCAAAGGACCACCCACCTCGAACCCAAAGTTCAGGTCGCTGTTAAAATCGCTTTGCCCTGTCAAAGCTGACGACACGCGAAGATCTGATTTTGGCGAACCATAGAAAGCTGAAGGCGTGTACATACCGAACACGGTGCCCTTCCACGTGTTGGTTCCCGACTTGGTCACCATGTTCACCACGCCACCCATCGCTCCGCCATACTCTGCGGCGTAGCCACCTGTGTTCACTGCAATTTCTTCCAAGAAATCGAGCACCAAGTTCGTGCCACCGCGGCTGTTGGGTACACGCGCTTGCGTAGAGCCATATTCAAGGCCCGTAACGTTCATGCCATCAACCACGTAGGTATTTTCCAAGCCCGTGGAACCTGCAATGCTTACGTTCCCCGTGTTGCCTTCAACGAACGAACCCGGCGCCAAGGCAAGCACGTCGCCTGCGTTACGTTCCATTGGAAGTCTTTGAAGGGTTTCACCTGAAAACGTAATACCGGTGCGCGATGTACCGAAATCAGCAGAAGGCGCCCGTCGTGTAATGACCATCGTTTCCGAAGGCGTCATCGAACCGTTTACCTTGCCGTCCACTTTCACACTTTGTCCTGCTGATATACCAACGCCGGGCACAGTGACAGGCGTCGTGGAATCAGGTGCGAAGAATTGAACGGCGTATTCACCAACAGGCAGAACGGCCAACTGATAGCTTCCGTCAGCTTCGGTTAATCCTGCTGAATCACCTTGAGGTCCCGTCGCTATGACGGTTACGCCGGACACTGGTTGACCTGTGTTTTGGTCAAGCACGCGGCCAAAGATGTTACCGGTGGTGGATTGTGCGAAGGCATCGCCCGCCACCAATAGCCCCATCACTACGATTGCCATTCGCTTAAAAAAGGAATTCATCTGGTTTCTCCTTGAAGTCATTTGCGTAGTTCCGAAGAGCCGCGCGATTACGGCGCCGCAGCGGGCGCCGCGACCATGAAGTCGATGGCAACAGCCGCGCCCAGCGCAGCGCCAAATTGATCAGCAGCGTCAGCCGCGATCGTTACGGTGACCTTTGCACCTGCGGGCCACATGCCCGATTTCGGTGCAACAGTGAATTGCGAAGGGTCGTCCTTCGACAACTCCACTACGACCTCTTCTGGCGTCACGACAGCACCAACAGTGCTGGTGGCGGTAACCTTCGATGCGAACGTGTCACCCAGCAGATTGGTCGCTGTAATCGCGAAAGCGTGGTCTGCCGCAAATGGCAATTTACTCGTCTCGCCCTCAACGCCAAACTCAAGGGTTTGGAAGCTGATCGTCGGCAACACACCTGGATCAACCACCAGCGGTACACCGTTGTGACCCTTGAGCCTTGTGATGTCTAAGGTGATGAGAACTGGTACCCCAGACGGCAAGCCTGGTGCAACAGTCGCCGCAATGTTTGGCCCCGTCGTCGTTCCACCAAAGAAAGGCGGTGTTGCAAACTTATGGTGGCCGTTTGGCGTATACGTGGTGCTGATGCTGGGGTTGCTCGCCGCTTGAATGGTTACCAATCCGGGCAAGCCGGTTCCCGCGTCTACGTCCACAATCTGCGAGAAATCCAGCAGATCACTGAACACTGCGCGGAAAGAAACACGCGGCGACGCTGTGAACACAGCAGCATCAGGATCCTTCATCACAGGAGTCCCCGTCGCGTCCATGATGTCAAATGCAACCAGATGCGGTGTTCCCGCTTTGTCAGCCTCTATACACCCCGATAGCCACAAGGCTCCCGCAATAGCAGCCACCCGCGGTAGAGGTTTTCCGAATCGAATCATGTGTTACCTCGGCAAAGGAAAAAAAGAATGCGGCACTTTGGCCCTCAGCATCATTCGGCGGCGCCGCTACGACACTTGAGGACAATTGTCTCGCAAAAGACCCGTGGTTGGCGTGCGCCAGGCAGTGCATTGTCCCAAATATTCCGACGACCTAACCCGGCTTTGCCTACCTCAACAGACTATCAATTGATAGACGAGGCTACTGGCTATTCTGTTCGGAACTCGAAACGCACAAACGTACAGAAAGGTACCGCTGTTTCGCCCGAAATAAGCGGCTTATACCGCCATCCGCGAACAGCCTCGCTAACGTTCTTGTCCAACGTGGGATCCGCTTGTTTCATCAAATCCACCGTCTCAACAACCCCGCTCACTGAGACGCACACTTTGGTCATAACGACAAACAGTGAGCCCTCCTTCGCCAACTGCGCAGGAAATACAGGAGCCGCACCGGAAAGCCTCTGCATTTTACCCAATGCCTCAGGAAGCATCTTGCGTGGACCCGCCGCTGCAGGACTACCGCCACCAGATCCGGACCAAATTCCCGATGCCGTACCTATTCCTGATCCCGCACTTGCGACTCCCTTGCCTGTTCCTCCTGGTCCGCTCTCGCCGGTCGCTTCTTTTGCAACTTCTGTGGGCGCAGCCGTCAGGGGCTTCGGCTCTTCAACAGGCGGCTTAGGTTCCGGCGTTTTTTCGGCAACCACCGGCTGAACGATGGGTTGGGTTAACGCAGGATTAGGCCGCGCCTCTCGCTTGGGCGCCGGTTTGTTGGAGGAACCGTCTGTCTTCGGCCCACCTGCTGGTTTCGCCACCGCCGGAGCCAACATGGGCGCACGCATAAAACTCAACTTCACTTGCGGCGCGGGCAATTCCTCCACGTCTGTTATCGAACGCACCGTTGCCCAAGCCAATGCACCCGCGTGAATGAACACGGAAAACGCGATGGTCGCGTGGAATAGAACTCCACGTTTTGTTTTGGTTTTGTAAAGGAAACTCTCAAACGGCACGACAACGTCGCTTTCGATTCGGGTGAGCTAGGCACTATCAACCCATACGATCGGCCGAATCCGCCTCCTTCTTAACCGGCAGAGCCCTTTTCCCCGAACGTGGCTAATTTTTTCCACAGGGTTTTAGATTTCTTTATGGCCTTCCGAGAAATATGTCGTTCGGTACCACGCGAAACAGTTGCTTCCCGAAGACTCGGTAAGCCGCCGTACGTTGGGAACGTTCGTAGGACCAGATGGCTTTGCCAAAAACCGGAGAATTCCCACCACTTCCGCTAACACCTTCCCCGTCCTCGATGGGGATGTTGGCCTTTGATGATTTGGTTGGCTCGTCAGAAGTCATGCTGGCGGTCTTCGAGCGCCTCAAACGGGCATCCGCTTCCGAGGCAACCATTCTCCTGCAGGGAGAAACAGGCACAGGGAAAGAAGCCGTCGCTGAAGCCATCCACGCATCGAGCCCACGCCGCAGAGGCCCCTTCATCGTTGTTGATTGTGGTGCATTTCCTCCGCAGCTGATGGAAGCCGAACTTTTCGGCCATGAAAAAGGCGCGTTCACAGGAGCGGTTGCCGCGCGTGCTGGGTGTTTCGAGGCTGCCAACCAAGGCACCGTTTTCCTCGATGAAATCGGTGAACTTGATGTCTCGTTGCAACCGAAACTGTTGCGTGCGCTGGAACGTCGCCACGTCAAGCGCATTGGCAGCACCGAATACAAGCCCGTCGACGTACGCATCATTGCCGCCACCAACCGCGACCTTAAACGCGATGTAGATCGAGGAACCTTTCGTTCCGATTTGTATTTCCGTTTGGCTGTGGTCTCGGCATTGTTGCCTCCCCTGCGTGCTCGTGGGGCTGACATCAAAGGCCTCGTTAAACACATGCTCGGACTTCTGGGAGACGTTCCCACGGACATCCGAAACATGATGATGGACCCCACGTTTCACCGCGAACTCGCCCGCTATCCGTGGCCAGGCAACGTACGCGAACTACGCAACCACATCGAATGTTGTGTTGCCCTGGGTGAATCCCGCCCGCCCGGCAGCGTCGATATGGACATCACAGGGGTCATCCCTCTGGATCAGTTCGCGCTCGACCTAAGCCTGCCCTTGAAAGAAGCGCGCGAGGTATGTCTACGTGCCTTTGAGCAGCGCTATTTGGAAGGCCAAATGGCTCGAAACCATGCGAACGTCAGCGCCGCTGCACGCTCGGCGGGCGTTGATCGAGCTCACTTTTATAGGCTGTTGTGGAAGTACGGCCTCCGCGACCCAAGCTCCGAAACCCGTGAGGCACCAGCCATATCGCCCGATTTTCCGTCCGACTTGGACAGTGACTAATTTCGCATCCTGCACGAATTGGCTCTATAGTTAAAGCAGCTATATCCTGTGAATCGAATGAAAGTACCTTCGCCCCACAGCCCGCCCGGGAACAGAAGCGCCGACCCACAGGTTGGTGCCATTCCACAGGCCCCGGCCTCGCCGGTGACTACCACAGAGGTGTCACTGCCTTGTATGGACGAAGGCACACTTGAACGCCTCTCAGGTTCGAAAATTCCTTCAGAGCCACCTGAACGAACCCAATCGGTTTCTGTGATGCCAACGGCACCGGCCGTGCCGCGTTTGCCCTATTTGGTAATTCTCACAGGGGCGCACGAAGGCAAGGTCATAAAGCTACCCCGCGTCGGCAACTTTACGATCGGCCGCGCTGAAACCTGCGATCTGGTATTGGACGACGATGGCATTTCGCGGACCCATGCTCGCGTTTCCGTCGGCACAAGCGGCGTCTTCGTAGAAGATCTCGACAGCCGAAACGGCACCTTCATTGGCCCGCAAAACATCAAACGACAGCGCTTGCTTGGTGATGAAATCATCCGCGTCGGATCGCGAACTGTCTTTAAGTTCTCATTGATGGATGGCGTGGAAGAAGACTATTTAAAGCGTCTTTTGTCGGCAGCTTTGAAAGATCCCCTGACGTCTCTGTACAACCGCCGCCACTTCGATGAACGCTTGGCGACTGCATGTGCGGCGGCCACTCGTCACGGCGAGGTTTTCTCGTTGGTGGTGATCGACATCGACAATTTCAAACACGTCAATGATACCTACGGTCACGCCGTGGGTGATGTGGCCCTCAAAACCGTGGCAGACATCATGACCCTTGGCGCACGCCGAGAAGATGAAGCCTTTCGATATGGCGGCGAGGAGTTCGCTATTCTCATGCGTAGCACCCCGGCCAAAGGCGCCTTAGAAGTTTCTGAGCGCCGCCGCAAGAGCGTTGAAGACGTCCTCATCCAGTATGACGGCGTAACCCTGAAGGTTACCGCCAGTTTTGGCGTTACCGAGTACAGGGCGGGCGATACGGAACTCAGCATGTTCGAACGCGCGGACAAGGCACTTTACGAGGCCAAGCATTCCGGCAAGAACCGCGTCGTGGTCGCAAAGTAACTCCCGTCGTAGTCCCTCGCAGGTCATTTTTAGCGGTTTTGGGTCATTTTGGGATCCCGGGGGGTGTTTTGGACTCAACCTGTGGACAGTTCCACCGATGAAATCTCTTCAGGGGTTTCGTCTTTGAACCAACATTGTGAGCGACGAACTGTGTCAAACTGCGAGCTGAGGGGAAGTGGTCATGGCTGAATCGGAAAAAACCCGGGTGCTGCCTGTGGAAGCGAACCCTGACACAACGTCGGGGCACGTGACGCCGGGTTCATCCGTGGGTTCGTACGTCATTTCGGACCTTATTTCCGACGGCGGTTGCGGCAGCGTCTACCGCGCCAAGCATTCGATGTTGGGCCGTGTCGTTGCGATAAAGATTTTGCGTCGCGAGTTCTCCGAATCTGGCTCGTCGATGGCCAAACGCTTCTTGCTTGAAGCCATGGCCGTGAACATGATCAAGCACTCAAGCATCGTTGATGTGTTTGAGTACGGGCAGATGACGGATGGCCGCCCGTACTACGTGATGGAACATCTTGAGGGACAAGACCTAGACACCGCGATCAAACGCCACGGGCGTTACACGCCGGCTGAAGCTTTAACCTTCCTCGAACCCGTTTGTGAGGCCTTAGAAGCCGCACATAGGGCCGGATTCGTTCACCGCGACATCAAGGCGGGCAACGTTCACGTGGGCCGAACAATGGAAGGCAAAACGGTCGTCAAATTGCTCGATTTCGGCGTCGCCAAGGCGTTGCGCCCGGACAACCCAGGAGCAGGTCTTACGGTGGCAGGCTCTCGCATCGGCACCACGAGCGCCATGGCTCCCGAACAAATCCGCGGTGGCGAAATCACCGCCAGCACCGACATCTACGCGTTGGGCGTGCTTCTGTTTCGCGTGATTGTCGGCCGCAACCCGTTTGTCGCTTCTGAACCGAGCGAAGTTGAACAAATGCACTTGAAGGCCCAACCTCCCAAGCCAAGTGAATTTGCTCGAATCTCGCCTGAAGTTGACGCCATCGTCTTGCGGGCTATGCAAAAGAAACCCCAGGATCGCTTTTCTTCGGTGATCGCCTTTTTGGACGCACTCAAAAGCGCGGTGGCTGTCGGTTCTCAAACAGCCGCGCCCCAGTCTCGCGCTGTGGGTATCTTGATTGATATCCGGACCTCGGAAGCCGGGGAATCCAGCGACACTGCCATGGCTGACGTGTTGATGTGTCTCGACATCGTGGAACCTGCCCTCATGGAGGCTGGTTACAGCATGGTGTTGCAAACGGGCTCTGCCCTCCTTGGCGTCAAGGCCATACCGCCAAACGATCCGGTCATGGACCTGTTGCTTCGCACAGAGGCAATTTCGCTGGCCGAACGCCTCCACCAAGAAGTGTTGGCCCGACCAGACGCTGACCCAGGGGTGCACGTCAACGTGTCCGTTCATGCCACCAACGCCACGGTGAAGAAGTCCGGCAACACCTTCGAGGTCGAAGGCGGCCCGATTGTGGAAATCGGAAACTGGGCCCCCGCGGATGCCGTTACCGAAGTTTTCGTCTCCGCCGACGCCGCCAAGGACGTTCAGCGCGCGGCTTAGGATATAACGCAGCGCGCACTTATCGGGAGCGACAGCTTGACTTCACACTCCCCCTCGGATACGAAGTCAAGCTCCATGTCCAGCGAAGATGATCGCATCAAGACCGAACGCCTCTACGACAAACGCACTCTTGACCGCAATCTGCGCAAGGGTCTGGTTTCCCCGAAGGAGGTTGAAAAGCTAACCAGCGCATTGCCGGACTTGCAGGACAAGGTAGCGCCGCCTCCTCCTGAGCTGACCTTTACGCCAGCCCCCGTGGCTTCGTCTGGGCCTTCGATCCCAATCTACACGATTACCCGCGCGCCTAAGGACACCTCGGTCCTGGATGACGATGACGATCTCGACGACGAAGACGATGATGATGACGATCTCGACGACGAAGACGATGATGACGATCTCGACGACAAAGGCGACGGTGACGACAAGGCTGACAAAGCTGAAAAGTCTGTAGAAGCCGATCTACCCGAGGCTGGCTAACAGCCCGTCATTCCCGCGGGCCACAGCGCTAGCGGGGAGCCACACACCACCGCGCTTGGCAATTGCCAATGGAATGCGGTGGTGCGGCAGTGTAGTGTGGCCACATGTCGAGTGAAGAAACCCATTCCGGACAACCGGCGTTACCGCCGGTTGATTTCCGAACGCTGATAATCTCCTTGGCCAGCTCGGCGATGATGCACATGAATGCATTGCCTGGGCCTTTGGATGAGGCCAACAACATCGACCTACCGATGGCCAAACACACGATCGACACCTTGGCCATGCTGCAGGAGAAAACAAAGGGCAACCTTAGTTCTGCCGAGGCCGAGTTGTTGGAAGGATTGGTTTTCGATCTAAGGCTAAAGTTCATCGAAGCCAGTCGAAAACCAAAGGCATAGGGAGTTCGTGATGCGTTTCGATTTTCTCTCCACGAGCGCCCGCCAAGTTGTGGTTGCCTCCCAACGGTTGGCACGAGGCCGCGGAGAAGAGCAGGTTGAGCTTGAACACTTGCTTTGCAGCCTGTGCGATGATGAAGTTGCTGCGAAAGTGATTTCTGTCGCTGGAGGCGATCCTCAACGACTCAGCCAAAAGCTCGCCCCCTTAATGGAGGGGTTTTCCAAGGTCGCCTCGCCACAAGTGTTTCTCAGCGAGCGGGTCTTGCGGGTCTTTGATCTGGCTCAAGCTGATGCAGCAGAACGGAACGGAGGCCTCGTGGAGCCTCAACACCTGTTGTTGGCCATCCCTTTGGAAACAGCCACCGCCGCGGCTCGTATGCTCCGCGACGAAGGACTGACGCTGGCCAAGCTTGAAAGCGCCGTGGCCGCAAAGGCCGTTGTGGCCGATGGCATGACCGCAGCGAACGCCAACACAAACGACGCAAGCAACATGCCCTTGCTTGCCCGATTTGCCCGCGATCTCACAGCAGCCGCCGCCAAGGGTCTGTTGGATCCCGTGGTGGGCCGTGACAAGGAACTGCGTCGGTTGCTGCAAATCCTCGGGCGCCGTTCTAAGAACAACCCAGTCCTCATTGGCGACCCTGGCGTTGGGAAAAGCGCCATCGTAGAAGGGTTGGCCCAGCGGATCGCTAACGGCGACGTTCCTCCCAAGCTGGCGCGCCGGCGGATTTTTTCGTTGGATGTTGGCTCATTGGTAGCCGGAGCGAAGTTTCGCGGCGATTTCGAAGATCGCGTGCGCGGCCTGGTGGCAGAAGCCCGCGACAGTGGTGGCGATGCAATCTTGTTTTTCGATGAACTGCACACGCTTGTCGGTGCGGGCAAAGGCGGCGGATCACTTGATGCCGCAGGCTTGCTTAAGCCCGCTCTCGCGCGCGGAGAGATTTCGATCATTGGAGCCACAACCCCGGATCAATATCGTCAATCGATCGAAAGCGATCCGGCCTTTGAACGTCGCTTCGCTCCTGTGCAGATCGATGAACCCGATGATGCGCAATGCTTGGCTATGTTGCGAGCTCAAAAGCCTAGGTATGAACAACGCCACGAAATATCCATCGGCGACGCAGCGCTTGAAGCGGCCGTAAAACTTTCGCGACGCTATGTCAGTGGACGAGCTCTTCCCGACAAAGCATTCGACCTGCTTGATGAAGCGTCCAGTCGCTTGCGTTTGGAAATGGACAGCCATCCCGACGAGCTCGACGCGATGGCGCGGAGGATTACCGCCACAGACATGGAACTTGCCACGTTACCGAACGACGCTTCACCGCAAACAGAGGCAACGCGTACCAAGCTGCAAAACGCCCGCGCTGCCGCACGCGCAGAACTTGAACGATTGCGCGGCGTGCTTGAACTTGAAAAAACAGCCATCGCGACCAAACAAACGGCTGCACGAAAGCGCAACCAAGCGCTTGATGAACTCGACAGAGCCGAAAAACGCGGCGATCTGGAAACAGCCGCTCGCTTAAAGAATGGCGATCTGCCGCAACTAACAACTGATTGGCAGGCTGCAGAAGAATCGTTGCGCGAAGCACACAAGGCCGGAGCGTTGCTTGAAGACTCTGTAGGACCCATTCATGTCGCCCGCGTTGTGGAAGATTGGACAGGCATTCCTGTGGCCCGCGCGCTTGAAGGCGAAGGCGACAAGATCCTCAACATTTCAGATCGATTGCAACAACGGGTGGTTGGTCAAACCGAAGCGGTGCGTTTGGTCGGCAATGCCGTGAAACGATCTCGCGCAGGCCTCTCGGATCCGAACCGCCCGATCGGATCATTTTTGTTCTTGGGGCCCACCGGCGTCGGCAAAACGGAATTGGCAAAAGCGTTGGCCGAATTTCTCTTCGATGATGAGCACGCTTTGGTACGTCTTGACATGTCGGAATACATGGAGAAGCACTCGGTAGCGAGGCTAACAGGCGCGCCTCCCGGTTATGTTGGTTACGAAGAAGGCGGCCAGCTTACGGAAGCCGTTCGCAAGCGTCCCTACGCCGTGGTTCTGCTTGATGAAGTGGAAAAGGCCCACCCCGATGTCTTCAACGTACTGCTTGCGCTGCTTGACGATGGAAGGCTCACAGATTCCTCTGGGCGCACCGTAGGTTTTGCAAACGTGGTGCTCATCATGACTTCCAATTTGGGCGCCTCAGCCATTTTGGATGTCTCCTCGGGCACTGGAAATGAAGCTGAAAAACGTGAGGCAATAGGGCAAGCGGTACAATCGGCTTTGCGGGGACACTTCCGCCCTGAATTTCTCAACCGCATCGACGACGTTGTCATCTTCAACCCTCTGAGCACCAGCGCGATAGAAACCATCGTTGATCTGCAGTTCCGTCAAGTTGGTAAACTGCTTGCAGAACGAGGCCTGACCTTGCGCTTGGATCCCGAAGCGCGCGCTTGGCTTGCCAACACAGCTTATGATCCTGCGTTCGGTGCACGTCCCGTCAAACGTACGATTGGGCGCTTTGTTCGCGATCCCTTGTCCGAAGCACTCTTGAAGGGTTCGTTTTCACGAGGCGATACCATCGAAGTTCGCCGCTTTGAAAATGCCTTGTCGTTTACAAAGGGAATCTAAGAAATGTCGAACTTCATTGACTTGGATCGCCGCGATTTGTTGACCGGCAGCGCCGCTGGCCTCGCAGCTTTGGCGTTTCGCTCAAACACAGCTTTTGCTTCGGCAAAACCAGATCCCAGTTTCCCAAAAGACTTTGTGTGGGGCAGCGCCACTGCGGCCTACCAAGTGGAAGGTGCCTTCGACGCCGACGGCAAGGGCCCTTCGGTGTGGGATGTCTTTAGCAAAAAGCGCGGCGCCATTTTCGACGGCAACACCGGCAACGTGGCCTGCGACCACTACCATCGTTACGCCGAAGACATCGCGTTGATGAAGCGCCTGGGGGTCAACTCATACCGCTTTAGCGTGGCATGGACACGCATTCTGCCGAACGGCATTGGCACGGTAAACGAAAAGGGCCTCGATTTTTACAAGCGCCTTCTTGATGGCTTGCTGGCTGCAGGCATCGCCCCGGCATGTACCCTGTTCCACTGGGACTACCCGCAAGCGTTGTTTGAAAAAGGCGGTTGGCAAAACCGCGACAGTGCCAACTGGTTCGCCGAATACACGCAGGTGGTTGCCAAGGCTTTGGGTGATCGAATCAAAGTGTGGATCACGCAGAACGAACCCCAAGTCTATTTGGGATTGGGACACCTTGATGGCGCACACGCTCCCGGTTTGAAACTGAAGTTCGGCGATTACCTCACCTGCGTTCACAACTCACTGCGCGCGCACGCAAAGTCTGTTCAAGCGTTGCGGGCCACACAACCGGGCAGCCAAGTTGGCTACGTTATGGCCTCGCAGATCCGCCTGCCTGCCACAGAGACACAAGCGGATATCGATGCGGCAGGAAAGGCTATTTTCTTCGTTCGCGATCGCAATTCTTGGAACAACGCCTGGTTTTTGGATCCTGTTTTGTTGGGACGCTACCCAGAAGATGGTCTTAAGGCCTACCACGGCGATATGCCCAAGTTTCCAGCTTCAGATCTCGACGAGATGAAGCAACCGATCGATTTTCTCGGGTTGAACATCTACACCGGTGGTCGATGGCAACAGGGCAGCAACGGACAGCCCGAAATGCTCCCTGAACCTCCGGGCTATCCACGCTCAGGCGTCGACTGGCAACCGCTTCGCCCAGAAGCGCTGTATTGGGGGCCGCGCTTCCATTACGAACGCTACAAGCTGCCTATCTTCATCACCGAAAACGGCCTTTCCACCCGCGATCAAGTGTTCCTTGATGGAAAGGTTCACGATCCGCAGCGCATCGATTACATGCACCGCGTGTTGTTGAACATCAAACGCTGTATCAACGAAGGCATCCCTGTGAAGGGCTACTACGCGTGGTCGCTGATGGACAATTTCGAGTGGGCCGACGGATACAAACAACGCTTCGGATTGATCTACGTCGATTACCCCAC
>Ga0105048_10014145_pt1 | contig 12439 bp, 15 predicted proteins | sample MAT05_FD_78382 | JGI IMG/M metagenome (GOLD analysis project Ga0105048, IMG submission 78382) | Freshwater microbial communities from Lake Fryxell liftoff mats and glacier meltwater in Antarctica - MAT-05 | ecosystem: Environmental > Aquatic > Freshwater > Ice > Liftoff microbial mat | place... | reverse complement strand
TCAGCACGAACGGGAAACCTGCGGTGATCACCTGCGAGATGCGAAGCCGCTGCTCCAGGCGCTGCACGCGTGGATGCCCCGCCAGGTAAGCGAGCGCAAACAGCAGCACCAGGCCGAAGATCGCCTTGATCGCGTCCGAGCTCGAGAGCTTCGCCGGGTGTGGGGCGGGACTCGGGGTCGGCGGGAGTTGCGGGCCCGCCTCCGCGCCCACGCCCGCGCCCACGCCCGCATCCACGCCCGCATCCACGCCCGCGCCCGCGTCCACGCCCGCGCCTTCGTCCACGCCCGCGTCCGCGTTCACCTCGGCTCCGCTGTCCGACACAAGCGCATCCGGCACCGCGTGGGCCGCTGGCGAAAGCAGCAGCACCAGCAGCAACCAGGCCTGGACCGACCGTAGCAGCATACCCATTGTCGCCGACGCTAGCCGATCCCGGCCAAAGCGGCCACCGCTAAGGATGTGCGCGGCTGGGGTGTGGTTCGATGGGAGGCACTTTCCGAAAGCGCGTCGCGGGTCGGATGGTGTCCGGCGGCGTCGCCAGAAGTGTCCGGCGGCGTCGCCAGAAGTGTCCGGCGGCGTCGCCAGAAGTGTCCGGTGGCCTCGGTCAACGACAGGTGAAGGGTCGTCGGCCCTGCCTCGGGGGCGATCCCGGCCATCGTTTCCAACATCGTCTCGAACCTCGGACCTCTGACTCCCAGGCGTCTCGGTGAGGCCAGTGATCGCGGCCATGTCCGCGCGCTCGAGCCGACAAGCGTCTCAAGAAGACAGCGACGGATAGCGAAGCTGGCGAGCCAGATGCCCGACCCTGTGTCCCACGCCATTCCGGCTGCAAGGGCCATCCCCTCAACTTCGATCACACCCCGTTCGCCCAGTGGGTGTGATTTAGGATGAGGGCACTTGCCGCAAGCGCCGTCGCGCGTCGGATGAGATGCGCGACAGCTCGCCAGGCTCCTGACCGAGAATTCGCGGCAGGCAGGTACGGCGAAGGCGACGCTCACCCCCAAGCCGGGCGGTTGACCTGACCAACGCCGTGGTCAGGCTTTCGCGGGCCGCCTATCCCACCCGTTGGCCCAGCCGCTGGCCCAGCCGCTGGCCCAGCCTCTGGCCTCCCACGTCAGCCCGTGTGAGCGTCGCCGGAGACACGTAGCTTGTGGTCGTGCACGAGCTCGAGGTGGCAGCGCGCGCACAGCGAGATCAGGCTGGTTCGTTCTTCGCCGCCGCCGTGGCTGCGAAAGCGAAATGTGGTGCGGAGTCACGTTCTGGCTGCGACAAGCGGGGGAAGTGCAACGCCAGCGATCGCGGAGGTAGACATCGGCGTAGGCGACCTGGCCATCGGTCGTGTCCCGCCAGGTGTCGAGCACCGCCTGCACGAGGAACGGCACGAACGGCGCGCCCCCGGACATCTGATTGTGCAGGCGCTCGAGGGGCGCGCCAGAATTGTCCGGTGGCCTCGGTCAATGACATGTGAAGGGTCGTTGGGCCCGCCTCGGCGGGAGACCCGGACATCGGACTCGATACGTCGCCCGACATCGGGTCGTACGCCGGCCTTGCAGGCGTCGCGTCGAGGCCCGTCATCGCGGCGATGACCGCGCGCTCGACGGCGTCACGGGTGGCGTCATCGGGTGGGCGAGCCTGGATGGGCTGCAGCGTTCGAGGCGCGCAAGCAAGCCGGTGGCGTCGACGTCTTCGCGGAGCTGTTTCATTGTGCGCTGGGTCGCACGCTCAATCCAGGCATGCACCTTGGTCGGGCCGCAGATACGAGCAATGAGCGCCGCGGACTCATACGAGATGCCCCCGGCAGCAAGCGCCCTGCGGACCTCGGGCACGAGCGCGAAACGCCGGGTGAGGGCGTTGCGGGTGGCGACGCTGCTCGGGGAGAGGCCGACGCTCTCACGGCAATAGTGTGCGATGCGATTGTCTCGGGTTTTCAGATCAGCAGACGTCGAGCCTGCGAAGCGAATGAATCGCTTATAGCATATGGCTACTCGCGGGCTCTTGGAGCGACCTGGAGGCGTTTGGGCGAGATTTTAGAGGCAAAAAGAGGATGGCATTGATCGAACGCCTCGGGTGCGCAGGCACGCTTGACTGCGGCCATTCTTGAAGTGATGAGCGGTAGCGAGACGGGCTGGCCCGAGAATGGCGTCAAGTGCCATCTTGAGGCTGGTGATGTTCTTCCTGGAGACGGAGGTCCGTTGCGCCACGGTAAGCCTGGAAAAGGAGGAAGCGATGCCATAGGGCAGAAACCTTCAGTGGAACCCTCCAGGTCGAAACCTGGCCGGCCGCTACACGCATCTGCTGGCAAGGGCATGAAGTACCTGACCCTGGTCAGGTGTGATTCAAGATGAGGGGCACATGACTCACGAACCACGGAGACACCGGGAACACGGAGGCACAGCCAGGGGCCAGCGCCCGACGGCCATTGGCGTGCCCGATGCCAATGAACCTCGAAAGCGACGCCGATGATGCGCTCGCAGACGTCTCATGCCTCAGCTTCGAATCTCCGTGTTCTCAGTCTCTCCGTGGTTCATCATCCGGGTGTGATTCGAGATGAAGGGGCACTTGACTCAACCCCGCATGCGGTCGGCAGCAGAGGAGAGCCGAAGAACTTGATGAAGGGGCAGGCCCGCCGTGATCCACTGCCATCGCAACCCCTTCCTCGCCGTATCGACTGCCAAGGGCCGACCCGCTCCCAGAGCCATCCCTCTCAATTCCGATCAAACCCGATCATCACCGCAACCTTGCATTTGACACCCCGATCTGGCACTCTCGCTGCATGTTTGACACTGACTGATCCGCGCGCTCTCGCCGACGGCAACCTCGAGTCCGAGGTCCCGCACCCTCGCGCCCGCTCTACGCCGGGCGCGGGCGCCGTGCCTGCGAGACCCGACTACAACCGGGCGATCGGCGTCATCGCGCCGGCGCGGGTCCGACCCGCCGCGTGAGCCACGCGTCAGACGCCGCCGCAGAAGGCGCGCCTCACGCCCCGCTGATCATGCGCGCGATTGCAGCATCGGTTGGCGCTACGGTGGGCTGGCGCGACCGCCAGATCGCGAAGCCATGCGCGAGCAGGAGCAGCACACCCCAGCCGATGATGAGCGGCATTCCGGCGTGGCGCAGCGGTGCCAGCAACGCGTGGCGGGTCGGCTGCAGGCGCTCGGCGGCCGGGCCCGACGTGCGGTCGATCATGGCGCGCCACGAGATGCGTGTGCCGACCTCGGCTTTCGCGAAGCCGATCGCCGCTTCCAGCGCGACGCGCTGCATCATCAACGTGACGCTCTCGCCGAGGTCGGTGCTCGCGAGCGCGTCTTCGCGTTCGCCCGCTTGGCGAGGTAGGGGTCGAGCACCTTGCTCACGACGGTCCGGCGAAGCACGGCACCGAGGCGCGCCGCACGAATGAAGTTCGTGTGGTTCTCGAGCCCGACGACTCCGCCGGTGTGCCCGCGCGCCTTCGCTGCGAGCGCCGCACCGTAGGAGCAGACCGTCTCGATGACGCCGCAGTGCACGCCGCCGTGCACGACTCCAAAGGGTTGAAGATGTTGCCTGCCGACGGTCCATTCGATCTCGACCGCGTCGGCGGTTGCCGACACGACGCGGATCCCGTTGGCCGTTATCCAGTCGTCCTTGGGGCCTACATCACTATGGGTGTGGTCGCTCACCCTCGAAGCCTAACAGGATGTCGTCGACCTCGCGTGATTGGTGTGCTTCGTCAGTCACGCTGACGAGCTGGCTTGGGACGTGTCTGCGCAGCGCCTGGATCTCATCAGCTACGGCGATGCGCTGTTCGACGGCGATGAGGCTCTCGGCGAGCCCGTTCTCGCGGGCAGTGCTGCCGTTGAGGTGATCCTGATCGTCGACGCTCAGCTCGAGCGCGCGCATGCGATTGGCCAGCTCCGGCCCGCCGTGACGCGCGATCAAAGTACGGTAGCGGACAGCGGCCGGTGGCAGCTCGACCCGGTAGTCAATGCTGAACTGGCTGAGCGCTATCCGCACTGGCATCCCGTGCCAGCGCCCGGTCGCGTGGTCGAGGTCGGGCACGTCCGCGTCGTCAAGGAAGCGGCCCAGCTCGCGCGCCATATTGATTCGGCCGCGCTTGTACGTCGCGCGATTGAAGCCCAAGAGGACCACCAGCACCAGGGCCACCCCGACCGTCGCAAACAAGAAGCTCCCCAATACCATTGAATGTCCTACTGCGCGCGCGCTGTGTGGTGTGACGCTACCTGGGCGGCCTCGCTTCGCCTGACGGCCGCCGCGCACCCCCTCGTGCAAGGACCTCCGATAAGCACCGATTCATCGCTTCGCGCAGTCACCGCGAAAGTGTTCCGTGGCGAACGCCAGCTCGCCATCGGCGGATGCAGGCGCGCGGCCTCGAGCGCACAGCATCGCGCGCCTTCAGGCCGTCTCGGCACTCACTGTTCGAGCTCGCACACGACCGGGATCGCGGAGTCGCAGAACATGTCATTCCACGGTCGTTCGCCCGCCCAGGGCAACGTCTGCACACAGTCTTCGGCCGCGAAGTAGTCGTCGGGCTGGCCGTCCATCCAGCCGCCGACGCCGTCGACCACCTCGCCGCCCGTGACCCAGCGGAAGCGGCTTTCCTCTTCGCTGTCGCTCAGACCGATCCACGCCGTGCCCATGCCACGCGCGTCGATCGCGTCATTGACGGCCGCGACTTCGTCGCTTGTGTCGAACACCACGAGGTGGCCGCCGGCCTCGTTGCAGAGCGTGGTCGCGTCGGTGTACGTGCGGTCGTTCCAACAGAAGCGGTAGGTCGTGCCGGCGAGCACCTCGTCGCTGCAATCGGGGCAGTCCGCGGCATCGTCGGCGCGTCCGCTGCAGTCTTGATCGATGCCGTCGCCGCACGTGTCGGTGGCACCGGCGTAGCGCTCGGGGTCGCCTTCGTCGCAGTCGTCGTCACACGTGTGGCCGTCGCCGTCGCCGTCGGCCGCCGGGTCGCGTGAGCAGGCGAGCACCTCATCGAGGCGGTCGGCGCGCGCGGCAAGAAAAGACCAGGCCCCTTCGAGGCCTTCGCGCGCGTCGCCGGCGTCTTCGCGTGGCTCCGCGTCCATCAAGGGCTGGAGATGGTCGGCGAGCGCGTCGGCCCAGCCGAGGTAGCCATCGCTGCGCACGATGGCCGCGACCGAGAGCAGCGTGCCTTCCCAGCGCACGCGGCAGGCGGGGTCGGCGACGCAGCCGCGCAGGAGCAAACCCTCGCCATCGTAGAAGCCGAGCTCGCTGCCGAAGGTCTGGTCGAGGCCCCAGGGCAAAAGGCGCACGATGCCGTCGGCTCCGACGTGCAGAAAGTAGTTGTTGCGGGTCGAGGCGTAGCCGTCCCAGTGGCCGATGAAGACCTCGGTCGCCATCATCCGGAGGAGCTCGTCCCAATCGACGAACGGGTCGAGGGCCTGCATGAAGCCAGCTTCGGGGGCGCTCGCGATGCGCTCGGTGAGGGCCGCCAGCGGGACCCGCGCGGCCTCGTCGCCGCCATCGAGGTCGAACTGGTAGGCCGACCCGGGAAACAGGTCGTCGCCGTACTCGCCTTCGAACAGGCCAAGCGTCGAGTCGAGGTTGCGCTCGCGCCAGTGCGAGTCGAGCGACTCGAGATTGAGGTAGAGACCGAAGTCCTCGCCGTCGACGCGGAGCCAGACGTAGCTCGCGCGCGGCACCGGGACCCTCATGCGCGCAAACAGATCGTAGGCGAGGACCTCGTTCACGTGGTTGTAGTCCTGCACCATGTTGTTGAGGGTCATCTTCTCGACGCCATGGAACTCGGCGTCGGGCTGGAAGCGCGCGAAGTCGAGCTTGAACGAGGTCTTGCCGGCGAGGTCGCGATAGCTGCCAATGCGGCCTTTGACGCGGATGGCGACCGGCTGGGTCGGGACGGACGGTGTCGTCTGCCCGGGCTCACGCCACGCGAACGTCGCCGGTACCCAGGCGTAGGGATCGGCTTCGAGTGAGTCGCGGGTCCCGGGCAGCAACGTGAGGTCGATGGTCGCGACCGGCCGCAGGTATCCGTAGAGCGCGGCCGCAGGGTCGAACGGGTCGACGTCAGGCAGCCGGTTCGGCAGGTCGCGGGTCGGCGCGGTCACCTGGAAGGTGCCGCTGGCGTCCGGGTAGCGACCGTACGTGAAGCCATCGGGCGCGTTGCCGGCGGCGACGGCATCGACGATCCACGCACCGAAGAAGAGGACCGGGCCTTCGTCGCCGCAGGCGAGACCGAAGCCCTCGAGATCGAAGACGCGTCGACCGCCGGCGGGCAAGACGCCCGACAATACGAAGCGGTTGGCACGGGTGGCATCGTCACTCAGGGAGAGCGCGTCGAGCGCGACCGGAGCACTGTCGCCGGGGCCGACGTGCACGAGCTCGACCCATTCGGCGCGGCAGTCGAACTCGTTGATGACGATCGGCGGAAGCGGCGTGACAATCTCGCCAGCGTCGACATCGGCCGTGTCCGCAAGGTCGACCTCGTCAGCATCGGGCGGGCGGGCCGCGTCCGCATCGGCCACGCTCGAGTCGGCGTCCCTATCGGCCACGCTCGCGTCCGCATCGGCCACGGCGTCCGCATCGGTCACGCTCAGGCCGATGTCGTCTGTGCGCGCCGCGTCTGCGCAGGCCGACCCGACAAGAGATCCCCACGCCACGAGTAGCACGAGTCGTACCGTTCCCATCCGCCCTCCCCGACGACATACCATTGTCGAAGGTAGACAGCGGCCCGATCGGACGCAAGGCCGTCAGTGCAGCGCCCGCAACAGCGCCGACAGCATCTGGTGCGTGAGCCCCCAAACGATGTCCCCATCGAGGTCCCAGGCGGGTGCGGGCCATTGCACCCCGAGAAAGCGCCAGGGCCATTGCGTGCGCCGTGCCGGGTCATGCAAGGCGGCCAGCGGGACCCAGCGGATCCCCGTCACCTCAGAGCTGAGCCGTGGCTCGGCGGGTCCATCGAGCCGGAGCACATAGGGACGCACCACCATCGGCAGCGCCGCGAGTCCCAGCGGAGCATCGCGCGCGGGCGCGACCGTGTAGACCGGTGGCAGCGTGCCGAGCAGTTGCCCCCGAACCAGCCGGTCGGCAGCCGCTTGTCGACCTTCGAGCGCCAACGCGAGACCGACCTCTTCGTGCGTCTCGCGCAACGCCGTCGCGAGCAGGTCGACATCACTCGCCGCGCGCCGCCCACCGGGTAGCGCCACATGCCCGGACCAGGGGTCACCGGCCTTCAAGGCCCGCCGTACGAGCAAGACTTCGGCCTCGCGGAGGGACCCGCCGCGCAATACGACAGCGACCGCCGCCTCCTGCAGGAGGTGGAGATCCAACGCCCGTGCGAGACGCAGGGTGGTGACTTCGACGGCACTCCCAAAGGACGCCGACGGCGAACGCAGTCTCACGCGACGCGTGACGCGCGGTTTCTCAGCTGACGCTCGGTGTAGTCCGACCAGCGACGCATCATCTTCGGCAAGACCACGCTCGACAGGGAGTTGATGAAGCTGTTGGGGATCCAGAGCTTCGCCCCGAGCTCGTTCTCGTAGGTGACGCGCGTCTCGTCGTCGGACACCGCTTCGAGGATCCACTGACCGCGGTTCTCGGACAGCGTCGACGAGGTGACGAGCGTCCAGGACATGCCGAAGTTCTTGGGGTCTTCGACCATGCGCACGGTGTAGTCGAAGCCCTTCAGGAGCACCTTGGCGGTGAACGTGACGATCGCGACATTGCCCTCACGCGAGACGATACGCGCGCTCTTCACCTCGTCGGTGATCTGCGGGTAGGCGAGGTAGTCGACGACGCTCGCGTAGAAATCGGCGATGGGCACTGGGGCGACGATGGTCTTTCGGGCGGCGTGGGACATCGGGGTCTCCGGAGCTGGCGAGCAAGCTCGCGAGGCCGGACGATTCCATCGCAACGCCAACCTGTCCCGAAAAAGATCCTGTCGCGAAGGCGATTACTCAGCGCGTCGCCGACTTCGCACGCGGCCGGCCAGGCGGGACGGAGAGTGCGTCGTCAGCTGCGCAGGGGGCGAGGGCGCGGGCGTGGGCGCGGCCCTCAGGGCGCAGCGAGGTAGTGCAGCAAGAATCCAAAGCCATCGGCGTTCTGCTCGACCGTCTGCTGCACCGAGCTGCCGATCCCGTGGCCAGCGTCGAAGCTCGTCACGAGGAGATGCGGCGCGGCATCGCCAGCGGCGGCCTGGAGGCGCGCGACCATCTTGCGCGAGTGCCACGAGGCGACACGCACATCGTTGTCGCCGACGAGGAACAGGGTCGGCGGATACTTCGTGCCATCGACGACGTGATGGTAGGGCGAGTACGCGTAGAGCGCGGCGAACTGCGCGGGGTCGGTCACGGTCCCGAACTCGGGCACATTGAAGGCGCCGTTGGGCTCGGTCTCGACCCCAGCATGTCGTAGATCCCGACGTACGACGAGACCGCCGCGAACAGGTCGGGCCGCTGCGTGACGACCGCGCCCATCAGCAAGCCACCGTTGCTGCCGGCGAGCCACTCGAGATCACCGCCGGCAGTGCCCGCGTTCACCCCCGGCACGACCTCGAACACCTGCTTGCCGGTCGCGGTCTCGAACACATCCACGTCACCCGTCTCGCTGCCTCCGGCCGAGAGCGACACCGCGACGAGCTTGCCGTCGGGCGAGACGTGGTACCAGTCGATGGCCGTCTTGCCGCTGGGGTCGATCACATTGGGATCGACCACGACGCGCTCCTCGCCCGGCTTGTCGGGTCCGGGCATCACGACGATCATGCGCTGCGCCTTCGGCGGCTCGAGCTTCAGCGCTTAGAGCTGGCCCTTCACCTCGTCGAGCGCGCCGTACCCGACGGTCGCAGCGCCGAGGATCTCGGCCAGGCGCGTCTTCACCGCCGTGCGCTCCGGCAGCGCGGCGAGGAACGCGCGCGCGTACGCGTTCTGGGCGTCGATGAAGCCCTTCACCTCGGCTGATTCAGCGGTCGGCGTCTCGAGCCAGCGATAGGGGTCGGTGACGACCGTGCCCTGGTAGGTGTCGCTGACCGGCACCTGCGCCGCTGCTGGAGCGCCGCCTTTGGGCGTCGGCCAAACCACGCCTGGATTCGCAGGCACTCCTGCCCGATGCTCGCGCCACCGCCGCGTGGGCCCGCTGGCGCGGATCGCACCGGCCGGAGGTCGATCTCGATCCCTCCTCCGAGCGGCTCCTGCCGCTGGTCGCGCACAACCTCGCGCGGCTCGGCGTGGCCGAGGATGCGTTCCTGTTGCGCGGCCGCGACGCCCGCCTGCGCGGCCGCTTCAAGGGCGTGCTGAAGGTGCGTTATGCCGGCGCCTGGGTGCGCGCGCTGGCCGAGCGCGGGGTGCCGACCCTGGCGTTGAAGGGGCTCGCGCTGGCGGTGCGCTATTACAAGGACTTCGGGTTGCGCCCGATGGAGGACATCGACCTACTGGTGCATGCCGAGCACGTGCCGGCCGCACTCGCCTATCTATATGGTGAGCGCTTCGCCCCGACCGAGACGATCCCCGGCGCGTGCTGGCCGCCGCATGCCGGTGCGCCGAACCTCGGCAGCGCGGCGGTGACCCATGGGGTTGGCTTCATCGACCCGGAGGAGCGACAGCTCGACCTGCACTGGTCGGCGCTCTCGACCCATTGCGGTGACGACGCCGACCGGAGCTTCTGGGCCCACGCCGAGCCGCTGCAACTGGCGGGCGGTACGACTCGCGCGCTGGCCCCCGCGCACGAGTTCGTGCACATCCTCGGCCACGGGCTGCGCTGGAACTCGATGCCATCGATCCGCTGGATCCCCGATGCCGCGATGGTGATCGCGCGCTCGCCCGCGTTCGACTGGCCGCTGTTCCTGGACGAGGTCGCGGCGCGCGGGCTTGGCGTTGGCATTGCCCCGGCCCTGGCCGAGCTCGCCCACTACGACGTGCGGGTCCCGCCCGCGGTGCAGGCTGAGCTATCGCGCATGCCGGCCAGCGCGCTCGACCGTCTGCGGCTCGAGCACAGCCTGTGGCCCTGGGACAAGAAGAAGTCGCTCGGCGTCATCGCGTTCGATGCCTTGCGCTTCTGCGAGGGTCTCGGTCCTGCCGCCGCACTCGCACGCATGGGGCGCTACGCCTGGTTCCGGCTGGCGCCCGATGGACGCGTCGCTTCGATCCCTGGGCAGCTCTTGCGAAAGCTCGGCCCGCGCGCGCCGAGGTAGAGCGAGGCGCCGCCGCGCCCAACCCGGCGCGTGCCGCCGAGTTGATTCACGCTGCAACGTGGGCGAAGAGCACCGCGATGCAGAGTCCTCTTCACTATGGCGTCGACGAGCCCACGGTGATCCACGAGTGCGTCGACGGCGAAGTGCTCATCGTGAACCTCAAGCACGGGGCTTACTTCAGCCTTCTCGACGGCGCCGGCGCGATCTGGAACGCGCTCGTCGCCGGGGCCTCGCCCGAAGCGACCGTCGACCTGCTCGAGCAGGGCTTCGACGCCCCACGCGAGGTGCTCGCCGCGGCGGTCAGTGGCTTCATCGCCGATCTGTTGCGCGAAAGCTGATCGTTGTGCGCGCGGCCCCCGCGACGACGCCGGACCTCACAAGCTCGCGGTCCTCGCCGACCCGTCCATCGACCTCGTCTTCACGCACATGACCCAGTTCGCGAGCCCCGAGTTGCCCGGGGAGCGGCGCGTCCGCTTCGACATCCCGATAGGCACCCAGCCCGGTCGCTCGGCCTCGGCACTGCTCGCCCGACGCAGCGTGTTCGACAAGGTCGGCGACCTCGCGACCGACTTACGCACCGGCTGGTTCATCGACTGGTCGATGCGCGACGCCGACCTCGGCGTGCGCGACGTGATGCTGCCCGACGTGCTCGTGCAGCGACGAATCCATGGCGACAACCTCGGCTTGCGCGACCCGAACGGGCGCCGCGACTACCTGGAAGTAATCCGCCGCAACATGGCGCGCCGCCGCGCCGCGGGCCGCTGATGCGACGCTGGCGACCATCCGCGGCCCACACGTTGCTGCTGCATGCGGCCTTCGATCGGACGCCCGCGAAGGTCGCAAGTGCATGGTCGCAGTGGCTCGCCGGCGGCAACGACATCCTGACGACCGACCACGTGTCGCTGCGTTTGATGCCGGTCATCGGCAAGAACCTCGCGCGTCACGCGGTGCCCGAGGCGGCGCTCGATCGCCTGCGTGGCGTTCGGCGTCACAGCTTCGTCGAGCACACCCGCTATGCACGCCAGCTCGCGCCGGTCATCCAGTCGCTCGCCGCCGAGGGTGTCGCGGTCGTGCTGCTCGGCGGGCTCGTCCTGGCACAGCGCTTCTATGGTGAGGTCGGTCTGCGCGCGCCGTCCGATACCGCGCTCCTGGTCGCTCCGCGCGATGTGCCGGCGGCGGTGCGCTGCCTGCGACGGCTCGGCTTTGGGCCCCAGGGACAGCATCCCGCCACGCTGCTGGGCGCCTTGCACGGCAAGACGAACCTTGCCGATCAGGGCTACGCGCACGCGTTGCGCTGGGGTCGCGCCGATGAGATCGCGCTGCAGTGGGCGCTCTTACCATCGCAGGTCGGACCGGGCAGCGACATGTCCGTCCTCGCACGCACGACCACCTTCCAGACCGGCGAGCTCGTCGTCCGCACGCTGAGCGCCGGTGACCACCTGCTGTCCGCAGTCATGCGCGGCGTCGTGCACGACGTCACGACTGAGCCGGACTGGATCGCGGACGCGCTCGCCATCCTGACCTCGGACGCTTGCGCCACGATCGATTGGCCGAGCCTCATAGCCGAAGCCCAGCGCCGCTCGATCGAGCTGCCACTGCGCGAGGGACTCGACTATCTCGACAGCGAGTTTGCGGTCGACGCCATCATCCCAGAAGCGGTGCTAACGGCGCTCGTCAAAGCGCCAGCCAGACGCGAGCGCTCGCGCATCGCAGCACTCACCGCCCTGATGCCGCACCTCGATGGGCGCACCCCGCTCGACGCGGCGCGCGTCAGCTCCCGCTTCGCGCTACACCAGCTCGCGACGTCACCTGGCGCCGACAAGCTTCGCCCATTCGTGCGCCCGCTCTGGCGCGTGCTCAAGCGCTTCGTCTGAAGGCAAGCACCCCTGAGTTAGCGACGGGTGTCGGATGCCTCCCGGGAGGAGGAGGCGCCGACCCCGGCGCGACTGGCGAACGAAGCCGAGCCCGTCCATCGCCTAACCTGCCCCCTCACCCCTATCGCGGCGACGCTTGCGGTCGAGCGCGAGCTTGAAGACGCGCAGGGTATTGAGCTCGACCAGCGACTTGCCAAGCGTCATGTTGCCGCCGTGCCGCCGCACGATGAGTGACACCCCGTCGACACGTCGCGGCGTCACCCCGAGCTCGGCCGCGCGCCTGAACCAGTCCCGGTCTTCGCCAAAGTGCAAGGACGTATCGAAGAGCCCGACCCGATCGAATACGCGCCGTCGATAGGCGCAGCTCGCGATGCTTTACGGGAACGACTCGGTCGGGCTGCCGCG
>Ga0105048_10014143_pt1 | contig 12440 bp, 9 predicted proteins | sample MAT05_FD_78382 | JGI IMG/M metagenome (GOLD analysis project Ga0105048, IMG submission 78382) | Freshwater microbial communities from Lake Fryxell liftoff mats and glacier meltwater in Antarctica - MAT-05 | ecosystem: Environmental > Aquatic > Freshwater > Ice > Liftoff microbial mat | place... | reverse complement strand
CGGTCGCTTCGCGACCTGGCACGATCGTCAGCTCGCCGCTCGCGGGCTCGCCGTTCGCTTCCTTCTTGGCCGCGGTCTCCGTGGGGTGTAGCTCCCCGCGCGTGAGAACGTCGTTGATCCTGGCGCTGCTCCTCCCCAGCGCCGCGCTTGCACAACAACCCGAAGTGATGCGGCTCGACCAGGTGCTCGAGGAAGCGCGCACGCGCGGCCCGCAGGTGCTGACGGCGCGCGCGAGCGTCGCGGTCGCCGACGCCGACGTCGAGAAGGCGTGGACGGCGTGGAAGCCGAACGTGAGCGCGGCTGGGCAGCTCACGTTCAACAGCACCGAGCAGAGCTTCGACTTCGCAGGGTTCGCGGTGCCGCTCGCCTCGGCGATCGGCTTCCCGCTCTCGGCGCAGCAGCTCGCCAGCTTCCCGCCAGCGACGGTGATCGCGCCGCACGTGCAGCTCGCCGCGCTCCTGAACCTCAAGCAGACGCTCTTCAACATCACCGCCGTGCGGGCGCCCGGCGTGGCCAAGGCTGCCCGCGCGGCGAGCGAGGCGGCGGTCGTGGCGACCGAGGAGGAGCTGATGTTCCTCGCGGCGCAGCTCTACGTGACGGTGGTCGGGCTCGACACGCTCGCCGCCGCGACCGATCGCGCGATCGAGATCGCCGAGAAGCGGGTGCACGATCAGCGCGCGCAGCTCGAGGCGGGATCGACCACCCAGCTCGCGGTCACCCGCGCCGAGACCGACAAGGCCTCGGCCCAGGCGCAGAAGCTCACGGTCGAGTCGCAAAAGCGGACCCTGCTCGCCAACCTCGCGGCGCTGATCGGCAAGACGACGGCGATCGAGGTGAGCAAGGATCCGATCGAGACCCAGGTGACGCTCGAGCCGCCCGCGAACGCCGTCGACCGCGCGAAGGTGAAGGCGCGCGAGGCTGGTGTGATCGCGGCGAACGCGGCGGTGGGGCTCACGTCGGCGTCGTGGCTGCCCAGCCTCAACGTCGAGGGCACGCTGCGCTACTCGAACGTCTCGGGCTTCGGTGACGAGAACTTCCTCGCCACCGCCTCGGTGAACCTGATCGTCCCGATCTACGACTCCGGCATTCGCTACGCCGACACGCACGCCTCCGAGGCGCGGGTCGCGCGGGCCCAGGCCGAGCTCGACAACGAGCGGGTCGTCGCGCAGGCGTACCTCGTCGAGGCCGAGAACAAGGTGGATTCAGCGAAGGCGGAGCTCACGCTGTCGGAGGCGCAGCTCAAGCTCGCGACCGAGGGCGTCGCGCAGGCGGAGTCGCTGGGGGGCGCGGGGCTCGCGACCAACCTCGAGCTTGCCGACGCCGATACGCGTCGCTTCCAGGCCGATCAGCTGGTGGCGCAGAAGCGGTTCTTGCTCGACGTCGCGCGCCTCCAGCTGGTCTATGCGCGCGGCGGGAAGCTCGAGCCGAAGCGCTGAGGGCAAGGTTCCGGCCGCGCGTCGGCGCGCGTAGCGGCTGTCAGCGCGTAGCGATGACTGGTGCCGCTAAGGAAAAGGGTGAAAATCGGCGCGACAAAGTCCCGAGGCGCGACCGTGCGCGCGTCTCGTCGAAGGCGCGACACTACGACGCGCGAAAATTTTCACCGTCGACTTCGGTGCGCTCGACGGAGATCTCTTTGCCGATCTTGGCGACGTTGGCCTCGCTCTCGAAGGTGGCGAGCAGCCGGATGCGCGTCGGATCGTCGCTCCGCATCTTGCGCTTCACCATGCCGCCGTTCCGGGTGATGGCCGCGCGGGCGTGATCTTCCGAGGTTCCGACGCGAAAATCGACGATCAGCTGGGTCATGACTTGAGCGCTCCGAGCTTCTGGGTGAAGGCCTCGGGCGCGCCGTTCTCGGTCGCGCCCTGGAGGGTGGCAGTGAGCGCCGCGGGCTCGGGCGCGAGGCCTGCCTTGGTGCGACGCGCGATGAACACCTGAGCCTTCACGGGTCCTTTGGGGCGGCGGGCGAGCAGCTCCGGCTCCATCTCGGCGCCCTCGGGCAGCGGCAAGAGCGAGACGGTGATGTCGTCGACCGAGTATCCGCCGTAGTAACCGCCGAGGGTCTCGATCTGCTTCCGCGTGAGATCGTAGAGCACGCCGAAAGCCGACTCGCCGGGGGTCTTCTTGAGGTTTGCGAGGCCGTGCGTGCCGCTCATCGGCGGCTTGTCGAAGGTCAGCACGTAGCCTTCGATCATCGCGCCACCCATCACGTCGGAGGGCCCGAGGCGATCGTAGATACGCCCCTGCAGAGAGTCGGGTCCGTACATGAACACAAAAGGCATCGGGCGCGGATGGTGGCACCGGAGCGCGGCGCTGTCACGCGATCGTCAGGCGTGCTAACGACCGTAGAATGGACGCGAACGCGCCTCGGTTCCTCCGCGCCTGCCGCGGCCAGTCGGTCGACAAGACGCCGATCTGGGTGATGCGCCAGGCGGGCCGCTATCTCCCCGAATACCGAGAAATTCGCTCGAAAACGAGCTTCCTCGGCCTGTGCAAGACCCCCGAGCTGGCCGCCGAGGTGACGGCGCAGCCGATCCGCCGCTTCGGCATGGATGCCGGGATCATCTTCAGCGACATCCTCATCCCGGTGGAAGCGATGGGGATGGAGCTGGTGTTCGACGAAGGGCCATCGCTCCCCAAGCCGATCGCGAGCGCTGCGGACGTCGACAAGCTCGGGGTGCCCGATCCGGTGCAGACGATGGGCTTCGTGATGGACGCGATCCGCACCGTCAAGCGCGAGCTGAAGGACACGCCGCTCATCGGCTTCGCGGGCGCGCCGTTCACGCTGGCGAGCTACATGATCGAGGGCGGCGGTTCGCGCAACTACGAGAAGACGAAGACGCTGATGTACAGCGAGCCGAAGGTCTGGCGGAACCTCGCGTCGAAGCTCTCGCGCACGATCGCGCTGCATTTGCAGGCCCAGATCGAGGCCGGCTGCCAGGCGGTCCAGATCTTCGATTCGTGGGCCGGCTACCTCTCGAAGGACGACTACCTCTCCTTCGCGCTCCCGTTCGTGATCGAGGTGATCGAGACGCTGAAGCCGAGCGGGGTGCCGGTGATCCTTTTTGCGAAGGGCGTGCACAGCGCGTGGGACGAGCTCTCGCGGAGCGGCGCGGACGTGCTGGGCGTGGACTGGACCACGCCGATGGATCAGGCGATCGCCGCGACCAAGGGCCGCGTCACGCTGCAAGGGAACCTCGATCCGGTCGTCCTGCTCGGGCCGATCCAGAACATCGAGCGACAGGCGCAGCGCGTGCTCAACGAGGCGCGCGGCGCGCGTGGGCACATCTTCAATCTCGGCCACGGCATCCTCCCGCCGACGCCGCCCGAGCACCTCGGCGCGCTGGTGGAGTGCGTGCACCGCGAAGGCGTGTCGCGAGTGCCCGCGGATCTGGCGTGAAGACCGTCGCCGTCATCGGCGGCGGCATCTCCGGTCTCTCGGCGGCGGAGGCGATCGGCCGCATCGCCCAGTCGCGTGGCGTCGAGCTCCGCGCGGTCGTCCTCGAGGCCGGCGCCCGCGCAGGCGGCAAGATCGGCACGCGCCACCACGACGGCTTCTCGATCGAGACCGGCCCGCACGGCTTCCTCGACAAGGAGCCGCTCCTCACGCAGCTGATCGAGCGCCTCGGGCTCACCGGCCGGGTGCTGAGGGCCGACGAGGCCGCCGCGCGCCGCTACATCGTCCAGAGAGGCTCGCTGTGCGAGCTGCCGATGTCGCCGCCAAAGTTCCTGCTGTCGCGCGTGCTGCCGCTCTTCGCGAAGCTCCGATTGATGCTCGAGCCGCTGATCGCGCGCCGGCCCGCGGACGCGGCGGAGGAGAGCGTGTGGTCGTTCGCAGCGCGCCGGATGGGGCGCGAGGCGGCGGACGTGCTGATCGACGCGATGGTGTCGGGCGTGTTCGGCGGGGATCCGCGGCGGCTCTCGATCGCGTCGGCGTTCCCGGCGGTCGTCGCGCTCGAGCGCGCGCACGGCAGCCTGATCCGCGGCCAGATCGCCCAGAGGCGCATGAGCGCCGGCCCGCGCGGCGTGCTGAACAGCTTCGATCAGGGGCTCGCGGTGCTGATCGACGCGCTCGCCGCGCGCCTCGAGGTGAAGACCAGCGCCGCGGTCGAGCGGATCGAGCGCACGGGATCGCGCTGGCGCCTCGCCCTCGCGACCGGCGAGGCGATCGAGGCCGATGTGGTGGTGGCGACCGCGCCCGCCGATGCGACGGCGCGGCTGATCGCGCCGCTCGATGACGACGCTTCGCGCGCGCTCGACGCGATCCCGTACGCGCCGATCGCGGTGGTGGTGCAGGCGTTCGAGGCCTGCGATCTGCCGCGCGCGCTCGATGGCTTCGGCTTCCTCGCGCCGGATCGCGAGCGTCGAAAGCTGCTCGGGTCGATCTTCGCGTCCACGGTCTTCCGCGGCCACGCGCCCGACGGCACGGTGATGCTGCGCTCGATGCTGGGCGGCGCACGCCACCCCGAGAACGCGGAGGGCGACGACGCGACCCTGCTCGCGCGTGCGCGCGGCGAGATCGAGGCGCTGCTCGGCCTCGCGCCCGGCGCCCGACCGAAGCTCGAGGAGGTGCTGCGCTGGCCGCGGGCGATCCCGCAATACGAGCTGGGGCACGCAGAGCGCGTGCGGCGCGTCGACCACGCGGAGAAGAGGCTCCCTGGACTGCTGTTCGGCGGAAATGCGCTCCGGGGGGTCGCCGTGGTGCAGTGCGTCGCGGACGCCGAGCGCCTGGGGGCGCGCGCGCTGGATCTCGTTACGTCTTGAGCACATGCATGCACGACCCCGCAGAGGCTGTGGCCTGGAGACGACACAGGCCTACATGTGGCTGTATTGTTAGGACAAAAAAGCCGCAACACGATCACGTCTTGATCCGAGAACCGATGTGGAGCTTCGATCGCCTTTGGATCGAGCAGCGCCCCGTCAGCGCTTTGACAGACACGAACGAAAGAAGGAGAACCGCCTCATGAACTTCCCCGTCAATGGCTACTCGCAGACCTCCGCCTGGAAGTACCAGCTCGCCCTTTACGCCCAGCAGAACCCGTTCGCCGCGCAGGCCATGGCCCCGCTGCTCGGACCTCTTTTCAACCAGGACGCGCTCCTGCGCGGTGCCGGCAACCAGAACTGGCAGATGCCGCAGCAGTACCAGAGCCCCTCCTCGTACATGCCGCAGCCGAACATCCAGTTCTCGGGCGCGCCCGCGGGGCAGGGCCTGAACAAGAATCCCGGCGGCGGCTGGCCGGAGAACTCCATCCAGACCGCGGGCGGCTACACGATCGTCCCCGAGGGCAACGCGTCGTGGAAGATCTTCGACAAGGGCGCGAAGCCCGGCGACGCCGCCATGACGCACGTCTGGGGCGACCCGCACGTCAACGAGAAGGACGGCACGCGCTGGGACTTCACGAAGGACTCGAACTTCCGCCTACCGGACGGCACCAACATCGCGGTGAACACCAGCTCGGAGACGGGCCAGTCGGTCACGACCGGCCTCGACATCACCAACGGCGCGGACCGCATCCAGGTGACCAACCTGAACGGCACCCCGACCGTCGGTAACAACACCGGCGACGGCTTCCTTGCGCGCTCGCAGCTCTCGAACACGCAGGACACCTTCCACCTCGGCGGCAAGGGCAACGGGGACGTGAAGTGGTTCAAGGAGACCAACGGCGTGATGGGCGGCGAGGTGACCGGCGCCTACTACGATCCGAAGACGAACCGTTACGAGCAGAACGTGAACAAGGACTCGCAGTACTTCGTCGACCCGAGCCTTCGCCCGCAGATCGGCAGCGACGCGTGGGGCAACCAGCTCCGCATGGAGGCCGTCGACATCGCGCGCCGCTCGGGCAACCCGGGCTACGCGCACCAGATGTCGCAGCTCATGGAGGCGGACGACCTCCATGGGAAGTTCGTCGGGGCGCTCGGCTACGATCCGCTCCAGTGCGGTGGCTACGGCCAGCACGGTGGCTTCGGCCAGCAGACGTTCTCGGTCGGTCAGCTGTTCGGGCTGCTCCAGTACCAAGAGGCGATGAACCAGTGGAGCGCGAGCGCGCGCCAGAATCAGCTCTTCGGCTGATCGACGTCCTCCGTTGATCGGATCCCGGATCCGGGCCGCCGGCGCTCCGCAATTGCGGGCCGCCGGCGGTCGCATTTAATGTAGACCTGACCTAGAGTCCGGGCCCGAAACCATGGCCAAGAAGCTATCCGACATCAAAGAGATCCCGGTTCCTTCGAAGGAGATCCAGGAGCAGGCGAAGAAGCTCGGCCTCTCGATCCTGGCCCACGATCCCAACCGCATCGAGGCGTTCGTCAAAGGGCACATCACGCTCGGCGAGCTCGAGGGAATCTCGAAGGAATCGCAGTATCAGATGGCCAAGGTCGGCTTCAACTTCATGCGTGAAGGCAAGCATGACCAGGCGCAGAAGGTCTTCGAAGGCCTCCAGGCGCTCGATCCGTTCGACGCGTACTTCCACATGGTGCTCGGCTCGATCGCGCAAGAAGGTGGCGACGCCGAGAAGGCCGAGAAGCTCTACACGCGCTCGCTCGAGATCAACCCGTTCTCGCCCATCGCGCTCGCGCAGCGCGGAGAGGTGCGTCTCTCGAAGGGCCTCTACACCGAGGCGCTCAACGATCTCGTGAAGGCCGTGCAGGAAGATCCGGAAGGCTCGGAGCCGGCGACGCGGCGCGCGCGCGTGCTGATCCAGATGATGCGCGAGCAGCTCGAGGCGTCGAAGGCCGACCCGGTGCGCGCGGCGCGCGATGCGCGACTGCAGCTCGCCGACGCGGAGAAGGTCGATCCGCCGAAGGCGCCGCCGCCGAAGCCGGCCGGTTCCGTCCCGCCCGCTGCGCCCAAGACCCCTCCGCCCGCCGCGAAGACGCCGCTGCCCGCACCGAAGCCCGGCGCGCCTGCGAAGGCCGCAGCGCCTGCCAAGGTCGCTGCGCCTGGCCCCAAGGCGGCGGCCCCCGCTGCGAAGCCTGGCGCTCAGCCGGCGAAGAAGCCCGTCGCAACGCCCGCCGCGAAGAAGCCCGAGCCCGCCGCCGCCGCGAAGAAGCCTGCGCCCAAGCCCGCAGCGGTACCTGCCAAGGGCGGCGCTCCCGCCGCCAAGGGCCCGCCGACGCCGGCGAAGAAGCCCATCAAGTAGCGCGATGGCGCGTTCTGCTCGCATCCTCGTCGTCGATGACGAGCCGAACACGCGAACCACGCTGCGGCGCGCCCTCGAGCTCGAGGGCTACGACGTCAACACCGCGAGCACCGTCCGAGAGGCGCGCGACGCGCTGAAGGAAGGCGCTGATCTGTGCCTGCTCGACGTGCGGCTGCCTGACGGTGACGGGCTCGATCTGCTCAGCTCGCTCGCGCAAGGCGGCCTGCCGATGCCGGTCGTGATGATGAGCGGGCACGCCACGATCGACGACGCCGTGCGCGCGACGCAGCTCGGCGCGCGCGACTTCCTGGAGAAGCCGATCTCGCAAGATCGCCTGCTGCTCACGATCGGCAACGTCCTCGAGCTTCGCCGCCTCGAGCAGGAGAACGCGGCGCTGCGCGAGGAAGCGCGGGTGCTCGGCGATGACGAGATGCTCGGACGTGCGCCGGCGATGCAGGCGCTGATCGCCCAGGCCACCCGCGTCGCGGCGAGCGAGGGTCGGCTGCTGATCACCGGCGAGAACGGCACCGGCAAGGAGCTGCTCGCGCGCTTCGTCCATCGCAGCTCGGCGCGTCGCGATCGGCCGTTCGTGTCGCTCAACTGCGCCGCGGTGCCGAGCGAGCTGATCGAGTCGGAGCTGTTCGGCCACGAGAAGGGCGCGTTCACCGGCGCGATCAAGCAGAAGGTCGGCAAGTTCGAGCGCGCCCACCGCGGGACGCTGTTTCTCGACGAGGTCGGCGACATGCCGGCGGCGATGCAGGCCAAGCTCCTGCGCGTGCTGCAGACCGGCGAGGTCGAGCGGGTCGGCGGCAACGACACGATCCGCGTCGATGCGCGGGTGCTCTCCGCGACCAACAAGGATCTGCGCGCGGAGATCGCCGCCGGGCGGTTCCGCGAGGACCTCTATTACCGGCTCAACGTGGTGGAGCTGGCGATCCCGCCGCTGCGCGATCGCAAGAGCGATATTCCCGTGCTGGTAGAGCGCTTCCTGATCGAGACCAGCGCGCGCAACCACCGCAAGGTCCCGAAGCTCTCCGATCACGCGATGGGGCTGCTCGCGAGCTACGACTATCCCGGCAACGTGCGCGAGCTGAGGAACCTCATCGAGCGCATCGTGATCCTGGCCGCGCCCGGCGAAGACGTGCTCGACGAGCGCGAGGTGGGGAAGCTCCTGCCGCTCGGCCGTCGTTCCGAGCCGCCCGCCACCTATCAGCCCGGAAAGAAGCTCTCCGAGCTGGTCGACGAGGCCGAACGCGCGATCGTCCTGGCCGCGCTCGAGGCCCACAACAACGTGGTGGCCGAGGCCGCGCGCTCGCTCGGCGTGGAGAGATCCAACTTCCACAAGAAGCTCAAGGCCCTGGGCATCCGCGCCTGATCATTCCGCTCCCTGCATGTGATCTGGCGCGTGGTCGCTTCCACTCGCGCGAGCGTGGCTGCGCGTGCGGAAGGGCCCGAGTCGTGGGCGCTGATGCTTGGCACGCGAGCTGTAATAGCTCGGTGGCATGAACGCTCATCGCACCACGCTCCCCAACGCTCTCGAGGCCCACGTCGCGCACGTCCGCCAGCGCCGAGCCGAGCGCGCCGTCATCGTCACCGGCGCTGTCGGCGTCGTCATGGCGGCCTTCGCGCTCTGGTACCCGGCGCCCGATGGTCCGTCGGTCATCGTGCCACTCCAGCCGATCGTGATCCCGTCGCCGTCGCCGGCGGCCGCGACGCACACGAGCATCGCGCCGATCGACCTCGAGCCGATCGAAGTGATCGCGACTCTGCCGACCGTCGCGCTCGCGCACGACGACACCAGCACCGACTTCGCCGCGGCCGCGCAGGCGCATATCGACGCGGGCGAGCTGACCGAGGGGCTGGTCGCGCTGCGCAAGCACCTCTTCAGCGCGAAGCCGAGCGGCGAGATGCTGCTCCAGATCGCGCGCGTCGCGATGCAGCTCGAGAGCTACGCGCTGGCCGAGCAGGCGCTGCTCGACGCGGGTGCCGTCGACCCGACCAACGCGGAGATCGCGCTCGAGCGCGGCCGAGTGCTGCTGCAGATCGGTGAGCTGGGTGAGGCCCGCACCGCTGCTCGCCTCGCTATCCGCCTCGACCGGGAGAGCGCCCGCGCGTGGAACCTGGCCGGCCGCGTCGCGCTGGCCTCGAGCGAGTGGGATCGCGCCGAGACCGCGTTCCGCCAGGCGGTGCAGCGTGACCCGACCGACGCGATGCTGCACAACAACCTCGGCCTGCTCTACATCCACTCGAAGAAGGCGGAGCTGGCCATCGACGCGCTCGAGACCAGCCGCGAGCTGTCGGGCGACGAGACGCCGGCCTTCGTGCACAACAACCTCGGCCTGGCCTACGAGCTCGCTTCGCGGTGGGAAGAGGCGCGCGAGGCCTTCGAGGACGCGCTGACGCTCAACCCGGAGTACGCCCGCGCCGAGCTGAACCTGCGCCGCGTGATCGCCGAGGAGACGAAGGTGCTGGACCGCGAGGAGGCCGAGACCGCCACGGCCGACGCGGCGGACCTCTGATCAGAGCGGGCAGCCGCCCTGTATCGATGCGCAGAGATCGAACGGCCCCACCGAGCGCGTGGGTGGGGCGATCACCATCGCGGTCGCGCGCCGCCTCCGCGCTTCGATCGCAGTGTCCGACGCGTCGATGATATCGTAGAGCGCGAGGAGCGCCGTCGGGATGCCGCCGATGAGCGTGAGCGCGGTGCCGACGTCCTGCCCCGATTCCCCGCCCCGCCCGATCAGCCCGATACCGCCGAGCATCACGCCGCCGGTGATCGTGCGCAGGATCAAGCTGAGCACGGCGTTGGTGCCGCCCTCCGCATAGAACTGGCCGATCGAGGGCCCAGCGATCGCGCCGAGGCCGAGGAACACCATGCCCAGGTCGAAGCGCACGCCCTCGTCGATGCCGCGGCCGGTGGCCCACAGCGACGTGGTGGCGGCGATCGGGACCAGCGTGCTCGCGGCGCTGAGGGCGGTGGCGAGGACCGGATCCGGCGCTGCCAGCGACACGCGCGGCGCCAGGGCCAGCAGGATCGACGCGGCGCAGAGGGCGCGGCCGCGCATTTCACTCCTTCTCGAGCTGCTTGGTGACCGTGAACTCGGGCACCTGCTCCGAGAGCGTCACGACTTGCTGGTACGGCTTGTAGCCTTCGCGCTCCAGCCGAAGGATCAGGTCCTGCCCCGGCTCGAGCCCGGTCAGCCGCGTGGCGACGGTCCCGCGCTGCGCGCCGTTGATCAGGACGCGTGCGTCGGGCGGCTGGACCTGGAAGAGGATCGTCCCGCGCAGCGGCGCCAGCGTGACGTCGATGCTCGGCGTGACGCCTTCCATCGGCAGGATGTCTTGCACGATGGTCTTGTGGCCGCGCAGGCGCAGCTCGATCTTGTGCGTCTTGCCGGAGGGCAGCATCGCCTCGATCGGCGTGACGTTGGCCTGCTTCTCGCCGTTGATCAGGACCTCGGCGCCGGTCGGGTGGCTGACGATCGGCATCGCGATCATGGTCGGCCCTGCCGAGCGCGACACCAGGATCGTGACGACGACGCTGATCGCCACCAGCGCCAGCGCGATGCCTGCCAGGGTGAAGTTCCGGTTGGCCGGGCGCGGCTGGATGCTCGGCGGCTGCTGCTGCGGCGCCAGCAGGCCGGGCTGCGGGAAGCCCATGGGGGCGGGCTGGAACCCGGGCATCGGGATCGGCGAGAGGCCGGGCCCGCTGCGCGACTGCACCGGAACGACCAGCTGCTGCTCCGCGCTCCGGCTGCCCGCGGGATCGGAGGGCACCACCATCGGCGCGCCGCGTCCGCCGCGACCCGCCTGCCGCTGATTGGCGTGCATCATCGTCGGCTCGAAGCCGGGCTCTTCTTCGGAGGGATCGAGGACCACCGGAGGGCGGGTGTCCTCGGCGCCGACCGAAGGGAGCGACTTCGCCGTGGAGGCGTCGTCGCCGCGCTTGCCGCGGCGCTTGGTGCTGACGGCCTGCATGCCCTCGGTGCGATCCAGATCGTAGAGCTGCTGCGGATCGAGATCGAGCGCGGTCGAGGGCTCCTCGTCGGAGTTGTACATGTCGCGGCGGTTGCCGCCGATCTTCGGGGCCTGGTCGAAGTTGAGGAGCGTGCTGTCGAGCTGCTCCTGCTGCGCGGGGTCGGTGGTCTGGTTGTCGGTGTTGACGATCGCGGGCTTGGCCGGCGGGTGCGTATCGCGGAACGCATCGTCCTTCTCCGCCATCGGGATCTTCACACCGCCCGGCGTCGCGGTGGTGTTGCGCTTGAGCTTCTCCGGGAAGAGCTCGGCGAGCAGCGTGGCGACGGTGGCGTCACCGCTCGCGACGTCGCGGCGCAAGGACGTGAGGTTGAGGCCGTGCTCGGTGAGGGCCTCGGCGAGTTCGGCGGCGGTCTGGTATCGGGTGTCGGGATCCTTCGACAGCGCCTGCATCGCGATGTCGTCGAGCTCGCGCGAGACCATCGCGCCGCGCGCGCTGGGCGGCGGCACCTTCTTGTTGAGGACGTTCTCGATCGTCGCGACCGGGGTCGCGCCGGCGTACGGATTTTCGCCGACCAGGAGCTCGTAGAGCAGCACGCCCGCGGCGAACACGTCGGCGCGGCCGTCGACGCCCTTCTCCTTGAGGATCTCGGGCGCCATGTACGCGTACTTGCCTTTGACGATGCCGGGCGTCGTCTGGTGCAGGCGCTCGGCGGCCTTGGCGATGCCGAAGTCGGTGATCTTCACCTCGCCCTCGAACGAGAGCAGCACGTTCTGCGGGGAGATGTCGCGGTGCACGATGCCGAGCGGGCGGCCGTCGGGCCCGATGCGGGTGTGCGCGAAGTTCAGGCCTTTGCAAACCTCGGCCACGATGTAGAGGGCCAGCGGCAGATCGAGCCAGCGGCCCTTCGACGCGATGCGCTCGTAGACGTCGTACAGGTTGACGCCGTGCACGTACTCCATCGCGATGAAGTAGGTGTCGCCGGTCTTGTCGAGGTCGAAGACCTGCACGATGTTGCGGTGCGACAGGTGCATCGCGATCCGCGCCTCGTCGATGAACATCTTGACGAAGTCACCGTCGCGCGTGAGCTGCGAGTGGATCAGCTTGATCGCGACGAGGCGCTCGAAGCCCATGACCCCGAGGGCCTTGGCGAGGAAGATCTCCGCCATGCCGCCCTGGGCCAGCTTGGAGAGCACCTGATAGCGCCCGAGACGCGGGAGCTCGTCGGTCGAGGTCGACGTCATGCGGGGAGCCCCGGTTCTAGAATGGAAACTAAGGTCCCGCAAGCTCTTGACACCCCTGGGGTTGCCCAAGACATTCCCGCCACTTTG
>Ga0105048_10014142_pt1 | contig 12440 bp, 11 predicted proteins | sample MAT05_FD_78382 | JGI IMG/M metagenome (GOLD analysis project Ga0105048, IMG submission 78382) | Freshwater microbial communities from Lake Fryxell liftoff mats and glacier meltwater in Antarctica - MAT-05 | ecosystem: Environmental > Aquatic > Freshwater > Ice > Liftoff microbial mat | place... | reverse complement strand
TGTGGGATCGGCACCCCTGGTCATACGATGCGTCGGCCGTCGCCGCCGGGTGGGTCACCAGCCTTGTCGCGGTGGGTCTACTCGCCGCCGGCTACGTCGGGGCTGTTAAACTCTTCGGGTAACGTCCTCAAAGGCTCCCCGCGACCGGATCACGCCTTCCGGCTGGCGCGTCGGGCGGACATGTCGGTCAGCACCTGTCTGTAGACGTTGCGGATGCTCGCCTCGCGCTGCTCGATGTCGTCTGTGACTGTGACTCGGTCACGTGCCGGAACTGCCTCCACTGCCTCCGGCACTGCCGCTGTCGTGCTGCTCGCCGGACTCCGCGGCCCTGTCCTCCAGCACAGCGCACACCCGCCGCTGGATCGTCGCCCACCGCTCGGTCAGCCGCTCGTCCAGCTCCTCCCGGAACAGGATCTTGCAGAGGTTCGTCTCGTGCCGTGCCGTCCCTTCCGGGTCGGGCGTTTGGCAGATCCGGTGGTAGTCGAGCCGCCGCTCGTACTCCTCGCGGCACACGCGGTCGAAGACCTCCTGCTCGGTCCGCTTCGTCTCCTCCCATTCCGCTCTGAGCTTCGCCGTGGCGGGGTCCGAGAAGACGGCCGCTTCGACGAGTTGTTCCAGTGTCGCGCCGATGGTGTGGGGGTGATTGGTGGGCATGGGTGGACCGTAGTCCGTCTCCCAGTACTCGTCACCGGCCGCAGACGCCATCGGGCGGGGTCGTGGCTGTGACCGGCGAGGCGTCCGTGGCACCGTCGGGGCGGTGTTCTTTCCCAACCCCGGACCCCGCGAGTGCACAGACATGGCCAGGACGAAGAAGCAACCCAGGCAAGCAGTCCCCACGGACGTGCTCCAGGACCCGAAGCGGCTCCACGAGCTGCTGGGGCTGCCCGGCCCCTACGAACCGCCGCCGGCCCCGGTCCCGACGAAGGGATTCGTCACGTTCTGGGACTGCGGCATCTCGATTAACGAGTTGCGGCGGCGCAAGCCCGACCTCTTCCCGCTCTCCGACTGGCTCGACGGAGCCCGGTTCGCGAAGGACTCCGACTCCTGGAAGTGGCGCGAGATCGACCCGACCCCGGTCGGCCAGGACGAGACGTTCGAGGAGCAGGCGAAGAAGCTGCCGCACGGGTACGGCCCGCCCGCCGCGCGGGAGCTGGTCACCTACCTGGTCGTCCGGTTCCTGACGACCGGCGAACGGCTGGAGATCCCGCGGCTGCGCACCAAGGACGTGATGCCGTCGGGACGCCGCGTGTGCGTCGGGCCGTTCCGCGACTCGGGCCTCGAGGTCGCCAACGTGTCCGACCGCTGGGCGTCGCCCGGCATCGCGCTGTGCCGTCTGTTCTCCCCGGTGGTTCCGCCGAAGAAGTAGCACCAGGCCCCTCCGAGCGGAGGGGCCGCTTTCGGAGCGCCCCTGGGTGGGCACTACGCCGGGCACTAAAACCGGGCACTAACCTTGCGATTTCCGCAACTCAGTGTAATCTGTGTGAGGCGCGAACGCCTGGTTTCGCAGGGATTTCCGCAGCTTTTCCGTAGAGACCCTTTTGTTCGGGACCAAGAGGTCGCAGGTTCGAATCCTGTCAGCCCGACTCGATGACCCCCGATGACACCAGTTGTCACCGGGGGTTTTTCATTGACAGGGTAAGCACTTCCGTCACCCCCACCGCCCTCATTCTCTGATTCGCCCGATCCTCCCTCCCGGACCCGAGACGCCCCGAAATGACTCCCGCGGACTGGGGCTGGTGTAACGCCCGGTGTAACGGATTCCCGACCCCCCGACGTGCCGGTCCGTCGGGCCTCGCCTACCCGGCTGTCGCCGCCGAGGATCAACGCGGGGAGACGGTCCACCGCCCCGCGAATGTCGAGCAGCCGCGGGTCGGTGTAGACGCCCATCGTGAGCTTGATGTCCGAGTGCCGCATCGCCGCCTGAGCCGTCCGCGGGGCCGTCCCCGTCTTGCTCAGCAGCGTCCCGAACGTCGTCCGCATGGCGTGTACGTCCACCGTCCGCCCCCGGTCGTCTCGCTTCGGGATGCCCGCCGCCTTCAGGTCGCGGTCGAGTATCCGCACCAGCCCGAGCGGCACGTCGAACACCGCCTCGCCGCTGGGCACCCGGGCCGGAATCGGTTCGCCGGCAGCAGCCGCCCGCGACTGGATGTCGGCGAGCCGGTCCGCCAGCCACCCGCGGAGGTCGGCGGCGAGGTCGTCCCGGATCGGGAGGGAGTTCCCTTCGCGGCTCTTCTCGTCGGCCGCGTCGAGCTGGAGGAACGCGGCCCCGGGCGTCAAGTCGAGTTGCCCGACGGTCAGGGTGCGGAGTTCGTTCCGCCGCAGCCCGGTCAGGACCAGCGACTTGTAGACCAGCGCCCGCTCCCGCCCGACCGCGCGCAAGCGCACGACGGTCGCGTCGGTGAGTTCGGCACAGGCCTCGCCCTTCCGCTTGCCCCGGCGGACGGTCCGGGCGTCGGTCAGGGGGCGGTTCGCGGCGACCGCCAGGAGGCACGTCAACTCGGCCTCGGTGAGCGACCGCCGCTGCCGCCGCGGGTCGGCTTTCTGGTCGGCCTTCGGGACGCGGTCGAGGTCGTGGGCGGCGAGCCGGCCGCTCCCGCGGCACCAGTTGAGGAAGGCGACGACGCCCTCCCGGTAGGCGTTCCGGGTCCGGGCGCCCATCCCCTCCCCCACCCGGGCGGCCAACCAGTCCTCGACGGCCTCGCGGCGGAAGTCGGCGGGGGAGGCGAACCCGCAGTCGGCGGCCACCTTCCGGACCGCCCGGAGGACGTTCTTCCGGTACACGTCCGACACGCCGGTCGCCACCAGCGACCGCTCGTAGGCGGCCAGGTGATCGGCCAGCGGGGCGGCCCCTTTGCGGGCGGCCCCCAGCGCCGCCGCGTCGAGCGTCCCGGCCTTGACCTGCTCGGCCTCTCGCTCCCACTTCGCGAGCATCTGCCGCGCGGCCTGCTCGTCCTTGCACCCGGTCGCCCGGGTCACCACCGCCCCGGTGTGGTCTCGATACTTGGCCGTAAACGTCCGGGCGGTGGTGAGGACGCGGTCGCCGGCCGCGGACACCGGGGCCGTCCGCACCCTCCCGCGCACCCGCCACCGCGCGACCCGCTCGCCGCCCTTCGTCACGACCTCGGCCCCCACGGGGAGCGGGCGGGTCACCTGCTGCCGGTAGACGGACCCCATGACCGGTGCCTTTCGTAGCCATTTCTGGCGGTGGTGAGTGGAGTATACCCGGTCGGGACCGGGACGGTATCGACGTTGCGGGCGCGAGCCGCGGCGGGAAAGAAAGTTTGTGTTCTACCCCGACGGCTCCCGGTGCGGTCGGAGGTTCTACCGCCCCCCGGAAGGACCCGGCGCGGGGGCGAACAGTCGCGGGGCGTCGAGCCGTGCGGTCGGGTCGATCCGGTCCCACTGGCCGTCCCCCTCGACGCACAAGAGGGTGATGCCGGCAGGGATCGGCGCATTCGGGTTCAGAGCCTCCGCCCGCCCCGTCGTCCCGTCGCACCCGACCCACCGGCGGCCCGCCAGGGCCGCCCGGACGCCGGTGTGGAGGACGCTCAGGACGATGTCGAGGTCGGCCGGCGGGTCGGCGACGAACGTCAGTTCCTCGCCCTCGGTGGTGGGGCCGAACGGGTCGAGCCGCGCCAGCAACTCGCGTACGGTCATGGGGGACGGGGTGACCTTCACCGGTCGTCCCCCCGATACTCGTGCGGCCTGTCGTCGCTCCGATACCGCCGGCGAGCGCGGCCGACACCAGCCCCCGCCGGCGGGTCGGGCGAGGCGTCACCGTCTCGCTCCCCCGGTCCCGGTCCGACGCCCGACACGTCCGACACTCGATCAGCATCCGCCTGGAAATCACCGCCTTCCTCCGCAACGGCGGGCCGGGCGTCGGACGGGTCCGCCGGCCGGTCGGCGTCGTCCGCGGGGCGTGTGTCGGACGTGTCGTGCGTCGGGGTCAGCACGACCTCGCGCCGCGGGTGCCCGCCGCCGGGCGTCGGCGCCTCCTCCCACGCCCCCCACCCGGCAGCCACCAGCTCCTGGAGCGCGGCCTCGGCCGCCGCGGCAGTCGGGTACTTCCGCCCGTTCATCCGCTGGAGCGACCGCGGGGCGAGCCGCCCGCCCGCCGCACGCACCCGGTCGGCCAGTGCCCGCAGCCGCGCGGCCGTACCGTCCTCGCCCAGCGCCGCGTACACGCGCTCGGTCTCGGCCGCGAACCACTTCGCCAGCGCGATCCCGGCCTCCAGGCTGTCCAGCCCGACCGCCTCCGGCAGGTGGTCCCCGCCCGGGGCGGCCTGGAGGACGAGGTGGTGGATCAGCGCGAATCGGGCGGCGTACCCCTCCAGCTTGGCGAACGCCGCGGCCAGGTCGTCGCTCTCCTCCCCGGCGTCGAACGTCACCCGCCCCCACTCGGTCACGAACGCCCCCCACCGCGCCCGCGCCGCGGGGGTGAGCCGGACCGGGGCGGGGGCGGGGTGGCCGTCCGGGCCGACCGCCGGCTCCAGCGCCCGCAGGGCGCGGACCAGGGCCTCGTAGGCGGCGGCGACGGCCGGCGGGAGATCGGCGTCGGTCCACACCTTCGGCCGCGGCGGGGGCATCACCACGAGAAGCCGGGCGGCCCCGCCCGACGCCCGGAACGTCTTGGAGAATGCCCCGGCCAGCACCGACGGCTGGATGGTCCCGAGCACCCCGGCGGCGGCGTGGGGGACGGCGATGGTCAGCTTGTCCCCGGTCTTCCGGTCCACCGTCAGCAGGCGGGCGTGGAACAGGTGGAGCCAGTCGGCGGTCGCGTCCGTCTTCGAGTACCGGGTGAGCCCGCCGAACCAGCTCGCCAGCTCGTCGCGGTAGACGAGCACCCCCTTCGGGTTGTCGGCCAGGACCACCGCCAGCGACTCGATGGTGATGTCCCCGGCCAGGCACCGCGGCCGCGGCGGTGGCTCGCCCGGCCCGTCGCCCCGGGGCGGCGCGTCGGCCCCGTCCCCGGCCCGCTTCCGCCCCCGCTCGGCGTCCTTCCACTCCTCGACGGCGGCGCGGTACGCCCGTGCGGCCTCGGCCCCGGCCCGGCGGAGGTCGAGGTCGATCTTCGTCAACGGGGCAACGGCCAACTCGACCGGCGGGCTTTTGACCGACCCGGACCGGGCTACGAGCGCCCCCCAGACGAGCGGCGGTTCGACCCACGACCGCTTGAGCTCCAGCACTCGCGCGGCCCCGACCGCGGCTCCGCATACGACGAGCGCCGGGAGCGCGACGGCCGCCGGGTCGCACGGGATGGCGGCGGCGACGGCGCGGACGAACGGGACGAGCGGGGGCGGGAGGGCGTCCACCGGGAACGGGACATACGGCCGCGGGACGGCCGGGGTGCCGGGACGGCTGGGGCCGGGCCGCGGCGGCCACGGCCGGAGTTGGGCCGCCGGGAACACCTTGTCCGCCGTCCCCTGCGGCCCGTCGAACCGGACGCGGTAGGTGTCGCCCGGCAGGATGGCGGTCACCGTCCCGACGTTCTCCCGGTCGGCCGGCGTCACCCGGTCCCCGACCCGGTACAAGCCCGCCCCCGGCCCGGCGGGGCGGTCGGCGGGCGGCTCGACGGGGCGGGCGAGGTCCATCACCAGCCGCAGGGCGTCCGTCCCGCGGGCGAGGAGGAAGTCGTCCAGCCCGGCCTTCGCCCCGCCCGGGCCGGGCGGGAGGCGGACGGCCCGCACGTCGGCCCCGGCGGCGGCGAGCGCCTCGGCCAGGTGCCACTCGGCGAGCCGGACCTCGGGCTTGTCGGCCAGGTCGGAGTCGTAGACCAGGTACACCCGCCGCCCGGCCCACGCGACGGCCGCCAAGTCGGGGATCATATCTCGCGGCGCGGCCGGGTCGGCGCGCTTCGCCTGCCAGCCGTACACCCCGACCAGCCCGACGCAGGGGAACCCGTCCTGGTCGGCCCTCGCGGCCTTCTTCTCCCCCTCCGTGATGAGCAGCGGGACGGCGGGGTCGGCGACGGCGGCGCGGGTGCCCGGCGGGACGTAGGCGCGGTTCGGGGCGCCGACCGGGGACTCGTACTTGACGCGCTTCCCCTTCGCGTCGGCGCGGGGGCGGTCGGGCTTGCACCGGACGTACCCGAGGGGGCCGCCGTCGGGGGCGAAGAACGGGAGGCACAGGCACGGCCCGAGGGCGGCGACGAGGTTCGCGTCCGACCGCTTGAGCAGCCGGGCGACGGCGGCGGGGTCGGCCTCGGAGTAGAACCCGCAGGCGCGGACCTGGGCGTCCGACAGGTCGGACGCTCGCAGGTCGGCCAGGTGCTGCGGGAAGAGAGACGCCGGCGGGTCGGGATTCTGGGGAGGCGGCACGGGTGGGGCTCCGGTGGGTGCGCGACGCCGCCCGGGGCCGGCCCGGGTGGCGGGCGGCCGGCGGCGGGGGCGGCGGGCGGGGTGGGGGTGGGTCAGCAGCCGTCGCGGGCGAGCCGGCGGACCTCGGCGTCCGGGATCAGCCGGCGGCGGCCGAGGCGGACGGCCTTGACCTTGCGGGCGTCGATCAGCCGGTAGACGTGCCGCTCGGACACGCGGAGGAAGGCGGCCGCCTCGGGGATCGGCCACGGGGAGCCGGCCGCGCGGGCCGGCGGGGCGGGGTCGGACGGGGTGCTCATGTGAGTTCCGGACGGGCGGGGGACGCGCCGACCCCGTGAAGCGGCCCGGCGGGGACTTCACGGGGTCGGGGGTCTACCGCCCGCGGGGGACGGCTCGGGGCTTGGCGTGCCGGGCCTTGCCTACACCCGACAGGCGCCACGTCCCGCGTGCCGGCGCCACGTTTCGCGTGGCGCCCCGGTTTTTCCGAAAAGATTTACGGTCACGTCTCCCAGTCGATGCCGTCCTCGGGGGCGTAGATCGGGTGCATCCCGCACGTCACGCGGGCCTTGAAGTGGGCGAGGAGTGGCTTGTCATAGTCGTCGATCTGTCGGTACGCCCGCCGGACCGCTTCCACGACCGCCTTGCGGACCCGTTCACGGGGGCTCGCACCCTTGCGGAGTCGGCGGCCGAACCCGCCGATCTTGCGTACCGCGGCCGTCACCGCATCGATCTCCCGCTGCGCCTCGTCTACCCGGCGTGGGTCGTTGTCTTTGCGGGCGGCCGCGAGTTCGACCCGGAGCTCCTTCAACCGCTCGTGGTACGCCGCCAACGCCGCCGGGTCGCCCTCCTCCCCGGCCTCGCCGAGGGCGAAGTCCGCGGGCCGGCGGGCGACCGCGGCGACTAGCGCGACCGATGACAGCGGGCGGCCGGGCTGGTCCACCACCGCGTGAAGGTAGGCCATCCCCTTCGACGGGAAGAAGTGGTTGAGCCGGCCGCCGCGGAAGCGGACCAGCCACATCTGCCCGGCCCGCTGGAACAGGTTCGCCGCGGCCGGCGGCGACGGTGCGTGATCGGCGTCCGCGGGGGCGCTCCCGTCGGACACCAGCCGGACCAGGCTGGTCGCGGGGAGTGTCCGCTTGCGGATGCCGGCGGGGTTCTCGGCGATGAGCCGGTCCACCGCGCCGTTCACCTGCGCGGCGTGGCGGCGGTACAGGTCGTAAACGGCCCGCGCGGTCGCGTCCGGGTCGGCGCCGGGGAGCGTGATCGCCCGGTACGCCTCGCCGTAAGTCTGGAAGAACGCCAGCGGGTCCATCCCCTCGACTTGTGTGGCGGTGTCGAGGTAGCTCACGAGCAGGTTCCGTTCGAGCTCGTCGTCCCACGGCCCGGTCGCCACGTCGGCCATGTAGCCGGCCGCCGGATCGTGGGCGTCGAGCCCGGCGGCGAGGACGGCGAGCCGGCGGTCAATGCACTGCGAGCAGCGCCCGCAGTGGGGCTGGGCAGCCGTCACCTGCCAGGTGTGGGCGCAGCTGACCGCCTGCCCGATCAGGGCGCCGCACCCGGCGTCCGCCACCACCCTTGCGACCTCCGACTTGGTCAGCCAGTGGAACGGGTTCTCGATCGCGAACGGCTTGCCGGTCACCAGCGACACGAGCCGGGCGTAGCCGGCCAGCACCTTCGGGTGGGTGGTCCGGGATGCCTTCGCCCCGACCGCCTGGGCGGAGATCGGCAGGTTCAGGCTCACCACCCCGTTCTCGTAGAACCGGACGCGGTCGCGGCCGAGGGCCGCGGCGAACACCGCCCCGAGGGCGGCGAACAGGAACGACCGCGTCCGCTGGGTGTATGACCCCTTGAGGTGCTGGTCCTTGTTCACCCGCACCCGCACGGACAGCGGCGCGGCGGCCCCGGCCCGGCGTCGCAGGTCGGCGACCAGAGAGTCGAACCGCGGTCCCTTCTTACCGGTCGAGCAGTGGTTGACGAGCAGCACCTTCCGCCCCGCCCCGAACGCCTCCCGGACCGCCCCCCCGAGTGAGTCGAGCCCGCCGGAGAACATCACCACCTCCTCGGCCAGCCCGTCGAATGCCGAGCCCCCGCCTGGCCACTCCAGCCGCGGCTGTCGGCAGCTGGCGGGGGGCGCCGGCTCGAACTCGAACCGGTAGGCGTCCTCCGACGCGAACCCGAGCGAGTCGCACAGCGCGGCCGACACCTCCGCCGACCGCCACAGATCGGGCTCCCGGACCGGCACGCGGAACACGAAGTTTCGCCGCCACCGCTCGCCCGAATCCGCTGGCCCGCCGCGGCTCACCGCCTGGTCGGCGGCGTACACGTAGGCGGCCACGTCGAGCAGGTCGTTGAGGGCCGGCGGCACGGCACAATAGAGGTGGCCGAACACGTCCTCGATGTTGAGGAACACGTTCTTCTCCGGCCCGTCGATGGCGAGGCGGAGCGGCTCGGCCGCCAGCGGGCCGCCGAGCCCCCCGCACAGGATGAGTTGCTCACGCAGCATCGGCGTCCCTCCGCCGGAGCTCGCCGGACAGCTTCGTCATCGCGTACCCGGTGAACGCGGCCGCCAGGTCGCGGGTGATGTTGCCGCCCGTCTCGTAGTGGTTCTTCGACAGCCAATCGCCCGAGTACGTGGCGAGGATACCAGCCGCCTCCCGGCAGTGGGTGTCGAGGGCGGCGGCGAACGCGGCGTGGGCGGCGGTGGTGCGGAATCGCTTCCCCTCCCCCACCTCGGCCGGCAGCGCCTTGCTCAGGAAGTAGTCGAGGACGCGGTGGGAGAGGCGGGCGAAGAAGTCGCGGGCCAGTACCCCGAACTGTTTCGGGGTCGCCAGCCGGCCGACCTCCCGCCGCACGTCGTCGGGGTCGGCCCCGAACAGCGCGGGGAGTCGCGGACCGATCACCCCGGTGAGCGCCTCGGCGGCGGCCGCCTGGGCCATCTCCCCGAGGTCGGTCCGCTTCCCGGGCGGGACGGCCGCGTCGATCGCCGCCGAGACCGCCCCTACCAGGCCGATGAGGCCGGGCGAGGCGGGGACGTGGACCCGGAGCCCGGCGAGGGCGGAACAGAAGTCATCGGCGCGGGCGGCGTGGGGGAGGCGGAGGAGGAGCCAGACGGCCTCGACCACGGACGGGTCGTTGGCGGCGCGGGCGAGCCACTTCTCGGCGGCGTGGGCGGCGGCGGTGGCGACCTGCGCGGCGGCCGCCCCGCCGCGGATGAGGCCGACCACCGCGACCCAACGCCGCGTCCGCGGCAGCGGGCCGAGTCGAATGTGTCCCATGTGTGCAACTGGGGAACGGGGTACGTGGGAGGAACTCTGTGAGAGTGGACAGATGTGAGTATGTGCTGCGTGCCACCGATGTCACGACCTCGGTTGCGGGAGAACCTCCAGCATTGAGGAGAAACAGCCGAGCGAAAAGGAAGGGGCGAGCTCAGGTGAACGACACGGTTGGTTGTCAGGAGCCGACACCCGACGAGTCCGACAGTCGCCAAGTCGGCAGCCGGGACGTGCTCCCAAACCGTGTGACACTCGGGGGGCAGCACGTCAAAAACCCGAGTCTATCCCACACGAATCGAAACGAGTGTCGGATGTGTCGAACGTCGGCGTTGGAGAAACAGATCCGGCGGCGGGCGAAGGAGCTCGGGTACGAGGTGCGGAAGGTCGAGCCGCCGGCCCCGGTCGAGCCGGCCGAGGCGCCGACGGGATGAGGTGAGCGGGCGTGGGAGACGCAAGAGAGGACGCGGTGGAAGGGGGTGACGGCGGCGAGTGGCGGGGGTCAGCGGAGTGCGTGGCGGCCGGGCGGAGCCGGCGGTCGGCGTCGAAGGTACGCGCCGGCAGCGACCACCGTGGCCGAGAACCACCTCAACCGTCGCAGCTACTCAAGAGAAGTTCCTGGGGCGGCCGACCCGCTCCCGCACCCGTTCGCCGCCGAGCCACGCCCCCAGCCACTCCTCCAGCGAGTCGGACTCGGGCACCAGCACGTCCGACATGTCGCCGTCCTCGACCCACCAGTCCGGGACGAACCGCAGGACCGGGCACGACGGCCGGGAGCTCCGGCGGGCTGCCAACCTCGGTCGCCCACAGCATCAGGAATGGGTAGTGGAAGCCGTCCAGCCGGCGGATGACACTCCGGCCGGGTCGCGTCACAGCCCCCGCGGGTGACGGACTGGGACGACCCGGAAGACTCGCTTCGTGTGGCAGTCCAGGCGGTCGTACCCCAGGGCGTCCGTCGCCGCCTCGCGGAGGGGGTCGAAGACTCGGTCGCGGTGCAGCACCACCAGGTGCGACCCGCACACCCACCCGTCCGGCCGCGGGTCGGCGAGGATCGCGGCCGGGTCGAACGGGGTGTAGATGCCGACGACGAACAGGTCGTCAAGCTTGACGAGTTCGCGGATGTAGAAGCGGAGCTTGCGGACGTCGGTGGGGAGGTACGCCAGCTTCATCCCGAACCGCCCGAGGGCGGCGGACCACGACACCGGGTCCTGGGTGTTCACCGACCCGGCGATGTCGCACGCGTCGGTCCCGGCCGCGATCGCCAGGCCGGTCGCGACGCACGTGAGCCCGACCTGGCGGACGTGTCGGACGTCGCGGTCGCGGAAGAACGCGTCGGTGGTGTTCGGCCAGAGCGGAGCCGTTACGTCGGCCATGCCTTCCCTCCCTCGCGGAACATGAAGCTCGGCAGCGCGGCCGCTGCCGGTTACGTGTCGATACCGCCGACGAAGCCGCGGTCTGCTGCAGCGCCGGGTTCAAGAGTCTGCCAGCCTCGGGCTGGCCCCCGGGGCCGGGAACTTGGGGCCGGCGTCGGCTACCCTGACGGCGCGTCCGACGCCGCGGCCCGTCTCGTTTCTGGTGCGTCGAGCCTCGCGCTCGGCCCGTGGGTTCGACTGGGCCGGGGAGCGCTTTCGGCCCCCCCCGATGGTGACCGCCGCACGCACCCGCGGCGGATCCCGCTGGATCGGCTGGTTCCCGTGCCGACTCCCCCGTCGCGACGCACCTCGCCCCACGTCCCCCATTCTGGAGTCCCGCATGGCTGCCCGCCAGCGCAAACCGCGGCCCCCCGCCGAGGGCCACGCCGACCGCCTCCGCCGCGAGGCCGAGGAGGTCGCCCGGCTCGTCGCCACCCCCGTCCGCCACCCGCACGCCGCCGGCATCGATGTCGGCGACGCCACCCACTGGGTCTGCGTCGGCGACACGCCCGACGGCGCCGACCCGGTCCGCGAGTTCCCCGCCCACACCCCCGGGCTGCGGCAGCTCGTCGCCTGGCTCAAGGAGTGCGGGGTCACCACCGTGGCGCTGGAGGCCAGCGGCGTCTACGGCCACGTCCTGTACCTCACCCTCGTCGAGGCCAGGTTCGAGGTCGTCATGACCGCCCCGGCGTTCACCCGCCAGATCAAGGGCCGGCCCAAGACCGACCGCCTCGACTGCCAGTGGATCCGACGCCTGCACGCCCTCGGCTTCCTGCCGAGCGTGTTCCAGCCGGACGACGCCACCCAGACGCTCCGCAGCTACGTCCGCCAGCGGGCCAACCTGGTGCGGCTGTCGGCCCAGCACGTCCAGCGGATGCAGAAGGCGCTGCAGCCGATGAACCTGAAGCTGACCGCGGTGCTCGGGGACACGACCGGCGTCACCGGCCTGCGGATCGTCCGGGCCATCGTCGCCGGCGAGCGCGACCCGCACGCCCTGGCCCGGCTCCGGGACCGCCGGTGCAAGTCGTCGGCGGCCGACATCGCCACCGCCCTCGACGGCCGCTACCGGCCGGAGCACGTGACCGAGTTGCAGCTGAGCCTGCGGATGTGGGACCACTACCTGGCGGCCGTCGCCGACCTCGACGCCGTGATCGACACGCAGCTGCGGGCGATGCGGCGGTCGTCGCCGCTTCCGCCCGCTGCCGCCGCAGACGCGGGTCCGCGGGCGGAAGCCGCACGACCCGAAGTTCGACGTGCGGGCGGCGTTGTACTACGCGACCGGGGTGGACCTGACGGCCGTCGAGGGGATCGACGCGGTCCACGCCCTGACGCTGGTGAGCGAGTTGGGCACGGACTTCACGAAGTGGCCGACGGTGAAGCACTTCACGAGTTGGCTGGGCTTGTGTCCGAACTGGAAGAAGACGGGCGGGAAGGTGAAGAGCAGC
>Ga0105048_10014141_pt1 | contig 12441 bp, 11 predicted proteins | sample MAT05_FD_78382 | JGI IMG/M metagenome (GOLD analysis project Ga0105048, IMG submission 78382) | Freshwater microbial communities from Lake Fryxell liftoff mats and glacier meltwater in Antarctica - MAT-05 | ecosystem: Environmental > Aquatic > Freshwater > Ice > Liftoff microbial mat | place... | reverse complement strand
GTCTGCCCGGTCACTGGGACAGGCGTGAACGGCAGCGGCACCGCGATCTGGGCAAGCGCGCCCATCAGCGTGCCGAACGCCACGACGAGCAGGATGTCGCGCTGCCGACCGAGCGCATCGGGTCGGACAACATCAACCAGGGTTTGGGATCGGCCGAATCGGTCAATTCGCAGCATGCGTCGCACCGGTCGCGCACCTCAATCTGTCTACGGTGGATGTTTCGGGGGCAGGGGCAGCGGGAAGCGTTGCCCTGATGGTAGCAGCGCCCCCACCCTGCCGGCTGTCACGCCGGTTACGGCTTGAGTGCCGCGCGCGTGATGTGCCCGCGATTCTGCTCCGCAAGCACGTTCTCGACCTCCTCCAGCGGGAAGACGTCCGACACCACGCGGTCGAACGGATACCGCTCACGCTGGCGCAGCATCAAGTCGAGCGACCGCTGCAAGTGGGCGGCCTCGTAGTAGCCGATGCCCAGGATGCTGACGTTGCGCTGGTTCAGCGTCGTGGGGGCAAGATCGAACGTCGTGCCGGCCACGATGTTGCCGATCTCCACCAACCGGCCGCCGTTCCCGAGCATCTGGAGTCCCTCGTTCATCGCGCCGATGACGCCGGCCACTTCGACCACGACATCCGCGCCCCAGCCGTCCGTCAGGTCGCGGACCCGCTGGGCGCGCTGCTCGGGCGTCTTGATCTCGCGCAGATCGATCAGTTCATCCGCGCCGAACGCTGCCGCAAGGTCGAGGCGCTCTTGCACGCCGTCCACCACGATGACGCGGCCAGCCCCAAGCTCGCGGGCCGTAGCCGTGGCGAAGATGCCGAGGCCGCCCGCCCCCTGCACCACCACCGTCTCGCCAAGCTGCACGCGGGCCATGTCCAGGCCGCACATCACCGTGGCGAAGGCGCAGTTGATGCCGGCCACCATGCCATCAGACAGCGCGTCCGGCACCTTCAGGACGACGTGGCCGGCCGGCAGATAGCTATAGTCGCCCCAGGCACCCTTGAAGTACGGCCAGACGTTGCAGGGCGTGGCCGTGTGCCTCATCTGGTTCGGGCAGCAGCGCGACCTGCCCGTTAGACAGGCCCGGCAGCGCCCGCACGCGAAGGCGTAGCGAAAGATGACCCGGTCGCCGGGGGCCAGCGGCGCGCCCGCCGAGTCGGTGGTGACGCCCTCGCCAAGCCGGTGAACGACGCCACACTGCTCGTGGCCCAGGTGGCGCGGTAAGGCCCGCCCCATCTTCTTCAAGTCCTGGTCGCCCCGCCAGACGTGCAGGTCAGACCCGCAGACGTTCGCCAGGGTCGTCCGCACGACGATGGCCCCCGGCTCCGGCTCGGGCACGGGGTACTCTTCGATCCGCATTGGCTCGCCTGCGCCGTAGAACGCGACCAGACGCCCGGTGTCAGCCATGGTTGCCTCCGCCCTCGGTTGCCGCTTGAAGGTGTCGGCGGCGCGGCATCGTGTCAGGACAGGCCGCCGACCAGCACTGCCGGCGATCATAGGCAGCGCGGCGGCCGGCTGCCAGTCGCCGCGTCGCTGGCGGAGCGGCAGGATACCTGTAGCCGCCCTTCCATCCCCTCCCCGCTCAACACGCGTTAAGAAGGTGGACACGTTCTGGTGAGCGGCGACCCGTGCGTCAGTCGCACCGTTTCGATCCGTCTGCCGATGGAGAAGTCTGGACTATGTTCCGCGCCGCACGCGCCCGATGGTCATACGCAGCGCAGGACATGAACCCTTTGACGCATCTCCCGAATCGTTGATACTGTACCGAGAGGAAGCAATGTTCCGGACGGTGGCGGTCATACTCCTGCTGCTCGGGTTGGCAACGGCTACGCCCGTCGTCTGCCTGTGCGCGCCGCCGCTCGCCTTGGGCGCTTTCGCCTATGCCCGACACGAGATGCAGCCGGCCAACGACGGCCGCTTCAGCCGATCTGTAGACGCGGACCGTGGCGTCTCGCTGATTGCATGGGGCGCGCCCGCCGGCCTAGCAACGAACGGCCCGGCCGATGATGCCGCACGCCTGATCTCCTCCAGCGCCGCAGCGGCAGTCGCATCAATCGTGGCGACGGCGGCTGGGCTGCCGTCAAGCGCCCCGTGGCGGCTACCGCGTCCTGGTATCGTCGCGCGCCTGCGCCTGACGATGCCCAGCGCACCGGGCGGCCCCTCCTGGTCGCCGGCGGTACCGCCTCCCCGCTGACCCTCGCGGTCCCAACTGACGCCTTGTGCGTCCGAATGTGCCGCCTGCTGGGGACCGCTCTCCGTGTCTCGGTGCCCAGCACAGGCACGGGCCGACCGCCTCGCGCGGCTGTGCCGCCCGTGCCACCTATGAGGTCAGTTCTCTCATGGCTACTGCTTCCGTTTCCGCATCTTCCAGGCGGGCGCGCCGGACCCGTCCCGCGCAAGCCCCGACCTGGACTCGTGACCCCCTGCTGCTGATCGCCGCAGCGGTCGGCCTGCTGGTATCGGCGTACCTCGCAGTCGTCGATCTGACCGGCGGCAGCGCCGTCTGCTTCGCCGGCTTCGACTGCGACACTGTGCAGTCCAGCGCCTATAGCCGCATCCTGGGCATGCCGCTGGCGATTCCTGGCGTTGCCTACTTTGCCACCGTGCTCGTCGCCGGGCTGCTGAAAGTGTCGTGGCAGCCGCGTCTGCTTCAGATGCTCGGCGGTGCCGGCGCGGCGTCGGCGTTGGCGTTCGTCGGCGTACAAGGGCTGATACTGAACGCATGGTGCCAATGGTGCCTCGTGGTGGATGCAGCAGCGCTCATCGTTGCCCTGCGCGTCTTCTGGCCAAGCACACCGACATTCTCACGGCGGGCGCTGCTACCGGGCGCGGCCGGCGCGACGATGGCGATCGCGGTGCTGGTCGTCGGCTACGCTGGCGCACCCGCGACCCTGCCCGCCACGACGAACGCGACGCCAGCGGCCGGCACTACAGCGACGGGCGGCGCGAGTCGATCCGGCGCGGCTGACCAACTGACGGCGCTGGCCGTCCACCTGCGCGACAGCGGCGCGGTCTTCTACGGCGCGTACTGGTGTTCGCACTGCCAGACGCAGAAGCAGATGTTCGGCACGGCTGCTGCCCAACTCCCCTACGTCGAGTGTGACCCGCGCGGCACCAACCCGCAGCCGGCGGCCTGTCAGGCGGCCGGGGTGCGCGCCTTCCCAACCTGGATCATCAACGGGCAGAAGGTGGAGGGCGAGGTACAGCCGTCTGAGTTGGCGCGGCTGTCCGGCTTCGGCAGCCAGTAAGCGAAACCGAGGTGGCGAGCTTGCCGCCAACGAGCGGGGACCGGGCGATTTCATGGTGCAGTCGGGGCGGATGCCACCATGACAGACGGGCCGGTGCCAACGTGAGGCATGGGGCGGGCATCGCCGTGACGAACGGGGCGGGCTTGCCGCTGGCAAGCCCGCCCCGTTCGTCACGGCGATACGCACAGGTCTACAGTTGCAACGGGTTGCAATTAATCTGACTCGCAAGTAGACTGATCGGCGGGGCGCGTACCGTGTGCCCCGTTCAGGTTGCCGATCCTGCGAGGTGCTCCAGATGTTCCGACCCCCGTCCCTGTTCGCCGCGCTGCTCTCATTGCTGTTGATCGTCGTGGCGTGCGCCCCGGCCGCGCCGCCGGCCGCCAAACCAGCCGAGCAGAAGCCCGCTGCGGCCCAGCCGGCAGCCACAGGCCAGCCAGCGGCGAAGACGGGCGCGGCGGCGCAGTTTGTCATCGGCTCGCTGGAGGAGCCGGGCAGCCTCAGCCCGCTGGCCGATCTGCCGCACCATTTCCCGGAGCACGTCCCGCAAACCCTGATGTTCGACAGCCTGATCCAAGTGCTGCCGGACGGCGCGGTCGGCCCGAAACTGGCCGAGAAGTGGGACATCTCCCCGGATGGCCTGACCTACACCTTCACGCTGACCGACAAGGCGATGTGGTGGGACGGCAAACCCGTCACCGCAGAAGACGTGAAGTTCACCATCGAGACGGCGCTGAGGCCGGAGTCGCGCTCCTCCACCGAGGGGCTAGACACCATCGCCAGCGTGGACGCACCGGACGCGCGGACCGTCAAGATTGTGCTGAAGCGGCTGGTCCCGATGTTCCTGGCACAGGGCGGCTCACGCGGGATCGTCCCGAAGCACCTGCTCGCCAATGAGGACATGAGTAAGAGCGAGTTCAACAAGAAGCCGGTCGGCAGCGGCCCCTACAAGTTCGTGTCCTGGACGCCGGGGCAGGCCATCGTCATGGAGGCGAACCCGACGTACTTCCTCGGCGCGCCGAGCATCCAGCGGGTCGTCTTCAAGATCCTACCGGACCAGAACGTCATCCTGACGCAGCTACGCTCCGGCGAACTGCACTACGGGCTCATTACGCCGAAAGATCTGAAGCCGGTCGAGTCGATCACGTCGATCAAGGTCTACGACGTGCCGACGCTGCGGTTCTTCGACATCTCCCCGAACTATGCGCGCCCGTTCTTCGCTGACCAGAAGGTGCGCGAGGCGATCCTGTTCGGCATCGACCGCCAGGGCATCGTGGACAAGGCGCTGCTCGGGAAGGGCGCGGTGGTCGAGTCGAACGCCGCGCCGACCTCCTGGGCGTACAACCCGGAATTGCCGAAGCGCGCCTACGACCCGGCGAAGGCGAAGGCGCTGTTGGACGGGGCCGGCTGGCTGCCCGGCGCGGACGGCATCCGCACGAAGGACGGCACGCGGCTGTCGTTCGGCGTGATGATCAACAGCTACGACCGCACGCTTGAGCAGGCGCTGGTGGTCGCGCAGCAGAACTTGAAAGATGTCGGCGTTGATCTGAGCATCGACCGCGTAGAACCCGGCGTCTTCGGGAGCCGGCGCGGCAAGAAAGAGTACGACGCGCTGGCCCGCATCTGGAACCCGGTCTACGACCCAGATCAGGCTGGCCTGATCCGGACCGGCAACTTCTACAGCTACAGCAACCCTGAGGTTGATAAACTGGCCGCCGACGCGCTTGCAACCAGCAATCAGGCCGCGCGGAAGCCGATCTACCAGCAACTCCAGACGGTGTTGGCGGCGGATGTGGCCCGCCTCTGGCTGTACACGGAGAACGAGTTGCACGCCGTCTCGGCCAACGTCTCGGGGATGCAGCCACACCCGGTCAACTACTTCTGGAACCTGCGGGCGTGGAAGGTTCAGTGAGTTGCGGCGGCGGGTCGGGCCGATACAGCCCGGCCTGCCGCACGCGCTCCTGAACCTGCCGCCGGCACGCCATCGATGTTGGCATTCGCCGTCCGCCGCACCGGGCAGATCGCGTTGACGCTGCTGTTGTTGCTGCTCGGCACCTTCGCGGTGCTGCGCGCGGCACCGGGCGGCCCGGCCCCGGTGCTGCTTGGCGCAGACTACTGGTCGCCCGAACGCGAGGCCGCCATCAACGAATCGTTGGGGCTCGACCGGCCGTTGCCGGTCCAACTGGTCCTCTGGGGGCGCGCGGTCCTGGTCGGCGACTTCGGCTACTCGTACTTCCATCGGCGGCCGGCCGCCGATGTGGTGGCCGAGCGCATTGCGCCGACGCTGGTCTTGGGCCTTGTTGCCTGGGTGCTATCGCTGGTGGTGGGCGTCGGGTTGGGCATGTTGGCGGCGCACCGGCAGGGCAGCCTGTTGGATCGGGCCATCAGCGCGTGCGGGGTGCTGGCGCTCAGTACGCCGACGTTCTGGCTCGGCATCGTGCTGATCGTCGTGTTCGCGGCGTGGCTCAACGTGCTGCCGTCAGCCGGCCTCGTGACCATCGGCAACGAGGACTCGCTGGCTGACAAGGCATGGCACCTGATCCTGCCAGCCTTGACGCTGGCGGCGGCGAACGGCGCGACGCTGGTGCTCTACACCCGCGCCGCTACGCTGGAGGTGTTGGGGGCCGACTTCGTGCGGACGGCCCACGCCAAAGGGCTGGGCAGGCGGATCGTCGCGCTGCGCCACGTGCTCCGCAACGCGGCCATCCCGATCGCCACGGTGGCCGGCCTGAGCCTGGCGCACCTGCTCGAAGGGTCGCTGGTGGTGGAGACGGTGTTCGCGTGGCCGGGCATCGGGCACCTGACGGTCTCCAGCGTGGCCCGCCGCGACTTCCCGGTGCTGATGGTGATTGCGCTGGTCGTCGGCTGCATCGTGGTGGCAACGACGTTCCTGACGGACGTGGTGTACCGGTGGCTCGACCCGCGCCTGGGCTACGAGTAGGAGTCAGGAATCAGAGTCTGCCGCTGGCGGACCACGTGGGGTCAACGCGGGGGGATATGCGGGGAGATCGTGCGAACGTGGCGGGCGCGGCCAGCGAGACACCGACGGCGCACCCATCGGACAACATGCGCGCGCGGGCACGGGCCGGCAGCCCGGTCGCCCGGCTGCGGCGCATCTCCTGGTCGCCGGCGCTGCTCCTGCTCGGCCTCGTGTTCCTGGTGGCACTGTTCGCGCCGCTGCTGCTCGGGGATCGCGCGTTCCGGGTCGATCTGAACGCGATGCTGGAGCCGCCGTCTGCTGCCTACCCGCTCGGCACCGACGAGAATGGTCGCGACGTGCTGGCGCGGCTGCTCTGGGGTGCCCGTGCGACCATTGGGATCGGGTTGGGCGGCGCGGCGCTGGCGGTGGTGATTGGCGTGGCGCTGGGAGCCGCGGCCGGCTACTGCGGCGGCTGGATCGACGGCACAGCGATGCGCGTGGTCGATTTCGCCCTGGCCTTCCCGAGCCTGTTCGTGATTCTGCTGTTCAGCGCAGTCTTCAACACTGGCGTGCCACAACTGATCGTGCTGATCGGCCTGACCGGCTGGATGACCGTCGCCCGGCTGACGCGCGGGGTCGTCCGCAGCCTCGCGACCAGCCCATTCGTGGAGTCGGCACAGGCCATCGGCGCATCAGATGTCCGGATTGCGGTGCGCCACGTGCTGCCGAACGCCACGAGCGTGCTGTTAATAGCCTCGCTCTCGCAGTTGAACCGCGCCATTCTGACGGAGGCGACCATCAGCTTTCTGGGCATGGGCGTCAAGCCACCGGAACCAACCTGGGGCAACTTGCTGATCGGAGCGCAAGATTACCTGTGGTCGGCACCGTGGCTGGCGGTGGTGCCCGGCGTCGCCATCACCGCGACGTTGCTGGCGATCTTCACGCTGGGCGACCACCGCCGGTAGGCCGGGTGGCGAGAGAAACGTGGGGGCACGACGCATTGCGCCCCCACGATCCCGGTGTCAGGCGTTCCACTCGGCGGGGCCGTCGGAGTGGAATCCGCACTGCTCGCAGTCGTTGTAGATGTGAACGGCCGGCGGCATCGCCACGGCCAGCCGCAGCGTCATCTCGGTACCGACCGCGCGGATGTGGTGGACCGTCCCGCGCGGCACCCACACGATATCGTCCTTCTTTGCCTTGATGACGGTGCCGCCCGTCAGTTCCCACTCGAATTCGCCGGCCATCACGACCCACCACTCGTCAAAGTCGCGGTGCCAGTGTGGCCGGTTGCCACCGCCGGGGGCGGTCGCGATCAGGGTCACGAGGTTCCGCTCGTCGGCGATGACGCGGAACGACCAGGGAGCCGGCCCCTTCTGCTCGACGATCTCGGAGATCCGCGTGTGCAGGACGTTCGGCCAACTGGCGTTGATGACGCGCGGCGCAATCGGGCCGTCGTTGACGAGGTCGGTGATGTTCAACGCTGATGATGTCTTCGAGTCAGACATGATCGGAGCACCCCTCCGTGGTCCGTAAGATCAGGAGTGACTGTACCGCATCGTCGGGTGCGGCCCGGTGCGACAGCATCCGCGAGGACGGTGGTCCGGCGCGATGACAGCCGCCAGGACGGTAGTCCGGCGGCCAGCGTCGTGGCGCTGCACGGGCTGACCGCAGCCGGAGCAGATCAGCCGTAGACGGCGCAGGTGCATCGGTCGCGGAACCCGAGGCGACGATACATGCGCTGGCCCATCACGGAGGCTTGCAGGAACGCCAGTTCGTGGCCGGCGGCGCGGATCACCTCAAGTGCGGCCCGCGTCATGGCGGTGCCAATACCACGCTCGCGCAGGTCGGGCACCGTGGACACGTCGTAGATGCCACCGATGCCACCCGCCACCACCACGGAGGCCGTCGCCACCGGCGCGCCGTCCACCCGGCCGAGCAGGTGCGTCCGCAGCACGCCGTCGCCCACGCCCATGCCGCGCCGCAAGGTCGCAATGCCCCGATCGAGCGCTCCCGCCAGTTCGAAGCCGCGACTTTCGGCCTCGATCCACTCTTCCAGCACGCTCGTGCTTTCGACGCGCTCCACGGTCAGGACCGCGCGGGGAGAGCTACCCGGTCGGAGGTCGGCCAGCTTAAGCGTCAGTGGCACGAGGTCGGCGATGTACTGGAAGCCGCGCGCCCGCAACTGGCTCGGCAAGTTGGTCGGGCGGGAGGTTGGGCCGATCAGCCAGTTCATTGGGACACGGTGCTGCCGGCGCAGTGCCTTGATCTCATCGACGGCGGCGTCGATGCGGTCCGGCCCCAGGTTGGCGTACATCACGGAGTTGAACGCGGCGTCTGGCAAGCCGGTCACGTACCAGAACAGTTCGTCATCATCACGCAGGCGGGTGGCCGGCGCGTGCCCGAACTCGCGGACGCAGGCGCGCCAGTTGCGCTCCAGCGCCGCGACAACGTCGGCATCTGGCGCGTCGCCTGGGAGTGCCGGCACGTGTGCGCCCGACATCGTGGGTGGTTCTTCCTGCCGCATCCCACCTTGTACCGCATCTGCAGCCCACGCGGGCAGCCCTCACCCCCGGTTTGGCCCTCACCCCGACCTTGCTACGCAGCCCTCACCCCCTGGCCCCCTCTCCCACGAACTACGGGCCCCCTCCGCTGCGGCGGGATCCCCGTGTCAAAAGTGGGAGTGGGGGAATACGCGCAACGGCGAGCGTCTCAAGGGCGCAGCCGCTCGCCACGCCGTGTGTCACGACTAAAAGGTTTTGGGGTACAGTGTCAGGACGCGGTGGCAGATCCTGGCTTGCGCGTGGGTGAGATGCGCGTAAGCGGCCGACGAGGTCGGGTCTGCTGTGCCCCGGTCTACAATGGGGCTGCCAGGAGGACGCGCGCATGATCGAAGCGCAGATCAACGGAGATCGACGCACGGCTGTCGGCCAATCCGTCATTGACGCTGCCATCCACAACGACATCCCGAGCACCAGGGCGCTGTTCCCGTACTTGCCGGCCTACTGGATCGAGCACCTGGAGCAGACGCAGTTCAAGGGGCCGAGCGAGACGTATTACCCCACGAACTCGCCAATTGCCGCCCGCCCCGGCAGCCGCCCGTCCGACGACGAGGTGGCAGCGCCGCTGACCGGCCGGACCCGCGCCGCTGCCGCCGCCGGCCCGACGCCCGCCTCAACGATCGGCGTGGTGCGCCGCGAGATCCTGGACGCCGGCGCTGAGGCGGGTGTCCTCTGCTCGCCGTACCCGGTGGACAGCCTCCACAACCCCGATGCTGCCGTGGCGTTCGCCAGCGCCGTCAACGACTGGCAGATCGCGGAGTGGCTCGACAGGGAGCCGCGCCTGAAGGCGTCCATCGTCGTTCCGATCCAGATTCCAGAGTTGGCCATCCGCGAGATCGAGCGGGTCGGCGGCCATCCGGGCTTCGTCCAGGTCGCCCTGCCGATCCGTACGCAGCACCCGCTGGGGAGCCGGCTGTATCACGGCGTCTGGGAAGCCATCGAGCGCAACAACCTCGTGGCGGGCTTGCAGTTCGGCGGGATGCCGGGCGTGCCGCCGACGCCGTCTGGCTGGCCGTCGTACTTCATGGAAGAGTACGTCGACATGGCCGGCGTGTTCGCCACCCAGGTCACGAGCATCGTGTCGGAAGGCGTCTTCGACCGCTTCCCGACCTTGCGCGTCGCCCTGATCGAGTCCGGCTTCTCCTGGCTTGGCCCGCACATGTGGCGCTTCGACAAGGAGTGGAAGAACCTCCGTCGGCTGATCCCCTGGGTCCAGCGGCCCCCCTCGGAGTACATCCGCGAGCACTTCCGCGTCACGGTGCAGCCGCTGGACGCGCCGAGCGATACGCGGCAACTGCTCCAGGTGATCGAGCAGCTTGGCTCGGACAACATGCTGATGTACGCCAGCCACTTTCCGCGCGTCCACGCGGCTGACGCGGAGGAACGGCTGATTCGGCACCTGCCCGCGACGCTGGCGCGGAAGGTGCGGAGCGAGAACGCACGGGCGCTGTACGGCCTCTAGCTCGACGAACGAGACGCAGTAACGCGACGGTCTGGCCTCCTCCGCACCAGACGGTCTACCCTGTCGCAGTGACGCGCAGGGCACGAGAGGAAGGGAGAGCACACGATGGTTCAGACGTTAGCCCGCGCTGAGTCCCGCGCAAAGACGCGGCCGGCGCTGATCGACGGTGACTTCCACAACGAGTTGAACTCGATCAAGGACATCTACCCGTACCTCGCGAAGCGCTGGCAGACGCACATCGAAACCCACGGCATTCGCGGGCCGCAGGGGGGCACCTACCCCCGCTTCATGGACCACCGCGAGGACGCCCGTCCGCCGTCCGGCCGGGTCTCGGGGTCGGAGGTCGGCTGGTCCGCGAAGGACTACCTGGACCCGTACAACGTGGCCCATGCGATGTGCATCCCGCTGACGCCGGCTGGCCGACAGCTCAACTTTGACCTTGACGCGGCCCTGGCTTCGGCGGTCAACGACTGGCAGATCAACGAGTGGTTGAACCCGGAGCCGCGCCTGCGCGCCTCCATCGCCTGCTCGATTGAAAACCCGCCGGCCGCCGTCGCGGAGATCGAGCGCGTCGGCAACGACAAGCGCTTCGTGCAGGTCCAGTTCTCGGGCCGCCCGCAGGAGCCGATGGGCCGCCGCAAGTACTGGCCGATCTACGAGGCTGCGGCGAAGCACGGGCTGCACATTATGTCGCACGCTTTCGGCTCGTACGGCAACCCGATCACGGGGGCTGGCTGGCCATCCTTCTACGTCGAGGATCACGTCGGGCCGGCCCAGGCGGCGCAGGCGAACATCGTCAGCATGGTCACGGAAGGCGTCTTCGACCACTTCCCAACCTTGAAGTTCGTGTCCGTCGAAAACGGCTTCGGCTGGATTCCGTCGCTGATGTGGCGGATGGACTCGGCCTGGTCGCTGCTCAAGAGCGAGGTGCCGCACCTGAAGCGGCTGCCGTCTGAGGTGATCCGCGAGCACGTGTACCTGACGACGCAGCCTGTCGAGGAGCCGCACAGCCCCGGCCAGTTCAACGACCTGATGGAGCAGTTCGGCGACATGGTGAACAACATCGTGTTCGCCAGCGACTATCCGCACTGGGACTCTGACGATCCGGACTTCGCCCTGCCGGCCACCATGTCGGATGAGATCAAGGCGAAGATCCACTACGAGAACGGCCGCAAGCTCTACAACCTCTGAGTCGGACCGGTCGATGCACGGCGGCCGGGCAACGTGGCGGGGTGAGCATTCGCGCCGCCCGTTGCTCGGCTCCATAACAACACCAGGGTGGAACTGTGAGATTCGTCGTCGGCAAAGCAGACGAGATCGAGCCGGGCAGCCGCAAGATCGTGCGGGTCGCCAACCGATCCATCGGCATCTTCAACGTGGCCGGGGAGTATTTCGCCATCCGCAACCGCTGCCCGCACCAGGGGGCGGCCTTGTGCGAGGGCAAGCTGTGGGGCGCGCTCAAGTCGGACGTGCCGGGCAGCTTCGAGTACAACGCCACGAAGGACATTCTGGCCTGCATCCAGCACGGCTGGGAGTTCAGCGTGCGGACCGGCCAGTCATGGTGCGACCCGAAGCGGCTGCGGGTGCGGTCGTATCAAGTCAACGTTGAAGACCCGGACACCATCCCTGATGATATTGCGGTCGCCACGCCGGACCGCGTCAAGAACCAGATGATCGTCACGGCGAACCCGAAGCAGGAAGCCCCGGCTGCCTCGACGACGCGCCAGGAGACGGCCGGCGTCGCGGATGCCCCGCCGGCCGACGACCCGGACGCACCGGCACCGGGCATGGTGAAGGGGCCGTACGCCGTGGAGACGTTCCCGGTGGCAGTGGAAGACGGCTACCTGTACCTGGTGGTGGACGTGGTGGACGTGGCGTCGTCGGGCGGGCGCGCGCCGGCAGGTTCGCGCAGCTAGCGACGGCGCCCGGGCTTGATGGCACCGGGCGCCGCACGCCTACCGCATGAACCACGAAGCTCGATACTCGGTGGCCCTCCCCCCGCTGCGGATGAAGCGAAATCGGAGGCCGCTGTCGAGGAGCGCGGCCACTGCAGGAGAGGGTGGGTCGCTGTCGATGACCCAGAGTCGTCCGGCGGGGCGGTTATCAATGACTTCCAGCCCGGCGGTGCGTAGATACTGAGCTCGGCTTTGTCCATTTGAGCGGGAGTTCAAGCGGCGAATGCCAGGGTAGTGGTCATGCGGTCAAGCAAGGCACGCGGGATTTCGACCATGTCAGGTTGTGGCGGTGACAGATAAGAAAAG
>Ga0105048_10014138_pt1 | contig 12441 bp, 9 predicted proteins | sample MAT05_FD_78382 | JGI IMG/M metagenome (GOLD analysis project Ga0105048, IMG submission 78382) | Freshwater microbial communities from Lake Fryxell liftoff mats and glacier meltwater in Antarctica - MAT-05 | ecosystem: Environmental > Aquatic > Freshwater > Ice > Liftoff microbial mat | place... | reverse complement strand
CATGGGCTCGGACGATTTGTTGGAGCCAGGGTTTGTGCGACGATGCATGGAAACATTTGTGCAAAACCCACAGGCTGGAATTGTCACCACCAACTACTTCTATTTCACCGGCCCTAAAAAATGGCAGAAGCTCATTCAATTGACCCCGGGCATTCATCAGCATTTTGTCGGCGGCGTGGTCATCGCCAACAACTTCTCGATTAATTTCACGTTGCTAAGCCGGTCAGCACTGGATCGGCTGCGTGAGCAGGGCAATCTATTCCTCACTTCGTTCTACACTTTTGATCTGGAAATGTGGTTTCGGGTTGCATTTGCTGATGTGGCGGTGTATTACCTGCCGGAATGTTTGGGGAACTTTCGGGTGCACGAGGCCAGCACCTCCAAGCGCCAGCTCGTGCGCATGTTCAAGCAAATCTTTTTGGTGTTGATGATGCATCGTGCCGACATCAAGCGTGATGCACCTTTGCAATATCGCATCAAACTGGCGCGCTTTGCCATGCGCGGCGCAGGCTACTTGCTGAGCGGCCAATCCAAAGACCGGCGTGTGCTCAAGGCCATCCTCGGCGAGCTGTTGCGCTAGCCTAATCCTGCTCGAATGGCTTGCCGAGCGAGGCAGGTGGTGTAGCGCGCACCGCCTTCAAAATACTGCGACGCAGGTTGACTGGAAACGCAATCAGCAATCGGTCCAGCCACTCCCCCGAGGTCAATACCAGCACCAGAATCATTAATACAAATGGTGCCACTGTAAACACCTGGGTTGGCACACCGCGTATCTGGTCTTGGGCCACGCTGGCCAGGGATTGCAGGATGCCGAAGAGATAGGCCCCTAGCGCCACCCGCAAGGGATTCCACCCGCCGAAGATGACAATGGCCAGCGCAATCCAGCCATAGCCGGCCGTGTGCCGATAGCTCCACCCGGCCTTGAAATCCAATGAGAATGCCGCGCCGCCAATGCCCATCAGTGCGCCGCCGACCAAGGTGTAAATGTAACGGCGCAACACCACATTGTTGCCGCGCGCGAATGCGGCATTGGGCTGTTCGCCAATCGCCCTCAAAATGAGCCCGCCACGGGTGCGATAGAGGTAGAGCCACACGGCAATGATCAGGATATAACTGGCATATACCAGTGCATCGCTGTTGAAGAACAAGGTTCCCAGCACCGGAATATCGCGTAGGCCGGGGATGGGCAAAGACGGCACGGTGGGGCCGGGAATGCGCACAATGGAAGTGCCGAGAAATGATGATAGGTCGCTGAACAGCAGGGTCATGACGAAGCCCACGGCAATCTGCGACTGACGCAGGCTGATGGTGCATACGGCCACAATGAGCGCGATCAACGCCCCAATGATGGCCGCGCCGCCGAAGCCGCCCAACACGGCCAGCGTGCGCGCAGTCGCATTGCCATAGGCATCGTCGGTGCCGGTCATCCATTGGCCCAAAGCGTGCGCAATTCCAAAGCCGGCCATCGCACAAAACATCATCGTGCCCTCGGCCGTCAAGTTGATCACACCCGCGCGCTCAGTAATCGTCTCGCCAATGCAGGCAAACACCAGCGGCGTGGCCGCCGCAATAGCCGTAGCCAGGATGATGAGGAGTTGGGCAAGTTCCATAGCTTGAATTCAGACCAGATTTTCTTAAGATGACAAGCAGTTAACCGCACTATTATTTTCTGACTTCTGACTTCTGACTTCTGACTTCTGACTTCTGACTTCTCAATTCTTACCTCTAACTTCCGCCAACCCGCGCCCGATCAGCGCAAACAAAACCAGCATGCCTTGAATGACGCCGGAGATTGAAGAATCCACCCGCTCCAGGACGAGCGGCAATTGCAAACTGCCCACATTAATCGCGCTAAAAAAGAACGCAATCGGCAGCACCAGTCGCGGGTCGAAGCTGCTCAACATCACCACCAACAATCCTAAAAACCCCAGGTTTCCAGAGATGGTGGGTGTGAGCCGGTGAAAATTACCCAACACCTGAATTGCTCCACCCAATCCGGCCAGTGCCCCACAAATCACAAATGCGCTGAGCAGTTGCCGTGTGGCCGGAATGCCCAGAATATAAGACGCGCGCAGGTTGCGGCCCACGGCGCGCAGTTTCAGGCCAAAGTAGGTGCCGCGCAAAATAATGATCGTGGCCACAATCGCGATGAGTGCCAGGGCCAGCCCCACCGGCGTCGCCTCCGTTTGCCCGAACGTGCCCAGCCACAGGGTGTCTTTGAACGGCTCGGTGCCGCTGGACGAGGCCACGCCTGGTCGTTTCCAGGGTCCAAAAATCAGGTAGATGGCCAATCCTTGGGCGACGAAGTTCAAACCCAGACCGGCAAAAATTTCGCTGATCTTGCCAAACACTTTGAGCGCGCCGGCCAGCAACCCCCACAGCATGCCCCCGGCCATGCCCAACACGATGGCCAACGCAATCGCCACCGGCGCCGGCAATGCCTCGCCGAACAAGCGCAGGCCGAGGGTGGCCGCAATGGCACCCAATGAAATCTGGCCTTCGATGCCGAGGTTATACAGGCCGGCGTTAAAGGTATAGATCAACCCGGTCGAGCACAGCAACAACACGGTGAGCGTGCTGCCCACGCGGCCGATCTGGTCGAAGGTGCCAAACGCGCCGTTCCACAGCGCTGTGGCAATGCTCAACGGGGCCTCGCCCGACGCGAGCGCAATCAGAATGATCAGCACCAGTGCGATGACGATGGCACCGATGCGATAGAACGCTGCGGGCATGGACGTGGAGGAGCGTGAGGGTGAAGTCACCGCTTTTACACTCATGGGGTTAAAACTTGCCGCCAATCATCTGGCCCAGCGTGTCCACATTTAGCTGGGTCGCGGCCACCGCTGGCGCAACACGTCCACCGCTGAATACCAGCACGCGGTCGCTGTATTGCATGATCTCGTCCAAATCTGACGAGGCAAACAAGATGGCCGTGCCTTGCTGACAGCGCGCAATCAGTTGTTGCCATACCCAGATCGTGCTTTCAATATCCAGGCCACGGGTGGGGTGTTCCATCAAAATCAGGTTCAATGGATTCGGCATCAACGCCAGTTGGGTGCGCTGCTGGTTGCCGCCCGACAGCCGCTCCACATGCGATTCCGGTCGGCCTCGAATGTTAAAGGTGCTGATGGCTTTCTCGGCCGTGCTCAATGACTCAGCATGATTAATAAATACGCTGCGCTGCGGCGTTCGCAAGGCGACATGATCGCTGATGCTCAAACCGGCCACCAGCCCATCTTTTAAGCGGTCGGCTGGGAGGTAACACACGCCCGCTTCCAAAAACTGGCGGTATGGCTTGTGGGTCATATCAACCGAGTGAATATTCAAACTGCCGCTGTGATAGCGCGCCACACCGGCGCAGGCCAGCAAAAACTCGCTTTGGCCGCTACCCTCCAGGCCGGCCAGCCCAATCACCTCGCCGCGCTGCACATTCAAATGGTCGATCTGCAAATCAAAGGTGTCGGTTTTGATGACGGCTTGCTGGATTTGCAACGCCATCTGCTCACCGGCGGTTTGCGGTTTGGTCGGCGTGGCCAGCACTTTGCCAAACATCATCTCGACCAACTGACTGGGCGGGCAGGGGACGCGCGTGGTGCCGATGAGTTTGCCGCGCCGCAACACCGTCACTTCGTCGCACAGCGCTTCAACATCTTCCAGCTTGTGCGATACAAAAATAATCGACTTGCCTTGCTGGGCCAGCAACTTGAGCGCGGCAAATAGCGATGTTTTTTGGAAGGCTGAAATGCCGGTGGTGGGTTCATCGAGAATCAGCGTCTGCGCACCCAGCGATAACAGCCGCAAAATTTCCAACTGCTGGCGTTCGCCCACCGTCAGCTCGTTCACATGGGCGTTGGGGTTCAGGGTGAAGTTGAACTGCTGGGACAGCGACTTGAGCTGGTTGGCATCGGCTCGGCGGTTGATGAAAATGCCCGCGTGGGCTTTGCCGGCCATGAAGTTCTCCAGCACCGTCAGCGGCGGAAAATCCATGGGGTCCTGATGCAGCATGCCCACGCCCTTGCGAATCGCATCGGTCGGCGTTTTGATCTCGACCGCGCGGCCATCCAGCAAAATGGTGCCGCTGTCGCGGGTGATGAAGCCGCTGAGCATCTTGACCAGCGTGCTTTTACCGGCCCCGTTCTCACCCAGCAAGCCATGAATAGTGCCGGCCTCAACCGTCATCGACACATCATCGTTGGCGCGCACACCCGCCTCGCGCGGCCCAAAGTGCTTGTGAATATGGAGCAGTTCAACCTTCATAGCAACAACAAAATTCTTGATTAAAGCTGGCAGGTCATCAGCCAGCCGCTTTCACCCTAGCGGTTCACTTGCCTTCATGATCTACCGTGAGCAGATGGTATTTGTTTTGGGTCAATTCCTTGATCTCGCGCAGGTAATTGCTGTTCATCACGAAGATGTCTGAGCCAGGCTCCAGCTTGCGAAACACATCGTCCGGCGCAGACACTCTCAGGCCGGTGGATGCCAGATATTTGCCTTGCTTGGCCGGGTTGATATCGATGACGAACTCAACCTCCGCGCCGGCCCGTCGCATAAACAGCGCAAAAATAACCCCTTTGGATGCGCCGCCCCAAATTGCTGAGCCATTCTGGGTCGTGCGTAAAGCGGTCAGTTGGCGGGCATATTGCTCGACCGTGTTGAGCACATCTTTGGGGAACTCGAAGTGATCTGAGTCGTCAACGTGGGGGCGCTGAACGGTGGCGAGATCGGCCACGACATACAGGTATTGGCCGGCAAAGGTATGCCCAGATTCGTACACGCGGCCAAATATGCGGTCAAAATCGCTCAGCCGAAAATAATTCACATGTTCGTAGAAGATGTCGAACCAGGAGCGGTGCTCACAAATCCAGTCGAAACAGGGCACTTCGATATAAATCTTGCCCACGCCACCATTTGCCTCGCGCAGATCGGCGAGAAAACTGACTGGGTCTTGAATATGCTCCAGCACATGCCGCAGGATGATGCCGTCGGCGTGCAACCCCAACTCGGGGGTGAAGTATTTTTTGATAATGCTGGGATTGGTGCCCTCATAGGCCGGATCCAGCCCAGTGATCTCAAACCCCAACGCTTGCAAATGTTCCAGGAAGTAGCCTTTGCCGGCCCCAACTTCAATCAGCGTGTCGCCGTGAAAGTGCTTTTGGACCATCTCGGCCACATTGCGCAAATGCGCTTGAAACATGGCGCTAACGGCCTGTTCGTTCTGATACTCAGCATCGTATTTCATCAACTCGGGCCGAAATGCCTGGTTGAAGATCAGGCCGGTTTGCAGGTCCCGTACCAGTACCACATCACCCTTGGCGCAATTGATCGCCTCTTCTGAAGTGGCAAACATTCGATTTTGAAAAACCGGTAACTGCTCGGCCCGATAAATCTCTGTGTAATGGTTCATTGAAACTCCATGCATGTGTCCAGCGTATATCACTGTCTCGAAATCAGGTGGCTCATACATAGCCCGAGCACCAATGATAATGGAGTTGTCAGCCTCTGCGGCCACAAAAATGAGCATAGCCAGCACAGTTGGAGCCTGCTTTTAAGAACATGCTCAAACGGCGACTGGCTATGCTCACAAGCCGATTACTTCAGGCTATCAAGCACACCGGCCTAGTTGCTGGCCGCGCTTGCGCCTTCCATGCCTTCCACCAACTGCGGCATGTACCAAATCTGTAGATCGGTGGCGACCTCGCCATCCTTCAGGAACGGCGTGCCGTCCTGGAAGTTCAACGGCCCCTTGTAGAGGTTGATGCTGCCATCGCCCATGCCCTTGATGAACTCGTCGATGAACTTGCCGTTGTCGCCCAGCGCATTGCCCTTGAGGAAGCCAATGGCTGAAGTGTCGGCATTGTTCAAGTCGGTCCAGTCGGCCGGTGCCCAGGTAAAGGTGCTGGTATAGGTGCCAGCTTCAACCTGCTTGATGATGTCGGCATAGCCAGGACCCCAGTTGTAATAGTTCACGCCCATGCACAGATCGGGCGCCACATCGCAGCCGCCCTTGTAGTCGTAGTGCACGAACTTCACGGCCTTGCCCGCGTCGGCGGCCTTCTTGGCCTGGATCGCAGCTTCGGGCGTGTCGATCGCGTTCATCACCACATCGAAGCCGCCGTTGTAGAAGTCATCAGCGACCTTGGTCGGGTCCAGTGTCACACCCGGGATGTTGAACCAGAAGCCGATCCAGGTGACCTTGTAGGTCAAATCTTTGACGTCTTTCTTGAGGTAGTTCTCCCAGCAATACTTGGCACCCAAATAGGCGGCCGAGGCATACCGGCGCGTCTCGTCATTGATGAGCGGGCCGAGGTTGCCGATCTTGCCAGTTTGCGTACCCAGTGCTGCGGCACACCCGGCGATCATCCAGCCCGGCTCCATCTTGGGCATCAAGTTCCCCAGATTGGGCTGCTCAATAAAGTTCTTGCCTTCTTTCCAGGCCGAGTCGCCAGACGAATGGATGACGGTGATATCGGGATGCTTCTTGGCGGTTTCAATCGCGTCGTCTTTGAAGTCATCGGACGTGAAGACGATCATCTTGGCGCCCTTGGCGATCAGGTCATCGGCCACTTGCGAGCCCTTCACGTTGGGGCGGTCGGCCGGATTCACCTTGTCGACGATCTCGAACTTGACATTGGGCATCTTGGCGGTGACATACTCACTGCCGGCCACATGCGCCTCGCTCCAGCCTTTGTCGTTGGCTGGCCCAACCAGGATGAAGCCGACGGTGAAGTCGGCCATGCTGGTGGCTTCGGTCATCGCTTCAGTCGCCGTCATGGCTTCTGTCGTGGTCATCGCAGCGGTGGCTTCCACTGCTGGCTCCGCTGTGGCATCGGTGGTTGCGGCTGTGGCTGCGGGGGCGGTTGTGGGTGCAGCGGCCGCCGGTGCGGTGGTTGGGGCCGGGGTGGGTTGGGGCACTGCGCACGCGGCCAAAATGATGCTCAGCGCGGCAAGGGCCGTTACGGTCTTAAAGGCATACGACTTCATACTGTTTCTCCTGACTCCTTGTGGTCTTGTGATTGGCATTCCTTAGCGCGGATTCGCGTCCACCGAAAAACAAAAACGGATTCATCGGCAACACAGACACCTGATGGATGCCGGACTCGGGTCGCGCGGACATCTGTAGGATTGTTGTGTGCCGATGAATCCGTGTCGTGGCGGATGCTAAGGACATCAGGATTATATCGGAAGGTGAGCTGATGTATTTTGCAGTGGAGTATTTTTATAAAGCGGGATTTTTGCACTTTTACTGATCGACTCTGTCTGATGTTGAGAATGCGTTTTGCGACGCGCGATAGGCCGCGAGTACCTTCTTCGGCGCAATCAAGCTCCAGGCTTCGCGCAGATGCGATGCTAAATCGTTATCGCTAATTTGGCTGAGCTCGATGCCGACCCAGCCGCGCACACCCATAGTACGGCGGCTTGAAGAACGTGCCCGGCGTGTTTTCAATCAGCACGCTTTGCAGCCCCGCCGGCATCGGCACCCACACTGCCACATGCCCATCATGGTGATGATGGTTGGCGAACATGGCAAAGACTTTTTTGCCGACGAAAAAGGCAGGCTCGCCGTGCGAGAGTTTCTCCATTGCCGCGGGCAATGCCAGACAAATTTGGCGAACGCGTTGTTTTTGGTTTTCACTCATGATGGGCGTGCGCTCGATGATGCCCGAGGCCAAAGCCGCGACCAGCAAGACGATGGCGACAATGCCCATGCCAATAACCAACATAGACATATCGCGTTTCTACGCCTTCAACTTCTGCAGCCGTTCGCGTGCCAGCTGCAACGTCTCCGGCTTTTTGCAAAAGGCGAACCGCACGATGTTCTTGCTTTGCTCCGGCCGCGAGAAAAATGGCGAGCCGGGCACACACGCCACGCCGATCTCTTTGGCCATATACAGGCCAAATTGAATGTCGTCCATGTTGCCGGGCGCGCCCGCGATGCCACTGAAGTCGGTCATGGTGTAGTAGGCACCCTGCGGCACCACCGGCTTGAAACCCACATCGCGCAGGGTCTCGATCATGAAATCTCGCCGCCAGGTGTAGTCGGCCTTCATCTGCGCGTAGTAGTCCTCGGGCAGGTTCAACGCGGCAATGGTGGCATATTGCAGCGGGGTGGCCGCGCACACGCTCATGAAGTCGTGGGCCTTGCGCACTGCGGTCATCAGATCTTCTGCCGCCAGCGCAAAGCCCAGCCGCCAGCCGGTGACGGCAAACGTTTTGCTCATGCCGCTGATGGTGATGGTGCGGTCGGCCATGCCGGGTAGCGTTGCAATCGTGATGTGCTGCGCGCCGTCATACGTAATGAACTCGTAGATCTCGTCGGTGATCGCGATCACATCGTGCTTCTGGCACAACGCGGCAATGGCCTCCAACTCGGCCCGATTAAACACCTTGCCGGTTGGGTTGTGCGGCGAGGTGATGATGATGACCTTGGTTTTGGGGGTGAAGGCCGCGGCCAACTCAGCCGGGTCGAACCACCACTCGCCCGGGCCGGCCAGTCCTTGCAGCATGTTCTCGGGGTCAGGCGGCCGCAAGGACACAAAGCGCGGCGTGCTCTGGGTAATGTGGCAGTTGGGGATGTAGCTCTCGTAATACGGCTCGAAGAAAATGACCTCGTCGCCGGGGTTCACCACGGCCAGCATCGAGGCCAGCATGCTCTCGGTCGCGCCGCAGCACACCACGATGTTTTTGTCGGGGTTGGCTTCCATCTCATAGCGGCGCTGGTAGTGCTGGGCAATCGCATCGCGCAGCGGCTTGATGCCCCACGTGACTGAATATTGATTGTGATCGGCTTCAATCGCCTGAGCCGCGGCATCCTTGATGGCCTGGGGCGCTGCGAAGTCGGGATAGCCCTGCGAAAGATTGACCGCGCCGACGCCGAGGGCCACGCGCGTCATCTCGCGAATAATGCTTTCAGGAAACTGCTGGGTTCGGAATGAGGTTCGCGCGGTTGACATAGTTGGCGACTTATAGCCGGGAGTGCGCGAATGGTCAATGCCGGGGGAGAAGGATCGTGCACGTCAAACGTGCACGTGCACGATCCTTCTCGCCGAGCGATTACACTCACCCGCATGGACACACAAGAGGAAGTCATCGACAGCCCCACCGAGTGGGTGGCCAAACATATTCAAAGCTACGAGGAGACCAACGGCGGCACAGGCCATGAGTGGTTTGGCGTCACGGCGCTGTTGCTCACCACGCGTGGCCGCAAGTCCGGCAAGCTGCGCCGCACCGCCCTGTATTACGGCCAAGACAGCGACCGCTATCTCATCGTAGCCTCCAGGGGTGGTGCCGATGTGCATCCAGCCTGGTACTTGAATTTGACAGCCAACCCGGAAGTGCAGGTGCAAATTCAGGCCGACAAGTTTACGGCCAGAGCACACACGGCCATGGCCGAGGAGAAGCCGCGCCTGTGGAAGATCATGGCAGATCACTTCCCAAAATACGAGGAGTATCAGAAGGGCACCGATCGCGATATTCCCGTGGTGATTCTGGAGCGCGTCTAGGCTGTCAAAAATCTGGGTCAGCCTGGGAATTACGCGGCAACTCACCTCAGACCCTTTGGGTGGCGCAGATCGAATCTGGGCTAGTTTGTACGTCCATGCGCCACCCGAAGGGTCTTGCGCTCGCGCCGACTTGGGCACATTCTTGAGGACCCTTTATTCACTCAGCGCCAGATCAATCGCCTGCGCCAACGGCATCTGCGCCCCCAACGCATTCGCCGCCTGTTGCTCAGTTGCATCCAACGCCGCGCGCGCCGATGCCAGGTTCTCATCCAGCTTGGCTCGCTCGGGCTCGGACAGCGGCGCGCCAATGGATTGCCGCAATGCCGCTGAGGCCGCCGCCAGCGTGAGGCCGCGCTCGGGCCGGCCTTGCAACACGGCCAGACATCCCAGATCCTCCAGCAGGTAGGTCATGGCGCGTTTGTCGCCCAACACGTGATTGATTTGCAGCGCCTCGGCATACATCTCGCGAGCCGCATCGTAGTTGCCCAGACCGCGCACGATGTTGCCCAGGTTGTTCAGCGACACGGCAATGGCGGAGCGATCTCCCACTTCGCGATTCAGGGCCACGGCCTGTTCGATGTAGGTCCGCGCCGTCGTCGGATCTCCCTGCATCAGCGTCATGTTGCCTAAATTGTTCAGCGACACCGAGATCGCCCAACGATCACCCACGGCGCGCCGAATGGCCAGGCTTTCTTCATAGTAGGCGCGTGCCTGGCTGTAATTGCCCAGGTAGCTTTCCACGATGCCAAGATTGCTGAGCAAACTGCCGGTTTGGGGCTGATCTTGCAGCGCGCGCCGCATCACCAGACTGGCCTCGTAGTGGCCACGCGCCGTTTCCAGCTCACCCTGTTGCGCGGCCAGCGTGCCCACAAAATGCAACACCCGGCCCATGCCAGCCTGATCGCCCAACAACTCAAAGGTGCTGCGGGCTGCCTCCAGCAATGTGATCGCCTCGGCAAACTGGCCTTGCCGTCGCAGCAGATCGCCGATCGCGGTCTGGCATTGCGCCCGCAGCTGCGCCCGCAGCCGCGCCTGCGACACAGCATCGTCGGCTTCATTTGCCAGCGCCAGTGCCTGCTGATACAGCCTCTCGGCCTCGGCCCACGCCCCGACCAGTTCTAACACCTGGCCCAGTTTGAGGATGGCCTCGATGCGCGCCGATCCACTGAGCAATGGCATCAATCTCTGGTAGTAGTCAATCGCAGCCGCGTTGGCATATTTCACCCGCGCGGCATCGCCGGCCTGCGTTAGATAGGCGCGCCGCTTGGGTTCATTGGGGCTGCGGTCGAAGTGAAACGCCAGCAGGTCCACCCATTGATCCAGCTCATCGGCAAAGCGCTGCTCGATGTGCTCGCCGATCTGGTTGTGCAACACGCCGCGCGTCGCAAACGGCAGACTTTCATAGGCCACCTCCTGCGTCACGATGTGCTTGAACAAATACGCCAGCTCGGGGTCGGGTGTGTCCAGCGGCGTCAGATCGAGGTGAACCAACGCGTCGAGGTCGGCGCGCAAGGTCTCCGGCGCACCCAGGGTCGGGAACGCCCCCCACAACATGGCCGCGCAAAACAGGCGGCCGATGACGCTGGCCATCTTGACCATCATCTTTTGCTTTTCACTCAGTTGGTCGATTCGGCTCAGAATCAGGCTTTGCAGGCTGGTCGGCAGGTTGATCGCGGCCAACGCATCGGCTTGATACGGATCGACCGCGCGGTCTCGCAAATAGTTCAACAGCTCTTCCAGATAAAACGGATTGCCCTGGCTGCGGGCCATCAGGCTTTGCACCAGCGTGGCCGGCGGGGGCTCGCTGCGCTGGTAGAGCTGGGCCAGCTTGAAGCGGATCAACTGCTCGATCTCGGGCGTGCTCAACTCACTGAGCCGCACTTCGAGGAAGTGGCTGAGTGCGCTGACACGCGGCGCTTGCTGGCGGCCCGCCTCGGGTGGCCGATACGCCAGCACCAGCAGCGCCGGCAGATCCACGATGGCCTGGCCGAGGGTCTCCAACAAATCTTGCGAGAGCGGATCGAGCCAGTGGCAATCTTCCAGCACCAACATTAGGCCCGTTACCATACCCGTGAGATCGCGTTGCAGCCGGCCGCGCAACCAGTCCACCAGCAACGCTTCCAGCGAGGCTTTGCGCAGCTTGGCATCCATGCTGCGGGTCAGGTTGTTGTCGGGGATGGGCAGATTGAGCAGCACGCCCAGCAGCGGCAAGCGCGGCACCAGCGCCGGGTCCACCTGAGCCAGTTGCGCCTCAAGCAGTTTGATCTGCTCATCCAATGTCGTAGCGCCATCAGCCCCTGTGTCCAACCCAAACAACCCGCGCCAGATGCTGCGCCAGGCCAGGTAGCTGGTGTTGGTGCCGTAAGACTGGCCCTCGCCGGCATAGATCGTGACACCTCGCCGGCGCGCCTCCGCAATCACCTCGGCCACCAGCCGCGATTTGCCCATGCCGGCCTCGCCCGTCACCGCCACAATCTGGCCGCGACCGCTGAGTGCCTGTTCAAGTTGTTGGGTGATTTGAATCAGTTGCGCCGCGCGGCCCACCATCGGCAGGGCATAGCGCGGCTCCAGCAGGCGCATGCCCGGCCGCGTGTTTGCACTTTGCAAAGCATGCAACGCAATCGGCCTGGTCTTGCCCTTGACGGTGATGGCCGGCAGCTCCTGCCAGATGAAGGCATTGCCGGTGGCTTGCCGAACGCGCGCGCTGACCAGAATCTGACCGGCTGTCGCGGCTTGCATCAACCGCGCGGCCAGGTTCACCTCGTCGCCCAGCACGCCATAGGTGCGGCGGTCGCCGGCACCAGCCGCGGAGCCGTATGCGCCGCTGCGCATCTGGCCCTGACTGATGCCGAGTTGGGATGCTTGAATAAAGGGCAGGTCGATGGCGCGAATCTCGAGCGCGGCCAGGGCGGCCCGCGCGGCGTCGTCCTCGTGGGCGATG
>Ga0105048_10014137_pt1 | contig 12442 bp, 4 predicted proteins | sample MAT05_FD_78382 | JGI IMG/M metagenome (GOLD analysis project Ga0105048, IMG submission 78382) | Freshwater microbial communities from Lake Fryxell liftoff mats and glacier meltwater in Antarctica - MAT-05 | ecosystem: Environmental > Aquatic > Freshwater > Ice > Liftoff microbial mat | place... | reverse complement strand
GGAAGCACCTGGCCCGCTGCAGGCCGAGACATTGCCTGCTCAATCGCTAATTGCTCACGAAGATTTCGCGCCAGCGTAGTGCCTTTGGCTAGATCAGCCGTTGAACCTGCTGTCTTTGCGGCATCCCCAACCCAATTGACAGGCACTTCTTCAAAGGCATTCGCGATGGAGGTGCCACTAGGTAAGGCAGAGGTATTTTTTAATGCTTTGAACCAATTGTCGAGTTCATGGACCAGGGGTTTGAGGAGGCCTTTGGCTGCATCTCCCGCTACGGGAACAAAGGCTGCCATTCCGAGCACTGTGACAGACCCGTTCACCCAATTCAGGCCGTTAGCATTGATGTCGCCGTAGACGGCTGTGAGGTCTCGGATGTCGGCGGCTTGGCCGTAGATTGGCACGAAGCTGGAACCGACTTGTCCGAAGAACTGTCCGACTCCTTGGGCGAGATTTAATGGGCCGTAGTAGTCACCCATGATAAAGCCTCCCGCAGCTCCTTTCCCAAATCTTCCATCGGGATCGAATTGATTGACCGGGTCACCGTTGGCGAAGTCGTAGAGCGACCAAGATGCCGCATGGCCTAAGGGATCGGCACTAAGAAATCGTCCGCTTGTTTGGTCGTAATGGCGGGCTCCCATCCATGTGTAACCTGTGGAATCGGCTCGGCGGGTTCGCCACCCACTGGCTTCGATAATGGAGGCCCCGTTTTCGAGCAACTGCGGTGGGGCATTGGGGAGCGTTCCATAGCTGCCGACCTTGGCCGGGTTCCAAGTGACTTCCCCACTCTGAACGCTGGCGACCGCATTGCCGAAGGCATCGCTTATGACTCCTTCTGTACCGGAGGGAGCGATCACAGCTTCGAGGCCTCCGGTGCCGTTCAGGTTGCCGTAGGATCCATTAAGGTCGGGGCCAAAGATTTTCCAATGTTGGGAGCCTGCGATGTTAACTCCAATTTCTAAGAACTCGTGTTGCGGATCGAAAGTAGATTTAATGGTGAACGGACTGCCACCCACAGGCGTGAATGTTGTTTGCAGTCTTCGCCCGACTCCGTCATATGCCACTGTCCATGTTGAGAAGGCTTGTAGCCCCACAAATTCCTGAACCCTCACCATTCTTCCAAGAGCATCCCATGTGATAATGTGATCACGGTCGGCTTGAACCCACCAACGGCTGGTGGTGTTGCCAGCGTTATCGAAGAAGTTATTGAGGGTTTCCGGGGTGCCGGTCACGGTGAACGCGCTCTCGGCGGGTTCGCTTTCCCAGCCGCTGGGATGCACGGCCACCGCACCCAGCGTGTGTTGACCGGGGGGAAGATTGAGGGTGGCTGTCCATTCACCGGTGCTATCGGCCCAGCCGGGGTGGGTCGCATTCGTAATGGGTGAGGCGTTGATGCTAAGTTTTACGTGGTCGGCTCCCATGGCAAAGCCGCTGGCGGGGATCTCGGCGGTTGATGTGTTGAGCTGTTCCTGGGTGACTCGTGCGAAGGTGGTGGTTCCACTTGTATTAGCAAACCAATTGGCGGCGGGGCCTCCTGTGACGGAGGCTCCGGTGCGCACTCCGAGTTTATCGGCGCTGAAGGTGTAGTTGAATGTGGAGGTGGCTCCGGCTTCCGGCGCGAAGGTTTCGGTGAGCAGTCGATTGCGACCATCGTAGCTGTAGTCGCGGTTTTCGGGCCATGCACCTTGGCCACCTTGGCGATTGGCACTATAACTGTCCATTGTGCCATCAGCGCGGTAGGTGCCGGTTTCGGAAAGTGGCGTTATGCCGCTGGCTGTGACAGATTGTGAGGTGATGCGCCCTGCCCCGTCACGGTTTAACACGCTTTGGGTGCGGAAGGGATTGGTTCGAGTGTCGAGAAGTCCTGCGGTTGTGTAATTGAAGTTGTAGGCGGTGGCGTTGACTGTGACCGCAGTGGTTTGGCCTACGGCGTTATGTTGGAATGTGGGCTGGAAGCCCACTCCACTTTGCAATCCGCTGCGGCGGCCGGCACCATCCCAAGTTTGGGTAAGTGAACTATGGGCATTGCCGCCGAGGGTGATGGTTTCAGATAGGATTTGGCCGTAGGGGGAGAGGCTGCGACTTACCCCAGAGGACAGTTGGTCGCCACCTGTTTGGTTAATATCTCTGAGGAGGCCTCGAAGGTCATATTGATAAGCCACAGCTTGATTTCGTGCTGCAATGCTGCCGGTGGCTGTGATCGCCGCAGGACGGCGGAAGTCATCGTAAGTGTGGGTCCATGTGACCGGACGGGGGTCATTGGTGGTCTGAAGGAGGCCTGCTTGCGGACCGCTGGAGTAATATCCGTAGGTGAACAGGTTGGTGGTGTTGGGGGGGTTGGAGGTGTTGAAGGTGAGGTCAAGGGTTCGCCGACCAGCAACATCATATTGCGCAAACCAACCAAGGACGTTATTCATGCCGCGCTGAGTCAGCAGGTCTGCCGCGTTATAGGCGAGGACTTCGAGGCTCCCATCGGGGCGTGTGATCCGCCATGGCCGATCGAGCGGGTCGCGTTGAATGGTGGTTTGTCTGCCGAGGGGATCCACACTCAACACCAGCTTGGCATTGGCATTGTAAGCGGAAATCGCAGATTCGCCCTCACCACTGCGTCGGATAATTTCGGCTCCGGTGGTATCTGTGAAGACAGTTTCTGAAATGGCGTCATCCCCCACCCCTTGCGTGATGGTTACACTATTATGGTCGGGAGCATATTCGCAGGCGGTTTTTTGGACGAGTTCGTTGCTCGCATCGAAAGTCTCTAAGCTCACCATGCGTCCCATCACGTCAGTTTGTGTGACGGTTTTCTCATTGAGAGCATTGGTGCTCGTGGTTTGCGCCCCGGATGCATCGTAGACATACGTGACGCTTTGCTGGGCAAAGCCACTGCCTGCTGGGGGACCGGTGAGGGTTTTTAGACGGCTGAGCCCATCATAGGTTTTTGATGTTGTGTGGCCTTCCCGATCAGTTTCGCTAATGCAGTTGCCACGACGATCAAAGGTTTTGATTTCCGAGGCGAGGGATGAACCAGCGAGGGTTTTTAGGGTCTTTGTGGTGGTGCGTGCGGCGTCATCATAGACAATGTCGTAATAATTGTTGTGATTGACCGGCTCGCGAACCACGCGTCCATCTAGTTGGTAAAGCCATTCCAGAACGGTATTGTCCGGGTTTTGTTGAAGACGCATTTTCCCATCGGCGGTGTAAAAGTAGGATGTCACCCCTCCGATCGGGTTGCTGTGTGTGGAGGGTTTCCCTCCGGGTTCGCGGGTGAAGGTTTCGGATGACCACACGGCACCCGTGGGCCCACCAGCCCGCCGCTGCATCCCGGTCAGTTGGCCAATGTCATCATAATCGAAAGTTTGTGCGTTTTCGAGGGGGCTAATGATTGCTGTCAAATCGCCGAAGAGATTATGAACCAAGCGGGTGCTGGAATACAGGCCCTGGTCTGGTTGCGGAGTTATGACCCCATCGCCTGCGAGGTTTGAGGCACTTCGCCACACAAGTTCTTCGCTGGGCCTGCCTGCTCCATCGTAATTTCGCCAGATAAAATCTTCAGGGCCGTAGCGAGGGCCATCGGTCCATTCCACTTCGCCATTTCCGTTGAAGTATTGGTAGTTCCAGCCGATGCGATTGTTGCTTTCCCAATACTCTTCCCAGATGCGCCTGCCCATATCGTCATAGGCGGAAACAACTTTTCTTCCAGCGGCATCTTTACGCTCGATTTCTTCGCCCCGGTCATTGAACCGGAAGGTTGTTATGACATTGGGATCGCTTGTCCCTGTAAGCTGGGTGCGAGTCAGAGGATAACCCCGCGCATCGTGGGTCCATTCGGTGACGGCTTCATCAGCCGTGCCTGCGGCGACGGTGCTTCGCTCGAGGAGTCCTCGGGCCTGTCTATTGCCAGCCACCACGTCGGTGTAGGCATTGAGCGTCTCACTTAGGAGGGTCGCACCTGCAAAATATTGAATCTTGGTGGGAAGTCTTGGATAGTTAGGATTTCCGTAGATAAATACGACTCGATTATTTGAGGGGTCGGTGATTTCTGTTGGCAGGTTCTGAGCATTAAATTCGAAGTCGGTTATTGCTGTGTCGATAACGCCATCGCCCATGATGTCTCCTGTGACCGTTTGTAAATCCAGGTTCCCGGCGGAGTCATAGGAAAAATCCGTGATGAGATTGCGACGGTCGATGTTTTGTTTGAGGCTGCGGGGGAATGCCCCCGGGGTGGTGTCGCCGGGAGCATACCACTCTTGCGTCACGGTTTGGTTGAGCGGGTCGGTGACCTGGGAAATTTGCCCACCGAAATAATCGTATCGGGTCTCCCGGTTGTAGGCGTCGGTAATGATGGTGTGGCCGCTGATCGTATTAAAATAGGGGCTCTGGGGATCGGTGTCCTTGGAGTGTGTGTAGCCAAATTCCGCGTTCTGAACCGGGACCATGTCCTCGCCCACGGTGGCTCGCTGCACAATGACTCGACGGAAGACATCATAGTCGTTCTCCAATATCCGGCCATCCGGTTTCCTCTCCCGCACAAGCAGGTGGTTTGAGAACGTTTTCCCAATTTCTGAATATCTGCCATAATCATAACTCACACGGGAGGCATCCGGGCGGGTCACTTCGACAAGGTCGCCATGTCCATCATACCGATAGTTCACGCGGCGTCCGTCGCTTGTGAACGCTTCTTTGATTCGGCCAAGAAGATCATGTTTGAAAAGAAGAAAGCTTCCATTGCTGGATGTGATCTTGGCCAGCTTGCCGTAGCTGGAACTCTCAGGATTTGTCTCAAAATCAAAGTTCAGGAAGTTCCCTTGGGCATCGGTCCATGTATCCAGATAAGGGCGCGTGCGATTGAGCCCGCCCCCCGGAAAGGATTGCTCAACAAAGTGTCTCGTTGAGCCATCGGCTGAGTGGAGGGTGTAAGACCCATCGGGAGCCTTGATGATCTTGGAGGAAAAAATGGAGACGCCACCTGACGATCCACTCCGAAAATTGGAAAGCGTTGGATTATCTGCTGGCCTTGGGAGCCAGAGGGTTGATGTTTCTTGTCGGTAGGCAATGACCGAGCCATCCATTTCCGCAGCATACAAAATCTGTTCCCCCGCGCTCACCGTGAGGGAAGGAAAATAGCCCAGCTTCCATCCATATCCAAACTCATTGCGGGTCAAGTTCTGGCTACTGTAGTTGCGCCGGATTTCAAGCGGCATCGGGCCAGGAAGGGTCAAATCCACGATGTCGATGTGAAATTCCCCAGTCACAACATGCACAGGATCTGAGACCATTGCACTAAGATTTCCAAAGTAACTGGGTTGTCCCGCACTGCCCTTGTTTTCTATTACGGCCGCGAGAGCCACAAACGAGTTTGCATCGCCGGGGGTGTAGGGCTGGCCCGATTCCACGGCATAGGCCTGCATGAGCGCTGCGTGATAGGCTAAGATGTGGAAATCGGCCAGCGCACTATACAGTTCATCGAAGAGCCACCACGCGATATCGATATCATTGGAGGTCACTTGGATTCCTCCCTCGCACTTAAAACTAAGCCGGAAGCTGTTTTCAAACGAAAATTCCAACCGTAGACTTCGAAATTCCTCCTCATCGAAACTGCAAGCCGCCAAGGCTCGACCAAACCCACCATTCAGCGAATTCCCGATCAAAGCCGATGTGAATTCAGAACCAAAAAGAAAAGTGCCCATACCCACATAATCGCCACCCGCACCTTCCACATTGCCCGGGGTGACAAACCCACGGGCGTAAGCGTTCCCAATGCTGTCTCCCGGCGCGACCGAACCAAAAGCATCAAGGCACGCTTGCCACATGGAAACATTCCAATCCTTGAGCTTCTTGGTCTCTGAACCCACGGTGTGGTTTTCCTCTCCCTTGGTGAGGTAATTCCAATTGTCGAGAGCAACCGGAGCACGATTCTCAGCAATGGCGTTATGCAAGAGCTTCACAGTGGAAACTGAATCATCGAACCCGAAGAGTTGATTGATCGCAAAATGTTCATGCGCCGAGCCATTCGCTGAGGAAATAAAAAATGCATCCCGAGAGGAGGCTGCACCAAGGTCAGGACGCATCAGCCCGTTTCCGGCTGCTACATACCCCTTGGTAATCACATTGATACTCGGATTACGCAAAGTAATCTCTCCGTGATTTGGCAAGGCACCAAAGGCGTCCCGCTCGGGCAATACACACGCGACAGCTATCTCCGAAGACGAGACCCGCTGGACTTTTTGGAGAGCACAAAGCCATTCCTCAAACCGCGACGTGCGCTCAAAATAGCTCCCACCGAGCAGCATCATCGCTCCCCCCCGGAAAATTTCCGGGTCTCCTGCCGCTTGCGGGTCGGCCAGAAGAACCCGCTGCGCCTTCCAGATTTCGTGCGAATGAACATCAAGCATCCGGCGGGTCACACGACCGGAATTTATAAACACCGAAGAGAAATCCCCCTTCCGAAGTTTCGATTCGTAAGTGTTCTCGAGACTATGCGAAATCCTAAGAAAAGACGCCACACTGCCTCCCGGGTCAATGAAACCTGGCGGGAGCGAACGATGCCGCCTCTCCGTAATCTTCAGCGTGAACGGACCAACCAATGCACTCACATCGACCACCTTCGATTGACGACCAAGCATCGCTGCACTCGTAAAATCCCCGGAATCCGAGGCCCCAGACCGATAGGGCGCGAGGGCAACAACAAGGTTATGAGCATCCGGGCCGGTTTGCTCGAAATAAACCAGCAGCCTGCGGTTGTGCAGGTCACTGGCTCGAAGCCCCGGCAAATTGACGAGGGATGACCCTCCACTCAGAATTTCCAAATCATAAGTATCAAACACCTCTGCGGTGACATCGAAATCTTCAGAAATTGTCAAAGCTGCGGGATCTTCGACGCTCCATGGCATCGGTAAATCTGCCCACCGCGAGTAAAGGTTCCGGCGATCCCGGATATTCATGCCAAGGTGGGCTAGCGAAATACCGGGGTGATTCTCACGGAGCGTCTTCTCCACAAATTTCGGGAAGAGGCTCTCCGGCGTATCATTCTCCTCGTCGAGTGACAGAATCTCTTCATTTGCCTCCAAATATCTCCGCGTCCATAAATCTCCAGACTCAAATCCCTCTGGCATAAAATCATAGAGGTCGAGCCCCTCTTTTATCTCCGTGTCTTTTATCCACGGAAAAATATGCACCCACTTCGATTGCCCCGGATTTTCCTCATCAGGCACATACGCTGCCACCCACGGGTAGTTGACAGGAAGCTCATGCGGCACCACCTGCGTGTTATCCGGCCCGGTATAACCCTTAATCTGCATACGCAAAATGCGACTCATCCGTGAATCCAGCATTTTCATCCCATTGTGCGGGGCCTGCACAAACCCGGCGGGTATGCCTGACTTGCGGAGTAGATACAGCAACAACGCGCACTGCTCCCGTGGCGATCCTTGACCCTCCAAATAGGTTCCCAACGCACCACGACGCATGCCTCCCTCATTGATTGACTCCCCATCCACGCCCCCGGTGACATCATAACTGAGGGCATCAGTGAGCTCAATTTCGTTAATCACGTAGTTAGCCATCGCCATCGGAGAACTTCCAAGATCCTCCACCAACTTCTCCAGAAGCGGGTGGTCGCGCAGTTCTGGACTGTTATCCGTCAGCAGCCATTCTCCACCGGGCACAGGAAATTGGGCATCAACCAGAGTCCATGTATGACTAAGTTCCTCGGCACTCTTTCCGGCATAAGCCTCTGGCATCGGTTCTCCATGAAAATGCGGCGCGTGAATGAATGTGGAACGCCACGTCGGTTGATCATTAAAATCCAAAGTGTAAAGAATTTCATCCCGAGGCTCATCCGTTAGCCAATCATAGACCACAGGCTCCCATGGCCCCTCCTCCACGCTCTGCACATATCCACGGGCCTCCACCCGAAAAAAATAATCCGTGCCACTTGCCCGATGGGTCAAAATATACGGAGAAAGCGCTTGGGAACCAACGCCCCACATTCCCGCAGGCCCAGCCGCTTCCAATAATTCCACCGTTGTTTCCAACCCATACCCGCTCGGATTGTTCTGCCAAGCGCTGTTAGGGATTTTCAATTTGAATCCATTCGTCGCAAAATCATTCCACTCCGGCGTACCCTTTGCTGGAATCCTGATTTTCTGGCAATCCACCCAGTCCTGCTGCGCTCCACCAGTTGGTTTAGCAAAAGCATAAATAATAATGTCATAGTCCAAAGTAATCCCTGGAGGACGCGCTCCGAAGTAGGCTCCTAATCGATAGTTCCTGCCCGTAAAAAGCGGGCTTCCTCCGGCAGCCTTCCCAAAGCTCACAATCGGATAATCCACGAAATCTCCTCCCCGGTGCAAGCGGCTGCTGATACCCGGCAAACCGGAGGCCCACGGCAAAGGGACTTCAAGAAACCAAGGGGTGACACCCGCCAAGAGTCCCAGGCCCCCATCAATGGCACCAACCCCAACCCCCTTCTGACCATCAAGAGCAATCAAAAAGGATTGGAACGTGGGTCCGGGATTTACACCGCGAATAAACCTTCCCGTGCGCGAGTTTGGGTTGGTTTGGGCTTGCGCCAAACACATTCCCCCCAAGATCGCCAAAACCACCACCCAGGCTTTCATGGATAAGTCCCCCCGTTGAATGGGGTGGAAATACTTACTGACAGCCGCCCAGTCGCAATGTCATTTGGCCGGGCATCTTCGCGATTGGGAATAAAATCGTTGTCACGATCAAATAATGTGTCGTCAACGAGCGGGTTTAGTCCGTTAGCAATTTCATAGCCATCAAGCATTCCGTCTCCGTCGGAGTCGTTACTCGTCGGATTCGTTTTGGCCAAAAATTCCTGATAGTTTGACGCTCCATCTCCATCAGGATCATCCTCGGGGTCAATTCCTGTTTGGCCGTTGAAGTAGAGGCGTTGCCACCAGAGCGGGAGTTGGCCTTCGGGGGCGGTTAGATCGAAGGCGAAGACTGCCTTCAGCTGGCCGAGATTGGCGACTTGAGTGTCGGTGGTGGCGGGACCTTGGAGCCACGGGGGCATCGTGGTGATGTGTTGGACGGCCACGAGATGGTTTTGGATTTTTTGAGCGATCCATTTGAGCTGGCCGATAGTGATGGCATGGAAGTCGGCGGGGTTTGGGTTGGCGGGGGTGTAGCCGCCTGTCTGGTATTGGGTGGCCCAGGTTTGGACGAGGGCGTTGAGGTCGGTGCCGGATCCGTCGGGCAGGCGGGCGTTCATTTCGTCCACGGCCTTTCTTGTGAAGTGCTTGAGCTGGCCTTGATTGACCGCAGCGAAGTCGTCTGGTGGGGTAGCGATCGTTGCCCCGCGCTGGCTCCACCATGTCGGTGGCGCAGCTTGGAGCAACAGAAGTGGGAACACAACGAGCCCCAGCATTGCTAGCATCATGCGCTTGCGCACAAACGCGGATTGGTTGCCTTGCGGGGTCATGGTGTAAGATGGCGGCAGTGGGGAGTTTTTAATTCCCGGAATACATCGGGATGTCGCCGCCGGGAGCGACGCGGACGACGCCTTGGAATACGGCGCTGCCGTTTTTGTAAACGGTGAGGGCGTTGGAGCGACCGCTTTCACCGCCGCTGCCGCTGCCATTGCCGATCTCGAAAAGTGGATCGGTCTCAATCCATTGCGTGTCGCCATCATCGTTCGGGTTCCCATTGTTGTTGTTTGTAAAGCCTCCAACGTTATTTCGCCCAATCACGAATACATTAGAAGACTCAGCCCTGTTTACCCATCCAAACACGACGGAATCATTTGCTGAGGCATAATTGACAACCCCACTCGCGAAGGAGTTTATCCCCGTCACTATGTTGTTCCAACCTCCGAAGGTGCCGGAGTTCGGCCCTGATACTATATTGAAAAAACCTCCAACCGATGCAGAACCTTCACCGGAGGCCATGTTTCCATAAGGGGCGCCATAGCTAGTACCACCGATGGCGACCGCGTATGCCCCGCTTGCTGTGCTACCCCATCCCGTAGCGAATGAATTCTGGCCGGAGGCCACGGTCGAAGACCCTAGAGCTACCGAACCAGTTCCAATATTGGTCTCATTCAGGTTCATGATTCCCGCCCGCAGTGCCGCTTTTCCTGGGTGCCAAAGAAAGCGCGCTCCGGAACCTGCATCCGTCGAAAGCAGCGACCCTTGCCCTGAGATGCCTTTGGCAATGAAAATGCCATTATCCCGCCACTCGAAACTGCCGGGGTCGGGGCTGAGACCGAACGTGACTGCGTCGTTGATTTGCAGCGTGTTGCCGGTGACTTGGGCATGGGCGGCGGCGGCTGAAAACAGGAGTGCGAGGAGCAGGGGTGTTTTTAGGATTTTCATGGGACTTTGGTTGGATTTTCTTTTGAGAGTTGGGTGGCGAGGTTATGAAAGGCATCGAATCGAGCTCGGATAGCGGGACTGGCCATAGAGGCGGGGTCACCGGAGGCCCGATAAAGCTCGAGAGCCAAGGCATTGCGTTCCGCAAGGAATGTGCGCAGCGCAGGGCTTGCGCCGAACGGGGGATGTTGCTGCACAGGTATGGGCAATGGAACGCTTGGGCGCTGATCGGAGAGAGCCTGAGCCAAGTCTTGCAAACGTTGATTGAGGGCAATGTTTGCGGTGGCGGATTTTTCCAAAGTTTTTTCCCGAAGTTCGGGTGAGAGTCTGAGGGCTTGGTTGTTGGCTTCCACGTATGCGTTCCAAGCCTCAGCGCGCGCGACAAGGAATTCCTCCTTTATGGCCGAGGCATCGTGAGGAATATCAACCTCTTCGACTAACTCAAGCATTTGTGGCTGCTGAGGATGCGTGACGGCGAGCCGCAACTGCTGGAGGCGAGCGGCTTTCTCGGGATTTTGGACCAACCAACTGATGGACGTCGCCTTGTCCAAAATAGATTCCTCCTCTTCCCGAAGCGCGCGGTTTTGCTGGGTCTCGATTCGGACGGGAGCAATTACCGGGGGAGTGGGGCGGATCGCCACGGGCGCACCAAGGGGAGGAGTGATCTGCGAATGAGCCGGAGGGACGTGAGTTATGCTGAGCCAGATCAAACAAGCCAATCGCAGATAGCGAATGCTGCTTACAGAGACCTGGCTTCGTTGCGCGAGGGGGATGTTCATTTTTCCGTTAATCTGCTAGATGCCCGAAGGGCTGGCTAACAGGATGAGGGATGGCGGATGCGGGGCGGCTTGGCGAGGGAAATATTTCCGGCGGCGCGATTTTTCTAACCTCACGCGACACGCGACCGGCTCCGGCGGCGAGGAGCGGAGCGACGAGCCGCCAGAGCCGCTCGCGGGGCCATCGTTTGCCGGGCCTCCCCGGTTCGGCAGGGTGGCAAGAGCATGGAGGAAAGTTGTTCACAGGGTTCTGCGGCGAGAATGGGCCCCACCAAAAGCTCGTCAGAGCCGCGGGTTCCTGTAAGCAACTTTCTGGCGATGGGTGCTGCCGGTTCAGACCGCGTGCTGACGCCCTAGTGCGGCGCACAGGTCGCCGAACTGCTTGTGACCACTCACCTGCCTGGAGCCGCTCTGCGCCCGCAACGGGGCCTCTGCCATCCAGCGGGCCACCTGATTGGTCTCATCGTGCCAGCAGCAGATGCGCCCGATCGTGTCTCGCGCGTTGCCGATCACGTTTTCAATGTAATTGGTGCTCAGAAACGTCACATTGAGCGTCGCCGGCACATCGAGCCGGTGAAACGCCAGGATCATGCAGCCCCCCAACGCCTCAAACGCGGCGGAGTTGCCCTTCACATACTTGATAACAGCCGAAAGGATATATACCATATGCTATAATGTCTCCTTGGTCAAGTTTCGAGCACGGTTCGGTTCCCCCAAGGCCAGGCGATCTGCATTCCAGAGATTGGTCGCCGTCGTGTGGGCTCGGAGTTCATTTGCGATTTCGACTTTCCACTCGGCAGATTTTGGGGATTTCTGGGCTTCTTCCAAGGTTTTTCCTGCTTTGTTCAGTTTCTCTTTCAACGCTCGCTACCATTGCACCTCCCTCAACCGCGCCCCCCTTTGGTTGTGTGCAAAACGAGAGCGGAGCCCGCACACCGGGAAATAAGAAAAAGACCAGAGGAGTTCGTTTATGCTAGGTGATCGGTTTAATTTCCACCCTATGAACCCATGGCTTTTTCCATGAGCCGGGGGCGAGGGACTGGGTAGCATCATCAAGGCGGGCGAGGGAGGATTTGAGTTTTTGCAGCGAGCGGTTCTCGATGGCTTTTCGGACGGCCTGTTCGGCCTCCCGGATCGTTTGCAACTCTGCGGGATCGACCTCAACCGACGCCAGGGCCACTTCGATGGCAGGGAGCATCTCATCGGCCTTGAGTTTGGCTTCTGCGAATTGGCGATCGTCCATATCCTCAAAGGCGTGCTCCAAGGAATCAGCAAGCATTTTTTCTAAAGCATCATCCGAGACGTCCACGGCGCTTGACAGCGCGAGCGTGGTGTCTT
>Ga0105048_10014134_pt1 | contig 12444 bp, 11 predicted proteins | sample MAT05_FD_78382 | JGI IMG/M metagenome (GOLD analysis project Ga0105048, IMG submission 78382) | Freshwater microbial communities from Lake Fryxell liftoff mats and glacier meltwater in Antarctica - MAT-05 | ecosystem: Environmental > Aquatic > Freshwater > Ice > Liftoff microbial mat | place... | reverse complement strand
TTGCCCCTCTTTTCAACGCCGTCCTGACCGGCCGAGGAGTCCAGATAGGGTGAGGCGGCCTTTGGGCAACACCCGATCCGGAATCCCGCTGACGTGGAATTGAGCCAGTTTCTGGCTGTACCGCTACGGCATTCGCCTTCTGTGAGTAACTCGCCCGGGACATTCCCCCGAACCTCACCGGCCCAAAAAGCCACACGGAATCCGGGTTCAATGCTCGCCGCCGTTCGCCCACGCAGGTCGCGCGCCTCACGCCCGGAATAATTCTACGGAAAACCAGGCCTCTTTTTGTGTTTCAGCGCGTGCCAGAACCGGCCAGCCGGCAGTCACGCACGATCACTTCACTCAAGGCGATCAGTACAGGATCATCTCGACCCAGAGGCGGTAGGGTGCCGGCTGGGCGCTGCCATATTCTTGGAGCGTCACGTTCCACTCCATGTACTCGAAATCATCCTCGCCCACGTAAACGGCGCCAGAGATCAGCATGACGCCCGGCCGCACCTGTTTGTCCGATGGCAGCGTGCTCGCCGTCCAGCCGGCCAAGCAGGGAGCAATGGCGGAGGACTGAGCCACATACGCCTGCACGGCGTTTTCGCGCGAGGCAAAACTCCACACGCAGCAGTAGATCACCTCGAATTCCGCCTCGACGACACAAGCCGAGGCGTTCGGGAGCTTCAGGGTGGCGCTGTACACGTCGTCATCGATGGCAGCGCCGGATATCGAATCGAACTCCTCGAAGGCGGCACGGTTAAGCGTCGTGACGTCGGCGCATGTCGCCTGCGCATGGGCGGCAGGCGCAAACATCATCGGAACAAGCGCCAGCATGACGGCTGCGGCTACAGGCTTCATGACGACTCCTTGACGCGATCAGGACGAGCGTAAGCTCCGCGCCAATGAGGTCAAGCAGGCCAGATGCAGGCTACCGACTCCGGCCCAGTGCGGCATGGGCCGCCGCAAGACGCGCGACGGGCACGCGATAGGGCGAGGCGGATACGTAGTCGAGCCCGACTTCCTCGAAGAAGTAGATCGAGGCCGGATCGCCGCCATGTTCGCCGCAGACGCCCAGCTTGAGGCGCTGGCGCGTCGCTCGGCCGCGTTCGCAGCCGATGCGGACCAGTTCACCGACGCCATCGCGATCGATCGAGACGAAGGGGTCCTTCTCGTAGATGCCCTTCTCCTCATACGTCTTGAGGAAGCGGGACGCATCATCGCGCGAGATGCCAAGCGCGGTCTGCGTCAGGTCGTTGGTCCCAAAGGAGAAGAACTCCGCCTCCTCCGCGATCTCGCCCGCCCGCAGGCAGGCGCGGGGGAGTTCGATCATCGTGCCGACGAGGTATTCGACCTGGCTTTTGCGCTCGTTGAAGACGCGCTCGGCCGTCTGCACTACAATGGCGCGCATGAGTTCGAGCTCGCGGCGGGTGGCGACAAGCGGGATCATGATCTCGGGCACGGGCGCAGCGCCCGTTTCCTTCGCCACGTCCAGCGCCGCCTCGAAGATGGCGCGGGCCTGCATCTCGTAGATTTCGGGATACGTGACGCCGAGGCGGCAGCCGCGATGGCCGAGCATCGGGTTGGACTCGTGCAGTTCGTCCGCGCGCGCCTTCAGCGTCTCGATCGACACGCCGGACTGTTTCGACACCTCGGCTATGTCCTCGTCGGTGTGCGGCAGGAATTCGTGCAGCGGCGGATCAAGCAGGCGAATGGTGACCGGCAGGCCGGCCATGATGCGGAAGATTTCGCTGAAGTCCTTACGCTGCATCGGCAGCAGTTTTTCGAGCGCGCGACGGCGGCCGCCTTCGCGTTCCGCCAGGATCATCTCGCGTACCACCGAGATGCGGTCGGCGTCGAAGAACATGTGTTCGGTGCGGCAAAGGCCGATGCCCTCGGCGCCGAACTTGCGCGCGGTCTCTGCGTCCAGCGGAGTTTCGGCGTTTGCGCGCACCTTCATGCGGCGCACGCTGTCGGCCCAGCCCATCAGCTCGCCGAAATCTCCGCCCTGCTGCGGCTCGACCATCTTGACGGAGCCGACGAGCACCTCGCCCTTGGCGCTATCGACCGTGATGATGTCGCCCTTCTTGAGCGTGCGCGAGCCGACTTTCACAATGCCCTTCTCGGCATCGATCTGCAGCGTGCCGGCGCCGCACACACAGGGACGGCCCATTCCGCGCGCGACCACGGCGGCGTGAGACGTCATGCCGCCGCGCGCCGTGACGATGGCCTTGGCGGCGTGCATGCCCTGGATGTCTTCCGGGCTCGTCTCGATGCGCACGAGGATGACGGGCTTGCCCGTACCTGCGATCTGCACGGCTTCGGCCGGGTCGAAGACGATCTGGCCAACCGCGGCGCCGGGGGACGCCGGCAGGCCCTTCACGAACACGTCGCGCATGGCGTCTTTCGCGATGGTGGGATGGAGAAGTTGATCGAGCTGCGCCGGATCGAGCCTCAGCACAGCCTCGTCCTGCCGGATCAGCCCTTCGCGGCACATCTCCACCGCAAGGCGCAACGCGGCCTGGGCCGTGCGTTTTCCGTTGCGGGTCTGCAGCATGTAGAGCTTGCCCTGCTCCACCGTGAACTCGATGTCCTGCATGTCGCGATAGTGCTTCTCGAGCCGGTCAGCAACGGCGATCAGCTGCGCATAGACCTCCGGCATCGCCTCTTCGAGCGAGAGGTCTTCGGACTTGAGATCCGCCTTGCGCGAGTTGGAGATCGGCGCCGGCGTGCGAATGCCCGCCACCACATCCTCGCCCTGCGCATTTACCAGATACTCGCCATAGAAGCGCTTCTCGCCCGTCGAGGGATCGCGCGTGAAGGCGACGCCAGTGGCCGAGCTTTCGCCCATGTTGCCGAATACCATCGACTGCACGTTGACGGCTGTGCCCCAGCTTTCGGGAATATCGTTCAAGCGACGATATGTGACCGCGCGATCGTTCATCCAGCTTGCGAACACGGCGCCGACGGCGCCCCAGAGCTGGTCCTTCGGCTCTTGCGGGAAGGGTTTGCCCGAGCGCTTCTCGACGGCCTTCTTGTAGAGCGCAATCACCTCGATCCAGCTTTCGGCGCCGAGGTCGGTGTCGAGGTTGAAGTCGCGGCTTTCCTTGTAGTCGTCGAGGATGTGCTCGAAGGTGTCGTGCCCGATGTTCAGCACCACGTTGGAGTACATCTGGATGAAGCGGCGATAGCTGTCATACGCAAACCGCCGGTCGCCCGAGAGCTTCGCAAGTCCTTCAGCCGTCTGGTCGTTGAGGCCGAGGTTCAGAACCGTGTCCATCATGCCCGGCATCGACGCGCGCGAGCCGGAGCGCACGGAGACCAGCAACGGATTGCGCACATCGCCGAACTTCTTGTCGGTGCGCCCCTCAAGAGCGCGTAGCGCATCGTTGACCTGCGCTTCGAGATCCGCCGGATACTGCCGCTTGTTCTTGTAGAACACGGTGCAGACTTCGGTGGTGATGGTGAAGCCGGGGGGCACCGGCAGGCCGAGCTTCGACATCTCGGCAAGGTTCGCCCCCTTGCCGCCCAGCAGGTTCTTCATCGACGCATCGCCATCCGAGGCGCCGCCGCCGAAATCATAGACCCACTTGGTGGCGAGTTGGCTCATCGTTCTTCACCCAGTTTGTCATCCCGGACAAATGATCCGGGGCGTTAGTCCGCTGCCTGTCATCCCGGACGCGCGTAGCGAGAGCCGGGATCCATTCATCCACTTCGACAGCCGAGGAATGGTTCCCGGCTCTCCGCTGCGCTCCGGACGGGATGACAACCGGTGGAGCTTTCAGACCTTAACCCTCAACCTTCGAGAAATCCGCAACGCGCCCCAGCGCATCGCGGATCTGCGAGAGAATCTTCAGCCGGTTCTCGCGCACGTCAGCCTTGTCTGCGTTGACCGTAACCTTGTCGAAGAACGCATCCACCGGCGCGCGCAGCTTCGACAGCGCACGCATGGCGCCGGCAAAGTCTTCTTTTTCCAGCGCAGCCGTCGCCTCAGGTGCAGCGTTGCCGAGCGCAGACATAAGTGCGGCGACCTCAGCCGGATCGCCCGCCATCGCCGCGCCCTGCCCCGAATATGACTTGCCGTCTTTCTTCTCTTCAATCGCCAGAATATTCCCCGCGCGCTTGTAGCCCGCCAGCAGGTTCTTGCCGTCTTCGGTGGAGAGGAACTCACCCAGCGCCTCAACACGCTTCACGATGAGGACGAGGTCGTCCTCGCCCAGCGCGAACACAGCGTCGATCAGGTCGTGCCGCGCGCCTTGTTCGCGGAGGTGGACTTTGAGGCGGTCGGCGAAGAAGGAGAGGAGATCCGCCCGGAGCGGCGCGATTGCGTTACCGAGCTCGACCTCCCGCTGACCATCGAAGAACTCATTTTCTTCGGACGTAGGCTGGCCAGATGCGATGACCGCAGCGCCGATCAGGCGCGCCTCACTATCCGCATCCGTCTCTAATGCGGCCCGAGTCGGGCTGGCATCTTCGGCGCTTGCCCAGGCGACGATCAGCGGCGTGAGCGGCGCGCGCGCGCCTTGCATGGAGAGCCCTGCAGCTGCGGCTAGATCAATTGCCCGGCTCAAACGGACCCGCAATGCATTCGTCAGTACAAGCCGGATCAAGCCGAGCGCCGCCCTGCGCAGCGCAAACGGATCCTTCGATCCTGTCGGTTTCTCATCAATCGCCCAGAACCCGACCAACGTATCTAGCTTGTCTGCCAGCGCGACCGCCACGCTCACCGGATTGCTCGGCACTTCGTCCGAAGGTCCCTTCGGCTTGTAGTGATCGCGTACGGCATCAGCGACGGCCTGCGGCTCGCCCTGCAGCGTGGCGTAGTAGCGGCCCATCACGCCTTCGAGTTCGGCGAACTCGCCGACCATGTCGGAGACGAGATCGCACTTGGCCAGTTTCGCCGCGCGCTCGGCCTGCGCCGGATCAGCGCCAACCTTCGGCGACAGTTCCTTCGCGAGCGCCATCACGCGCTCGGCCTTGTCCTTCACCGTACCCAGCTTCTCGTGGAACACGATATTGCCCAGCTTCGCGAAGCGATCTTCGAGTTTGATCTTCCGGTCATTGTCCCAGAAGAAACGCGCGTCGTTCAGGCGCGCCGACAGCACGCGCGAATTGCCCGCCGCGATCTTCTTGCCGCCATCCGCCGCTTCCAGGTTCGCCACGACAACAAACTTCGGCGCCAGTGCGCCATCCTTCTTCGCGGGATCGCGCACGGCGAAATACTTCTGGTGCGTGCGCATCGACAGCTTGATGACTTCGGGCGGCAGGTCGAGGAACGACGGGTCCATGTCGCCCATGATGACGACCGGATATTCCGCCAGCCCCGCCACTTCCTCCAGCAGGCCAATATCGTCGACCAGCTCCAGGTTCTGCGCCGCGCACAGCTGCTTCGCGTCGGTGAGGATCGTCTCTTTCCGCTCGTCGCGCTCGAGGATCACGCGGCCCTTGTTCTTGAGCACGTCGGAATAATCGTCGAACCGGCGCACCTTGAACGGGCCGCGCCCCATCACGCGATGGCCCTCCGTGATGTTGTCCGACTTGATGCCCTCGATCTCGAACGGCACCACCTCGCCATCGAACGTGCAGAGGATGCGGCTGATCGGGCGCACCCAGCGCAGGTCGCCTGATGCCCACCGCATCGATTTCGGCCAGTGGAAGCCACGAATGATCTGCGGCACGAGGGCGGCGATCACATCCGCCGTCTGCTTGCCGGCCTTGCGCACATGGGCGACGTAGACGCGGCCCTTCTTCGGAACCTCGTGGACGTGCGCCTGCGCAATGTCCGTCAGGCCGGCCTTCTTCAGGAAGCCCTGGATGGCGGCGGCCGGCGCGCAGTCCTTCGTTTCGATGTCGTCTTCCACCACGTCTGCCGATTTCACCGGCAGCCCCTCGACCACCGCGACAAGCCGGCGCGGCCCCGAGAAGCCCTTGATTCCCTCCGGAATGAGGCCGGCGGCCGTCAGCCCGTCCATCAGCGCTTTCACGAGATCGGCCTCGGCCTTCGCCTGCATGCGAGCCGGGATTTCCTCGGACAGGATTTCAAGCAGAAGCTGGGGCATTTGGCCTTGTTCGCAGTCGCGGAATTCGCTGCGTGAGTGCAGCGGAACGAGCCTGAAGGCAAGGGTTTGCGTGAACTCTTCGCCCGCTTGCGGGGGAAGTATTGCGAAGCCGGGATGGGGCCGGGCTCCAGGCAGGTTTTAGCAAGAATCCTCCTGCTCCTCGCCTCCATCGCCCTTCAGGGACTTCCCCCGGAAGTGGGAGAAGAGCTAGCGTTCCACGCATGACCCATTCCTTCGACTTCTATTTATCCTTTCGCAGCCCGTATTCCTATCTCGCCATGCCGCCGATCGAGGCGTTGATTGCGCAGTATGACGTGCAGCCACAGATGCGCATCGTGCGGCCCATCGCGGTGCGCATTCCGGGCTTCTTCCAAAAAGTGAACCCCCAGTGGCCGCCCTATCTGGGCAAGGACACAAAGCGTATCGCCGAGATGAACGGCATCCCCTATCGCTGGCCACGCCCTGATCCCATCGTGCAGGACCGGGAGACGCGGGAAGTCGCGAAGGATCAGCCGTACATCATGCGTGTGTCGCGCCTCGGCGCGCTCGCGGCAGAGCGTGGGCGCGGTTTCGACTTTGTGCGGAAGGCCAGCCACATGATGTGGTCGGGCGAGACAGACGACTGGCATGACGGCGGCAAGCTCGCCGCCTGCGCCGAGGCCGCCGGCCTTGAGGGCGAAGCGCTCGAGCGCGATGCGGATGCAGACGCCGCGCGCCTTGATGCGGTCATCCGAGCCAATGAGGCGGCACAGGACGCGTCGGGCCACTGGGGCGTGCCGCTGTTCGTCTTCGAGGGCGAACCGTTCTTCGGGCAGGACCGCATCGACCACCTGCTCTGGCGCATGATGCAGCATGGGCTGAAGGAACGTCAGGCTTACTCCGCGCGCTGATCCGGGGGCGGCTGCACGATCGGATCAATGTGGATGTCGAGGTGCTCGAACTCCGCAAAAAGCTGACTTGCCTCCGCCAGCGAGCCGAACGGCACATAATCGCTGCACGCTTCAAACCGCGCCCACATCGCCTGCACGCGCGCATTGGCATGGGCCTGCTCGATGGCCGCAGGCGAGGCCCATTCGAACATCTCCACCAGCGTGCCATCGCCTGCGCGCATGTGGATGGCCGGCCGGTCGGTCGCCAGGCCTTCCGAGCGCAGCAAATGCACATGATCGCGCAGTTCGGCCAGCAGCAGCACCTCTTTCCCCGGCTTCGGGCGGTAGGCGACGATCACCACACGCGGAATGCTCATTGCTCTCCTCCAGTCGGATTCTCCGACAGAACGGATCGCAGCCATTCCTGTTGCAGGGAATCGAGCCGGGGGAGCATCACGCGCGTCGAATAATGGCCCAGCAGCTTCTCGCCCTGGAAGAACGCCCAGTCGACAACCTGGCTTTCCTGGAACTCCATGATCGCCCCCTTCTGCAGGTCGCCGAGATATCGCGGTGTTGAGGCCAGCTGCCCCACGATCTTGTCGGGCGCGCGCGCAACCTGATCGACCCACGCTTCTTCCACGCCCGATTGTCCATTACGGCGCGGGAACGCAGCCTTCAGAGAGAAATCGAACTCGCCTGCGCCGGGCTCGGCGAAATAATCCCAGAAAACCGAAAGCGAGGCGCGCGCCTTGTCTCGTGCGGCCGCAAGCTCGCGCTGGAATTCTGCTTCGGGATCGTCTGTGCCCGCCGAGCATGCGGCCAGCAAGATGAACCCGAACGCCAGCAGTTGCTTCATTGCGTGGCGGGCGCAGTCGGATCCTTGACGCGAATCTCGAACAGCTTGGGCCAGTATTTGCCCGTGACGAAGATGCGATCGCCTGCCTCGTCGTAGGCGATGCCGTTGAGCACATCGGTGTTGCGGCGCTCGTCTGGTTTCAACAGGCCGCCGAGATAGATCACGCCCTTCACCTCGCCCGTCGCCGGGTCGATACGCGCGATGCGATCGGTCTGGAACACGTTGGCCCAGATCTCGCCCTTGATGAATTCCAGCTCGTTGAGCTGGTCGACCGGCTTGCCGTTCATCTTCACGTCGATGCGGCCGGTCTCCTGCAGCGTCGCGGGATCGATGATGCGGATCTGGCTCGTGCCATCGCTCATGAAAATGCGCGTGTCGTCGGCGGTGAGGCCCCAGCCTTCGCCCGCGTATGTCCACTCACGCTTGGGCGCCAGGGTCGCCTTGTCGAACACGAAGCCCTTCTGACTGCGCCAGGTGATGGTGATGATCTCGTCGCCCCAGACGACCATGCCCTCGCCGAAGAACTCGTCGGCCAGATCATGCTGCAGCTGAACGGCGCCCGTTGGCAGATCGACCTTGCGGACCCAGGACTCCCCCTCCTGCCCCGTCGTCTCGTAGAGGATGCCATCGGCGAACTGTAAGCCCTGCGTGAACGCCTTGGGATCGTGCGGATAGGTCGCCACCACTTCATAGGTGTAGGCCGGCATGCTCGATGCGGGTGTCCCCACAGGCGCAGGCGCCACGGAGGGCGAACAGGAAAAGGCCGCAAGCAGGGCCGAGAGCGCGAGAATTCTCATGGCGCTTTTCTAGATCACTGCAACGGAAGCTGTGAAGCGGCTTTCACCGCCCCACAGCACAATTCCATTCGCTTCAGGCCTTATTGTTGGCCTTATTACTGGCCGGGACGCGGTCCAGCCGGGGCATGCGCCGGCAGGGCGGGCAGCGCGCCCACCATGCCATCCGGCCGTGCCTTGGCCAGCATGCGCTGGTAAGCTGGGCGAGCTTCGATCTTCGCTTTCCAGGCGTTGATGTTCGGGAATTGCGTCTTGTCGACGACGTTGAGCATCATCCCGAAGTTCAGCGGGAATACCATCATGATGTCGGCGGCAGAGAATTCTGCGCCGCCGAACCACGGATGCCTGCCCAGATAATCCTCGGCGAACTGGAACTCGGCTTCCGAGTCGACGAGACGCGAACGCTCCTTCGGCGGGGCGATCATCCACACGCGATAGTCAGCGATGACGCGGCCGGCGAGCGAACCTTCCGCGTGGTGCATCCACATCATGTGGTTGGCATAGTCGAGCGTTTCCATCGACGGCGTCAGCTTGCCCGGCGCATAGCGGTTGAGGATCGTCTCGATGATGGCGCCGGATTCCGTCACCACCTGATCGCCGATCGTCACAGTCGGCGCCACCGGCATGCCGGGGTTCACCTTGCGGATTTCGGCCATCGATCCCGCGAGGTCGCCACGCTTGAACACCAGCGTGTAGGGCATGCCCAGTTCTTCCATCAGCCACACGATCCGCTCCGAGCGGCGGTTCTCGAGGTGGTAGATAGTGATGGTCGGCATCGTCATCGCGGCTTGCGCGACGGGCGCGGAGCCCGGCGCTGCGGTCGAACATCCTGCCATCGCGATCATCGCAGCAGCCAGAAGAAGGCGTTTCATGAATCTCTCCCGATAATTGTTATTACACTACACGTAGCACGCAGAACCGCAGGCTGCGAGACGCTAAGTCGTGAAGAGATGTCAGGGATCAACGCGGCGGCGGACGCGCCTCGTCCGGCAGCGGCACGGGGGGGCTGAGCATTCCGTTTGGACGCGCTTTCGCAACCATCCGCTCATAGGCCGGACGCGCGTGCATGCGGCCGAGCCAGTTCAGGATGTTGGGGAAGCGCTCATTGTCCACGATGTTGAGCAGCAGCGTATAGCGCAGCGCAAATTCCATCATGATGTCGGCGGAAGTGAACTCCGCGCCGCCAAAATATTGATGCGTCCCGAGCCAGTCCTCGGCGAACCTGATGGTGTTTTCGGAATCAACCAGCGGCGAACGCTTCTCGGGCGCCTTGATCTGCCAGACATTGTAGTCCGTACCCACGCGCGGCAGGAGCGACCCTTCCGCGTACTGGTACCAGATCTGGTGCCAGGGATAGTCCTTGCTATCGAGCGCGGGCATCAGCTTGCCGGGCGCGTGGCGACGCAGGATCACATCGATGATCGCGCCCGACTCCATCAGCACCTGATCCTCGTAGATCACCGTCGGCGCTGTCGGCATTTTGGGATTCACCTTGCGGATTTCCGCCAGCGAGGCGCCAAGGCTGTTGTTCACGAACTTCAGTTCGTACGGAAAGCCAAGCTCTTCCATCAGCCATACGACACGCTCGGACCGGCGGCCTTCCAGGTGATAGATCGTGATCGGCGGCATCGGCGTTGCTGCGGCAACGGCCGGCGCACCCGAAGGCACCGTTGTGCAACCTGCAAAGGTCGCTGCCGCCAGCACCGCAGCCATAATCGCGAGACGCATGAAATCCTCCCCACGCCGTCCTCCCCGTACGAGGTGGCATCGCTGTTTCTTGTTGCGCCCAGCGTTATCTGTTCCGTCGTTCGCCGCAAGAGCATGTAGAGACACGATCGTGGCCTTGCCAGAGCCGCCAGAGCATGTTTATTTACACTGTAAATTCTAAGGAGCCGCTGATGACCACGTTCAGAGACAACCTGCTGGCCGGAAAGACCGCGTTCGTGGCAGGCGCATCCAGCGGCATCAACCTCCAGATCGCCACGCGCCTTGCCGAAGCGGGCGCTGCCGTCACCATACTTTCGCGCTCACCCGACAAGATCGAAGCCGCCGCCGCCGGCATCCGCGCAAAAGGCGGCAAGTGCATCGGCATCGCTCAGGATGTGCGCGATCATGACGGCGTCGGCGCAGCCTTCGCAAAATCCGTCGAGGCTCACGGCCCGATCGATATCCTCGTCTCCGGCGCCGCCGGCAACTTTGTGGCGCCCTTCAACGGCATCTCGTACAACGGCTTTCGCGCCGTGATCGATATCGATCTCGTCGGCCTCTACAACGTGATGAAGCAGGGCTTCCCTCACCTGCGCACTCCGGGCGCGTCCTGCATCAGCATCTCCGCGCCGCAAGCTGTCCACCCGTATCCGTTGCAGGCGCATGTGAATGCCGCCAAGGCCGGCGCCGACATGCTGATCCGCACGCTGGCGGTGGAATGGGGGCCGCTGGGCGTGCGTCTCAACTCGATCATCCCCGGCCCGATCGCCGACACCGAGGGCATGGCGCGCCTCGCGCCGACGCCTGAAGCCATGGCCAAGAGCGCGAAGGGAACGCCGCTCCAGCGCCTCGGCGCCAAGGACGAAGTGGCCGACCTCGCCCTCTTCCTCTGCTCCGACGCCGCCGCCTACATCACCGGCGCAGTCATCCCGTGTGACGGCGGACTGTGCCTGCAGGGTGCCGGGCGCGTTGGCGGAGATCGCTAGATACATTCCGGATCGGCGACGGTGCGCGCGTTCGTGACGCCGTCGCCGGTGTTCACCACTTCGGTAATGGAAAACCAGCTGCGGGATGATGCAATCGCCTCTGGCTTCGAGAATGCTCGAAAGATGAAACGGAACGGGCAATAGAGCGTTGGGTATGCATGAGCACACCCCTCCCGCCTGAACAGCCCAACCCCGAGCCGGTGAAGCCTGGCCCCGCGCCGGAGCGCGATCCCGTCGCGCCGCCGACAACACCGCCAGTCGAAATACCGCCGCGGCCGGTCAGCGATCCGCCGCCCGCATCGCAGCCTCCACCACCGGTCACCGCCTGATCTAGAAGAGCGAGTCGTGAGCCGATGTCCTCGCGGGCGCAGGCGCTTGAGCTTCCGGCGCGGAGCGATCGTTCTGCCCGCGCGTCGCGAGCTTCCAGATGATCCGCAGTACGATCGCGCCGCCGAGCACCGCGCCCACCATCCATAGCTGTGGCCTTAGCGGGTCCGTCATCGAGAAACCGAACCCGATCAGCGCCACGGCAGACATCACATAGAGACCCTTGATCATGATCTGCAGAGGCCGACCACGCCACGGGAACCAGCCCACGACTATGCCCATGGCCAGCATTGCGAAATAGCCGATGGCGATCCAGCCCGACCAGTGAATGTCGGTCGCGCCCATCAAATAGACAATGGCGATGCATGCCACGATGCAGCCAAGCCCGAAGACGTGCGTGAGGATATGATAGGCGAGTTTCATCACGCTCGTTATGCCCTCCCGCGCAACGCGAGCAATGGCCGGCAAACAGGCCGCGCCTATCATTTGCTTATGGACCCGCGCGTGTGCGCAGCCGCAACCGCGAGTTCCACCACGATCACGATCGGTGCGCCGGCCGCATAGGCCACGACATCCAGCCAGTCGAACGAGCCGCCCAGATCCGTCCGCGCGAGCGCATTGCCCGAAAGCCCGAGCGCGCCGAGAAGGTTGAGCGCCTGCGCAGCCTCAATGGTGAACGCGATGGCAAGCGTTATGACAATCGCCGGCGCCAACCTCATCGATGTAACGGCTCGCAAGACCGTGTAAACCAGCATCACCGCCAGCACGTCGCCGACATACGGGCGGATGAAAGCGTCCCGCACGAACAGCGCGATCACCACTTCGACCGCGAAAAGCGCCAGCGCGATGAGGGCGTAGGGC
>Ga0105048_10014132_pt1 | contig 12444 bp, 8 predicted proteins | sample MAT05_FD_78382 | JGI IMG/M metagenome (GOLD analysis project Ga0105048, IMG submission 78382) | Freshwater microbial communities from Lake Fryxell liftoff mats and glacier meltwater in Antarctica - MAT-05 | ecosystem: Environmental > Aquatic > Freshwater > Ice > Liftoff microbial mat | place... | reverse complement strand
GCCGTTGTTTAAAAAAGGGTTCAGGAACCAATAGTGCGGAGCACCCTCTGGGCCATTTGGCTATTGGTTCCTGACCCCTTTTTAAAAGCCTGACACAGCACTAGTGCGTCGTCAAGCCTTGGAACGTAGGTCGGACATTCTTGTCCGACCGTGATTCGACGGGCAGGAATGCCCATCCTACCCCAGAATCCAGGCTTGACAAAGCACTTACCCTATATTGACTTCCCGTCCGTTGGCATCCTCGGCGCGGAAGCTCATGTGTTCAAGGCACACATCGGATTTGGCCACGATCACGATCTCGACTTCGTGTTCGTCTTCAATCCGAATGAGTTCCTTGCGTTTGCGGTTGTTGAGATAGTTGCCGACCCGATCATGCACTTCAATCACAATCCGTGTGACTTGTTCATGCGCGGATGAAGACATGACCATCCGCATCACTTCGATTGACAGACTCTCCGCCGTCTTGACCTGTCCGACTCCGTTACACGCCGGGCAGTTTTCATACACACTGCGACGAAGTGACGGACGAATACGCTGACGCGTCATTTCGATCAGTCCGAACGGACTGATGCGGAGCACGCGTGTGCGGGCACGGTCACGTTCGACGGCTTCCCGAAGTGCTTGTTCCACACCGCGCCGATGCCGTTCATCGCGCATGTCGATGAAGTCGTTCACGATCACGCCACCCAGATCCCGCAGACGAATCTGACGAGCGATCGCATCGGCTGCTTTCAGGTTCATCTGATAGGCACTGCGCTCCGGATCATTATCAGCTCGGAAACTTCCGCTGTTCACATCAATGGCCACCAGTGCTTCCGTCTGATCGATGACCAGTGAACCTCCACCTGGCAGCGGCACATGTCGATCCTGAATGCGGGCGATTTCTTCTTCAATGCCGTACTTGTTAAACAGCGGCTCCGTACCTTCATATCGCTGCACACGATTGACGTGCGTTGGCATCACGATCTTCATGAACTCCCGTGCTCGTTCAAAGGCACCGTCTTCGTCGATCAGCACGGTGTCAATTTCATTCGTGTAGATATCACGAATGGTGCGAATGATCATGTCGCTTTCTGCGTAGATATCTGTCGGTGCGGCAGTCTTCTTCAGACGCAGCACAATGGTTTCCCACAGCCGCAGCAGATAATTCAGGTCGCGCTTCAGGTCCGATTCTTCGCGATCGATTCCGGCCGTGCGGATGATGAACCCCAGACCTTCCGGCGGCTGAATGGCCTTCATCGTCTGGCGTAACTGACGGCGGGTTTTTTCGTCATCAATTTTGCGACTGACGCCAACTCGCTGCAGCCCCGGCATTAGAACCAGATAGCGACCAGGAATTGAGATGTACGTGGAAAGCGTCGGACCTTTATTGCCGATCCCTTCTTTGATCACCTGCACCAGCACTTCACTTCCACGCTGAAAAATCCGCTGAATCGGAGGCTTATTTCGCGCGTTGCGTTCATTCAGATGCTTTGGCGGACGACCACTGCGGCCAGGCTCACGTTCTTCACGATCGTCGTCAGGTTCGTCCTTCACGAGTTGTTTATAATATTGATACTCCACGTCACTGACGTGGAGGAATCCGTTACGTCCAACGCCAAAATCGACAAACGCCGCCTGGATACTGGGCTCGATATTAACGACTCGACCCTTATAGATATTCCCTACGTAGTTTTCCGCACTGCTGCGTTCGACGTACAATTCTTCCAGCACACCGTCTTCCACAATGGCGATACGGCTCTCCTCCGGTTGGAGGACGTTGATCAGCATTTCTTTTTTCATTGACGCAGGATTCGTTCTATGGCCGGCACGAAGGCTGGCTTTCCATGTGTTCAGTGGGCCGACGAACGTCGTCGGCCCCGGTCCGTGTATCGATATCGTTTGGGTTTTTCAAAACCCTGACCCTTTTTCAAATTAAAACCCAGCAGTATCGGCAAGATCTGGACAAAGTCGAGAGAGTTCCCCCTGCAAATAGTGTTCAACGTCTCTAGCCAGATCCAGCGAAGATGCGTGCTGCGAAATACGCACAGCTTCAGAGATCGAAAGGTTTCTCACGACTTCCTTCAACCGTGGGATTGCCTGTGGTGTTGCGCTCAGACTTCGCAATCCCATTCCCAGCAACAGCGGAATAAACCGCGGTTCAGAACTCATTTGGCCGCAAACAGTCACGGGTTTCCCGTGTTTTTCTGCGGCGCGGAGCACCATCTGGATGAGTCGCAGGATTGACGGATCGCCTGAACGATAAAGGTTGGCCACCGCTGGATCCGAACGATCACATGCGAGAGTGTATTGAATCAGATCGTTTGTACCAATCGAGAAGAAGTCGACTTCTCTTGCGAATTCTTCGGCCAAAATCACGGCGGACGGGACTTCGACCATCATTCCGATCGGGATATTCCGTTGAAACGGGATGCCTTCGTCCTCGAGATCTTCCATGACGTCCATCAGAATCATTTTCGCCTGACGGAACTCAAGAAGCGTGGAAATCAATGGAAACATGACGCGGACGTTGCCGTGGACCGATGCCCGCAGGATAGCTCGAAGTTGCCGTTTGAACATCGGTGTGTTGAGCAGACTCAGGCGAATACTGCGCAGCCCCAACATCGGATTCTGCGATTTTGAGAACTGACTTTCCAGTAACTGTGGCACTTTATCAGCGCCAATATCCAGTGTCCTGATCACCACAGGGAGATCGCCGCAGGCTTCCACAACGCGACAATATGCTTCGTAATGATCCGATTCTGAAGGTTCACGGTTGCCGCTCAGAAAGAGGAACTCCGTACGATAAAGTCCCACGCCGTCCGCCCCGCGTCTGATGCAGTGACGCACTTCTTCGGGAAATTCGATGTTGCCACAGATTGTGACGCGCTGGCCGTCCTCAGTTTCCGCAGGCAGGGCTTCCATCAGTCCCAGTCGTGTGCGGATTCTTTCGCTGCGGATCTGCATATCCTGCACGCGCGCGACTGTTTCGCTGTCCGGATCAATGATGACGCGACCGTTGTCGCCATCCAGAATTACGGTCTCTCCACCGGACACGCCGGCAAGGCATCGGCCAAGCCCGACGATCGCCGGGATTTCCAGCGCACCAGCCAGAATTGCCGTGTGACTTGTCCGGCCTCCGACTTCGGTTGCGAATCCCAGCACAAACTTTGTGTCCAGCGTTGCGGTTTCGCTGGGTGTCAGATCGTGGGCCAGGACGATGACGGGTTCCGTCAGATTACTCAGTTCCTGGCGGCTTTCGCCAAGCAATTGTCGGAGCAGACGCTTTTCCAGGTCAAAAATATCCAGCGCGCGTTCTGACAGATAGCGGTCGCCCATTTTTTCGAGCTGTTCCGCATAGCTGCGGAGGACTCGACTCACGGCGAATTCCGGCGAGCAAGTTTTTTCTCGAATCAGCGCTTCCACTTCACGAATCAGTCGCGGATCCTGGGCCATCTGTAAATGGGCCGAGAAAATCGCTCCGTACTGAGCGCCCAACTGAGCTGATACAAGCTGTTCGTTACTCTTGATGTCCCGACAGACATCTTCCAGTGCAGCATGGAAGCGTTGGATTTCATCGTCGATCGCATCGCGGTTGACAAATCTTCGAGGGATGCGGAAATTCTCCGACCCCAGCACCAAGACTGGGCCAGTGACGACTCCTGGTGAAACCGCGATTCCTGTGTAAACCTTCATGGCGTCAGTTTAAAGAGATCCCGAGCGCCAAACAACTCAGTGAATTCCAGAACCAGATATCGAAAAACCTGTCTCAAAGAGTTCACTGATCGCATCTGCGGCGGCGGCAGCGTCCGAACCAGACGTTTCCAGGCTGAGAAGAGCACCCGTCGGAGCCGCCAATAACATCAGGTCAAATGCCGATTTCACATCGGCCCGGCGACCATCAAACGTCAGCGTGATCGTGGAAGAAAATGTCAATGCCTTGCGCACAAGCAGCTGCAGGGGCCGTAGGTGCAATCCATCCTCGGGAGTCACTCGCACTTGCCTGCAAACTATGCTTTCTGCCTCCACGTTGAGTCCCCCCTTCAGGCTCTTCGCCACTCGGAAATTCTGTTTGATTCCGAATCGCGATTCGCCCGTTGTTCAGGCCACCACTGGCCTAGGCATCACGATCGCCATCGTCTGCTTCCGTCAGCAGATCCCAGATATCAGTCGTTGTTGAAGACTGCTTGAGAAAGTTACAGAAGTCCTGACTGCGGAGGTGCCGGGAAATGTTTTCCAGCCCGCGAAGATGATCTCCCGGACGATCCGGCGGTGATACCAGCAGAAACAAAATGAAAACATCTTCCCCATCCAGGCTGGAAAAATCGACGCCCGTGCGGGAGATCGCCACCATCGCTGACAGCTTATCCACAGACGCATGTTTCGTATGCGGCACGGCCACGCCGTTACCGATCCCGGTAGAACCCAGTTCTTCACGTTTCAGGATGGCAGCGACCACTGCTTCTTCGTCGGCTGCTTTCAAGGCACCCGCCGCTTTCAGATGCGTCACCATTTCGCGAATCACTTCTTCCTTGGACGTCGCTTTCAAGTTCGGAAGAATCGCATTCTGGATCACAAACTCAGTCAATTTCATTTTGCTCTCACAATCTTCAAATCAGCAACAGCCAGTATGTATGATCAGAAATGATCAAATTAAAAAAAATGAGTCTGCTGCTTTAACAAACTGGTCCGGCACAGTGCCAATGAGAAGGCAGCATCGGAACTCTACCAGACAGCATATGTACCATCTCAGTGCGAACTACCGGGATCCTGAGGGAAAACTGTATCCGAGAAACGAGTTCTGCAAATCGCTCATTCAGCTGTCTTCGTTTCGTCAGTCTCAATCGCTTTTTCCGCTTGTTCTGAGGCGTCCGCGACTGACGTCTTGTGCCGATGGTCGCGCTGCTTCTCTTTGTGCTTGTGGACCTGTTGCTCCATCTTATGCAGCGTTTTGTCGAACGCTGCGCCAGTATCTTCACCCTCGACATGTGCCACAATTGTGTGATAGCCGTCGATTTCGACAAGCATTTCAACAGCAACACGCGGGCCTTCAAATTCGATGGTGACGTCAATTTCGCTGACGGTATCAAGATACTTGACGAGCTTTTCCGCTTTGCGGGTGATGTATTCGCGCAGCTCCGGTCGGATGCTGCCGTGACGACAGGTAATTGCAACCTGCATTCGATTTTCCTTCTATCCAGTAAAACAAACCATGCCACTTCAAGCTGGCCAGGATCGCGTATTCTAGTGGCCAGGTCCCGCCAAGAAAAGCGCGACGTGCCGGTTCTTTGCCCGAAGAAGCAACAATCGGGCGTGGTTCCTTGCATCTGATGCTGCAGTTCGGACAATTCCGAGGCTTGCAATTCCCGGACGTCCCACTGATCAGGAAATCTCACCATGGCTGAACGAACGGCTTCCGCCGCCCCTGAGGAAATCTACTCGCCACAGCCTGGCACCGCCCACATGCCGGCATGGACGGTCGGCGAACTCCCGGACGCGCCGAGGTTTCGCTGGTCGCAACTGGCATTGATGCTCGGCCCCGGCCTGGTGATGGGCGGCGCAGCAATCGGCGGCGGTGAATGGCTGACCGGTCCGGTCGTCACGGCCCGCTATGGAGGAGCGCTGCTGTGGCTTGCGACGCTGAGCGTCGTGTTTCAGGTGATTTACAATGTTGAGATCAGTCGCTACACGTTGTACAGCGGTGAGCCGATTTTTACCGGCAAGTTCCGGATTGCACCGAATCCGATGTTCTGGCTGGTACTGTATTTGATCCTCGATTTCGGATCGATCCTGCCGTATCTGGCCTCGAACGCAGCAATTCCGCTGGGGGCCATGATTCGTGGAAAAATTCCAGATCCGTCGCTGCCTGCCGATATGTCCCTGCTGAAAGTGCTGTCCTGCGGTATCTTTCTTTCCGTGTTCATACCGCTGTGTGTCGGTGGGAGAGTCTACAACTCGATCAAGATCATGATGACTGTCAAGCTGATCGTCGTACTGGGATTTCTGACGCTGCTGGCGGTTTGCTTTTCCACGCGAGAGAATTGGAAGGAAATCGGCAGCGGATTCTTCCAGTTCGGCAATGTGCCCATCATTCCGGCAGAAGATCTGAACAAAGACGGCATTCAGGACGAAGGCGAAGAAAAACACGGCCCACGCACCGACAACGTGTTTTCTGCCTTGCGACATAAGCGAAGCATCGCATTCGATTTCGCACTCGTCGGCATGCTGGCATCAATGGCAGCGATTTCGGGCAACGGTGGTCTGACAAATACTCCCATCAGTTCCTTTACGCGCGATCAGGGCTGGGGGATGGGAAAACACGTCGGTGCAATTCCCAGTATGGTCGGTGGACATGCAATTGAACTGTCGCATACCGGAAAAGTTTTTCACATTACTCAGGACTCTTTAAAGCGATGGTTTCGCTGGGTGGCACACGTAGAACGTGAGCAGTATCTGGTCTGGTTGCCTGCGTGCTTCGTTGGTCTGGCACTGCCGAGCATGTTGTCCATCCGTTTTCTGGAGCGAGGTACACTTTTGAAGGACAAATGGCAGGCGGCTGGAATGACGGCTGGCGGAGTTCGCGATGCCGTCACTGAAGCGACCAACCCCACGCTGGGCGGGGCATTCTGGTACATGACGCTGTTTTGTGGACTCCTGATTCTGGGGACAAGCATGGTCGCGACAGCCGATGGTGTCCTCCGCCGCTGGGTGGACGTGTTCTGGACTTCCAGCAAACGGCTGCAAAGTTGGGATACGCGGCATATCGGACGACTGTACTTTGGCGTGCTGTGTGCTTACATGGTGCTGGGTTTGTTTATGCTGATATTCGTTCCGGGCGACAAACTCCTCGTGACAGCCACCGGGATGATGTACAATTACGCCCTGGGTTTCAGTTGCCTCCACACTCTTGTCATCAATTGCACGCTGTTGCCACGCGAATTACAGCCCAGACTCTGGCAGAAAACCGGTCTGGTTTTCGGGGCCATTTTCTTCCTGAGCATCGGGGTCCTGGCGACATACGATGCAGTTCCCGGCCTGGTAAAGACGTGGAATGAATCATTTCAGCCACCGGCGCCCGAAAAATAGTTCCGCAGCAGATTATGGCCCCAGAAACTCCGCATTATTCGTCGAACGAAACAGGTCCGGATGTTCCACTTCCGCCTTCGCCAGAAATGTTGTCGCCGCCGCAGCGAACTCCAGGGGGCTGCCATCGGCGGATGTTGCGCTCCTGCATTCTTCGGCGAACTGGACAATGGCTCGTTGAGCTGCGCGATCATCGGCACACTCATTCCTGAACAGCCGCTCCAGTTTCGGCCATGATTCCCAGTCTTTCCACCGAGCCAGGTTTGTAATTGTGAGGATTCTCTGATCGCTGTTCGACAGCAATCGACGCATGGACGACTTGAGTCGCGACTGCGGAATCAGGCTGCTTTCATAACTCCACATGAACTGTATCGCCTGCACGACGGCATAAACGCTGTCCGACGGAACGCCAGGCTTCAGGCGAGTCTGCTCAAGAAACGCCAGGCCGTCTTCACCCGTCAACAACAGATAGCCCCCCATGAGTCCGTCGGTGCCGTAACGAAAGAATTCTTTATCGTCCCTGCCGGTCGGCGGCAGAGCACCAATTTGTCTTTCCAGAAACGCGGCGTCGTCAGCACTGCCGCAAAGTCCCAGCATCATTCCGTAAAGCCCCAGTCGTTCGGGAGTTGTCGTGGGATCCGCGATCCATTGCCGCAACTGCTCACGAGGCATTTGATCTTTCACCGCTTTGACATCTTTATAAGTTGCATTCGCAAACTCCGCCCATGCGTCGATCGACAACAGTGGGTCCGGGTTCTCAAGGAACCTCAGGTAATACGGAAGTCGCTGCGCTTGTGGTATTGACTGTCCGGGTGCGTTCCTGATGTAGCGAATTGCTTCAAGCGAAACCGGGGCATATGGATCCCATGAGATCAGTTCCGGGATCAGATATGAAATCCGCTGGATTTTCTTTGACGCAGATTCTGTCGTCTTGAGATCAGCCGTCACGATGCCTGCGTCGTTTCCGCTGACATTCGACGGGGCGTTCAGATTCGAGGTCGCGTCGTCGGTGTTCGTCGCGAATGTTGACTCTGTCGAAGCCGATGCGCCGCTGGCTGGCAGCGAACCGAACAACAGGAACATGTCGCCGGGTACACCTGTAATTTCCTGACGCACAACGATCGGCTGACCAGTTTGAAATCGACCAAACCTGGTGGAGAGTTCTGCCCCTTGCAGGAATTCCCGAATACGAAACGTGGATTGCGGAATCCGCACTGCACCCGCATGAACGACCTCACATTTCAGCAGTTCGGCAATCACCACGATGTCCGAAGCTGCATTCTCCTCCACCAAGGTCATCGGCGGCGAAAGACAGAACGGACACGCTCGCAACACGTTCCCAGCCAGCAACGCGGCAATTGCAATGCAACTGAACAGCGACAGACGTTGCGCAAAACTCCAGCACTTCAAACTAGCCACAGCACTTTCATCCTTGAAACTGCAACATCCAGGCGGGGCGGCAGAAGTCTGGTTCAGTGACGCACCGACATAACCCGAATCGGCAAAAAAACCTGGAGCAGGCGAGCGTCATTTCAAGTACAGGAAGCGCCATCTGCCCATTGTCCGATGACTTAAGACGAATTTGAGCAGAATGTGCCGAAACCGTAAACAAGAATTTGTGGCGGAATACACAGGAAAAAGGGGTCAGAAACCAATAGTGCGGAGTACTCCCCGGGCCATTTGCCTATTGGTTCCTGACCCCTTTTTTACAACGGCCCGCTGTAAGGCTAAGCTCACGAATCCACGCCTACGACCGCTTTGACAGGACTTCCCAGAAGGAAAGGCATTCGATGCAGAAAAATGTGCGGCAGAAAAATAACTTCCTCTCTTTTTGCCGCACATTTTTTTGCCGTCGATACGGCCAATGCAGAATTCATCTTCGCCCGGAAGGGTGGGCATTGCGTTTTTAAACTGACAGAGCACTACTCGTCCGTCGCCCCGAATCTGCGAATGCTGCGTTTCGGGCGTTCGCGAGTCCGGAACGCTTCGAAATTATCGACTTTGTATTCCGGCAGAACCGTGTTGATTCGCTTTTCAATATTGGTCAGTTCACCGCCCTGTTGCAGTGTCACAAACGTGATCGCACGGCCATTCTGATCTGACGACAGACGTCCGGTTCGGCCAACACGATGAACATAGTCATCGCAGTATTCCGGGATGTCATAATTGATGATGTGCGAAATTCCGCTGATGTCGATGCCGCGACCGACAACGTCTGTGGCAATCAGCAGACGCAGTTCACCGGCGCGCAGCGCCTTGATCACCTGATCGCGTTTGCGTTGTGGCAGGTCGCCGTGAATTGCGGCGATGCGATTGGATTTCAGGCGTTTTGAAAACTCCGCGAACAACGCATCCGCTCCGCGCTTAGTGCGCGTGAACACAATCGCCTGTTGTGGCTTTTCTTTTGCCAGCACACGCAGCAACAATGGCCTTTTGCGGTCTTCATCCACCGTGATGTAATACTGTTCGATCGTATCAACGACGACGCGGTCTTCGGACAGATCGACCATTTCCGGTTCGATCATAAATCGCTGTGCCAGCTTCTCAACGGGCGGTGGCAAAGTCGCGGAAAGCAGCATTGTCTGACGTTCTGTCGGACAGGATCGCAGAATGCGTTCAATGTCCGGGCGAAAGCCAATGTCCAGCATGCGATCCGCTTCGTCCAGCACCACGACTTTCAGATCATTCAGCTTGAGATGCTGCCGACGCAGTAAATCGATGACGCGGCCAGGCGTGCCGATCACAACATGGGCTCCGTTTTCAAGATCAGCAATCTGCCTTCCAATTGGACGACCACCGACAGCCAGCGCAAATTTCAGTTTGGAGGTGCCGCTGAGCTTAATTGATTCCCCATGTACTTGTTCGCCAAGTTCCCTCGTCGGTGTCATCACAAGCACCTGAACCCGGCCTTTGGTCGCATCAAGGCGTTCCATCGCGGGCAACATGAAGGCTGCCGTTTTGCCTGTGCCTGTGCGAGCCTGACCAATGCAGTCCCGTCCGGAAAGAGCGATGGGAATGAAAGCCACCTGAATGGGGCTGGGCTTTTCGTAGCCGATTTTCGTGATCGTTCTGAGAGTCGCGGGCGCGAGGCCCAGCTGAGCAAAAGTTGAAACTATTTCCGTCGGTACGTCCAATGCAAATTCCAGGATCTTCCGCCAACCAGAGCGTCATTTTGAGCTTCCGTTGGGCTGTCTGATGCACGGAAACGCCCACAGAGCCTCAGCGCAACGGATGGCGAAAACAGGGTCGCGAGGCAAGAAATCCGTGGAATTGCCACTCTACGCCATCTTTCGTGACCCGTCAACACTTCAGTTCAGGTCCTTCCCCAGGACGGACCATTTCTGTTGTCGAACCGGCGTTCAGTCACCGAATTTGGGATTCCCGTATTCTGGAGTCTGACTCCTGAAGTGATTCCCTGCAATTCTCCTCGAAAATCAATGGTCTGCTTACTGGAAGATTCCGGGCCAAAATGGCTAGACTTCAAGAATCCGTTAACAAATGTTTTTTTGGTGCTCGTCCATGGATGCCCTTTTCGATCTTTTCCACAGTCTGGTCAATGTAATTTGGTCGCTGCTGGATGTGGTAGTTAATCTTCTCCGCGTCATCCTGCCGTGGTTGCCTCTGCTGGCTTGGGTGGGATTCTGGACCTTTGCCGTGAATTGGGCGAAGGCATTTCCGATACTGCGACGCGGCGGCTTTATTGGCGTCATGCTGTTGATGTTTGTGGCAGTGCTGGTTTGGGCCGCCGTCGCTCCGCCCGAGAATGGCACACATCTGATGCTTGGACTGTCGGTGGGCAATCATGCCGGCAAATTTATTTATGTCACGATGCTGACCTGCATCGCGCTGCTTTGCGGATCAGCTCAACTGTCAGGATCCTTCGGGCGATTGGGTGAGTTTCCCGAAGAACCTGCCGCCGATGATCATGGCCACGCGCACAATGATCATGGTCACGGCCATGACGATGCTCACGGCGGTCACAATCACGGCCATGATGTTGCACACGCTCATTAGTTTTCAGTTTCAAGTTGACAGCACGCCTCGTTCACAAGCCTTCCCTCCCGCCGACCTGATCTCCCGCCTGCCTGATTTCCCGCCTGCCTGGAACCTTCGCGATGAAACCACTCCTACTGCTTTCTTTGATGTGTGCCTCTTCGTTGTCGATGGCAGGAGACTGGCCAAACTGGCGTGGACCTCACGGGAACGGAACGGCGGACGGCGCGGGCTATCCGACAGAATGGTCGGCGGAAAAGAATGTCGTCTGGAAGTACGAGTTGCGCGGTCGAGGAGCCTCAACACCCACCGTTGCCGGTGATGCCATCTTTGTGACGACCACGATCGATGGTCAGAACACGATCATTGCTCTTGGAATGGATGGCACGGAACGCTGGTCGAAAACTCTCGGAGCTGCAACAGAGGGTAAGCCCGGCAAGGATGGCACTGGTGCCAATCCATCGACGGTCACCGATGGAACTTACGTTTTCGCATATTTCAAGAGCGGCGATCTTGGCTGTTTTTCAGTCTCTGGTGAACTCAAGTGGCACAAAAATCTGCAGGCGGAATACGGCGAAGACACGCTATGGTGGGATTTGGGAACATCCCCGGTCCTGACAAAAGACGCAGTCGTGATTGCCTGTATGCAAACCGGACCATCGTACGTTGCAGCGTTTTCAAAATCCGATGGTACGGTGCTCTGGAAGCAGGATCGTAACCTTGGAGCGCCTGAAGAGGCAGCTCAGAGCTACGCGACACCTGTCGTTGTGGACGAAGCAAGCGGTCAGGTGATCGTTGTCCTCGGGGCGGACCATGTGACTGCTCATGACGCTGCCAGCGGCAAAGAAATCTGGCGTGTCGGCGGTCTGAATCCCACGAATCATAAGTACTTCCGCTCAATTGCCTCAGCCGCCGTCTCAAATGGAATGGTCATAGCTCCGTATGCTCGTGGCGAATCGCTGACTGCGATCAGGATGGGTGGTCAGGGCGATGTGACAACCAGCCATATCTCGTGGTTTAACCAAGGCACGTCTGCCGATGTGCCGACACCAGCTATTGCCAATGGTCGCGTGTTTATCTGTCGTGACGGTGGTGATTCGCGTGGGATGATCGATTGCCTGGACCTGCTGACCGGGAAAACAATCTGGTCCGGTCAGTTGCCAAAGAATCGTAACACGTACCGATCATCACCGACCGTGGCCGATGGGAAGCTGTATGTGGCTCGCCAGGACGGTACGGTGTTTGTGCTGGATGCGATGGGCAGTGAGTTCAGGATATTAGCACAGAATACCATTGCCGAAGAACACACGGTCGCAACGCCGGTCTGTGTCGATGGCACGATCATTCTCCGCACGGACACCCATGTGTATCTGATCGGGAACAAAGGCT
>Ga0105048_10014129_pt1 | contig 12445 bp, 10 predicted proteins | sample MAT05_FD_78382 | JGI IMG/M metagenome (GOLD analysis project Ga0105048, IMG submission 78382) | Freshwater microbial communities from Lake Fryxell liftoff mats and glacier meltwater in Antarctica - MAT-05 | ecosystem: Environmental > Aquatic > Freshwater > Ice > Liftoff microbial mat | place... | reverse complement strand
GGTCGTGATGCCCTGCTGGCAGGGCGTCGTGAACGTCACGAAGCTGATCAGGTTGGCGTTGCAGTTCGCGAACTGTCCGGGTGAGTTGTTCGTCGCCGTGTTCGGGACACCCGTCACGCCGCGGTTCGACTGAGCGGCCGCAGTGTTGAGGCCGAAGATGTCGTTCAGGATGGTCGTATCGCTTGTGGTTGCGATCTGTCCGTCGATCAGGATCTCGAAGAAATCCACGCTCGCCCGAATGCGACCTTCGCCCAACTCGGATTCCCACCCGACGCCGAAATTGAACGTCTTGTCGTCTTCAGGACCGATATCCGTGGCAATTGTCGTAACGCGCTGCAACTGGAAGCCTGTTCCGAAGCGTCCGTAGCCCGCAGTCGCAATCTCTTGTGAGCCAGGGTCGAGTTCAAGCGCGCCGTCGGCGCGATAGTTGGTGCCGAAGGACGAGCGGACGTAAAGGTTGTCCGTCACATCCCACTTGCCGGCGACCGAGTAGATGTCGCCGATCAGGTCGCCGCCATTGTACTCCTCATGCCTGTAGGATGCCGAGAAGTTCAGATTGTCGAGAACCGGCAACTGCAACTCGCCAAACGTCGCCAGAGTCTGCGTGTCGTAATAGTAGGGCGGGATGGTGTTGACGATGTTGACGCGGCCGTTTCCGAAGAACGCGCCCTGGATCGCAGGGCATCCGCGCGTGCCAACTCCGGGTTCAACCTGGGCCGGGTTGTTGACGACGGCGCGATCAGGCCAGACGCATGGTTGCGTCGCCATGTTTTCTTCGACCTCGATGTCGTCGCGCGTGGAGGAGCGACCCTCCACCTGACGCGACTGCATGCCGACCGCCCAGCCGATCTCGCCGCCCGGGAGTTCGAACACCGTTGGTGGGATCGTGCCGCTCAGCTGGCCGTTGAGCGTCACGGACTCGAGTTTGTATTCCGCAACGCGGCTGCCGATCATCCAGTCCATCAGGTCCGCCGGGTTGGCATAGCCTGATGGCCGACCGGCGATCGTTCCCGCATTGTATTGCGGGTTAGTTGCGCCGTTGGCGACGCTCGTCGCAAACGCGCTCGCGAACGGGTTGAACCACTGACAGCCGCCGGTACCGGCCGCCGTGGTCGACTGCACGCCAACCGTCCGGTTATAAGCTGCCGCGGACGAATAGTCCGTCGGCACGCGGTCGATCGCGTTGCAGTTCGGTCCGCCATATCCGAGCAAGGCGTTCTGCAGGCGCGAGGCGAAAACGTCAGGCTGATGGTAGGTGTTCAGATACTGGTTGTACTGAGCCGAGAGGTCATAGCTGATCCCGTTCAGGAACGGTCCCACCCATGTGTCTTCCGTGAACTCACCCTTGATGCCGGTGTTCACGATGAAGCTGTCGCGCTCGAAGGTATCGACCTTGAGCCCGCCGCTCTCGAGCGGATGGCCACCGAACATGAAGGGCCGCCAGTTGAGACCCGCATACAGTGCAGCGTTCGCGGGCAGGGCGGCAAGGCTCGTGCCCGTGCGCGTCCGGAAATCGGCGATGAACGGGTTCTGGACGAACGTGCCCGTGCCGACGCCAGCTGCGTTGTAGGTCTGGATCTGCATCGGGATCACATAGTTGCAGCTGCTCGAGCACAGTGCGCTGAAGGTGCGGTCGATCGCTGTCGCGCTGGCCGGGCCGATCGGCACCTGCTGCTGCAGCGTCTTCGACTTGCTGTAGTTGACGTCGAAGTGGAACTCCATCGACTCGCTGATGTCGCCATTATACTCCAGATACGCCCTGACCTGATCGTTCTCGTTGACGAGGTTCTGGAACGGCGCCTGAGGGAAAGCACAGGCCTGGTTGGCCGCCGCGCCCTGGACCGAGTTGCCCTGGATCGTATTGGCGATCTGGCCGCCCACCGCTTCGCAGGCGGCTCTCGCTGCCGCTCCCGTATTGCCGGGCAGATCGTTGATCCCAGGGAACGAGGTCAGCGCATTCATCAGGATCGTCGGGCCGGTATAGAAGTCCGACGTGGTTGGCTGGAATGTGCCGGGGTTGGAGCCGGTCAGCGAGTAGGCCGCCGGGTTTATCTGAAAAGGCTGGTTCGAGAAGTCGCGCGCCGTCTGCAGCATCGCGTCTTCATGGCTCACCGATGCGGAGAACAGCAGGTTGGAGGAATCGCCAACCCAGCCGGTCAGGAAGTCCACTTTGTAGAAGCCGTCCGAGCCGTCATAGAACTGCTTCTGGACCGTGATCTGCGGCGCATCGATGTCGCGCCGGGTCGTGAAGTTGATCACGCCGCCCACGGCGCCCGCGCCGTAGGTTGCCGATGCGCCATCCTTGAGGACCTCAACGGCCGCCAGAGCTTCCATCGGGACCGTGTTCACGTCGGCGCCGTACGAGCCATTCCACGGCGCAAGGTTCTTGCCATTCATCAGCACGAGCGTGCCGTTCGATCCAAGACCGCGAAGGTTGGCGTTGCCGAAGCCCGTGCCCTGCGGCACGTCAGGCGAGGCCTGACCGAACCCTAGATCATCGCCATACGATGTGGTCAGCGAGCGGAGGAATTCCGTTACGGTAGGCGAGCCCTGCTGCTCGAGGTCCTCAAGCGTGTAGACCTCGACCGGCTTGGGTGAGTCCTCGGGCGTGGTCGCGATCAGCGAACCCGTGACGACAACGCGGTCGCGGTTCTCATCCGTCTGCGCAGTTGTCTGATCGACCCCGGGTGTGCCGGTCGGTTGGTCGGCTGCTGGCGTTGTGGTCGTGACGGTCTGCGGCGAGGTTGGCGTTGTCGTTTGCTGGGCGTGGGCAAGCTGAAGGCCCGGTACGCCAATCAAAAGCGCAAGCGCGGATACCCCGCGAAGGGTTCTCTCGATCATCGAATTGCTCTCCCCTGGGCAGCTCTCTTTGGCGGAGCTGCTTTATGTTGTGCCCACGCTTGATACCGGGCAGGCACGTCAACGTACCGCCGTTGGAAATCCGTACTCAATGGGGCTATCGATCAGCGTCGCAACGGCAACTGACGTGCGCGGAAATTCAATTCCTGTATGTCCGCTTGGCTCACGAGGTGGTGATTGAACGCGGCTTCATCTGCTGCACGCGCGAATGGGGGTTGTGTCGTGCAGCAAGCTTGTTGCTCCAGACAACGCTTGATGTCTCGGCATTCTGTCGGGTTGCGTCGGTTGGCGACCGCCTGGACGCTCCCCATCTCCCGGACAATGTTAAACCACGGCATGTGCCGAGTAGAGGGACTCTGGAGATGGTCGATGTACCAAAAACCGAAGTCGCCATCACGCGCGAGGATACAGCCACCGGCGGCCGCTATGTCGCGCGCGTCCCCGGCAAGCCCGAGGCCGAGATGACGTTCTCCAAGGCGGGGGAGAAAATCCTCATCATCGACCATACCGGCGTACCCGAAGAGCTTGGTGGCCTCGGCGTCGGCAAGGCGCTGGTCGAATACATGGTGCATGACGTTCGCACGCGAAACCTGAAGGTCATCCCGCTTTGTCCCTTCACCAACGCGACGCTGCGCAAGCATCCCGAACGGCAGGACATTCTCAAGGACCCCTTCTGAGGCGCCAGCCTTATGCCTCCTCAGTCGCGTGCGACCGGAAAGGCGTCGCGCCGCAAGTCGGAACGACGGAGGGGTCTCTCGACGACGCGCAATTCGGCCGGATTAAATGTGGCAGCCGAAAAAGTTTGCCAGCACTCTCAAGCCGCTAGCCAGATCCCGCTGTACGAAACGTGCAATCAACCCGGCCCCCTCCTGAACCGGGTGTATGATGCACCCCATCGTCACCGCATGGAGGGCATCTGCAGTGTCCAGTAGAGCGGAGCGAAGTGAAGTGATCGAACGTGATCATGGACTGCTGGCCGGACTGTCAGCACCCACACGCCGCTGGTGACAAAACGTGAGGGGGGTGAAGAGTCTCTTGTTCGAGGCTGGTGACCAAAACGATTGCGGGGAGGCGGGATGCAAGCGCATCCCACCAAACCCGGACTGCCCCAACGCGCGGACATCCCGCGTCCCCAGCCCTCCATCGGAGGGCAGAGCTACAGCAGACTTCCATGCTTCAGGGCAGTGGAGCTTTCAGTGGTTCGGACCGCCGGGCTCCCGCCCGGCACTCGCTGCAAAGCAGCGATCAGACGCTGGACTGGAGCTCAACAGCCCAATGCATGTCAACGCGCGATGAACCACACCACGCCAACTGCCAGCGCAATTCCAATCAGCAACCGCAACCAGGATACAGGCGCGATACCGGCACGCGGCCCTTCCACATTCTCTGCCTTGCGGCTGCCTGTGATCATCGGCCCTACAAGATTGGTCCGCTTCACGATGAGGTAGAAGGCGATCGCCACAAGGTGCAGCCCGATTACGGCCAGCAGCACGTTGAAGAAATCCCCGTGCCAGTCAGTGATGGTCTCGATCAGGTCGTAGTCCTTGATGTGATGGTTCAGCGGCCCTGCGCTCACGAAGTCGGTGTCGGACGAGAACAGGCCAAGCCCCACCTGAATTGCGATTGCGAGCAGCAACGCAATCACGCTCAACGCGCCAAGCGGGTTGTGGCCAAAGCTCGCGCGATAGTTTGGTCTGAACAGCTTGCCGACATAGCCGAACACCGCGACCGGCCCTTTGACGAACCGCGCAAAACGCGCCGTCTCCGGCCCGGCAAAGCCCCAGTAAAGACGGAAGATCAGCTGGCCCAGCAGGATCAGGCCGGACCAGTAATGGATGTCCATCCGCTTGTTCTCGACCGACCACCAGGAGAGGGCGATGAAGATCACAAGCGACCAGTGAACCAGACGCGTCGGCAAGTCCCACACCTTCTGTTGCGAAGGCGTGGGCGCTTGCTCCGGGGCATCAGGCTGAGGCGTCACGCCGCCCAGGACCTACTTGTCGTCTTGCTCTTCGCGGAACGTGTCATGGCAGTTCTTGCAGGAGCCGCCTGTCGCCGGGAATTGCGCCTTGAACGCGGCCGCATCGGTTGCTGCCGCAAGCTTGACGGACTCGGTCTGCAGCTTGGTCACGGCCGCATCGAACGTCGCGCGATCGGTCCAGATGTTGGCCTTGGCTTCCGTCTCATTGCCGCTATCGGGGCCTGTGCCTGCCGGGAACCACGCGCCCATCGCATCGGCAAACAGCTTCACATTGGCGGCGGCGGGAGCGACCGCTGCCATGTCCGGCGTATCGGAGCGGAAATTGTCCTGCAGCACTTTCATGTTTGCGCCGAGCGCTTCGTAGTTCTCGTGACGCGCATTCATGTAGGCGGCGACATCGGTCGGCTCGGGCATCGCAGCCGGCGCTGTCGGACCGGTCGCAACAGGCGCAGGCGGCGGCGTCACCGGCGTCTCGACCACGGGCTCTGGCAGCTCCGGCGGCGCTGCAGGCTCACCACCACAGGCGGCAAGAGCAAGCGCGGTTGCAGCCGCAGCAGCGAACAGGATGGCTTTCATGAAGTCGTCTCCCTCAAGACGTGGTGATTTCTGGTTCTTGTTGTTGCGAACGCTAGGAAGTGCAGCGGCGCCCGTCAACTTACGGACAGGACAACTGTGCTGAACACTGTCCAGTTTCGCGGGCAATCGCCTCTTCATGCGCCTGTCACGCCCGAGGATGCGCCTCGGCGTGCACTTTCATCAGGCGGGCCGCATCAACGCCGGTGTAGATCTGTGTGGTCGACAGGCTGGCATGTCCCAGCAACGCCTGGATCGAGCGCAGGTCGCCGCCATTGGCCAATAGATGCGTTGCGAACGAATGGCGAAGCGCATGCGGCGTTGCCGTCTCCGGCAGGTTCAGTCGCGCGCGCAGCGACTCCATCAGGCGCTGCACCAGCCTCGGGTTCAGCGGGCCGCCCCGCGCCCCCCGGAAGATCTGCTCGTCCGGTGCTGAAGGATAAGGACACAGCTTGCCGTACGCATTCACCGCCTCGCGCACCGCGCGGATCAGCGGCACGATGCGCACCTTGCGACCCTTGCCGTAGACACGCAGCGCTTCAGGCGCAGGCAAGTCCTTGCCCGTCAGCGACAACGCTTCGGAGAGACGAAGCCCCGCGCCGTACAGCAGAGCGAGAATGGCTGCATCCCGCGCGAGCATCCAGGGCGGCACGTCCTCGCCATCGCCTTCGCCTGCCATCTCGATCGCCTGCGAGGCCAGCTTCTCGGGTAGGGGACGCGGCAGGCGATGCGGCCGGCGCGGGCTCTCGAACATCATCGCCTTGGCGTTGGCCGCGTCCAGCCTGCGATCCAGAAAACGGTAGAAGGCGCGCAAACTCGAGGCTGCCCGCGCCCGCGAGGAGGCCGCCAGATTGTCATGGCTGCGCCGCCGCGCCAGCCAGGCAACCACGTCATGGCGCGAGAGCTTCTTCAGGTCGGCCACCGTCGGCTCGCCGCCAAGATGCTCGACAAGAAACCCGATGAAATGTCCCACATCGCGCTGATAGGCTTCCACTGTCTTGTCCGACGAACGCCGCTCGGTCTCGAGCCAGATCGAGAACTCCTGCAGGGCTTCGCGGGCTGTGTGCGCTGTGGTCATGGCCTGAACATGCCGGGCGGGTGATTAAGGGCGTGTTTCCTGTGTGAACGCAGCTTCCTTGCCGGGCACGCAAATGCCGCATCGGGTTGAATGCGGGCCCGTGCAGGGCCATCCTCGGCCCCATGCCGTCTAAAGCCCGAATCGTCTCGGTGCTGCTGCCGCAGCCCCTGCCGGAGCCGTTCGACTACGAACTGCCCGAAGGCATGGAAGTCGCGCCAGGCAGCTTTGTCGTCGTCCCCCTGGGACCGCGCGAGATGATCGGCGTGGTCTGGGCCGAGCGGCACACCCCCTCCAACCGCAAGCTGAAAGCGGTCAGTCAGGTCGTCTCCACAGCGCCGCCCCTGTCGGCCTCCATGCGCGCCTTCATCGAGCGCGCCGCACGCTATGTCTGCGCGCCCGTCGGCAATGTGCTTGCCATGGCGATGCGCTCGCGCGAGGGGCTCGACCCGCCGCCCACCGAAACGCTCGTCATCGCCACAGGCACGACGCCCGACCGCATGACCCCTGCGCGAGAGAAGGTGCTCGCCCATGCATTGGTCCCGCAATCAGGCGCCGAGCTTGCGCGCCTCGCAGGTGTATCCGCCGGCGTCGTCAAAGGCCTTCTCGATGCTGGCGCGCTCGCCCACGTGGAACGCGAACTCGATCCGCCCTTCGACCTGCCGAACCCCGAGCTTCCCAGCCGCAACCTCACAGGCGAGCAACAGGAAGCCGCGCAATATCTTCGCAACATCGTCCGCAAGGGCGGCTATCGTGCGGCACTGCTTGATGGCGTTACCGGATCGGGCAAGACCGAGGTCTACTTCGAAGCCATCGCCGAGGCGCTGCGTTCCGATCCGGACGCGCAAGTGCTGGTCCTGCTCCCCGAGATCGCACTCACGCAGGCCGTCACCTCCCGCTTCGAGGAGCGCTTCGGTGCGACACCCGCCGAATGGCATTCCGCTGCAGGCTCCTCCGCACGCCGCCGCGTCTGGCGCGAGGTTGCCGCGGGCAGGGCGCGCATCGTCGTCGGCGCCCGCTCCGCGCTGTTCCTGCCGTTCGCCAGGCTCAAGCTGATCATCATCGATGAGGAGCACGACCAGTCCTACAAGCAGGAAGAAGGCGTCATCTATCACGCCCGCGACCTTGGCGTTCTCCGCGCCTCGATGGAGCCATGCGCGATCGTACTCGCGTCCGCAACGCCCGCTCTCGAGACGATGTGGAACGCCCAGGCTGGTCGCTATGCTCACCTGCGCCTCAGCGAGCGCCCCGGCGTTGCGGTCCTGCCATCCATCGCACTGGCCGACATGCGAACCGCGCCCCCCGAAGCGGGCCGGTGGATCGGCCCCGATCTTGCCGCCGCCATCGACCAGACGCTCGCCGCGAAAGAGCAGGCGCTGCTCTTCCTCAACCGCCGTGGCTACGCGCCGCTCGTTCTCTGCCGCGCCTGCGGCGAGCGCCTCAAAGCGCCTGACTCCGACAGCTGGCTGGTCGAGCATCGCTACACCAACAAGCTGGTCTGCCATCTCACCGGCTATACGATGAACAAGCCGCTCGAATGCCCGCACTGCCACGCCAGGGGATCGCTCACAGCGGTTGGCCCCGGCGTCGAGCGATTGGCCGAGGAGGTTCACACCCGCTTCCACGACGCGCGCGTCGAGGTCCTTTCATCCGATACGGTCACCTCGCCCGAAGGTCTGCGCGAACTGATCGCGCGCATGGAGGCGGGCGCCATCGATATCCTGATCGGCACGCAGATCGTCGCCAAGGGTCACAACTTCCCCACGCTGACGCTCGTCGGCGTGGTCGATGCCGATGCCGGCCTGCGCGGCGGCGACCTGCGCGCGGGCGAGCGCACGTTCCAGCTTCTGCAGCAGGTCGCCGGCCGCGCCGGCCGCGCCGACAAGCCCGGCCGTGCGATCATCCAGACCTACTCGCCCGAAAGCCCCGCCATTGCGCTGCTCGCGGCCGGTGATCGCGATGCGTTCCTGGCTTACGAGATGGATCAGCGCCGTCTCGTCTCGTTCCCACCTTTCGGCCGCCTCGGCGCGGTGATCGTCTCGGCGCCCAGCGGCGAACAGGCGGACGAGGCCTCGACCGTCCTCAGCGAGAACCAGCCCAACGCATCAGGCGTCGAGATCTGGGGCCCCGCGCCTGCGCCGATCACCATCCTGCGCGGCCGTCACCGACGCCGCTTCCTCGTGCGCTCGGATCGCAATGTCGATCTGTCGGCCTTCCTCGCTGCGTGGAAAGAGCGCGTGAAACTCCCCTCCGCAGTCCGCGTGACGCTCGACGTAGAGCCTTACAGCTTCATGTAAAACAAAGGCGCAGGCTGCTGGGCAAAGCGACGTGCGCATCGAGGTGAATGACGGTCCGCCGACCAGCGCCACACATTGTTCCATGGGCGCAGGTAGACATTGATGAGTTCGTCCGCCCCTTCCGCGATTTCATCGCTTCGCGAACGTCCGCTCTTCGGCATATGATCGAGGGACGGGCGCAGAACCGGTAACGGTCAGCCGTAACGCCTAGGGAGGGCGCGATGGGATATTTGAGGCTTCGCCAGATCTGTCTCGTGGCGCGTGAACTCGCGCCGGTCGAAGCGCAGATCACCGCCACGCTGGGCGCCGAAGTCTGCTATCGCGATCCCGGCGTCGGCAAATACGGTCTGCACAACGCGCTATGGGCGCTGGGCGGCACATTTCTCGAAGTCGTCGCGCCGATCGATCCCAAATCCGACACCGCCGCCGGCCGCTATCTTGAGCGCCGCAAGGGCAATGGCGGCTACATGTACATTCTAGATTGCGACGATCTCGACGCTCGTCGCGAGCATTTCAAGGCAATGGACGCCCGCATCGTGCAGGATCTGCATTCGGGCGACGACGCCATCTGGTCTGAAGCCATCCACCTCCACCCGCGCGATACTGGCGGCTGCCTCCTCTCCATTGATCGCCACTCAGGCGGCGACAACACCATGGGCGGATATCACTGGGCGGGCCCACGCTGGCAAGAAAGGGCCAACGCAGATATCGTGATCACCGGCGCGACCATGCAGTGCGATGATCCGGAAGCGACTGCCGAACGCTGGGGCCTGCTCCTGCGTAGGCCGCTGCTCGATGCTGGTGAGAATATCCGCGTCATGAACACCGACAACGCCCGCGCCACTTTCGTGCCGCTCGATGATGATCGCGGTGAAGGCCTCGCAGAAGTGCAGCTCAGATGCCGCGACCTGCAGGCGATCCTCGCCAACGCCAAGAGCGCAGGCGTCCGCGTCGCCGAGACAGACAGCGGCCACAGACTCCACCTCTGCGGCACACGTTTCATGCTGAGCTGAGACCTAGATCGTCCACACCCGCGCCGACTGGATCGGATGGTTCTCGATCTCGGTCGTGGTCTGCACGGTATATTCGGCCACCTGCCGAAAGGCGTCGCGCGGGAAATAGCTGCGCCCCGGATCGCCCGCGAACACCGCGATGCCCGCCTTGTGTGCGCGATCGAGGAATGCGCGGAACATCTGCGCCGGCCTTTGTTCGTAGAACACGTCCGCCGCCACGATCACGTCGAAAGGCGGCGGTTCGCCCTCCAGCAGGCTACCGGCGATGTAACGAACCTCAACCGCGTTCAGCTCCGCATTGAGCCGGATGGCGGCCTCGCACATCGGATCGATGTCGTTGGCCGCCACCTCCGCCGCCCCGGCCAGGGCTGCCGCTATCGCCACCAGTCCCGAGCCCGAGGCGATATCCAGCACACGCTTTCCCGCAAACTGGTCCGGATGCTCGATCACGTACCGGGCGAGCGCCTGCCCGCCTGCCCAGGGAAACGCCCAGAAGGGCGGGGCGACGTTGGCCCGGGCAAGGTCCTTCTCCGTCGCCTCCCATAGCGGCGTCAGCTCATCGGCCTGGTAAACACGCAGGCCCAGCCCGGAGACGCTGGTTATGCGGGTATTCGCACGAATGAAGGTCATTGCCTCCTCAAGCGTCGCGACAGGCTGCTTGCCTTGCACTGAAACCGACTCCACATTGTCCCGCCCACCAGCGGCAGTTACCACACACCCAATGACAGATACCCCCGCCCTCAGCCAGCTTGCAGAAGCGGCCCGCGCCGCCCGCGCCAGCGCCTATGCGCCCTATTCGAAATTCCGCGTCGGCGCCGCCGTGCTGCTTTCCAATGGCGAGACCATCACGGGCGCCAATATCGAGAACGCCAGCTATGGCCTCACCTGCTGCGCCGAGCGTGTCGCCATGTTCGCGGCCACAGCCCACCATCCCGGTGCCCGCATCACAGCGTTGGCGGTCAGTGCGGGTGATGACAGCCACCAGCACGACAGCGACAATGGCCGCATGCCATGCGGCGCCTGCCGGCAGGTCATGATGGAATTGATGCCATCCGAGGCCCCCGTCTGGATCGACGGGGTCGGCGCCATGCCCCTTTCAAGCCTTCTTCCCACCCCCTTCAAGCTGCGGACAGACATATGACCGACTTCACCATGTTCGACCTCAAGGTCACCGACGGCGTAGCGGTCGCAACCTTCAACCGTCCGGACAAGATGAACACGTTCACGCCCGTCGTGATGCGCGAGATGATCGAGCTGTTCGACCAGACCGACGCCGACGACAAGATCCGCGCCGTGATCATCACCGGATCGGGCAGGGCGTTCTGCGCGGGGGCCGAGCTTGGCATCGCGGGCGGCGATACGTTCAACTATTCCAAGCGCGCCTCGGGCGACGAGATCATCCATGACGGCATCCGCCGTGATGGCGGCGGCCGCGTCGTGCTGCGCATCTTCCGCAGCCTCAAGCCCGTGATCGCCGCTGTGAATGGCGCCGCCGTCGGCGTTGGCGTCACCATGCAGCTGCCGATGGATTTCCGCATCGCATCAACCAACGCAAAATTCGGCTTCGTCTTCTCGCGCAGGGGCATCACGCCCGAGGCCTGCTCCAGCTGGTTCCTGCCGCGTCTCGTCGGCGTGCCGACCGCGCTCGACTGGACTTATTCGGGCCGCGTGTTCGATGCGACCGAAGCCAAGGAACGTGGTCTTGTGCAATCGCTGCACGCGCCGGACGATCTGCTGGCCGCCGCGATGGAGCTGGCACATCGCGTCACCGAAAAATCCTCGCCCGTCTCGGTCGCGGTATCGCGCCAGATGATCTGGCGCATGATGGGCGCCGAGCATCCCATGGACGCCCACAAGATCGACAGCCGCGCGCTCCAGTCGCGTGGCCAGTCCGCCGATGTGAAGGAAGGCATCGCCTCCTTCATGGAAAAGCGTGACCCGAAATTCCCGAACGGCGTCGCTGGCGACTTCCCGGCAGACCTGTTCGCGGCCGAGCCTGAGTTCGAATAGCGCCTTAACGCATTGTTGCCAGTCGCCGCCAAATCCGCTGGCGCGATGTGGTGGGATTGGTGATCTCCCCTGCGCATTATGAGCGTGCTAGCCTAGGGGAAATCGCTTGCAGCAGCATCGCGTCGGCGACATCTACATACTGGTGCTCGACGATCACCGCTTCATGCAGCAGGTGATGCGCATGATGCTCGGCACGCTAGGCATTCGCCGTATCGCTACGGCCAGCACGGTCGATGAGGCGATGACAATTCTCTCCGTCGAGCCGATCAACGTCGTGATCGCCGATTACCGGCTGGGCGATGAAACCGGCGCCGCGTTCATGCGCCTTGCCCGGGCCTCCCACGGCGGTGCGCGGTTCGTCCCCATCATCGGCTGCACGGCAGACACCTCGGCCGCCACGATCGCCGAGCTGCGCGATGCGGGCGCCGATGAAATCCTCGCCAAGCCCGTGTCAGCCAAGGCCATCTGGTCGAAGCTGATGGCGGTCACGAATTTCCGCCGTCCCTTTTGTCGCCGCCCCGCATTTCTTCGGGCCGGATCGCCGTCGCTGCAAGGCGAACACCGCAACCCGGCCGGACCGGCGCGCTGGCGACGCAGAAATCGAAGTCTAGCTGCGTGCTACCTGACGCGCTTGAGT
>Ga0105048_10014127_pt1 | contig 12447 bp, 10 predicted proteins | sample MAT05_FD_78382 | JGI IMG/M metagenome (GOLD analysis project Ga0105048, IMG submission 78382) | Freshwater microbial communities from Lake Fryxell liftoff mats and glacier meltwater in Antarctica - MAT-05 | ecosystem: Environmental > Aquatic > Freshwater > Ice > Liftoff microbial mat | place... | reverse complement strand
CCGGCACCGCGGGCGATGCCGAGGACCGCGTCCGACATCATCGATGCCCCCGCAACGCTGTCGACTCCCGCAGACTCCACCGACGGCCCGCGCCCCGAGCCCCCGCCGTGGGCCCGCGCCCGTCCGTAGCGCCGCACAGCCCCACCCGCGCAGCACACCCGCAATCCGGGCCGCTTCAGCGCGACATCAACCCAACCGATAACCAACTTGCATGCCGCGACGTTTGCTCTACGTCCCGATTGTCCACGCCGAGGCAGATCTGGGCGACCTCGCGGCTCGCGCGCGCGAAGCCACAGAAAAGGCCCAGGGCCCTCACGCCTGGGCACGCCGACAGGCCATCGTCAACGACTTCTGGCTCCGCCTCCACGCCTGGGCCGAATCGCAACCTACGTGGGCTGGCGTCCACCTCTACCAAGACGGCCTGCCCGTCTGTGGCCACGAGCTGGCCATCGTCAGCGAAGTCGCCGCCAAGGGCTCGCCCAACCACCGCCTCCTCCGCACCCTCATCGAGCGCGGCGGCGTGCTCATGGGCACCGAATCGCCCGAACTGCTCAAGCGCGAGCTCGATCTCGCGCGTGCCCAGCTCGACCGACCACCCGGCCAGGCAGTCGACCCGCGTCACGCCGACCGCGCCCGCACGCTCCTGGAACGCCGCGACCGCTTCATGGCCGACCGCATCGCCGCCACGCTCCCCGAGGATGCCACCGGAGTCCTCTTCATCGGCGCGATGCACAACGTCAGACGGCTCGTCGATCCGTCGATACAAGTTGTGGATGTGACCACGCCACCGCCGACCAACCCCGCCGCCTCCGCCATCGCCGCGGCCCGATAATCCTTCAGGAGTCCGCCCATGCCCAGCAGCATCCCGCCCCGCCGCCCCGGCCAGAGCCCCAAGAAACCCAACCCCACGCCGCCGAACGCTGATGACGCCGCCCCCGCCGATCGCCCAAGTGGCCTCGGCTTCGAGGGCTTCCTCGGCGGGCTTTCCAACCTCCTCGGCACGCTGAGCGAACTCGCCGAAAAAGGCCAGGAGCTTCGCAACACCGGCGAGTTGAAAACCAAAGACGGCCGCGACGTCAACTTCCACTATGGCGTTAACGTCCGCACCCTCAACGGCGGCCGCGACCTCCGCGTCGAACCCTTCGGCAATATCCACCCCCAAGCCAAACAGCACGCCGCCGCCAAGCTCGCCGAGGGCGTCGTCGCCGAAGTCCGCGAACCCCTCACCGATCTCTTCGAGGAAGACGACCACGTCCTGGTCATCGCCGAGATGCCCGGCATCAGCGTCGAGCACGCCACCTTCGAAGTCGCCGGCGACATCCTCACCATCGCCGCCGAGAACGGCCAGAAACGCTACCGCAAGGAAGTCCTCCTGCCCCAGGCCTTCGAACACGCCAGCATGAAGACCACCTGCAATAACGGCGTCTTCGAGCTCCGCTTCAGCAAGGCTCATTAGTCACAGGTCCCAAACCATCCCACAGATCGAGGACACGGATGGACACAGATCACACGGATGGAAATGGACCTTCAGTCCCGTACTTCCACGCTCTTTGTTCCGCCTGTTTGTAGCCACGGGTACACCTTGTTCTTAGGTGCAACCAGTCAAAACCGGAGTATGACCCCCCAATCGCCCCGGTAACGCCAAGGAATCCATCAACAGTCCTCCTACCTCACTCCAGCCTCTCTCCCATCGGTGCCCCCGCTGTGAAATCTGTGGCTTGCCTTTCCATCCGTGTCCCAAAGCCAGGTGTGACCATGCCCCAGTCCCCCACCAAGACCGCCCCTGACACGCTCACGCTCCGCGTCGCCGAGGCGCTCTCCAAAGACGTCGGCCGCGCCTTCGCCAGGCTCGACCCGGACGACCTCAAACACCTGGGCATCCGCATCGGCGACCCCGTCATGATCGAGGGCAAGCGCCCAACCATCTGCAAGGCCATGCCCGCATTCAAAGACGACCGCGGCAAATCCGCAGTCCAGATCGACGGCCTCGTCCGCGACAACGCCAAGGCCGGCCTCGATGACAAGGTCACGCTCCGCGCCGTCACCTGCGCCCCTGCCGAAACCGTCACCCTCGCGCCCACAGGCTCCGCCCCCGCCGATCGCGACCTCGCGTACATCGGCTCGCTCCTCGACGGCCTGCCCGTCCTCGCCGGCGACCGCATCCGCGCCGCCCTCTTCGGTGCCCGCTCGGCCGACTTCACCGTCGAAAAAACCCTGCCCTCCGGCCCCGTCGTCATCACCCCGCAGACCCGCCTGCTCATCGCCACCAAAAACGCCCCGGCCCAGGGCCAGCGCCCCGCCGCCTCCCCCAGCCGTCTTTCATACGAAGACATCGGGGGCCTCAAGGGCCAGATGCAACGCATCCGCGAGATGATCGAGCTCCCGCTCCGCTACCCCGAAGTCTTCGAGCGCCTCGGCATCGACCCGCCCAAAGGCGTCCTCCTCCACGGCCCCCCGGGCTGCGGCAAAACCCTCATCGCACGCACCATCGCCCAGGAAACCGACGCCAACTTCTTCGTCGTCTCCGGGCCCGAGATCATCCACAAAAATTACGGCGAGAGCGAGGCCAACCTCCGCAAAATATGGGACGAGGCCACCCGCAAGGGCCCGTCGATCATCTTCATCGACGAGATCGACTCCATCGCCCCCAAACGCGCCAGCACCCAGGGCGAGGTCGAGAAGCGCGTCGTCGCGCAGCTCCTCACGCTCATGGACGGCCTCAACAAACGCCAGAATGTCGTCGTCATCGCCGCCACCAACCTCCCCAACAACATCGACTCCGCGCTCCGCCGACCAGGCCGCTTCGACCGCGAGATCACGATCCCCATCCCCGATCGCCACGGCCGCCGCCACATCCTCGACATCCACTCGCGCGGCATGCCCCTCGCCGCCGACGTCAACCTCGACCACATCGCCGACATCACCCACGGCTGCGTCGGCGCGGATCTCGAAGCCGTCTGCCGCGAAGCCGCCATGGCCTGCCTCCGCACCATCATCAAGGACATCGACTTCGCCAAGGCCGCGATCCCCTACGAGCAACTCGCGCGGCTCGAAGTCACCATGGACCACTTCCTCGCCGGCTTCAACGAGGTCGAGCCCTCCGCTGTCCGCGAGGTCTTCGTCGAAGTCCCCAGCGTCCAATGGGACGACATCGGCGGGCTCCACGACACCAAGGCCCGCCTCCGCGAAGCCCTCGAATGGCCCCTCAAACACGCCGCCATCTTCGAGCAAGCCGGCGTCAAGCCCCCCAAGGGCATCCTCCTCGCCGGCCCGCCGGGCGTGGGCAAAACCCTCCTCGCCAAGGCCGCCGCCACGCAGGGCCACGCCAACTTCATCAGCGTCAAAGGCCCCGAACTCCTCAACAAGTTCGTGGGCGAAAGCGAGAAGGGCATGCGCGAAGTCTTCAAAAAGGCCCGCCAAGCCGCCCCGTGCATCATCTTCTTCGATGAGCTCGACGCGCTCCTCCCGCGCCGCGGCAGCCAGACCGACGGCTCCGGCGTCGGCGAACGTGTCATGTCGCAGTTCCTCGCCGAGATGGACGGCGTCGAAGACCTCCGCGGAGTCCTCGTCCTCGGCGCCACCAACCGCCTCGACATGCTCGACCCCGCCGTCATCCGCCCCGGCCGCTTCGACCGCATCATCGAGATCCCCAACCCCGACGAGGCCGCCCGCGCCGAAATCTACAAGGTCCATCTCCGCGAAAAGCCGCTCGCCCCCGGTATCGACGCCCTCGACCTCGCCCGCCGCAGCCCCGGCGCCAGCGGCGCCCAAGTCGCCGGGATCGTCGCCAAAGCCGCGCTGCGAGCCGTGAGCCGCGCCGTCGCGTCGATCGAGCGCGACCCCGAGATCAAGCCCGCTGTCCGCATCACCGCCGACGACCTCGCCGACGCCATCCGCGAAGAACTCGGCGACTAATACCCATCCTCCCGCCCCGACCCACACATAGCCCCCGGCTCCAGCCGGGCGGTCTCATCCCGGATCCCTGCCGCGCTCCGCGTCGAGTCTTTCCCCGTTCTCCCAATGCGAGCAATTCAAAGCAAGTCCGCACCAGCCTCACTCCGCCAGCGCCCACTCGATCAACTCCCCGCGCCGACCGATCTCCGCAAAGCCCGCCCGCCGCAGCACGCCGATCGACCCGATATTGTCGCTTAGACACTCCGCACGCACCACGCGCACGCCCGCCTGCGCCAGTCCCCACTCGCACATCCCCACCACGGCCTCCGTCGCCAGCCCCAGCCGCCGGTGCGACGCCGCCACGCCGTAACCGATCTCCACGCGCCCGCGCTCATCCGGCAACGCCTTGAACCCCACCTCGCCCACCACTGCGCGCGTCGTGCGCATCACCATCAGCCGGTTCCACCGCTCCAGCGTCTTGTTTCGCGCCACCTCCGCCGCGATCACCGGCAACGCCTCTGCCAGGTTCGCGTTGGGCCAATCGGGCGCGACGCCGTACTCAGACGAAACCGCCTTGACCCCAAGGGCCATCATGTCGAAGGTGAACGGGATCAACAAAAGCCGTTCGGTCTCGATGAAGGGCATGCGCTCATTCCAGTGTCGCGCCCCAATCCATCGGCGCGCGACCAACTAAAAAACCGCGGGGCGCATCGCCCCGCGGTCTCTTGTGATACGCACCAGTCTACAACCAATCAACGCCGACGACGCGCCGCCAGCAAGCCCGCGCCCGCCAACAGCATCCCCGCGCTCGGGGCCGGCACAGCAAACCCATAAATCGCCTGCGCCGAGAAATCGCTCACCCACAGCACGCGGTTGGCCGGATCCCACGAGAAGTCGTAGATCCCAGAATCAGCGCTCGTAGTCGAGAACGGCGTCACGCCGTCCAGACCCACAAACGTCGTTGCCACCAGCGTGTCGATGGCGTTGTTGCCCAGCAGAGGGGGGGTCGAGTCATAGACGCGGATCTTCTCGGCAAACGTGGTGCCGCCGAAGCCGCGGCCGTTGCCGATCACGATGTCCTGTCCCGCCGCCGACGCCGGGATGAACTCGACGTTGATCGCCGAGGCGAAGTCATCGAAGTTGTTGGCGATCGTCTGCACGCCCGCGCCGCCCGTCAGCGTCTGAAACTCGCCGTCGGCCACCCGCCGGCCCCGCGCGATCCCGCCCACCGACCGCAGATAAAGATCGCCCGTCTCCTGGTCATACGCCACGTCCTTCCAACCCGTGCCCACGCCGGGGAAGAAAAGGATGTTGGCCGCGGGGACGCTCACCGCCGCGCCCGTCGCGGGGTCGTAGAAGTTCTGCGCATCGCCGCCGAAGCCGACGGTCATGATCTTGCCCGTCACCGGGTCGACGGCCGCGCCATCAAGCCGGCCCGTCTGAGTGTTGAGCGAAGCCGGACCGGAGTTGGCACCGAAGTTCAAGTTGGTGGTCCCAAAGGAGTAGGACTGGAGCACATCGCGCGTCCCGCCGCCGTTCTCGGTGGAGGCGACGAGCGTGCGCCCGTCGGTGTGCATGTTGGTGTAGCCGTTGGTGGTCCCCCCGGCCGAGCCAAGCCCGCCGTTGGTCGCGGCATTGTTGATCCCGCCGAAAACCGACGACAGATTCGCCGCGCCCATGGGATCGGTCACATGATGCAGCCGCGCCCCGCCGAAGAGACCGCCGAAGTACAAGTGGTTCCCGCGGGCCGCGACCGATCCAGGCCGCTGGCCGCCCAGTGCCGCGGTATCGATGATCTTGACCAGTTGGAACGTTACTGACGCCGAAGCGCTACCGACCAACGCCAAGAGCGCGCAGACCGACACCCCAATAAGAGAAGTACTACGCAACATCACAAGCTCCTTCCTCGAAATCCCCCCGACCGGGACACTCTCACCAGGACCGCGAGCCCACGGAGCCCGCAGCCCACACGACACGTGCTATAACCTAATCGAAATCCCGGATCCGTCAAGTCTTTTCGCCGCATTTTGTAGACATCCGTATACACCCCAGGTTTAACGACGGTCCGCCCCGGCCACCAACGCCCCTTACCAACCGACGATTCCCGCATCTCACAGGCGTGCAAATCACGGCGATCAAGCACTTCCGCCGCCTTCCCCACCGATCGCCTGTCCTGAGGCCTTCGGCGTCCTCACTGGTCCCCACCGCTCGACGCCCCACCCCGTTCACCAGCCCGATCGCCGCGCGCTGGCCCAATTGCAGGAGTCCAGATGCCCAGCGCCCTCGGCAACGCCCGCGGCTCCATCGGCGTCACCGACCTTGACCGCGACGGGTGGGAAGACCACGTCGCCCTGCTCAACAACGCCGTCGGACTCGTCCTCAAAAACGTCCCCGGATCCAACCGAACCCTTCGGCTCACCCCCCTCACCTCCCTCTCAAAGCGGCATGAACTTCCTCGGACCCGCCCCCATGGGCATCGCCGTCGGCGACTACGACGGCGACGGTTGGCTCGACCTCGCCATCACCGACGCCTCCACAGGCACCCACTACCGCAACAACCGCGGCGTCCTCAGCCCACCCGCTCCGTCAGCGTCTCTCGCAACTTCGCCGCGTCGGCCAACCACTGGTCCAAGATCAAGCTCGAAGGCACCCTCATCGCCGGCTCCAGCTTCGGCGTCACCGAAGACTCTCGCCTCCCCTTCGGCCTCGGCTCCAAAACCACCGTCGATCGCATCCAGTTCAGCTGGCCCCGCGGCGGCTCCCTCGCCGACCGCACCCAAATCTTCACCGGCCCCTTCGACGCCAACCGCATCATCTCACTCTCTCCCGAACGCGTCTGCCGCCTCGACTTCGACCAAGTCGGCCTCCTCTCCAAAGCCGACCTCGCCGCCTTCCTCGCCGCGTTCTTACACGAGTCCACACCCACCGGCCTCACCGCCACCAGCAGCGCCCCCTGCCTCGACGCCCCCGCCCCTATAGCACGCTCGGCTATGCCGCCGACTTCAACCGCGACTGCACCTTCAACCAAGAGGACCTCTCCGCCTTCACCACCGACTACCTCCTCGAAACCGCCTCCCCCACCAACTGCAACGTCGCGCCCAGCAAGTAGCACGACCGTCAAGTGGCCCGCCCGTCCGGAAGGTCTTTCTCGGCTCTCTTGCCTCCCGCCTCCTGCCTCTTGCCTCTTGCCTTCTTCACCTTCCCCCTTGCCGTCCGCAATACGTTCGGTATGCTGTCCGGCGATGCTCGCCCGCGTCCAATCCTTCCTGCTCACCGGCATCGACGCCCTCCCCTGCGAGGTCGAGGTCGACCACGACGACACTGCCGCGCTCGAACGGGCCATCACCGTCATCGTCGGCCTCCCAGACGCCGCCATCAAAGAGTCCATCGAACGCGTCCGCTCCGCCCTGGGCAACTGCGGCTACGCCGCGCCTCAGGGCCGCACCGTCGTCAACCTCGCCCCCGCTGACGTCCGCAAGGAAGGCCCCGCCTACGACCTCGCCATCGCCATCGGCTCGCTCGTCTGCACCGGCGTCATCCGCGACGACACCCCGCGCCGCACCAAGCCACGCGCCACGCGCCCCGTGACCCGCGCCGTGCCGCTCCCCGCCTCTGCCCCAACCGGCACCAATCTCGACGCCGCCGAGAGCCTTGATCATCTCCTCGACGCCGCTCGAGCCCCCGCCCTCGAACCCCTCGACCTGCGCCACTACCTCATCGCCGGCGAGCTCGCCCTCGACGGACGCGTCCGCCCCATCCGCGGCGTCATCGCCATGGCCGCCCTCGCCAAAGCCCAAGGCCTCCGCGGCGTCATCGTCCCAAGCGCCAACGCCCCCGAAGCCGCCGTCGTTTCAGGCGTCGAAGCCATCGGCGTCGCCACCCTCACCGAACTCGTCGGCATCCTCACCGGCCAACTCGAACCGCAAATCCAACCACCCCTCGACATCGCCGCCATGCTCGGCTCCGCCAACGCCGAGATCGACTTCGCCGACGTCCGCGGTCAGGAAGCCGTCAAACGCGCCATCGTCGTCGCCGCCGCCGGCGCCCACAACCTCCTCATGCTCGGACCCGCAGGCACCGGCAAAAGCATGATGGCCAAGGCCCTCCCCGGCATCCTCCCGCCCCTCTCGCCAGACGAAGCCATTGAAATCACCCGCATCTACTCCGCCGCCGGCGCGCTCCCCACCGGCCAGGGCCTCGTCACCACCCGCCCCGTCCGCACACCCCACCACACCGCCAGCGGCGCCGCCATCATCGGCGGCGGCGCCATCCCCAAACCCGGCGAAGTCTCCCTCGCCCACCGCGGCGTCCTCTTCCTCGACGAGCTCCCCGAGTTCCCCCGCGTCGTCCTCGAAACCCTCCGCCAGCCCCTCGAAGACCACGTCGTCACCATCGCACGCTCCCACTCCGCCGTCCGCTTCCCCTCCAACTTCATGCTCGTCGCCGCCATGAACCCCACACCCAAGGGCGACATCCCGCGCGACCAGGTCGGCCGCCGCGCCATGGACCAATACCTCGCCAAACTCTCCGGCCCGCTCATCGACCGCATCGACATCCACGTCGAAGCCCCTGCCGTCCCCTTCAAACAACTCTCCTCCGCCCGCGACGGCGGCACCTCCACCGCCCAGATGCGCGCCCAGGTCCTCGCCGCTCGCGCCCGCCAGAACCAGCGCCAAGGCCCCCTCACCCCCAACTCCCGCCTCTCGGGCCGCAAGCTCGACGAACTCGCCCCCATGACCGACGAAGCCCGCACCATGCTCGGCCAAGCCATCACCTCACTCGGCCTCTCCGCCCGCGCCTACGACAAGCTCCGCCGCGTCGCCCGCACCATCGCCGACCTCGCCGCCAAAGACACCATCGAGTTCGACCACATCGCCGAGGCCGTCCAATACCGCCTCCTCGACCGCAAGCTCTAGCCTTCTCCCCACCGTGCCACCCCGCCCCTCCGCCACTCCGCCACTTGCCGATTCCCCCGCCGTCCTCATCCTCTGCCCGATGCAGATCGAGCACGACGCCATCGCCCGCGCCCTCCGTGCCGCCAGCCTCGGCCCCGCCCGCGCCCGCCTCGTCCAAACCGGCATCGGCCAAGCCGCCATCCTCCGCACGCTCCACGCGCAAGTCCGCACGCACCGCCCGCGACTCGCCATCCTCGCCGGCGTCTGCGGCGCCCTCGCGCCCGTTGACGACGTCCCCGCCATCGCCCGCGTCATCGACGAGCACGGCCACACCTGGACCACCGGCGTCGGCTTCAACCCCGCCGGCGTCACCCTCGTCGCCGTTGACCGCATCGCCGCCACCCCCGCCGACAAAGCCGCCCTCGCCACTTCCGCCCGCGCTGCCATCGTCGACATGGAGTCGCACGCCTTCGCCGCCGCCTGCGAAACGCTCGCCCTCCCGTGGTCCATCGTCCGCGGCGTCAGCGACACCCCGACCCAGACACTCCCTCACGAAGTCCTCGATTGGGTCGCCCCCAACGGCCGCACCCGCTCCGCCCGTGCCGCGTGGGACCTCCTCCGCAAACCCACGCTCATCCCCCACATCATCGCCGTCCTCCGCCGCTCCGCCCGCGTCATGCCCAAAGTTGCCGCCCGCGTGCTCGTGCTGGTGAATGAAGCCCACCGCTAACCGCGACCACCTGGCTCACCTCTAATCCCAATCACAACTCCCACCTCGCACGTAGACCACCGTTGATCCTGGCGCCATCAACCGCTCGGCCCGCGAGATCGCTGTCAAACGCCCCCTCTTCAGATCGAAGAGCTGCAATAAGACAGCCGGGGGTAGAGTCGGCTCGCCGACGACACCCCCGGAAAACCGTCGTGAACTATCTAGAACCCTGAAAGGGCGCAACCAGCCCACCAATCGCACGCGCGGTCAATAAGCGAGCGGTCGCGCGTCCTCACGCTCAGATCTTCATGCTCGACGCCCACCGCCCACTACCCCCGCTTCCGCGCCGCCCGATGCGCCCCGCCGCCGATGAGTCCCAGGTCAAACAGCACCGCGACGATCAGCACCACCAGATACACCCCGCCCACGTGCCCTTGCTGATTGATCGCCAGCGCAAACGCCAGCGTCGTCAGCGGCGCCAGGAAGAACCCCAGCACCGGCCACAGCATCGAATCAAACCCCCGTTGCAGGTAATCCGTGAAGATCGCCAAGAGCAAGATCACCACTCGCGGGAAGAAGAACGCCAGGAGTCCGAGGAGGCAAGCCATGCTCAATCTTTAGTGGACCAAGGTCGCCGGTTTCGCCCGATCTTCCGATCAAGCAAATTCCCCATAGCGCCGCCCCCTTCATCCCGCACTGGGGTTGAAGGAGGCCCTGCGACCGAATCTCAGGATTCCGCCGCTCGATCCGTCCGGCGCTTACTTGACCGCAGCTCGCAGCGCGTCGACCTTGTCGGTCTTTTCCCAAGTGAAGAACTCGATCTTCCCCTCCCGCGTCTTGCGGCTGATCGGGTCGACATACTGCCCCTCGTACGCCTGCCGGCCAAAGTGGCCGTGCCGCGCCGTCGGGCCATAGATCGGGTTCCGCAGCTTTAGCGACTCGATAATCTTCTTCGGTGTCAACGCGAAGTTATCGCGGACCGCCTTGCTGATCTTCTCCTCGGGCACCGTGTTGGTCCCGAAGCAGTCCACATACACGCTCGTCGGCTCCGCCACGCCGATCGCGTACGAGAGCTGAATCTCGCAACGATCCGCCAGCCCCGCCGCCACCACGTTCTTGGCGATGTACCGTGCCATATACGCCGCCGAGCGATCGACCTTCGTCGGATCCTTGCCGCTGAACGCCCCGCCGCCGTGGCGGCCCATCCCGCCGTACGTATCGACGATGATCTTGCGACCAGTCAGCCCCGTGTCCCCGTGCGGCCCGCCGATCTCAAAGCAGCCCGTCGGGTTCACGTGGATCGTGATCCCCGGATTGAACCACTCCTTCAGCACCGGCTTGATGATGTGCTCGGTCACCTGCTTCTTCAGCTCGTCCTGACGCTCGTTCCACGTCGGGTCGTGCTGCGTGCTCAGAACCACCGTGTCCACACGCACCGGCTTGTCGTTCTGATACTCCACCGTCACCTGGCTCTTGGCGTCCGGACGCAGACCGGGGATCAGATTGTCGCGACGCACCTGCGCCTGACGCTCGATCAGCCGATGGCTCAACTGAATCGCCAGCGGCATCAGCTCCGGCGTATCCCGGCAAGCAAACCCGAACATCATCCCCTGGTCGCCCGCCCCCTCGCGATCAACACCCATCGCAATGTGTGGCGACTGCTTGTTGAGCGCCACCAGCACGCCCGCCGAGTCCGCGTCAAACCGCATGTCGCCCGACGTGTACCCGATCTCGCGAACCACCTCGCGCACCAGATCCGGAATGTTCACCCAAGTCTTGGTCGTGATCTCGCCCGCCACCACCACCAGCCCCGTGCAGCACATCGTCTCGCACGCCACCCGGCTAAATGCATCGTCTGCCAACATCGCGTCCAAAACCGCATCGGAGATCTGGTCCGCGATCTTGTCCGGGTGACCCATCGAAACCGACTCAGACGTGAAAAGACGGCTAGCCATATAAGACTCACTCTGCAAAAAAGACCCCGCCAACCAGCCGAAACACGCCCGGCCACGGGGCCCCAACGATAGGGCCTCGCCCTCCCACCGACTAGCCCCTCGACCCCAACCAAAGCCCAACTACAAATCCAACCCAACAACCCCCTCGGCTAGACTGCCCGCATGGCCCCCACACAGGACCAACCCACGCTCGTCCCTGCCTGCCCTCGCTGCCAATACAACCAATCCGGCACCGTCGCCGCCTGGCCAACCGACGCCGTCGGCGCCGCCTGCCCCCTCCAAGGCCGCTGCCCCGAGTGCGGCCTCGACTTTGCCCGGCGCGACGTGCTCAACATCAACCGCCACGACAACCCAAACTTCTACGAGCACGCCCACCTCTAGTGGTCGCTCCGCGCCGCTTGCACAACGCTCGCCTGGTCGATCCTGCCCTGGATCTTCTGGTCCCGCGTCGCCATGCACCACCGCCTCGTGCCCCGCCGCTGGGCCTTGTGGCTGCTCCTGCTCTTCGCGGCTCCATTGGTGATAACGAGCACGCTCACCACGACCAAAATGTTCCGCGTCTATCTCAGCCAGCAACCCATCGTCGCCAATCGCTTTGTGCCCGTTTACGCGCAACTCCAGTCGATTCTCGAACTTGACCTCGTCGCCGCAATCATGCGTGCCTGGAATCTCCCAGTCCGCGCCGACGCCTACGACGGCCCGACCGCTAGTCCCCCGATTGCCACGCCATATCTCCACTTCCGCGCCGCGCCCTCGGCCATCTCGCCCTCGCTTATCACGCACTGGTTCGCCGTCGCGGTCTTCATCGTCCTCCCAGTCACGCGCCGCGTCGCGAAACTCCGTTGGCGTCACCTGGCCCGCGCCTGGGTGGTCGGTCTGACCGCCCACGTTCCGCTCGTCGCACTCCAACTCATCGAAACCATCCGGTGGCTCGTCGACGCCGGTCCTGTTTCGCCCGTCCTCATCACCCCCAACACCGCCATCCAGTTCACGT
>Ga0105048_10014126_pt1 | contig 12448 bp, 7 predicted proteins | sample MAT05_FD_78382 | JGI IMG/M metagenome (GOLD analysis project Ga0105048, IMG submission 78382) | Freshwater microbial communities from Lake Fryxell liftoff mats and glacier meltwater in Antarctica - MAT-05 | ecosystem: Environmental > Aquatic > Freshwater > Ice > Liftoff microbial mat | place... | reverse complement strand
TACGAAGTCCCCTTCGGGGACTGCCTTTCTGCTTCATTTGCCCGGTGCAGTGCGCGCGAAAGTCCGCCGTTGCGGCGGACTTTGTAAGAGGAGCCCGGGGTTTTAACCCCGGGTGGGAGTGCTCTTTTTTACAGCTCGATGCGCACCTTCGATCCCCGACGCGGAGAAGCGCGCCCCCGCCGCCTCACCGCCGCAGCACCGAGAGGAGCGCGTCGTCGCGAAGGGCATCGATCTCGTCGATGAAGAGGACGATCGGGCGCGGGCACGCCTCCGCCCACGCCGAAAGCGCAGCCGAACGGCGATGGCCCGGCGCTGCAGACGGCCACAACGGCGGTTGGAGCTCTGATGCCAGCTGCGCGCGGAGGCCGTCCCGGAACGCGCCGAGAATGGCCTCCTCCGCGGCGCCCGGATCGTCGCCGAACGACGCCCCTTCCTCCGCGGAGACGACCGCGGCGGCGTAGCGCCCCTCCGCCGTGAGCTCAGCCGCCAGCGTGATCAGCGCCGTGGTCTTGCCCGTCTGCCGCGGCGCATGGAGAACGAAGTAGCTCTGCCGATCGATGAGCTCGCGCACCTCCGGCAGTCGGCGCAGCGGCGGCAGGAGGGAGTGAATGTTCGGCTTGCAGGGGCCGGCCGTGTTGAAAAAGCGCGTCATCGTGGCCTCGCGCTGTCGCGTACCGCGCGTACCGCCGCGCCGCTACCTTGGCGCTCCGCAGCGGACGCGCTGGCTGCTCATCAGGTAGCCTGCACGCATGCATCCCAGGCTCCCGCTGCTACTCCTCGCTGCCAATGCCTCCGCGTGGGCTGTCACCACCTCGGCCTGCAGCGGTCCAGATCCCGCGGTCGCCCCCTCGCCCCCAGCCGCGTTCACGCCGCCTTCCGCCTCCGCGCCGGGGCCGCCCGTGAACGCGCTGCCGCCGCCAGCCTCAGCCGCATCGCCGACGTTCGCCGACGATCTGGCCTTTCTCGCCAAGCACGGCCCCATTCACGTCCTCGAATCACCCAGCGGCGGCCGCGTCGCGCTCTCCGCGAAGTACCAGGGTCGCGTGATGACCAGCTCCGTCGACAGCGCGGGCCAGAGCTTCGGCTGGATCCATCGCGAGTTCATCGGCGCAGGCAAGACCGGCACGCAGTTCGACAACTACGGCGGCGAAGATCGCTTCTGGCTCGGCCCCGAGGGAGGCCAGTTCGGCCTGTATTTCCCGCCGGGAAAGCCCTTTACATTCGACACCTGGCAGGTCCCCGTCGCGCTCCAGGAGGGCGCCTGGGATATGGCTGACGCGACGCCGACGCGCGCTGTCTTCCGCAAGACGATGACGGTGACCAACTGGTCGGGCACGGCCTTCACGATGGCGATCGAGCGGACTGTCTCGCTCGTCGAAGCGCCCGCGGGAGAGGGCGTGCGCGGCGTCGCCTTCGAGACGTCGAACAAGATCACCAACACCGGCAAGGCCGCCTGGAAGCGAGACCCCGGGCTGCCTTCGGTCTGGATCCTCGCGATGTTCGCGCCGTCCGCCGACGCGCGGGTGATCGTGCCGTTTGAAACGGGGCCGGCGACCAACGGGACACCGATCGTCAACGATGCTTACTTCGGCAAGGTGCCCGCCGATCGTCTGGTGGTGCGCGAGGACAAGGGCTTCCTGGTCTTCACCTGCGACGGGAAGGAGCGCGGAAAGATCGGGGTCAGTCCGGCGCGGGCGAAGCCGATGCTCGGCAGCTACAGCGCGCAGGCGAAGCTGCTGACCGTGGTGCAGTACGACAAGCCGAAGGCCGTGAGTCCCCCGTATGTCAACAGCATGTGGGAGAAGCAGAAGGCCCCGTACAGCGGGGATGTCATCAACAGCTACAACGATGGATCGCCGGGGCCGGGCAAGGCGCCGCTCGGTGGGTTCTACGAGATCGAGACGAGCTCGCCCGGCGCGGAGCTCGCTCCGGGGCAGTCGCTTGTTCACACCCATCGCACGTTCCACTTCGTCGGTGAGGCGGTGTCGCTCGAGCCGCTCGCGAAGAAGATGCTCGGTGTGTCGCTTTCAGACGTCGTGCCGCGCTGAACCTTTCAGGGCGGTCACGCGGCGTTGAGGCCTGGAGGTTGACGGCCTCCGCGATCCTGGGCAACGGTGGCGTCGATGCGGTTCACAGATGTCGTCGGGGTGGTCTTGGCGGGCGGGATGACGGCGTGCTGCGCGCGCGGGGCGCCTCCCTCGCAGTTCCCCACGGCGAACGACGCGCTCGCCCGGATGAAGGAGAGCTTCGCCTGCGCCAACGGCGTGCAGGGCACGGCGAAGATCGACAGCTTCTCCCCGCGCGGGAGGATCCGCGGCGACGTCTACCTGTTCGCGGTCAACCCCGATCGCGTGCGCTTCGACGTGGTCAGCCCGTTCGGCGCCACGATCTACACGCTGACGTCGGACGGCGACAAATTCGAGATGCTCGACCTCAAGGAGAAGCAGTTCCTCCACGGCCCGTCGAGCCCGTGCAACCTCGCGCGGCTGACCCAAGTGCCGGTGCCCGCGCACGCGCTGGTCGCGCTCCTCCGCGGCGAGGCGCCGGTGCTGGTGCACGAGCCCGCCGCCGCGACGATCGCCTGGGACAAGGATCGCTTCTACCGGATCCTCGTCAGCAGCACGCGCGACGCGACCGAGGAGATTCACCTCGAGGTCCGCCCCGAAGACTTCGACAAGCCCTGGAAAGAGCAGCGGCTCCGCGTCACCCAGGTCCGCGTCAATCAGCGCGGCGTCGATCTCTACCAGGCCGAGATGCAGAACCACGAGCCGGCGCACACCGCCGAGGCGCGGACCGATCCCGAGGGGATCGAGGAGCCGATCGCGCCGAGCGGTGGAGCGTGCGACGTCGAGCTCCCGCGCTCGATCCGCCTGCGCGTCCCCAACACGCAGGAAGATGTGATCTTTCAGTACAAGGAGGCGAAGTGGAACCCGCCGATCCTCCCGGGCGCGTTCCAGCAGCCGGTGCCGAGCGGCGTCAACCGCGTCTTCGTGACCTGCGACGAAGGCAAAAAGTAGGGGGGTTCGCTCACGCCCGCGCGGCATGGAGCAGGGCGGGGACGTCGGTGATCAGCGCGTCGATCCCCGCGGTTGCCAGGCGTCGCGCTTCGTCGACGTCGTTGACGGTCCAGGCGTTGACGAGCTTTCCCGCGGCGTGGAGGCGCGCCACGAGCTCGGGCGTGGCGAGTCTTTGCTCGAGGTGGACGGCGTCGACCTGGAGCGGGAGCGCTGCGAAGAGGGCGGTGCGGCGCCACTGCTCGTGGTGGACGAGGATGGCGCGGGGGACGCGCGGGGCGAGGCGCGCGAGGCCGGCGAGCATGATCGGATCGAACGAGGAGACGAGGATCGGGTGCGTCGGATCCCAGGAGCCGAGGAGGCGCGCGGCCGCCCTGACGATCGCTGTGCGGCTCGGCGCGTCGCGCTTGAGCTCGATGTTGACCGGGAGCTTGTGGGCCCGCGCGAAGGCGAGCACGTCGGTGAGCCGCGGGATGTGAGCGCCCGGGTTCCCCGCGCCCAGCGGGACGCGGGCGAGCTCGGACCAGGGGAGATCGATCGCCGCGCGGGTGTCGGCGCCCGCGGTGATCTCTTCCAGCGTCGGATCGTGGAGCACGACCAGCTCCCCGGTCGCGCAGACGCGGACGTCGAGCTCGATGCCCTCGGCGCCTTCACGCAGGGCCTGCTCGAAGGCCTCGATCGTGTTCTCCGGCGGCACCGCCGAGGCGCGGGCCTCCGCTGCGCGGACGCCGCGGTGGCCGATGATCCGCGGGCGCCCGTTCACCCGCGCGAACCCGTGATCAGATTTCATGCGTTGAGCTCGAGGACGACGGCCGCGGCGGCCGCGACGGCCTTGTCGCGGGCCGCGAGAGGGAAGGAGCAGGCGCCGACGGCGGGGTGGCCGCCGCCGTCGTAGCGGCGGCAAATCGCCGCGATGTCGTGCCCGCGGGCGTGGCCGCTCCAGGGGTTGTAGCCGATGGAGAGTTTGTAGTGCGCCTTGTTGCGGGAGAGCGAGACCGAGTAGGTGCAGTCAGGGAAGAGCGCGTAGGTAACGAACTTGGCGGCGACCTCGAGCGGGGCGTCGGTCAGGTCGACCTGAACGACGCGGCCTCGGCGCGTGGCGCCCTTCTCCACGCGGCGGGTGAAGGCGTCGCGCGAGGCGGCGATCGGCGTCCAGAGGGCCTGGATCTCGGGGCTGCAGGCGACCTCGCTCACCGAGCGATCGAGCAGGCGAGGGATGTGCTTCTTGAGAAAGGGCCCGTCGCCGTGGTGCTCGATCACCGCGGCGAGGTGGAGCACCGGCTCATCGCTCCGGGTGGCGTCCTCGGCCGAGTCGAAGCGGGCGGAGTCGATGCGATCGGCCCAGGCGATCAGCTCTTCATGCGGGCTCATCGAGGCGCCGAAGCGCGAAGAGGCCACGTCGGCGATGAGCTTGGCGCACGATCCATAGGTGGGATCGTAGTGAACCTGGGGCTTGGCGAGGTGGCCTTTCAGGTCCGTGCCCGCGGCGCCGGCGAGGGCGATATCCCGCTCTTCGTTCGAGGCAAAGCCGGTGATATGATGGTCGAAATACCAGGTGAGCTTTTTGCTCGGGGTGTAGCGAAAATCCAGGATCGCGCTCTCTTCGCCGTCGAGCCAGCCTTCGGGGATCATCTGCATCCCCGGGCCATATCCGCAGGATTTGTAGCGAAACCCGAGGCCCTGGCCCGGCTCGAGCGCGCGCACGAGGTGGGTGAAGAGCGCGGCGCTCGCCATGCCGTCGAAGCAGTGCCCGTGGGTGGCGACGAGGATGTCCCGGGGTTTCATCGGGCCGAGGGGTAGCACGGCCGAGAACCGGCCGCCGAGCGCGGCGCGCGCTGCCCCTCGGGGCGGAACTACAAGGTGGGATCAGCCGAGAAGCAGCAGCGGAAGCCGGTGTCGTAGAACTGGAAGCTCTGATCGACCGTGTAGAACGTGAACTGGCATGAGGCCCCGTTCTCTTCCTGGGAGTCGAAGGCGCCGCCGAGGAGGTTGTACTGGTTGGTGGTGATCTTGGTGATCTCGCGGAGGTTGCCGGTGATGTCGTAGATCTTGTCCTTCGAGGTCGTGTTGCCCTGGAGGTTCGACCAGTCGCTGAAGCACTTGCTCAGCAGGCCTGATCCCGTCACCAGCAGCCCGTCCTGATCACCCAGCTTGACGGTGTCGAAATCGAACGTCGTGGCGAGGTTGCAGTACTTGCCCGGGTTGCTCGGCTTGGGCACGGCGTCGCTGACACAGGCAATGCCGCGCGGCGCGTAGCCCCACTTGCAGGTGGTGCTGGCGGTGCACGCGACCTGCCAGTCGCTCGGCGCGCAGATCGAGCCGCCCATCGCGGCGCAGGTCTGCTCCACCTCGGGTCCGGTGACGTTGAACCAGGGGATCTTGGTGGGGACCGAGCAGGCCGGCGTCTTGTCGAGCGTGGTCCCGGCCGGCGCCGTGGTGACGTAGCCGTTCCCCGCGCCCGGGATGAGGCTGGTCGCGCTCGGGCGGCTGGCCTCGTAGCTGTAGATCCAGGTGCTCGCGGCGATCTTGGTGACGGCCGGCTTGACGAAGTACGCGGCGTTGGAGCCCTTGGCGTTGAAGGTCTCGTCGACGAGGCCGTCGCAGTCGTTGTCGAGGCCGTCGCAGAGCTCGGGCCCGGCCTTGGAGTTGTCTTTCACGGCGCTGCACTTGGAGGCGTTGGCGCCGTTGCAGATGATCGATCCGGCGGTGCGGCAGGCGCCGTGGCCCGGCGCGGGGAGGCCGGCGTCGCTTACGCAGGGCTTCCCGATGTTGGGCACGTTCTCATCGGTCAGCCCGTTGCAGTTGTTGTCGAGGGTGTCGCAGGTCTCGGTGGTGGTGGCGCAGGTCGGGCTGCAGACGCCGGTGGGGAAGGTGCATTTCCAGGCGCCGGTCACGCAGGCGACGGTGACCTGCGAGGTGCACTCCGCCGCCGTGGCCGAGGGGCTCACGCCGCAGATCTGGGTCGCGGCGGGGGCGATCACGCCCTCGTCGATCATGCCGTTGCAGTTGTCGTCAACGCCGTTGCACGCCTCCTGCGCCGAGGCGAACGTGCAGGGGTAGCCGCACTTCATGTCGCCGGCCGCGGCGTCGGGGCTGGCGCCGTTGTCGTGGTAGCCGTTCTGGCAGCCCTGGAACTGGCAGGCCCCGGCGACGCAGGCCCAGCTCGCATGGACAGCGCCGGCGAGGCAGTCGTTGCCGCAGGCGCCGCAGTTGTGAACATCGGTCTGCTTGTCAGGCTGGTTGCTGAGCACGCCGTCGCAGTTGGCGTCGACGCCGCAGCTGTCGCTCGACGACGTGGGACCGATGGAACCCACGCAGGTGATGACGCCGCCCTGGCAGGCCTTCGCGCCGGGCTTGCACGGGGACTTCGCCGAGGCCGGCGGGAGGGGAGGCACGTTGCAGGCGCCGACGCTGTCGGCGGGCGGCTGGGTGCCGGTCTTGTCGAGGACGCCGTCGCAGTTGTCGTCCTGCCCGTTGCAGGTCTCGACGCCGGGGCTGATGGCGCCCACGCACACGAGGGCGCCGCCCTGGCACTGGAGCTTCCCGAGGGCGCAGGGGAAGTTGCTGCTCACGCCGCAGGCGCCGCCGATGTCGACGGGGTTGTCGTCGACCACGCCGTCGCAGTCGTCGTCCTTGTCGTTGCACTTCTCGAGCTGCTGGTTGGGCCCGAGGACGTCGGCGCCGACGCAGACGATCGCGCCGCCCGAGCACTGCGCGACGCCGGCGTGGGCCGCGGCGGCGCACTCGCCGAGCAGGCCACCGTGGCAGACGACGCCGAGCTTGGGGTCGCCCGAGAGATCGTCGGCGCCGTCGATCTTGCCGTCGCAGTCGTTGTCGATCCCGTCGCAGATCTCCACGCCGTTATGGGTGGGATCGCACTTGTACTCGCAGCCCGTCGCGGGCGAGCCGTCGAGGTCCCACCAGCAGTCGCCGGGGCCGGTGCAGTCGCATTTCTGGATCTGGCAATGGGTGTTCGACGCGTCGCACGCGGCCGCGCCGGTGTGGACGCAGGCCGGCTTTCCGTGGACCACGACGCAGTTCCCGCCGCACTTGCCGCAGTCGGTGACGCTCGTGCAGAGGTCGACGTCCTCGTCCTTGACGCCGTCGCAGTCGTCGTCAGCGTGGTTGCAGATCGCGTCGTCGTTGGCCGTCTTGAGGCAGTGGTATTCGCAGGTCCCGTTGTGATCGAGATCGTAGTACTCGGTCGCGCACGCCCCGCAGACGCACGCGCCGGGGATCGTCCCCGGGCTCGCGCTGGCGGTGCAGGAGATCGTCAACGGATCGCAGAGCGTGAGCGACGCGTAGCAGTTGTTGGCGCAGACCCCGCAGCTCTTGGGGTTCGCGAGGTCGAAGCCGTCGTCGACCGCGCCGTTGCAGTCGTTGTCGAGGCCGTCGCAGATCTCGAGGCCGCCGTTGGTGGGCGTGCACGGCCCGCTGCCGGTGGTGGTGCCGCAGTTCGGGAAGCAGTCGAGCCCGCCGGTCCCGAAGACGTCGCCGCCGACGCCGCCGCTGCTGTTGCTCGCGGCGTTGCCAGAGCTCGCGGCGCCGGTGGTGCCGCCGCCGCAGTCGGAGAAGCAGAAGGCGTCGGTGGCGCAGCCGGTGGTCGTGAGGCCGAGGGCCATCGCGACGCTCGCTGCGAGCAGCCCGATCTTATGGACGTGATCGAGGAGGGCGCTCATCACGCCACCTCCTTCGCGCGGCGCGGGCTTGGCGAGCGCCGACGTCTTCGCGTCGCGACGATCGCCGCCGCGAGCGCCGCGAGACCCGCGGTGTCGCCGCCCGGTCGCGGCCCGACCTCGCACGAGCAGCCGCCGCCGCCGGTCGCGAGGCCGAAGATCCCGCGCGCGCTGTTCGCGGCGCCTGCGTCGCCCGCGCCGCCCACGCCGGAGGAGCCGGACGTGGAGGTCGCGCCGGTCGTCCCGGTGGTCGAGGTCGCCGACGCGGAGCCGCCGGCGCCGGTGGGCCCGTCGACGCAGGCGCCGTTGCTGCAGACCTTGCCGCAGCCCTGGCAGGGCACGTTCCAGCACGTATCGACGACGCAGGTCCCGGCCATGAGGCCGAAGCGCGTGCACACCGTCCCCGCGCCGCAGGTGACGCCGGTGCAGGGATCCTGGCAGCCGCCCTGCCCCTTGCAGGTGCACACCGGCGGCGTGATGCAGCCGGGCAGCGTCGTCCCGGCGGGCGCGCAGATCACCTTCTCGTTGGCGTCCTTCACGGCCTTCAGGGCGCAGTCGCCGCAGACCGCCGCGGGATCAGTGACGCAGTAGCCGCCGGGGAGCGACTGCCCCGTCTGGCTCGAGGTGACCTGATCGCACTTCTGCCCGGCCGGGCACTTGAACTCGCCGGCGGCGCAAGGCTGCGCGCACTGGCAGCTCCCGCCGGTCGCCTTCACGCAGTCTTTCCCGGCGCCGCAGAGCGGAGGCCCGCCGGGCCCGTTGGGGTTGTCGGTGACGCCGTCGCAGTCGTTGTCGACGCAGTCGCACGTCTCCGGCACGGCCATCTGCGCGCCAACGCACGTGAAGAGGCCGTTGACGCAGGCGTAGGCGCCTTGCACGCACGCGCCGCTGTTCTTCCCGCAGGCGTCGCCGAGGTTCGCGGCCGGCGGGAGCGGGTTGGCGGTGCCGTCGACGCTGTCGACGCCGATCCCCGAGCCGGGGCCGGCCTCGTCGATCTTCCCGTCGCAGTCGTTGTCGACGCCGTCGCAGACCTCGGGCGAGGGGCCGACGCCGTCGACGCAGGTCGAGCCCCCCAGGCCATTGCACTGGAGCATGCCCTTCTGGCAGGGCCAGAAGCTGCGATCGCCGGGGAAGAGCGCGTGGTCGTAGTCCGCGTCGCAGGAGCCGCCGGTGGAGATTCCGTTGTCGATCTTCCCGTCGCAGTCGTTGTCCTTGCCGTCGCAGAGCTCGGGCGACGGGGGGACGTCGTTGAGGCAATCGAGGAGGCCGGCCTTGCAGACCAGGGTGCCGGTCTTGCACTCGCCCTTGCTGAGCCCGCAGACGTCGTTGACCTGGGGCAGGGGGCCGTCATCCACGGCGCCGTTGCAGTCGTTGTCGACGCCGTCGCAGGTCTCGGCGCCGGGGGTCTTGGGGTTCTGGCAGACCCAGCCCGCGGCGCCGGAGCACGCGAGAGAGCCCTTGTTGCAGGGCGGCGACAGCGCGCCGTTGTCGGTGCAGCCCGCGCCCGGCGGCGGGCACCAGGCGAGGTTCGCGAAGGTGCAGCAGGTGCCCGGGAGGGTCCAGCAGCCGTTCTGGCCTTGCGCGGGCGCGTCGGCGAGCGGCGCCTCGTCGATGACGCCGTTGCAGTTGTCGTCGATGCCGTTGCAGATCTCGGGCTGGGCCTTCTGGTCGCCGTGGCAGACGAGCGCGCCGTTGTCGCACACCGTGAGGCCGGCGGTGCAGGGGAGCTGATTGACGCCGCAGGCGATGCCGACCCCGGGGACGCCCTCGTCGACTTGCCCGTCGCAGTCGTTGTCGATCCCGTCGCAGATCTCGGCGCTGGGGCCGACGAATCCATTGCAGCTCGTGGCCCCGTTGAGGCAGCTGGTCTGGCCCTTCTTGCACGCGCTGGTCGGCCCGTAGTCGAGGCCCGAGGGCGCGCCTGCCGGGACGCAGTCGATCGCCGCGATCCCGTTGTCGATGAGCCCGTCGCAGTCCTCGTCCTTGCCGTCGCACGTCTCGACCTGCGGCGCGTTGTTGCAGGCGTTGAAGCCGCCGCCGGGCGCGCAGGTGCCCACGGGCACGCTCTGCGAGGGCTTGCAGGTGATCGTGCCCGCGCAGTTTGCCGGCACCGTCGGGCTCGCCGGGAGCCCGCAGGGGATCGCGTCGATCCCGTTGTCGGTCACGCCGTCGCAGTCGTTGTCGCAGCCGTCGCAGACCTCGGCCGAGGGCGCGCAGGAGTTGGGGCAGACGCCGCCCTCGTCGATCAGGCCGTCGCAGTTGTCGTCCTGCCCGTTGCAGGTCTCGGCGTTCGGGCAGTGCAGCGGCGAGCCGCACTTGGTGATGCCCTCGTCGGCGCCGGAGGCGCAGTTGTTATCGACGCCGTCGCACTTCTCGCCGGGGTCGTAGCAGAGCCACACCGCCGGGGCCTGCTGCTGCGCCGGCGTGGTGCAGGGCAAGAGCGCGAGGTTGCCCTGCGGGAGCGCCGGCGTGATCGAGGCCTGGTATTTCGTCAGGCACGCTGACCGCTGCTGGGCCGAGCTCGCCGCGCAGCAGCTCGCGACCGCCGACGGCACGTTGCAGTAATGGGTGAAGCCCTCGTCGGTGCAGCCGTTGCAGTTGTTGTCGACGTTGTCGCAGGTCTCCGGCTTGATGCTGCCGCCGATGATGTTCGAGAGCGCGAGCGCGAGCTGGGTCTCGTTGGTGGCGAAGTACGACGCGGTGGTCCCGCCGCCCGCGGCGATGGCGTCGGTGTTGAGCTGGCTGCCGCCCGCGAAGTTGATGACGTACGTCTTCACGCTCCAGGCGAGGCCATCCTTGCTGAAGCCGGCGTAGAGGGCCTGCGCCGCGGTCACCGCGTCGGCCTGGTTGTCGCAATTCTCGTCGCCGTCGGTCACCAGGATGACGTTGACCGAGCGGCAGGCGCGCTCGCCGTTGGCCACGCTCGTGAGGGGCGAGGGGTAGGTCACGCCGCCGCCCGGGTAGGTCCAGCCGACGGCGTAGTAGCGGTACATGTCGCGGAGGATTCCGTTGAGCGGCGTGCACCCGTCGCCGAAGAGCTCGGTGGCGCCGGCGCAGCTGTTGTCGACCCACGAGAGCAACTGCGCCACGTTCGACGCCGGAGGCGGCACCGTCGTGTCGTCGAGCATCGGCACGAGGATGTTCGCGCCGGCGCGGGTGGGGGATCCCGCGACGGGGTTCGGCTCCGGCCCACAGCCGCCGCTGGCGCAGGTCCCGGAGTTGTTGGGGAGGTCGGCGTAGCTGCAGCCCGCGTAACAGCCGCCGCTGCAGCCGGTCATCTTCCGCGCGTAAGAGGCGAGACCAAAGTTGGCCTGACCCGAGTACGCCATCACCGTGTTCTTGACGGCGCAGGTCCCGTGCCCGGTCCGGGTGTTGGGGTAGCCGCAAGAGTTGTTGCTCAGCGGGTTGATCGCCGTGGCCATCGAGCCCGAGGTGTCGAAGGCGATCATGAAATAAGGCTTCGCCGGCGCGGGCCACTTTGCTGGATCCTGCAGCAGGCACTCCGCCGGCTCGGCGGCCAGGACCGAGCGCGGCGCGAGCGAGCCGGCGACGACGACGGCCCCGGCGACGAGCGCGAGCAGGGCGCGGGGCGCGGCGAACCTTCGCGATGCTGGCTCGTCGATCGCCGGTTTTTCGGGGCGCAGGCTGCGTCCGTGGGTACTGCGTTCTATCCCCGACCTTGAAGACGACAGCGCCATGGGGGGGCTTTGTCACACGCTCTGAGCGAGCAGCAAGGCACATCCAGTAAGGGTTATCGGGGTGTCGTAAGTGGTGCCGCCCTCGGCAGAACAAGCCTTTTGCGCTATCCGCTTGGACTGAGCGAGTGAGGCCGCGATAATGCCGCACAACGTGGCTGCACCCCAAAGTCCTCGCCGCTCGGCGCCGCAAAACTCCCCCTCTCGCTCCACCTCCGTAGGTGACGGACGCGCGCGCTCCGCGGCCTCCGCTTCGGCCGCGGAGCCCAAGGCGGCCCGCGTCGCCGACGACCTCGAGCCCCGCGCCGGCGCGCGCGCTCCGAGCGCGAAGGGCGACGCGACGACCAAGGGCGACGCCTCATCGCGCTCCCGCGGGCGGCCGCGCGGCCCCTTCACGCAGCACCGCCGCCTCGACGCGCTCCGCGCGCTGCTCCAGCGCCACCCCAAGGGGCTGACCATCTACGAGCTCGCGCGCGATCTCGGCGTCACCCCGCGATCGCTCCGTCGCTACCTCGTCGAGGTGAAGCGCGACATCGATCTGATCTCGTCCGTCGATAAGCCCGGCGGCGCGCGCCTCTGGCGCCTCGCGCCGAACGAGGTCCCGCGCAAGGTCGAAGTCCGGCGCACCCAGGCCTACGCGCTCCTCGCCGCGCGCCGCCTCTTCGAGCCGATGAAGGGCTCGACGCTCTACGAAGAGATCGATCTCGCCGCGCAGAAGCTCTTTGCCGTGGCGCGCCGCCCCGGCCGCGGGCCCAACGCTGGCGTCGCCGACGCCCGCCTCGAAGAGCGCTTCCTCTACCTCCCGTTCGCCCCGAAGGACTACGCCGCCCACACCGAAGAGCTCGACGACCTCTTCCAGGCCGTGGCCGATCTCCGCCCCCTTCGCTGCCGCTACCGCCGCGCCAAGGACGGCCAGGAGGACCGCATCACCATCTATCCTTACGCGATGGTGCTCTACAAAGACGCCATCTACTGCGTCGGCCTCCACGTCGCCAAGAAGGAGATCCGCACCTTCCTGCTCGACCGGATGCGCGACACCGAGTGCGCGGTGAGCGAGCGCTTC
>Ga0105048_10014125_pt1 | contig 12448 bp, 10 predicted proteins | sample MAT05_FD_78382 | JGI IMG/M metagenome (GOLD analysis project Ga0105048, IMG submission 78382) | Freshwater microbial communities from Lake Fryxell liftoff mats and glacier meltwater in Antarctica - MAT-05 | ecosystem: Environmental > Aquatic > Freshwater > Ice > Liftoff microbial mat | place... | reverse complement strand
TCAGTGCGGCCAGCACGTCGGTGGCCAGGGCACGGATGCCTGCGGTGGTGATCGCCGCGAGGTCATCGGTCTCCAGCGCCGCGGCCTGCGCCGTGGTCAGCGCGCCGATCTGTGCAGTGCTCAGCGCGCGGAACTGGGCGGTACTCAGTGCATTCAGGTCAGCCGTGTTCAGCGCCTGGATCTGGCCGGTGGTCAGTGCGGCCACCTGGGCGGTGGTCAGCGCGCCGATCTGCTCTGAGTTCAGCGCCTCGATCTGCGCCGTGCTCATGGAGCGCAGCGCCGTCGTGCTCAGGGCCCGCAGGTCACCCGACTCGAAAACTGCCAACTGTGCCGTGGACAACGCACCGATGGCGGTCGAGCTCATCACCGCCACCTGGGCGGTGTTGAGGACCGGGATCTGCGTGGTGGTGAACGCCGCCCAGTCTGCTGTCTCCAGGCTCGCGATCGTGCGCGTCGACAGACCGGCGATCTGGCTGGTGGACAGGTTCGAGATGATGGAGGCCATCTTGGAGTTCCTTGCTGCGACGGTGAGGGCCAGTTCCGGCCCCATGTTGGGCAGCGCTCCATGTCTGACCATGAAACGCCATTCGTCCTCGGTTATCGGTGTCGCCGCAGTGGGCTTGAGGGCGATCTGCCGGCCAAAACCATCCCGGTTCTGGCAGCCCGCCTGCGGCGGCGGTTTCGACCGCGCCGCGCCATCGGGCGGGCCGACGACGCCGGCGCGAACCGACGTTCAGGCAGCGGCGTCGAGCGTGCGGTCGCTGGCGGCGGCGAGGCCGTGCACGAAGTGCGCACGCATCAGCCGTCGCGCAAGTTCACCGTCGCGCGCGTCGATGGCCGCCATCAGTGCGCGGTGCTCAGCCAGGGATTCGGCCAGCCGGCCCTGTTTGAAGAGGCTGTGCTGGCGGTTGAGCTTCATCACCTTGCGCAAGTCCGTGACGATCTGAACGGCCCAGCGATTGCCGGCCACCTTCAGCAGCGCCAGGTGGAAGGCTTCGTTGGCGGCGAAGAAGGCCTCACGCTCGTCCACGCGGTCTTTCAATTGCTGGTGCAGCATGAGCAGATGCGCGCGCTGCGCCGCGTCGGCCGACACTGCCGCGGCGGCTGCGGCGTCGCTTTCGAGCAAACCCAGCAGGTGGTAGATCTGCCGCACGTCGGCGGCCGACATTTCGGTGACGTACGCGCCGCGACGCACCTTCATCGTCACCAGGCCCTCCACCGCGAGCACCTTCAGCGCTTCGCGCAGCGGCGTGCGGCTGATGCCGTACTCGGTGCTGAGCTTCTGCTCGTCGATCCAGCTGCCAGGCGCCAGCTCGCGGGCGAAGATCTGCGCGCGCAGGCGGTCGGCCACGTCCTGGTAGAGCGCGCGCGGCGACAGTGGCGCGCGCTGCGCAAAGCTGGGATCGAGCGCTTCGGTGTCCAAGATATGGGGCGGGGCAGGAGCTTGGCTTTGAATTCATAATTATTCATAATCCCGCCCAGAGTTCAAGCTGCGAGGAACATTGATGGCCGTACCGCCCCCGGAATTTCCGCCCACCAGCCTGGAGCAATGGGCGCGCGCCGCTGCCCGCTCGGCGCCCCGGGGTGATCTGGACGCCTTGCGCTGGACCACGCCCGAGGGCCTGCAGGTCAAGCCGCTGTACACCGCCGCCGATGTGCAGGCCTTGCCCGACCCGTCGCTGGCGCACACGCTGCCCGGCTTCGAGCCCTATCTGCGCGGCCCGCAGGCCACGATGTACGCAGTGCGCCCGTGGACCATCCGCCAGTACGCGGGCTTCTCGACCGCCGAAGACAGCAACGCCTTCTACCGTCAGGCGCTTGCGGCCGGCGGGCAGGGTGTCAGCGTGGCCTTCGATCTGGCCACGCACCGCGGCTACGACAGCGACCACCCGCGCGTCACCGGCGACGTGGGCAAGGCCGGCGTGGCCATCGACAGCGTGGAGGACATGAAGATCCTGTTCGACGGCATCCCGCTCGACCAGGTCAGCGTGAGCATGACGATGAACGGCGCCGTGCTGCCGGTGCTGGCCGGCTACATCGTCGCCGCCGAAGAACAAGGCGTGGCGCAGGAGAAGCTGCAAGGGACCATCCAGAACGACATCCTCAAGGAGTTCATGGTCCGCAACACCTACATCTACCCGCCAGAGCCCTCGATGCGCATCGTGGCCGACATCATCGAGCACACCGCGCAGCAGATGCCGAAATTCAACTCGATCAGCATCTCGGGCTATCACATGCAGGAGGCCGGCGCCAACCAGGCGCTGGAGCTGGCGCTGACGCTGGCCGATGGCAAGGAGTACGTGAAGACAGCCCTGGCGCGCGGGCTGGACGTGGACGGCTTCGCCGGGCGCCTGAGTTTCTTCTGGGCGATCGGCATGAACTTCTATCTGGAGATCGCCAAGCTGCGAGCCGCGCGGCTGCTGTGGTGCCGCATCATGAAGAGCTTCGGCGCCGTCAGCCCCAAGAGCCTGATGCTGCGCACGCACAGCCAGACCAGCGGCTGGAGCCTGACCGCGCAAGACCCTTACAACAACATCGTGCGCACCACCGTCGAGGCGATGGCCGCGGTGTTTGGCGGCACGCAGAGCCTGCACACGAACAGCTTCGACGAGGCCATCGCGCTGCCCACCGAGTTCAGCGCACGCATCGCGCGTAACACCCAGCTGATCCTGCAGGAAGAGACGCACATCGGCAGCGTGGTCGACCCCTGGGCCGGCAGCTACATGATGGAAACGCTGACCCAGCAGATGGCGGATGCCGCCTGGCGGATCATCGAAGAGGTCGATGCCCAGGGCGGCATGACGCGCGCCGTGGCCAGCGGCTGGGCCAAGCTGAAGATCGAGGCCAGCGCGGCCGAGAAGCAGGCGCGCATCGACAGTGGCCAGGACGTGATCGTCGGCGTCAACAAGTACCGCACGACCGCCCGCGACGAGATGCCGATCCTGGAAGTGGACAACCACCGCGTGCGCGAGCAGCAGGTGGCGCGGCTGGCCGCGGTGCGCGCCGCGCGCAGCCCGGCCCGCGTGCAGGCGGCGCTGGCTGCGCTGACCGAGGCCGCGCGCAGCGGCCGGGGCAACCTGCTGGGCCTCGGCATCACCGCCATGCGCGAACGCGCGACCGTGGGAGAAGTCAGCGATGCGCTCGAGCAGGTCTACGGCCGCCACCGCGCCGACATCCAGAAGGTGAGCGGGGTGTACGCCGCCGCCTACAACAGCGCCGCAGGCTGGACCCAACTGCAGCACGAGATCGCCGCCTTCGGCGAACAGCAGGGCCGGCGCCCGCGCGTGATGATCGCCAAGCTGGGCCAGGACGGCCACGACCGCGGCGCCAAGGTGGTGGCCACGGCCTTTGCCGACCTGGGCTTCGACGTCGACATCGGCCCGCTGTTCCAGACGCCCGAAGAATGCGCGCGACAGGCGATCGAGAACGACGTGCATGCGGTGGGCGTGAGCACGCTGGCCGCCGGCCACAAGACGCTGGTGCCGGCCATCATCGAAGAGCTGCGGCGCCAGGGTGCCGACGACATCATCGTTTTCGTCGGCGGCGTGATTCCGCAGCAGGACTACGACTTTCTCTACGCGGCCGGCGTCAAGGGCATCTACGGCCCCGGCACGCCGATCCCGGCCAGCGCCAAGGACGTGCTCGAGCACATCAGGGCCGCCGTGGCGCCGCGCTGAGACCGCGCCGATGCCCGCTGAAGACCAGGCGCTGATCGACGCCGTGAGCGGCCCGCCGTGTGCGGCGCAGCGGCGCGCGTTGGCCAAGGCCATCACACTGCTGGAGAGCACCCGCGCCGACCACCGCCTGCGCGCCGATGAGTTGCTGAATGCGCTGCTGCCGCGCGCCGGGCGCTCGCTGCGGCTGGGCATCAGCGGCGTGCCGGGTGTCGGCAAGAGCACCTTCATCGAGGCGCTGGGGCTGCTGCTGGTCGGGCACGGCCATCGCGTGGCGGTGCTGGCCGTGGACCCTTCGTCCAGCCTGGGCGGCGGCTCGATCCTGGGTGACAAGACGCGCATGGAGCGGCTGTCGATGCATGAGCAGGCCTACATCCGCCCCAGCCCCGCACGCGGCACCTTGGGCGGCGTGGCGGCGATGACGCGTGAGGCGATGCTGGTCTGCGAGGCTGCGGGCCACGACATCGTGATCGTCGAGACCGTCGGTGTCGGCCAGAGCGAGGCCGCGGTCGCCGGCATGACCGATGCCTTCGTGCTGCTGCAACTGCCCAACGCCGGCGACGACCTGCAGGCCATCAAGAAGGGCGTGATGGAGCTGGCCGATCTGGTGGTCATCAACAAGGCCGACCTGGACCCCGATGCCGCCACGCGCGCGCAGGCGCACATCACCAGCGCGCTGCGGCTGTTCAGCTTTCACGGCCGGCACGACGACGCCGCCGCCGTCGCCGCCACCGCCGCTGACGCTGACGCTGCTGCGGCGCGCGCCGGCGTGCCGGTGCTGTTGCTCAGTGCGCTCAAGGGCGATGGCGTAGCCGGGTTCTGGCAGGTCGTCGAGCGCCTGCTGCAGACCCGCCGCGACAGCGGTGCACTGGCCGGGCGCCGCCATGCGCAGGACCAGACCTGGATGTGGGAGCGCATCGAGGCCGGCCTGCGCGAACACTTCCAGCAGCACCCGGCCGTGCGCGCCGCGCTGGCCCCGACCCGCGCCGCGGTGCACGAGGGCCGGCTGGCGCCGTCGGTGGCCGCGCGCCGGCTGCTTGATCTGATGCAGTGAACCCCCCTCCCGGAACCACGAGGACCCCCTGATGCACGACATCATCGAACAGCTGGAAGCCAAACGCGCCGCAGCGCGCCTGGGCGGCGGCCAGCGCCGCATCGACGCCCAGCACGCCAAGGGCAAGCTCAGCGCACGTGAGCGGCTCGAGCTGCTGCTGGACGAAGGCAGCTTCGAGGAGTGGGACATGTTCGTCGAGCACCGCTGCGCCGACTTCGGCATGGACGCGCAGAAGGTGCCCGGCGACGGCGTCGTCACCGGCTACGGCACCATCAGCGGGCGCCTCGTGTTCGTCTTCAGCCAGGACTTCACCGTCTTCGGCGGCGCGCTGTCCGAGGCGCATGCCGAGAAGATCTGCAAGGTGATGGACCAGGCGATGAAGGTGGGCGCGCCGATCATCGGCCTGAACGACAGCGGCGGCGCGCGCATCCAGGAGGGTGTGGCCTCGCTCGGCGGTTATGCCGATGTGTTCCAGCGCAACGTCATGGCCAGCGGCGTCGTTCCGCAGATCAGCATGATCATGGGCCCCTGCGCAGGAGGTGCGGTGTACTCGCCCGCGATGACCGACTTCATCTTCATGGTGCGCGACAGCAGCTACATGTTCGTCACCGGGCCCGAGGTGGTGAAGACGGTCACGCACGAAGAGGTCAGCGCCGAGCAACTCGGGGGTGCCAGCACGCACACCACCAAGAGCGGTGTAGCCGATCTGGCGTTCGACAACGATGTCGAGGCGCTGCTGATGCTGCGCCGCTTCTTCAACTACCTGCCGCTGAACAACCGCCAGCCGCCGCCTTTGCGCCCCAGCGGCGACCCGGCCGACAGGCTGGATGCGAGCCTCGACACGCTGGTGCCCGACCACCCGAACAAGCCGTACGACATCAAGGAGCTGATTCACAAGGTGGTGGACGACGGCGACTTCTTCGAGCTGCAGCGCGAGCATGCGCAGAACATCGTCATCGGCTTTGCGCGCATGGAAGGCCTGAGCGTGGGCATCGTGGCCAACAACCCGATGGTGCTGGCCGGTTGCCTGGACATCAAGAGCAGCATCAAGGCGGCGCGCTTCGTGCGCTTCTGCGACGCCTTCAGCATCCCGGTCGTCACCTTCGTCGACGTGCCCGGCTTCATGCCCGGCACCGCCCAGGAGTACGGCGGCATCATCAAGCACGGGGCCAAGCTGCTCTACGCCTATGCCGAGTGCACGGTGCCCAAGGTAACGGTGATCACGCGCAAGGCCTACGGCGGGGCCTATGACGTGATGAGCAGCAAGCATCTGCGCGGCGACGTCAACTTCGCCTGGCCCAACGCCGAGATCGCGGTGATGGGGGCCAAGGGCGCCGTCGAGATCATCTTCCGAGAAGACAAGGGTGACCCGGCCAAACTAGCCGCGCGCGAGGCCGAGTACAAGGCGCGCTTCGCCAACCCCTTCGTGGCCGGCGCGCGCGGCTTCATCGACGATGTGATCCAGCCGCACGAGACGCGCAAGCGAATCTGCCGCAGCCTGGTGATGCTGCGCGAGAAGAAGCTCGACAACCCGTGGCGCAAGCACGGGAACATTCCGCTGTGAGGGGTGGCGCCATGTTCACGAAGATCCTGATCGCCAACCGCGGCGAAATCGCCTGCCGCGTCATCAAGACGGCGCAGAAGATGGGCATCGCGACGGTCGCGGTGTACTCCGAGGCCGACCGCGACGCGCGCCATGTCGAGTTGGCCGACGAAGCCGTGCTGCTGGGCCCGGCGCCGTCGCGCCAGAGTTATCTGGTGGCCGACCGCATCATCGAGGCCGCGCTGGCCACCGGCGCCCAGGCGATCCACCCGGGCTACGGTTTCCTGTCGGAGAACGCCGACTTCGCGCGCCGCGTGGAAGAGCAGGGCCTGGTGTTCATCGGCCCCAAGCACGGCAGCATCGCCGCGATGGGCGACAAGATCGCGTCCAAGAAACTGGCCATCGAGGCCGGCGTCAATACGATCCCGGGCTGGAACGCGGCGATCGACAGCGCCGAACAGGCGGTGCAGATTGCGCGGGGCATCGGCTACCCGGTGATGATCAAGGCCAGCGCCGGCGGTGGTGGCAAGGGCCTGCGCGTGGCCCTCGACGACAAGGAAGCCTTCGAGGGCTTCACGTCCTGCCGCAACGAGGCGAAGAACAGCTTCGGCGATGACCGCGTCTTCATCGAGAAGTTCATCGAAGGCCCGCGCCACATCGAGATCCAGGTGCTGGGCGACGGGCACGGCCAGATCGTCTTCCTGCACGAGCGCGAGTGCAGCATCCAGCGCCGCCACCAGAAGGTGATCGAAGAGGCGCCTTCCCCGTTCATCAGCGAAGCCACGCGTGCGGCGATGGGCGCGCAGGCGGTGGCGCTGGCACGGGCGGTCAACTACCAGAGCGCCGGCACGGTGGAGTTCGTGGTCGGCCGCGACCAGGGCTTCTACTTCCTCGAGATGAACACCCGGCTGCAGGTGGAGCACCCGGTCACCGAGTGCATCACCGGGCTGGATCTGGTGGAGTGGATGATCCGCGTGGCCGCCGGCGAGCCGCTGCCGTTCGTGCAGGCCGACATTCCGCGCCGCGGCTGGGCGATCGAGTGCCGCATCAACGCCGAAGACCCGTTCCGCGGCTTCCTGCCCTCCACCGGCCGGCTGGTGCGCTACCAGCCGCCGCCGCAGACGCTGCACGCCTCGGTGCCCACCGGTGACGGCGGGGCCGAGTCAGGCGGCGTGCGCGTGGACACCGGTGTGGCCGAAGGCGGCGAGATCCCGATGTTCTACGACTCGATGATCGCCAAGCTGATCGTGCACGGCGCCGACCGCGCCGATGCCATCGCCCGCATGCGACAGGCGCTGGACGGCTTCGTGATCCGCGGCGTGACGAGCAACATCCCGTTCCAGGCGGCGCTGCTGGCGCACCCCGACTTTGCTGCCGGCGACTTCGACACCGGCTTCATCGCCCGCCACTATGGCCAGGGCTTCCGCGCCGAGGATGTGCCGCACGACGAGCCCGACCTGCTGGTCGCGCTGGCAGCGGCGCTGAACCGTCGTCTGCTGGAACGCGCGGCCGGCATCAGCGGGCAGATGCCGGGCCATGGCGTGGTGATCGGCAACGCTTTCGTGGTGGTGGTCAAGGGTCAGGGTGGTGAGCACCGCCATGTGCCGGTGACGCTGCAGCCGGGCGATCTACGGGGTTCCGCGCTGACGGTGCTGGTCAACGGCCGCGGCTTCGACATCGATGCCGACTGGCAGGCCAGCGCCCTGCGCACCAGTGGCCGCTGCAACGGCCGCCCCTTCACCGTGCAGGCCGACCGTGACGGCCTGTGGCTGCGCATCCAGCATCAGGGCACGCGCATCGAGGCGATGGTGCTGCCGCCGCGCGCCGCCGAACTGCTGCGCACCATGCCCTACAAGCCGCCGGCCGACATGAGCCGTTTCCTGCTCTCCCCCATGCCGGGGCTGCTGGTCGAGCTGGCGGTCCAGCCCGGGCAGGCGGTGCAGGCCGGCGAGCGGCTGGCGGTGATCGAGGCGATGAAGATGGAGAACGTGCTGCTGGCCGCGCAGGACGGCAGCGTGGCCGAACTGCTGGCCAGCCCCGGCGAGAGCCTGGCTGTCGACCAACCGATCCTGAGCTTCAAATGACGAACCCGGACCCCTTCCGCGCTCTCCGCCCCTTTCGTGTGTTGGGCATCCAGCAGATCGCCATCGGCGGGCCCGACAAGGCGCGCCTGCGCCGCCTGTGGGTGGATCTGTTCGGCCTGCAGGTCAAGGGCCAGTTCGTGAGCGAGCGCGAGAACGTCGACGAGGACATCTGTGCACTGGGCACCGGCCCGACTGCCGTCGAAGTCGACCTGATGCAGCCGCTGGACCCCGAGAAGAAGCCGGCGGTGCACACCACGCCGCTGAACCACGTCGGCCTGTGGGTCGACGACCTGCCCGTGGCCGTGCAGTGGCTCGAGCAGCAGGGCCTGCGCTTTGCGCCCGGCGGCATCCGCCAGGGCGCCGCCGGCCACGACATCTGTTTCGTGCACCCCAAGGGCAACGAGCAGTTTCCGCTCGGCGGCGAGGGCGTGCTGATCGAACTGGTGCAGGCACCGCCCGAGGTCATCGCCGCGCTGGGCTGATCAAGCGACCTTCACCTCCGTGAAACCTGTCGCGGAAGATGTCGGCGCCGATGATCGCCTCGTCGTTGACCACGCCGAGGAAGGTCTTTGGACGCCGCCGTGAACTCGTCGCACCGAAGCGGCCGGTCGTAGGCACCATGGCCCCCGAAGGTGTCCCCGCAGCGGTGGGCATACGGAGGTAAGCGGCACCCGGGGCGATTCGAGGCGCAGCGTGCGGCTCGAGACCGTCCGAGGTCACAAGCTCGGGAGCCTCGTGCGCAAGCCATCAACCCAGACACGGCGGTTGACCCGGGGAGAGTCTGAGGAAAACCAGCACTGGCGCGGTGTTGCGCTGATTTGGCAGACTCACCCGATAGGTGAATAAAGACGCGAGCGACATGGGGCCCTGCTCCAGGGCGATGGACAGGCGTCGCAGACTGAAATGATGGACACGCTGGGCGGGCGCATGCACGTGCGCCGGGACGCCGGCGCCGCGGCGACGTCGCACGGACATCTTGTCTACTCCGCGGAGTTTCTGGCGGCCACCGGGGTGTTCGAGCGCTGGATGTCGAGCTGCCAGCTGATCTACAGCAACGCCAACGCGCCCGACGAACGCGACGTGCCGGGCACGCTGATGCTGGGGCTGCTGACGGACCGCAGGCCTGCTGGATCTTGTCCTTCAGCTTGCGCATGCGCAGGTCTTCGGTCATGCGCTGATGCAGCGGCGTGCCTGTGCGGGTGGTCGTGTCCATGGTTGCAACTCCGTTGATGAACGAGGCGGATTGACTCGATCAACAACTTCGCAGAACCAGCGCGTTGACGAAACACGACACTGGCGTCGAAGCGCCTGGCGCGATAGCGGTTTTGTCCCATGGCGCGCTGCTGCCGCTTCAGGGCGGCAGCTTGGCGCACGTGGCTGGCAATCGCTTCCAGCGCCGTGCCAGAGTGCAAGACGCGCGAGACACCGGCGTCCAACAGCATCTGCCCGTCTTCGTCGGGCACCATGCCGCCCACGATCACGCACACGTCGCCCCGACCCGCTTCACGCAGCGCGGCCATCAACTGGGGCACGTTCAGATGGTCGGTGGCCAGCGACGAAATGCCGATCACGTCCACGTCTTCTCCGGTGGCCAGTTTCACCACGGTGGCAATCTCTTGCCACGGTGGCGTGTAAATGACTTCCATGCCGGCGTCACGCAGCGCCGCGGCCACGATGCGGCTGCCGCGGTCGTGGCCATCGAAGGCGATCTTGGTGACCAGCACCATGGGCATGAAATTCGTTTTGTTCATGCAGGGGTCTCCGTGCCTTGACGCAGCAAGGCGGTGAACTGACGCGCGATGCTGCGTGGCGAAGCGGGGCCATCGAGGCGATACCAGTTCGGAGCCCAGTTAAGGGCGCCCAGCAGCATCAGGCGCAGCGCCTTGCGGTCGGTTCGGCGCGGCAGTGGCAATGCGCCCGCCAGCCCGGCCCACAGGGCTTCGTAGCGGTCGCGGTCATGCACCATTCGCGTGCCGGCCTCGCTGACGTCGGCAGGCCGCACGCGCACTACCACGCGGGCGTAGTCGTCGTCGCGCAGAATGGCTTCCAGGTGGGCCACGCAGGCCGCTTCCAGCCGCTCCCAGGGGTTCGTGCACCGGTCTACCGCGGACTGCACGGACTGGCAGATCTGGTCGACCCCGCGCGTATAGACGGCGGCCAGCAGATCTTCCTTGGTGGCGAAGTGGCAATACAGCGAACCCGGCAGGATGCCCACCGCGCGCGCGATGTCGCGTATGGTGGTGCCCTGGTAGCCCTGGGTGCAAAACAGGTGTGCTGCAGCGTCCAGTATCTGCGGCAGCCGGCTGTCGGAGTGCGCAGCGCGCGGCCGCGCCGCCCTTGCTGCCGGTTTGCCCAGCGCAGCCGTCATGTATGCCCCTGGTTCACGGGGCGAGTCTTCAGCGCCCGGCAGTCGAAGGCGTTGGCAAAGGGGCTTTGCCCTTGCGCAAACAGCTGGCTCTTCTGTATCTTGTTGGTCGGGGTCACCGGCAGCGCATCACGGAACAGCACCCAGCCCGGCGCTTTGTAGTACGACAGTTGCTCCAGGCAGCACTGCACCAGGGTGTGCGCCGTGGTCAGTTGGGCAGCCTGCCCGGCGGCCAGCACCACCACGGCCATGACTTCTTCGTCGCGCAGCGCATCGGGCACCGGCACCACCGCCACCCGCTGCACCGCGGGGTGCACAGCCAGCACCGCTTCCACCTCGGCCGACGAGATGTTCTCTCCGGATCGGCGCACCATGTCCTTCTTGCGGTCGACAAAGTAGAGCAAGCCCTGGGCGTCGCGCTTCACCACATCGCCGGTGTGGAACCAGCCGCCGCGCCAGGCCAGGGCGGTGGCGGCTTCATCGTAGAGGTAGCCGCTGAAGAAGCCCTGACGGGGGTCGGCGCCTTCGGCGCGGACCAGCAGTTCTCCCACCGCACCATCGGCCACGTCGACATCGCGCTCATCCACCACGCGCGCCTGCAGCGGTGGCAAGGCGCGACCAAAGGCACGCGTGTCGGTGTGGCGGGGGTCCGTGTGGTTGGGGATGAAGCGGCCGGTCTCCGTCATGCCCCACACCTCGACCAGCGGGAACCTGAATCGCTGCTCGAAGGGGCCGTGCAGAGTGGGATCGCAGCCCGCACCCAGTGCGAACCTGATCTGGTGCTGCTGCTCCCAATCACTTTGCGCCTGCTTGAACAGCGCCGGCGGCATGATGCCCAGGTAGTGAATGGCCGTGGCCCCGGAGCGCACGCAATCTTCCCACCAGGTCTGGGCATGGAATCGATCGGGCAGAACCAGGCAGTTCTCGCTGTGGATCACCGCCGAGAACGCCACCATGCTGCAGTTCATGTGGAAAACCGGCAAGGGATTCAGCAGCCGGTCGCGCCCCCGTTCGAAGCGCAGGTGCCCGCCCAGACCCGTGTACCAGACACCAGCGCCCAGCACGTATTCGTTGGTGAGGATGCACCCCTTGGGGCGCCCGGTGGTGCCCGAGGTGTAGAGGATCGCCGCTTCGGCGCGTAAGCCGTCTGCCACCGCTGGCTCTGCTGCTCTGCCGGTCTGGGGCGCAGCAGGGAAACGGGCCGGCGCGTTGCCATCAGCGTCCAGCGCAGCGATGGCCATTGACCGCAACGCAGGTTCCCCGGCCACTGCCTCGCGCACTGCCTGCACCCGCTGGCCGTGGCAAACCGCCAGCGCCACGCGGCCATGGCCCAGTGTGTACTGTATTTCGACGCTGCGATGGTCGGGGTTCAATGGCACGATGGACGCGCCCAGGCTGTTCAAGGCCAGGAAGTGGAAGAAGTGCCGTGGGTCGTTGCCCACCCCCAGCGCCACGCGGTGCCCCGCACCCCAGCCCGCCTCGCGGTAGCGCCCGGCCAGTGCGTCCACTTCGCGGCCCGCCGCTTCGTAGCTCCACTGCCGCCCACCGGACAGCGCCGACTGCGCCAGAAAGGGCGCATCGGGTGCACGCTGGCGCACCGCGGCGAAGGCCTGGTGGAGGGTGTTCCTGCGGGTGGTCATGCGGGTTTCAGGCGGGCGTTCATGCAGGTGTTCAGGCGGCTTTTCACGCGGCTTTTGACGCGCCAGGCACGGCCGAGGACCTGCCCGG